>OJGO01000278.1_pt1 | contig 21759 bp, 11 predicted proteins | sample 1594871 | NCBI WGS metagenome assembly OJGO01 (sample SAMN05416798, study PRJEB24817) | seawater metagenome | isolation source: Sea water | place: Canada:Atlantic | collected 2013-07 | reverse complement strand
AGGCACTCAATGAGTCAATTGATACCTTCGACAAAGCAATAAAACAGTATTACAAACCGCAGAGAGATAAAGCTATTTTCGATAGTTTCCCTGGTGCAGGTCCGCAATTATCACCGCGATTATTTGTCGCTTTTGGTACAAACAGAGAACGATTTAAAGACGCTTCTGAATTGCAAAAATATGGTGGTATTGCTCCTGTAACGGAACGTAGTGGTAAAAAGCAATGGATACATTGGCGCTATTCTTGCCCCACATTTTTAAGACAAACCTTTGTTGAGTGGGCAGGTCAATCTATCAAATATTCATTTTGGGCAAAGGCCTATTACGAGCAACAGCAGGCTAAAGGTAAACCTCGAAATACCATCGTCAGAGCGCTAGCATTTAAGTGGATTAGGATCGCGTTTAGGTGTTGGCAAACACGAACACCCTACAGCGAATCAAAATACTTGGAGGCCCTAAAGTTAAAGGACTCGCCATTATTAAAGTATGCGGTGGAAAGTAAGATCTAATACTTGCGGTCCACCTCAGGGCGTGTTGTTAGATGCTCAATTTTAATAAGATCTTACATTTAGCTTAACTTTTTTAAAAAGTGCTTCGTTAGCTTCTGACTTTTTATCATTCAGAAGATAATCTGAAAATACTTGAGTAGCTACATCTTTAACATTTTCATTATCTATAGCATTATCTCTGTTTTCAAAATGTTTATTAAGCTTAATTGATAACATAACTCTGATGAATTCGTGGCTAAAACTAGCATATAGTACAAAATTCTTATAATGAGATTTGTTTACTATATAAGAATATGAAACTCTTACATCTGTATTATATATACGTATTTCCCCTGAATCATAAGGAGTAAAGATATACATTTTTTGTATAAAAGGAATGCCTAATGTTAAACCAGGCCCTTTAATTTGAACATTATTTATGCCTCTACCTGCAGTGATAACGTAAGCTAACTCATCTTCATGCACTACATGTATAGAAAAATATAGAAAGATAGAAATGCATAAAAATATGACCAGTGGAACTAACTTTTTCTTTTTTAATTTTACCATCACCAAACATCCTTGATTTGATATGCATCTAACAGCTTATTATGTATACGTCTTAGTAACACACGCACCATAAATAACATTTAACTTACATTAATATCCCATATTTTCAAAGCATTAGAAACTAGTAATGATAAATCACATGTGTATTAAGGCGTTGATCAAGTTCAACGACCCCAACTTTAGCCTCATTAATTGCACTCTGAAGAAATTGAGTTCTTTCCACAAATAATAAAACCGTCTGTTGCGTAAACAATATCTGCATCAACTGCTGAGTAAAACCTCTTGCGAAGCTCTCTAAATTTAACCCCGTAAAGATTATTTGTCAGAAAGACTAATAGCTCGTCATCTTTATCATTTCGAGTCAAAAAAGTTCTAAATCCAACCCAACCACCATCATGCGTCATGTTATGGGACAATTTGCTATCAACAAACCACCCAAAATTATAGTTATAGGTTGAGCCATCAACTAGCGAAGTATGCCTAAATGCTTCTCTTTTTTCTGATTCTGGTAACAATGTATTGTTTAGTAGAGCCTTATGCCACTTCAAGAGGTCGCCGACAGTGGAATATACAGCACCATCTCCTGTCACTCCTTCAATTTCATACAAATCGAGTAGTTCATCGTTATCTTGCCCGAATACTCTAGACGGAAACTCTGTTTGTTTAGACAAAATGGTGAACACGCGGGAATTTGACATATTGAGTGGTTGAAAAATATTCTTATATAAAAAATCCTCCATTGACTGATTGGATAATCTTTCAATAATGGCGGCTAGTACAACATAGCCAGTATTACTGTATTCAAATTTAGTATCAGGAGCGAAATCCAATTCAGGTTTGTGAGTACTGAACAAATTCAACATATCCTGATTTGTAAAAGCTTGCTTATCCCAATAAACATCGGATAGTTCCTCATAATCTACTATTCCAGATGTGTGATTAAGTAACTGACGCACGGTAATATTTGGATAAGGAAATTCTTTTAAAATATTTTGCACATTGTCGTCATATTTCAATTTACCTTGGTATTTGAGTAGCATGATCCCAAAGGCTGTAAATTGCTTCGAGATTGAGGCAAGATTGAAAGATGAATTGATTGTTATAGGAGTGTTTTTATGTGGATGAAGTTTGCCAACAGCTTTGCTGTATAGGACCTTACCTTTTTTTGCATAAAGAAAGGTTCCACTGATTTCTTTTTTCACATCTAGCATATCAATCCACAGATCAAAATCTGCCAATCTTTGTTGCTCACTTTTTTCCGTTACTTGAATATCTCCCTTTGAGAGTGAAGATGAAGTGGCATTGGAGTTCACTAGAATAAATCCCAAAAAGATGCACGATATAGTAATTTTCACTTAATATTCCTTGTGTTACTTGTTAAACGCTAGCCGACTATATATATTTTTATATTGTTTGCCAATTTAATAAAAAAATTATGGTATTCAACTATCTAAGTTAACATCAAGTATGGAAGAACAATGACAGCTATGACTTTGGCTTGATAAAAGTACACTGTCGACTGTAGATTCTCTCAGCTCTTTTGGAGGCTTCTTCATTGTATTGTGAAAATAAAAAAGCCAATCGATTACGCGATTGGCTTGAAATAGTTACCGTATTCCCAGATAGGATATAGGCAGAAATGTTTATACAATGTTGTTAAAAGTAATAACCAAAGTTAATATTTAAACGACTATTTGTTTCATTGCTATCACCCGCTAGACTGCCACCAATAAAGGGCTGATTCTGTCCAATAGCATAATCAATCAAGGTATATAAATTACCTGATGTTACCATTACGCCCGTTACGTTCATTATGGTATCTTCTTTTAAACCACCTGATTTATCGGTCATTAAATTATAATCGTTGTAAAAGGTTAGGTTGGTAATTGGCCCTATTGTTACGGGTAAAGAATAGGATAGATTCATATTATAAATTTTAGCGGACGCCGGGATCGTATCGTAAAAGGCGTAGGCACCAACCGTGACAAAATCAGAGCCATCATCTAGATCATATTCATAATCAGTGTACTGGAACATAAAACCAAAATTATCTATGTTGCCTTTAGTATGGATTGCGTAAGCATTATGATCGCCAGCATTACCATCTTCACCTTCAATACCTCCTGATAATAATGAAGCGCCTACCTCGAAGTTATCAAACTTATAAGCGTAACGAAGGTTAAAGGTACTATCATCGGCAAGCCCTTGTTGAGGAGTATCATAAATTCCTTCGCCAGGATTTCTAGTGCCAACAATGTCATAAGAATAGCGGCCGGTTTTATCACCGACATAACCATCAATGCCACCCATCTCATCTGTTTTGAAAAATGCGATGCGTATATCGTGCTTGTCATAATCACCAATGAACGATAAACCAGCATCGTAATCATCTTCTAATCCAACGTAAAAATTGGTACTAAAAAAGAAGCTGTTTGAATTATACGTTAGGTTACCAAAAGGGACTTGTGTAATACCTACTTGCCCTTGCCAATTATCATCAAACTGATAGGCAACGTATGCATGATGCACTGCGTCCATGTACTGATACCAGCGATATTGCGCGGATAATGTTATGTCACCAATAGTGCCGTTAAAATCTAAACGGAAAACATCAAAATCGAAATCTCCGCCGCGATCTTTATCATCTTCATCATAATCTTTAATGCCGTATTGGAAGCGCACTGCGCCACCGACTTTAATTGATGCGTCTTTGGCTTCTTTGTCTGTAGCCAACTGCTGCTTAATTTCGTTAAGCTCTTGTTTGACTTCATCCAATTCTGTTAATTCAGCAGCATTCGCCATTATGGAAAATGAAGTAGAGGCAATAATCGCCATCGCTATTGATGAAATTTTCATGTGTATTATCCTGTTTTTTAATAGTTTTAATTAAGGGTAACGTGCTTTTTTTTCTATCGTTAACCATCGACAGCAGTGGTTGCTGTCGATGCTTGTAGTAATGGTTATCAGAATGGTCGCTAATGTATTAGCTAGGTAAAAATTCCTTGCCCCAGCCGGTGCCAGCAATTTTATTGTCAATCATTGATTGAATTTTTTCGTCGCTGTAACCAATACTTGCAAGCACTGTTTTGGTTGAATGACCAAAACGTTCAGTTTCAGGTTGAGCAAAAATAGAGGCTTCAGTAGGGCGGATTGAATAGTGATCGATCAAGGTAACACGATGACCACTTGGGTGATTATTATAAGTTGAGAAGGCATAACTGCCACGGTCTATACCCACAGTGCCATCAGCTTCACGGGTATATTGATCACGCAGCTCTTCAATACTCATGGGTTGAACAGCGGGAAGACCAGCTTGACGTAGCTTTTGTGCCCAGTTCTCGGCTGAGTCTTTATTAAAAGCATCTATAAGGAAGTCACTGATGCAATTTACTTGGCTGATGCCAGATAAGCCATCTACAGTTTCAAGTATCGCTAATTGATCTCGGTCTGAATCAAGGTAAACCCAACCGTCATTGGCCTGATAAAAATGTGATAACGCATCATTACCTAATACTTCACGACCAGATGCTTCATCAAATGGACCGCGATCTTTATAATCAAAGGCAAATTTAACTTGTGCCAAATTTGTCACGGCAGAAAGTGAGGTTCTTGCTCTGGATGTTTGACCTGTTTTTTGTTTGTGATAAAGCGATAGCGCCATGCCTAAACCGCCAGCAAAGCCACAGTTAACGTCAAGCGTACCTAAGTGAGCATGTTCTTCAGGTGTTTTATTGCCACCGAAACGACTCATTATTCCGCTGTTGGCTTGAATAATATCATCGTAGCCAATATAGTCCGTTTTTGGACCGCGTTTTGGACCACCTAAACAATCTAAACGACAGAATAAAACCCCAGGATTTATCGCCTGCAAGCTTTCATTGTCTAAACCCAGTGGTTTCATTTGACGCTCTGGTGCGTTAATAACAACTAGGTCAACCGATTTCACGAGCAGTTCAAAGGCTTCTCTACCTTCATCAGTATTAATATTAACTAACGCGCTTTTCTTGCCAATATTGGTTTGAAAGGTAAAAAATGTACCAATTAACGGATCGTAAAGTGGCGTGACGGGATCGAGTTTTATAACTTCTGCACCAAAACGGCCTAAAAATGCGGTGGAATGAGGACCGGCAATGACATTGGTCAAATCTAAAATACGCACACCATCTAACCAACCGTGCTGAGATAGCGTATCAATATTTTTTCCAGTAGGTCGAACGACGACTTCATCATTAGCAACCGAGACTAACTGCGATATCGCTTGATCAAAATTAACATCTTGACGCGGTTTTGGCGTTAACATTTGACTTACCGACTCTTCTAGCCAAGCAATAGGACCTGGTTGTTTCATTACGCCGTATTGAGGATCTTCTACTTCAACTATTAGTCCTGATGTATTGCAATGTTCGCTGTTAACCCATTCTTGTGTAGTACGATGCGGAGCTCCTGGAATTTGACCTTCTCCGAAGACAATACCCCATTCTTCAGATGTTTTAGTTAAAAAGACTCTTTTCATTTTAACTGAAATGATGTCGGCCCATTTCTTCGGAAGAGGGTAAACACCAATGGATGTTTCACCATCCCATTCGTTGATGGGTAAATGGAGGTCTTTAACTTCAGGTAAACCTTCGGCTCTAAGCTCATCATAGATACCCATTGCTTTTAAACAACGGCTAGCATGGTTACGATGCGACGGACAGACAACATAAAAGAATCGGCCATCACTACATTGGTAGGTGCGATAAAAAGGGTCTAAGTATTCTTGTAAATCCTGATAACTAAGATCCATTTTAATGTTGTTTTCTTTGCGATGAGCAATTTCATGTTCACGCATGGTCAGATAACGATCGGGTGTATTTTCAATGACTACCGAGTTATACGATAAACCTTCCATTAAGGCGGCAACAATAGGTACTTCAACGTGATCACCGCGACCTGATTTCTCACGCGATAATAATGACATAACCACAGAACTTGCTGCTAGCGTGGTGGCATAAGATGAACCGAGCGCCAAAGGTGAGAAGCTTGGATTTAACCCCATTAAAACTCGATTGAATCCCATGTCAGTAAATGCGCCTGATGCCGCTGCAACAATAGCTTCAGTTGCTTTCCATTCGCAACGAAGTTGATCATTACTGGCAAATCCAGGTAGTGATACGGTAATTAATTCCGGACGATTTTCACGTAATTCTTTAAAGTTTATACCTAAACGATTCATTACATTTGGCGTAAAACTTTCAAGCACTACATCAGCATTTTCAATTAACGCCAAGGCCTGGTTAAGGCCCACTTCTGATTTTAAATCTATTCGTAAGCTGCTTTTATTCCTATTTAGAATGGCATTAGCTGGATGATCCCATTGCGGGCCTTTGGGGGGATCTATATGGATCACCGTAGCACCTAAGTCGGCAAGAATCATCGCGACAGCTGGTCCAGCAATTTGTTGGCCAAAATCAATAACGCGCACGCCGACTAACGGTAAATTATTTTTCATATTAAATTGTCCTTATGGCTCTTTTACTATTGATTCTCCGCTGTGTTGGACTTGAAAATTTGTCCAAACTGTTGAGAATCACTTTTAACGAATTTAAAATTATTGTTTTAAATGTCGTTATTTATTAAAAGGTTATGCTCACAACGCTATCGATTTAGTACTGTGAGTTATTCGGTTGGTTGATAATATGACGTCTGTAGAAAGTGAACCAGCAATAAAAAACGCCCCAAAGGTATAATTTTATTTATGGATAATTAAGGCTGTTTAGAGGGAGAAAATAAAAAGTAGAGTGGAGAAATTATTATGCTGATAAGGGATGAGAGGTATGAATTGGAGTGAGTTTTACTATAGTCAGGTTTAAATACATCCTTGTATTACTTGCCAGAGAAGAACAATTATTGTTGCGCTACTTCCTCTAATAACCAATTTCTGAAAATATCGGCATGGGGGTGTCTAGCTTGCGACCGGGTATAAACTAAATAAAAGGCTTCATCGGTTGCGACTCTTTGTTCAAAAGGTACAACCAAACGGCCTGACTTTATCATACCGTCGACTAAGCTTGTGCGCCCGAGTGCCAAACCTTCCCCTTGTGCGGCCATTTCAAGTGCCGTGATTAACGTGTCAAATTGAAAACCTTGACTTAGTTTTATGTGTTCATGATTGGTTTGATTTAGCCAATGCCCCCAACCTTCTTCATAACCTATAACGTGTAATAACGTATGATTGGGTAAATCATCAGGGGTAACTAACGATGGGTTTTCTTTCAAAAAAGCGGGACTACAGACTGGAAATAACTCATCCCATGTCAAACGATCTGATTTCAATGCCTGCCACTTACCTTTGCCATAACGAATTTCAAAGTCGTTATCGGCAGAGCTTTCCTTATCATCAGTCCAGATGTTACTGGTAATTTCTAAGTTGATATTTGGATATAAAGCTCTGAAATTGCTAATTTTGGGTGCCAGCCATTTTAGAAAAAAGACTAAATTAACTTTAACATTGAGTAAGTCAGTCCTACCTTGACCAAAAATTTCTTCGGTGGCGATACTGAGTCGCTCTACAGATTCATGTACAGCAGGTAAATAGGCAGAACCCGCATTGGTAAGCTCTAAACCCCGAGGTAATCGTTTGAACAATACCGCACCAAGCTGACTTTCAAGGCCCTTAATTTGTTGACTAACGGCTGCCTGAGTGAGATTTAATTCGAGTGCGGCATGCGTGAAGCTTAAATGACGCGCGGCGGCCTCAAATGAGCGAATCCAATTGAGAGGTGGCAATCTTTTTTTCATGATGTAGTCCCACTTTTGTTACTTATTATTATAGTTTTTTATTATTTTTTAGTGAGTATTTTAATTTAACTCACTTAGTTTTGCGGAATAGTATTTCATAAAATACCTAATTACATTCATAAATATTTTTATACCTTTGGGGTGATTTTTATTGGTTGTGATTATTCTGACTCTTCCACAAAATGAGGCTCGTGTCGTTTTGGTCGTGTTTTAAGTTGTATCAATGTGGAGCAATTAAGCCGCTGGTATCTCATAACCCAACCGAAGAATATAAATTTAAATAGAACTAGAATTAGAACAACATATTTAAGGCACTAAACTTTGTACATGATGATTCATGACAATATATACCGATCACAAGATTGATTAATGTAAAGCATTACCTTAATCAACCAGTAACTAATTATAGGAGTTACAACATGAAGAACATTTCAAATATGATTAAAAGCAATGGGGTGCTGGCTGGGGTTAATCCAGTGATGGCCATTGGCTCCGCGATACTTGTCACTTTGTTTGTGCTGTTTACCGTCATTGACCCTAAATATGCAGGCTCAATTTATACCGAGGCTAAAGGCTTTATTGCGTCAAATTTTGCATGGTATTACATTGGTTTAGCAAGTTTTTTCCTATTCTTATCTATTTATACTGCGTTCAGTCGATACGGCAGTATTCGTCTTGGCGCTGATGATGAAAAACCTGAATATAACTTTTTTTCCTGGTTTTCGATGCTATTTGGCGCAGGAATAGGCATTGGCATTCTATTTTGGAGCATAGCCGAACCTATTTATCACTTTCAGAGTAATCCCTTTATAGCCGAAGGACAGGCATTAACAGCCGAAGCGGCGCAAGTCGCTATGCGTATTAGTATTTTCCATTGGGGATTACATGGTTGGGGAATATTTGCTATGGCGGGTTTATCGCTAGCTTATTTTTCATACCGAAAAGGCATGCCATTGTCTGTTCGTTCTGGCCTTTATCCTATTTTTGGTGACCGAATTTATGGTCCTATTGGTCATGCGGCTGATTTGCTAGCGGTATTTGGCACGGTATTTGGTATCGCTACCTCATTAGGTCTTGGCGCTCAGCAAATGAATGCAGGTCTTAGTTATTTATTTGACATAGAAGTTTCCACCACGAATCAAGTGGTGCTGATTGCAATTGTTTCAATATTAGCGACATTATCGGCATTAAGTGGTGTAAATAAAGGTATTAAGATTCTCAGTGAATACAACATGCACTTAACCACGGTTATATTGACTTTCTTCTTGGTCTTGGGCCCAACCGCCTATCTGTTAGGTGCATTTGCGACTAATGTTGGTGATTACCTGGTTAATGCCGTATCACTTGGTCTTTGGATAGACCCAGATCCTAAGGGACAATGGCAAGGCTGGTGGACTATTTTCTATTGGGGTTGGTGGATTGCATGGGCTCCGTTTGTAGGCATATTTATAGCGCGAATTTCAAAAGGCCGTACTATTAAAGAGTTTGTATTAGGTGTGTTACTTGCGCCAACTATTTTAGCTACTTTCTGGATAACGATCTTTGGTAATACCGCAATCTTTATTGAATTATTTGGCGCTGGCGGTATTACTGAAGCGGTTAATAAAGATATCACTATGGCACTATTTACTACGCTAGAACTGATGGAACTCGGTCCAATGTTAACGTTAATTGGTGCATCAATCTGCGTGATAATGTTAGTAACCTACTTTGTAACCTCGGCAGATTCTGCGACCTTAGTTATTTGTACCCTTGTGTCTATGGGCGATACTAATCCACCTGCACGTTTCAGAGTGTTCTGGGGACTTTCAATTGGTGCAGTTGCTGGAGTATTACTACTCGCAGGTGGGCTGAAGGCATTGCAAACGGCGTCTATTGTTGCCGCGTTGCCTTACTCAGTCGTACTCATATTAACAACTTGGGCTTTGTTCAAATCGCTTCGTCAAGAGCCTTTACCGGGTGTATCGACGTCGAACGTGACTGACGAAAACACTGAGTCAGCAGTTGAGATTGAAAAAACAGACAACTTAAAAGCAGTAAACATCACTTCTTAATCTTTTATGTTCCGGTGTAGCAATATTAAATAGCCTACGTCGGAATGTTTAAATAATTTGAATTGTTAATTATCTAGATGGGTTTATATACACATCTTAATTAGTAGAATTTGTAATAAGGAATTATCTCTATGTCTTCGCAAATAATATTGCCACGCATTATGCAAGTTGGTTATGGTGCCAGCCTTGAAGTACCTAATGTATTAGCTAGCCTAAATTGTAACCGAGCGTTAATTGTTACCGATAAAATGATGGTTAAACTGGGTTACGCCAACACTATTCAAACGGTATTACAACAGCATGATATAGCCTGTGATGTTTTTGACGATACGGTGCCAGAACCGACGGTTGCGTCTATTCAGGCAGGTGTTGCCAAAGCCAAAAATGGTGATTACGACTGCATTATTGCCCTCGGTGGCGGCAGTCCAATTGATAGCGCTAAAGCCATTGCTATTTTGGCTAAACATGGTGGCGTGATGCAGGATTATCGCTTTCCACGTATGGTCACAGAAGAAGGTTTACCGCTTATCGCTATACCAACAACGGCTGGTACTGGCTCTGAGGTAACTAAATTCACCATTATCACCGACGAAACAAGTGACGAGAAAATGCTGTGTGTCGGCATCGGTTTCATGCCTGTTGCAGCGTTGGTTGATTATAAATTAACAATGAGTCTGCCGCCAAGAACGACGGCCGATACAGGTATTGATGCATTAACACATGCCATGGAAGCCTATGTTAGTAAGAAGGCCAATTCCTATAGCGATAGTCAAGCGATTGCCGCAATTAAGCTAATAGGGCCAAATTTACGCAAAGTATATAACAATGGCGGTGATGAAAAAGCGCGTGAAGCTATGATGCTGGGTTCAACCCTAGCTGGTGTTGCATTCTCTAGCGCATCGGTGGCATTAGTGCATGGTATGAGTCGCCCTATTGGAGCCTTTTTTCATGTACCTCACGGCCTATCAAACGCAATGTTATTGCCAAGCGTCACTGCCTTTTCAATTTCTGCTGCACCAGCACGTTACGCTGATTGTGCCCGAGCAATGGGTATAGCAACTGACTTAGATAATAATGATGAGGCTAATCAGAAGTTATTAATTGAACTGCGCGCGCTAAATGAGGAATTAGCGGTACCAACCCCACAAGAGTTTGGTATTAAGCGCGATGAATTCTTTGAGGTGTGTCAAACGATGGCCGAACAGGCATTGGCTTCAGGCTCTCCAGGTAATAACCCGATTGAACCGTCTATCAACGAAATTATCACTATTTACCAAGGGTTATGGGATTAACCTTTGGTATCAACATCACTTTTTAACCTTTTAGAAATTATTTAGGAATTATTTATGAGAACTATTGGACACTTAATCAACGGTGAAATTTGTACTGACGCTGCCCGCACTCAAGATGTGTTTAACCCTGCAACGGGCGAAGCAACGAAGCAAGTTGCGTTAGCATCTGTCGAGACTGTTGAGCAGGCAATAGCTGCTGCACAAGCTGCCTTTCCACAATGGCGTAATACGCCACCTATCAAGCGTGCACGCGTGATGTTTCGTTTTAAAGAGTTGCTTGAAGCGAACTCAGATAAAATATGCGAAATGATAGGCGAAGAGCATGGAAAAATATCGCATGATGCAGCGGGTGAATTACAACGTGGTATTGAGAATGTTGAATATGCCTGTGGTGCGCCAGAGTTGCTAAAAGGTGAACATAGCAAAAATGTTGGACCAAATATTGATTCATGGAGCGAATTTCAACCCTTAGGTGTTGTTGCTGGTATCACGCCATTTAACTTCCCAGCTATGGTGCCATTATGGATGTTTCCGATGGCAATTGTATGCGGTAACTGCTTTATCTTAAAGCCGTCAGAACGCGATCCAAGTTCTACATTATTCATCGCTCAGTTATTAAAGGAAGCTGGCTTACCTGATGGTGTAATGAATGTTGTCAACGGCGATAAAGTAGCTGTTGATGTGTTGTTATCAGATGAAAGAGTGAAAGCTGTTAGTTTTGTTGGTTCAACGCCAATTGCAGAATATATATATGCGACAGCCAATGCTAATGGCAAACGCTGCCAAGCTTTAGGTGGTGCAAAAAACCACGCTATCGTAATGCCAGATGCGGATATGGATAATGCGGTTAATCAATTGTTGGGCGCAGCATTTGGTTCATCGGGTGAACGTTGTATGGCTTTATCTGTAGCTGTAGCTGTTGGTGACGCTGCCGCTGATGCATTGATTACTAAAATGACTGCAGCAATGGCAAGTCTTAAAGTGGGTGTGTTTAGCGAAAGCAGCAATGACTTTGGTCCTGTTATTACTAGTCAGCATCGCGATAAAGTGGTTGGCTATATTAATCATGCTCAAGAGCAAGGCGCAACGATTGTTGTTGATGGTCGTAACCCTAAAGTTGAAGGTTATGGTAATGGCTTCTTTGTTGGTGGCACCTTAATAGATAATGTCACGGCCGATATGGTGAGCTATAAAGAAGAAATTTTTGGTCCGGTATTACAGGTTATGCGCGTTGATACAATGCAACAAGCCATGGATTTAATTAATGACCATGAGTACGGTAATGGTACTTGTATCTTTACTCGAGATGGCGAAGCAGCGCGATACTTCTCTGACAATATTCAAGTAGGTATGGTTGGTATCAATGTACCGTTACCTGTGCCTGTTGCCTACCATAGTTTTGGTGGCTGGAAGCGTTCGTTGTTTGGTGATTTACATGCTTACGGACCAGATGCGGTTCGTTTCTACACCAAGCGTAAAACAATTACCCAACGTTGGCCTTCAGCTGGTGTTCGCGAAGGGGCAGAGTTTTCAATGCCAACACTGAAGTAATTACTACTCTCTACTTTATATTACCCTCTTAATATTAGGGTTGAGCGATATCTTATTTCCCATAAGGTATCGCTTTTTTATTTGTTAGAAGAAATTGTGTTGTCAGTTTTATAGGAGGTTTTACTTATGCATTCAACTTTTAGAGCATTATTCCCCTTATTTGTTAGTTGTTTCGTTTTACTCTTAGCGAATGGTTTGATCAATGTGTTATTACCAGTGCGTATGGGCTTAGACGGTGCTGGTATTGATACTATCGGTATGGTGTTGTCACTATATTTTGTCGGTATGTTGCTGGGTGCACTACTGAGTATTAATCTGATAAAACGTGCGGGTCATATTCGAGTTTTTGCTGGATGTGTTGCTCTTGGAGCTATCAGTATTCTGATCTGTAGCCTCTATTCTGACCCTATTCTATGGGGCACGATGCGCGTAGTGACAGGTTTTTGCAATGCTTGTGCGTTCACTGCAATGGAAAGCTGGCTCAGTTCAAGTTCAACTAAAGAAACACGAGGTAAAACACTCGCTGTATACAATGCTGTGTGGTTAGGTGGCTTGTTTGGCGGTCAATTTTTTATGAACTTAGCCAGCCCACAAGACACAACCTTATTTGTTGTGGCAGGAATATTGCTCTGTGTTGCGGTGATCCCTTTAGTATTGAGTCGTCATCCTGGACCAATAGTTGAGGAAGTCAGTGCCATGTCACTGCGAGCACTTTATAAAATATCGCCCTTAGGTGTGGTCAGTTGTTTGGTCTCTGGCATGATCTATTCTGCATCATTTAATTTGCTGCCAGTTTTCGCCAGTGAATATAATATTGTTGATTTCGAGCTTTCTCTTTATGTGGGCACCGCAATATTTGGCGCGTTCATTTTACAATTTCCCGTGGGCTACTTATCAGATCGATATGATCGTCGTACCGTACTCTTTATTATTTTAATTATTTCAGCACTGGTTGATTTGACTATACCTGCATTTGCAGCAGCGGATAATCTGTTTGGTGTTTTTGGCGCGACCGCAATTACCTGTGGCATTATTGCCTGTACTTACCCTCTAAGTATGTCCGAAGCGTTTGATAAATTAAGACAGAATCAAATGGTTGCCGCTATGGGTGGGATGATTTTTGCCTTTGCTATGGGCGGTATTATAGGTCCGTATGCAGCATCTTTGGTCATGGATACTTTGGGTAGTGTTTTTCTCTTCTATTTTTTGGCTTTAAGCCAATTATTATTAGCAGGGTTTGTTGTTTATCGTATGACGGTTCGACAAGCGCTGCCGATAGCAGAACAGGAGAGCTTTGTTATGCAAGGGGCAGAAGCTTGTTCAGCCATTGACCTTGACCCGCGAACTGAGTTCATCGCCCCTAAACATCCCCTTAGCCCAGAAGAAGAAGCGACCCTTTTCATTGCGGAATCAGACCCCGCAGCGGCGGTTAAAATGACTAAAGCAATTGCAAAACATGATCCTTCTATGGGATTGGACATCGTTGGTGCGGTGGCAACAACTGAAAAGGTGAATGTATTACGTCTTCATGAGGTAATGAAAGAGACAATACCTGACCAAATACTTGATGTTACTCGTGTATTGGTTACCGCTCAACCTCAGTTGGCTTACGAGTTAGTTCAACAATTGGCTACATGGTATCCTGAACTTGTAGTTCAGATGGTTATAGATATTGGCCGAATATTACCTGAATTACGCAGTGAAATGATGAGGTTGGTTGTTAAAATAGTACCTGATTCTGCAATCAAAGTTGAACAATATTACGCTAAAATATTGACTGAAGAACTTGAAGCAATGCGCCCTGCTGACAGGTAGGGTGAGGTGAGCTATTACGCGTAGCAAATTATGACGTGTTTATGTAGGCTCAACGAACAGCATGATTTTAAATAAATTTTTTAGGTCTTCAACAAGGACTCTACATGGATGTATTTTATACACTAAGGAAGGGGCATTAAAAAAGCTGCGCGTTATAAACGAGCAGCTTTATAATTTTTCAAGGCGAGTGTTAACTATTGAGTGATGAAATCTAATATACCCATAGCAGCTTTTTGACCTTGATCAATTGCAGTAACAACTAAGTCAGAGCCGAGTACCATATCACCACCAGCGAAGACATTTTGTTTGCTTGTTTGTAAGGCAAAATCTGAATTATCTACAGCAACAACTCGACCACGAGCGTCTAATTCTACACCAGCATCTACCATCCATTGAGGTGGGCTTGGTAAAAAACCAAAAGCGATAACAACGGCATCGGCTTCCATAATAAACTCACTGTCGGCTATAGGCTCTGGGTTGCGTCTACCATTAGTATCAGGTGCGCCGAGTTGCGTTTTAACAAACTTAACGCCAATAGCAATACCTTGCTCATCAACAGCAATATCAAGTGGCTGTAGGTTAAACTCGAAATTAACACCTTCTTCTTTGGCATTTTGAACTTCGCGAGGTGAACCTGGCATATTAGCTTCATCACGACGATATGCACAGGTCACGCTTGTTGCATCTTGCCTAATAGAAGTTCGTACACAGTCCATAGCAGTATCACCACCACCGAGTACAATGACTTTTTTATCTTTAAAATTTACATAAGGCTTAACTTGAGCATTATCCGCTTTAGTGATGCCCATCAAATTCTGCGTATTACCAATCAAGAAATCTAATGCGTTATAAACACCCTTAGCTCCTTCATTGTCAAAGCCACCACTCATATCTGTATAAGTACCTAAAGCTAAGAAAACAGCATCATATTCGTCACTGATGTCCTTAAAGCTTATGTCTGTCCCGACATTAATATTTAAGCGGAACTCTATACCCATACCTTCTAAAATTTCACGGCGAGTTTGAATAACATCTTTTTCTAATTTAAATGATGGAATTCCAAAGGTAAGTAGACCACCAATTTGTGCATGTCTGTCATAAACAACAACATCAACACCGTTACGAGTTAGTTTGTCGGCACAGCCAATCCCTGCGGGACCTGCACCAATAACGGCTACACGTTTACCTGTTTTTATAACGTGAGATAAATCAGGTTTCCAACCCTGCGCAATAGCAGTATCAGTGATATGTTTTTCGATATTACCTATGGTTACTGCACCAAACTCGTCATTTAAGGTACAAGCCGATTCACATAACCTATCTTGTGGACAAACTCGACCACACATCTCTGGCAAACTGTTGGTTTCATGACACAAATCAGCTGCTTCAAAGATACGATTTTCAGTGACTAATTCAAGCCATTGTGGGATGTAGTTATGCACTGGGCATTTCCATTCACAATAAGGATTACCGCAGTCTAGACAGCGGTCAGCTTGACCCGCACTTTGTTCATTACCCATAGGTTGGTAAATTTCAACGAAGTTGATTTTACGTTCACTAATCGACTTCTTTGCTGGGTCTATGCGTTTTACATCAATAAATTGATAAACATTTTTGCTCATTATTTAAATCCTCAATTCTTACCAATTATTGTGCTTGGACACGAAGTTCAGCACTTGAACGACTACGGTGACCTAATAAGGTCTTTACATCGGTAGCTGTCGGTTTAATCAGTTTAAATAATGGGGCATATCGATCAAAGTCATGAAGCATTTCATGGGCGCGTAAGCTACCCGTTTCTTCAAAGTGTTGATTGATAATGCCACGTAAATGTTCTTGGTGAATGGTTAAGTCTTCAATGGCCAGCATTTCGATAGACTCTTTGTTCAGGCGAACATCTAAGTCACCTGTTTCATCTAATACGTATGCGAAACCACCAGTCATGCCTGCACCAAAGTTAACACCTGTATCTCCTAGTATAGTAACTATACCACCAGTCATGTACTCACAAGCATGATCACCAGTGCCTTCAATAACGGCATGACAACCTGAGTTACGTACAGCAAAACGTTCACCAGCGCGGCCGGAAGAGAATAACTTACCGCCAGTAGCACCGTAGAGACAAGTATTACCCATGATCATTGTTTTATGGCTAGCATACTCAACACCAACAGGTGGTTTTATTGTCAGTTTACCACCCGCCATACCTTTACCGACATAATCATTGGCATCACCGGTTAGAATCATGTTTAAGCCGCCTGCGTTCCAAACACCAAAACTTTGTCCGGCAGTACCTGATAAATGTATGGTAATCGGAGAAGAAGCCATACCTTGATCGCCATGATGACGCGCAATTTCACCAGATAATGTTGCTCCGACAGAGCGATCAGTATTTTGAATGGTAAAGCGGTATTCTCCACCTTTGTTATAAGACACAGCATCACTAGCGACAGCTAAAATCTTCTGATTTAACTGACCTTTATCAAAGGCCGTGTTTTCTTCTGTTTGATGAAGTGCGGTATTTTCACCGGCAACTACAGGTGCGATTATTGGTGATAAATCGAGTTTACTCTGTTTAGAAGTAAGTCCATCAATTTGGACTAATAAGTCAGTTCTACCGATAATATCAGTTAAACTCTTTACGCCAACACTAGCAAGGATCTCACGTACTTCACGGGCAATAAATTTAAAGTAATTCATTACTTGATCAGGTAAGCCTTTAAAGAACTGCTCGCGTAGTACTTCATCTTGGGTTGCTACACCTGTAGCACAGTTATTTAGATGACAAATGCGTAGGAACTTACAACCTAGTGCTACCATAGGGGCAGTACCAAAACCAAAGCTCTCAGCACCTAAAATAGCGGCCTTAACAATATCAACACCGGTTTTTAAACCACCATCAACTTGCAAGCGTACTTTATGACGTAAACCATTGGTTACTAAAGATTGATGGGCTTCTGCTAAACCTAATTCCCAAGGACAGCCGGCATATTTGACTGACGTAAGTGGACTTGCTGCAGTACCGCCGTCATAACCTGAAATGGTAATGAAATCTGCATAGGCTTTCGCAACACCTGAAGCAATAGTGCCAACCCCAGGGCCGGAGACTAATTTCACTGAAACAACCGCTTTTGGATTTACTTGTTTTAAGTCAAAAATAAGTTGAGCTAAATCTTCAATAGAGTAAATGTCATGATGTGGTGGCGGAGAAATTAAGGTTACGCCAGGTACTGAGTAACGTAATTTCGCAATTAATGGTGATACTTTATCACCAGGTAATTGGCCACCTTCACCGGGTTTTGCCCCTTGTGCTACTTTAATTTGTAAAACATCAGCATTAACTAAGTAATGCGGTGTTACACCAAAACGCCCTGAGGCAATTTGTTTAATTCGCGAATTTTTAACTGTGCCAAAACGACGTTCATCTTCACCCCCTTCACCAGAGTTTGAATAACCACCTAAGCGGTTCATCGCAATAGCTAAAGCTTCATGTGCTTCTGGACTAAGTGCACCAATGGACATAGCGGCACTATCGAAACGTTTGAACATTTCACCTTCAGATTCCACCTGATCGAGTTCGATAGGATCGCAGTCGTCTCTAAGTTTCAATAAATCACGAATAGTGGCTACTGGGCGCTGGTTAACTTCATCGGCAAATTTACGATAATCATTATAATCACCATTTTGTACTGCGCGTTGTAAATAGTTAACCACATCAGGATTAAATGCATGGTACTCACCGCCATGAACATATTTTAGTAAACCGCCATGATTCACTTTTTGATGAGGTAAAAATGCTTTATGCGTTAAGTTGATTGCATCTTGCTGAATGTCATTAAAATCAGCACCTTTAATGCGGCTTGGTAAATCACTAAAACAAAGCGCCATGATATCTTCATTTAAACCGATTACTTCAAATAAACCGGCACAACGGTAACTGGCAATGGTTGAAATACCCATCTTAGAGAGTATTTTTAATAAGCCCTTATTGATACCTTCTCGATAGTTGACGATAGCATCGCGAGCCGATAAATTAATTTGCTTTTGTTCAACTAATTGTTCAATCGTTTCAAAAGCTAAATAGGGATATATTGCAGTGGCACCTAAGCCAAGTAATACCGCATATTGATGAGAGTCACGTACTGAGCCAGTCTCTACAATAATGTTTGAGTCACAACGTAACTGTTGATCGACTAAACGTTTTTGTACCGCGCCAACAGCCATAGCTGCAGGAATAACGAGTAAACCTGGTTGAATATTTCTATCTGATAACACCAAAATAACAGTGCCACTATTGCGAACAAGGGTTTCTGATTCATCACATAAACGTCTTATAGCCGCTTCTAAACCTTCGTTCGGATCAAAACTCAGCGTTAATGTGTCAGAACGATAATGCTCAGGATCTAAATCGCGTAGTTGTTTCAAACCGGTATACATCAGTACTGGCGTAGAAAATAACATACGATCGGCATGGCCCGATGTTTCGTTAAATACGTTGTGTTCACGACCAATACAAGTACCTAGTGACATAACATAACGCTCACGCAATGGGTCAATTGGCGGGTTTGTTACTTGCGCGAATTGCTGGCGGAAATAGTCATATAAAGTACGGGTTTGGCTTGAGAGTACGGCCATAGGAGTATCATCTCCCATAGAGCCTGTCGCTTCTTGACCATTTTCCGCTAATGTTTTAATAACTTGTTGAATTTCTTCATAGCTGTAGTTAAACATTTTGTGGTACTGATTCATCTCAGCATCAGAAAATACACGTTGTCCGATCAAGTTTGCTTCAAGTTCATCAAAAGGGATTAAACGGCGAATGTTTTTGGTTAACCACTCTCTATATGGATGACGCTCTTTTAAATTATTATCAATATCGGCGGAATGAGAAATTTTACCTGTGTAGGTATCAATAGCGAGCATTTCACCAGGGCCAACACGACCTTTCTCTACTACTTCATCTTCACCGTAATCCCAAATACCTACTTCTGAGGCAAGGGTAATAAAACCATTACGAGTGATAACATAGCGGGCAGGGCGTAAACCGTTTCTATCAAGGTTACAGGCAACATGACGCCCGTTAGTCATTACTACGCCAGCAGGACCGTCCCACGGCTCCATGTGCATAGAGTTAAATTCATAGAAGGCACGCAAATCATCATCCATTAAGGGACTGTTTTGCCATGCTGGTGGCATTAATAAACGCATAGCACGGTATAGATCCATACCGCCCGCTAAAAAGAGTTCCAGCATGTTATCTAAAGAGGATGAATCAGACCCCGTTTGGCCAACAAAAGGAGCAGCATCTTGTAGATCAGGCAATAATGGCGATTTAAAGCGATGAGTTCTCGCTCGACTCCATTGTCGATTACCGTTAATTGTGTTGATTTCACCATTGTGCGCTAGGTAGCGGAAAGGTTGCGCTAAATGCCATTGTGGCGAGGTATTGGTTGAAAAGCGCTGATGGAATACGCAGATGGAACTCTGCATGCGAATATCAGCTAAATCTAAATAAAAATTAGGCAAATCTACAGGCATCATCAGCCCTTTGTAGATTGTTACCAAGCAAGACAAACTTGCGACATAAAACTTTTCGTCAGTAATACGCTTTTCAGCACGACGACGCGCCATATATAAACGGCGCTCTAATTCTAAGTTTCTCCAACCTGGAGGAGCATCAATAAATACTTGCTCTATTGTAGGTAAATTACCTAAGGCGATCTCACCTAATACTGATGTATCGACAGGAACCGTGCGCCAGCCTATTAACGTTAAGCATTCATTTGATAACTCTTCTTCTAATATTTTTTTAGAAAGCGCAGCTTCAATAGGGTCTGTACTTAGGAATATCATGCCAACAGCGTATTTTTTACCAAGCTTCCAGTTATTATCGGCAGCTACGGCGCGAAAAAAACTGTCTGGTTTTTGTAATAACAGTCCACAACCGTCACCTGTTTTACCATCGCTGGCGATACCGCCACGATGTTGCATACGATCTAAAGCGGAAATGGCGGTCTTAATTAGTTTGTGACTGGTTTCACCCTGTTGATGGGCAATTAGACCAAAACCACAGTTGTCTTTTTGGACGCTATGATCATAAAGTTGCATGTTTTTCTCCTAATAATAAACCAACTTACTTACAGGACAGGTAAAAAGAATAAAGGCATGGAAAAAATGCATAAATACACCTCTTTTTAAGTAAGTGGACCTATCAACACTACCCAGTTCTTCAGTAAAGGTCAATTAAAATAGAGCTTTTGCTCGTCAGGCATTCTGATGGCTGTACTGAGTCGTAATTGAATATTAGAAGGTAACTTTATCAAGAGATTGTTTTTTCTCTGATTGTTATTTTTGATAGTTGTTTTTATTTTTACAGGGGAAAAGTAATGAAGCAAATACTGTTTCTAGGTGTGTAATATTACGAAAGGTATTTAATATCTATGCTGTTTAAATGACTTCGGACGCTGATGTTTTCCTTGCAATTAAGTTATAGGCATAAAAAAGCCAATAGTGGGAACACTATTGGCTTTAATTCAATAATAGTATTTAGCTATTATTATGGCTGATAGCCATTTTTGATACCCTTGGTCGTGATACTGACAGCATCATGAGCGTGGAGTGATTCTAAATGGTTTATTTTAAGCCAAAAATCGTCAAATTGGTTGGTCTGATTTAAACTATGCTGTAATCGGCGAGCAGCATCTTCACAAAACATTAAGTTTTGACCATTTAGACGAGCAAATTCTTGTTCATCTTCACGTTTAACTGCAGCTTGTACTGGTGTTTTAAGAGAGCCTTCAACTAGATCAACTATTTCAGTAATAGGAAAATCATTCACACTTGAGTTAAGTTTTACTTTCACTTCAGCAACAGAGCGCTGCGAATGAGGGGTTGCTACGATCCCTTCTGTTGTTCCTAACCACTCATGAACATCAGTTAAAGCCAATTCACTTTGTTGAGCAAATTTATCTTGAAAAGCTTTTTGAATCAACTGTCTTGCAAGAGCTGCAGAGCATGGGCAAGTTGACGAATAAGGTACATCAAGGGTTAGCTCGATAGTGAGTTTACCTTGATTTAAGTTTCCCGTTAGCGTTACCGGGTAAGCCTTCCAGCCTTCTTTACCACTGATTAATGATTTTCTACGTAAATGATAGTCAAAGCAAAATTGTACTTTAGCTTGGTCACTTAATTCTTGGTGGCTACTAATAA
>OJGO01000275.1_pt1 | contig 21909 bp, 9 predicted proteins | sample 1594871 | NCBI WGS metagenome assembly OJGO01 (sample SAMN05416798, study PRJEB24817) | seawater metagenome | isolation source: Sea water | place: Canada:Atlantic | collected 2013-07 | reverse complement strand
GCGATGTCTTTACCAATGACACGTTAGGCGCGGATCAAACGCCTACGCCGATCACCGGTGTTGCCTTCGGTAGCAGTACCAGTGATGTGGTGGGACAACTGAACACCAGCGTGAGCGGTAACTATGGCGCGGTGGTAGTACAAGCGGATGGCAGTTATACCTACACCGTGGACAATGATAATTTAGCCGTACAAGACTTAACCACGGGTGAATCGTTAACTGACACCTTCACTTATACCCTCACCGACAGTGACGGTGATACGGCCACCACCACCTTAACCATTACCATTGACGGGGTTGATGATGGGGTGAGTCTTATCATTCCTGATAATGTAGGTCCAGCAGGGGGTGATGAAGAGCAAGTGCTTGAGTCTGGCTTAGCCGATGGCAGCTCGCCTAATGATGACGATATTCTCAACAGTAGTTTTACCTTAACCGCCTTAGATGGGTTAAGCTCTATTAGTATCAATGGCACGGATATTAGCGCCGCGGCATTAGCAAACAGTACCGCATCACCGATTGCTATCACCACCACCCTTGGTACATTAGTTGTTAATGGCTACGCGATGGCAGCTGATGGTACCATCACGGTGGATTACACCTATACGCTGGCAGACAATCAAGATCACAGCACGGGCAGCGTTAATGATGACTTTACGCTAGTGGTTACGGATACCGATGGTGACGCGATGTCTGATGTACTTAACATCAGCATTGTTGATGATGTGCCCACTGCCAATGATGATATTACCCGCACGTTAAGTGAAGGTGGCAATACTATCACCGGTAATGTTATTGCCAATACAACGGATAGTAATGGCGATGATGTATTGAGCGCAGATAGAGCGACTGAAGTCACTGCGTTTACCTACACAAATGAAGCCGGTAATGTTGTTACGGGAACATTAGGCGATGCCCTTGATAGCCAATATGGCACGTTAATTGTCAATGCTAATGGCAGCTGGACATATACCTCAGATACGACGGAAGATCATAGCGCTTCAGAAGCATTAACGGAGTCATTTACTTACACATTGAGTGATAGTGATGGCGACTCTGATACGGCGACGCAAAGTCTTACCGTAACTGATGGGATTATAACGATTAATAACCCTGATGTTTACGTCTATGAAGGTAGTTCAGCTGTTACTTTTGATGGCAGCGCTAATTATAATAAATCACAAGGAAATGGAGCCCAAGATACAACAAGCACGCTTGCACATAAGTTAGATTTTACAACAGGTGGTGATCTTGCCGATATTGTCTCTTTTACCTTTAATGGAAGCACTCAAACTATTGTTTCTGGTAGCTCTGCGACTATTGTTGATGCGAATAAAGGCACGTTAAGGGTTCACTCTGATGGCACTTGGAGTTATATACCCCCTGCTACTTATGAGCATGACTCAGCAAATGGTGTGAATAATTTTGCAACGACATTTACTTATGAAGTGAATGATACCGATGGTGATGTGGTTACGGGCAGTCAAACGATACGGGTTGATGATACGTTACCTGTTGTAGAGTCTGCGACCAATACCAGTCTTGATGAAGCAAACTTAACTGGCGGTAGTAATACGAATATCGCTGCGTTAACACAAACCGGTACCATCAATGCCACTCAAGAAAGTGGCGCGATAGACATTACTTTTTCTGATACGCAGGCCGCCTTAGATACCTTGATAACGAATGGACTTTCTTCAAGTGATAACGAGATAACTTACAGTGTTAGTGGCGATGGATATACATTAACCGCGAGCGCCACGATAAGTGGTGTTGATACCACTATCTTTATCGTCACTATCACTAACCCAACTGACGTCAGTACCGTGGGTTATGAAGTAGAGCTACTAAGACAGATTGACCATGAATCAGCTGTCGTCGTTGGTGATGATATTGTCATGAATTTAGCCATTGATATTACCGATGATGATGGTGATATTGATAGCACAACGTTTAACGTAACCATTGTCGATGATGTCCCTACGGCCAATGATGATATTACCCGCACGTTAAGTGAAGGTGGCAATACCATCACAGGTAACGTTATTGATAATACGACGGATGATAGTGGTGATGATGTACTAAGCGCAGATAGTGCGACTGAAATCACTGCATTTACCTATACCAATGAAGCCGGTAATGTTGTCGCGGGTACATTAGGCGTCGCTGTAGATAGTCAATATGGCACATTAACCGTGAATGCTAACGGTAGTTGGGAATATACCTCTGATGCAACAGAAGATCATAGTGCTTCAGAATCAATAACGGAGTCATTTACTTACACATTAAGTGATAGTGATGGTGATTCTGATACGGCGACGCAAAGTCTTACCGTAACCGATGGTATCAACCCCAGTATTGATAATACCAACAATGCGACAGTTATTGTCTATGAAGGTAGCTCAGCAGTTACTTTTGATGGCAGCACTAGTTACGAGAAATCTCAAACAACTGCCGCACAAGATACAACAAGCACGCTTACACATAAATTGGACTTTACTGCTGGTAACGATAACGCAGGTATAGTGTCTTTTACGTTTGATGGTACTACGCAAGCTATCGCTATCGGCAGCTCTGCTACGATAGTTGATAATGATAAGGGCACATTAACGGTTCATTACGATGGCACGTGGAGTTATACCCCCCCTGCGACTTATGAGCATGCAGACGCAAATGGTGTGAATAATTTTGCAACGACGTTTACCTATGAAGTCAGTGATACTGATGGTGATACAGTAACAACAGGCAATCAAACCATACAGGTTGATGATACGTTACCTGTTTTAGACTCTACAGCAAATACGAGTATAAACGAAGCAAACTTAGCATCAGGAAGCAATCCTATTGTATCTGAGTTGACGAAAACAGAAGGTATTGATGTGACACAAGAAAGTGGTGCAATAGACGTCACTTTTTCTTCAACACAGACAGCCTTAGATACTTTGATAACTGATGGTTTTTCTACAAGTAACAATGATATTACTTATAGCATTAGTGCTGATGGCCATACATTAACCGCGAGCGCCACGATTAGCGGTGTTGATACAAATATCTTTATCATAACTATTACTAACCCGACAAATGCGAGTACTGTTGGTTATGAAGTTGAGCTCTTAAGGCCGCTTGATCATGAGACAGATGTAATTAATATAAGTGGTGATATTTCGATGGATTTAGCCATTAATATATCTGATGATGATGGCGATACAGATAGCGCATCGTTTAACGTTACTATTATTGATGATGCGCCACCAAGCAATAAAGCGATGACAGTTGATGAAGATAGCACTTCAGCCATTGCAGACAATACAATTACCACTCATGCTGATGCAACACAAGCTAATACTGTTATCACTACTGTAGCTACTTATGGTAGTGCGGTGATTAATGCAGATGGTACATTAACATATACCCCCAACACTAATTTCAGTGGTGAAGATACACTTATTTATACTACAATATTAGATGATGGAAGCAGTTCATCAACAACGGTAACAATTACCGTAACGCCAGTTTCTGACGCACCAACAGCTCTTGTAGATAGTAATGCAATAGTAACGGAAGAAGATACTGCGGTTGCACTAGGTTTAAATGCACCGACACAACCGGACAATACCGATGCTAGTGGCGCTAGTGATGATATGGATAATCCTGAATTATACGGAGCTATTACCTTAACAGGGGTTCCTAATGGCGCAATATTAAATACAACACCGGGTCATACAGCAGATGGTTCGCCAATTACTATTGTGCTTAGTGATGGTGATCATGTCACTGGAACAACAGCTGACTTAACCATGACGGTTGCAGAATATGAAAGTATGCAAATCACTCCACCATTGGATAGTCACACTAATATCTCGATTACAGTGAGTGTTAGTAGTTATGAAGTGGATATAAATGGAGATGCTATTTCGGGAGTTTTACCAGCTACAGCGACAGCAACTGTTGCTATCGACGTGCAAGCTGTTACTGATACTGTTTCTTTAACCTATACCGATAATACATCATCTAAATCAATTACTATTGATGAAGATACTTCTTTTGATTTGAGTTCTTTATTGACTGAAAGTTTTGGCGATAACTCTGATCTTTCAGAAACTTTCACTTATGAATTATCAAGTGTACCTGTTGGAACCATTGTAACCATTGACGGAACGCCAGAAACGGTAACGGCTAGTGGCATTGTGTCCGTGTCTTTTACAGGCGCAACAACGCCTACAATCAGTATGACACTGCCAAAGGATTTTAGCGGAGATATTACTGGAATCAGTATTACGTTAAAAGCACTTGATAGTGATTCAGACTCAACAGATGTTAACCCAAGCATTGTAACTGAGAGTGCATCAGTTACGCTAGATTTACATGTTAATCCCGTTGCTAACGATGTTGCACTTAGCTCACCCGCAGCTGCACCTGAAGATACACCTGTTGCTTTTTTAACTAACTTAACAATTACTGATGTTAGCAATGATGGTGATGCAAATGATGGTGATACCGATGGTAATGATCGTATTATCGAAATCACTATTGGTAATTTAGATGCTGGTTTTGAGTTAACAACAGCTGATGGTACTAGTGTATTTACTTCAACACCAGGTAACAGCTCGTTTACTATTACTCTTGAAGGCATGACGACTACAACTAACCCACAAACAGGTAATGTATTTACTTTTAGTGAAGTTCAAAGCCTTTTACTTGATAGTCATCAAGCGCATAGCAGCGCAGATATCTTATTAGATATCACAGTGAAATCTATTGATTCACAAAATGTTGATGGAAGTAATGTCGATTCGGTTGAAACAACAACAGAATTTACTGCAACAAATGGTAATCCACTTACCATTGAAGTCACGGCTGTTAGCGAAACAAAATTAACTAACACTGATGATGCGAATGGTAATGATGTGACTAGCCAAGGTAGCCATACTTATATAGCGCATGCGAATGAAGACACGTGGATAGATCTTAATGCACTTGATAGTGGCTTTGCATTATCAGCTAGTAACGAAGATGACGTAAATTCTGGGTTAGCTGGTGCCTCAGAAACAACAATGATAAATCTATCTAATGTGGCAGTGGGCTCAATGTTTACTGTTGATGGTGGCATCACGGTATTAACAGTAACTGATAGTTCAGCAGGTATTGATATTCCTCTTGCTAATTTAGGCACATTAGAGTTTATGCCAGTAGCACAGTTTAGTGGCACAGTGACTATACACATGGCAGTAAAAACGACTGACTATGATGAAGATGATAATTCGGTAAGCACCACTGTTACATCTGCTCCAGATATTCTAACACTAGAAATTGACCCCGTAGCAGATAACGTGACTTTAGCCATTAAACAAGCCTCTGGCAATGAAGACGCAGGACGTGATGTTTCCGGAACGGCAACGCTAACAGAGGCTGTTAATGGTATCGCTTTGGATATTACCACAGCCACTGATGATACAGATGGCAGTGAAAGTTTTGTTGTAACCATTAGTGGTATCCCTGACGGAGGGGAGATTTACTATAATGGCACATTAATGAATAACACAAGTGGCGTTGATACTAATGTCAATGATGGCGTATCCAGTGCTATAACGGCAACTAATGATGCTGGAGATACTTGGTCTATTCAAATAGATAACTTTGATAATGATGCTGTCTTAACTTTTATTCCAGAACACAATGATAATAGTAACCATACCTTAAATGTTTCTGCTTATACCGTTGATGGTGCAGATGATTCTATTTCATCTGCCCAAACACAAGATATTGCCGTTAATGTTAAAGGAGTCGCAGATGTTCCTGAAAGCAATGAGCTTAATCGATTTGATGCTAGTGGAAATATAGATGTTGCTGGTGATTATAATTATGTAACGACAGAAGCAACACTTGACAGTGGTTCTAATCAGTTTTCTTTTGAAGACATTTATCAATCGGCCAATACATTAGACTCGTATGATTCAGATGGATCAGAATCACTTACCATGACTATTACCGGTCTTGATAGTCAATTTAATATTGAAAATGCCACCTTTATGGGGGGAGTAGGAATAGCGAGGCAATGGATATTTAATGTTGATGATATTGCAAATATTAATGTTAACTCACCTGTGAACTTTAGTGGCGAAATTGATTTAACGGTTAGATACATTACTACAGAAAATGATGGAGATAATGCTACTTCTCCTGCTGAAAATGTAAAAATATTAGTAAACCCAAGTGCTGAGGCAAGCATTACTAGCAGCACAACAATAGATGAAGATGAGCTAACGTTACTCGATTTTAGTATTAATCATCAAAATGAAGACGTAGATGAAACTATTGATACTATATATATAAACAAAGATGATGTTGATAATGGTGATTTTACTTTATACCTTGGGGCTAGTACGGCTGTAACACTTGATGCTGCGGTAGGGCTTAATGCAAATATTAGCCTTATTGATATTGGTGGCAGTGATTATTATCAATTAACGAGTAATACGTTTAATAGCATTTACGCACTTAGTGATGCTGATTCAAGTGGCACTAATACATTTGAAGTCAAATATGACATTAAAGATACTGCTGGAGCGATAGAAAATACTCTCAATGCTAGTGTTAACTATAATCTTAATGTAAATGCTATCACGGATGATATTGATGTTAGTGTTGTTTCAATTGATGGTGGAAGTGATGGTGCAGTTTCTGGAACAACAGTCACCGTAACCGATAATACTACCATTACAGTTGATGTTAAGGTTATCGGTACTGATGATGCTCCTGAGGCCAATGGTATTGATAGCGACGGTTCAGAGCAAGTAACAATGTTTGTTATTGAAAATGTATCTCAGGGAATTACTGTCGTTGGCGGTACTTACTCAGGAGATATTTTTAATGAAAGTACTGGTCAATATGATAACTCCGGTATTTGGTATATAGATATCAATAACAATGAGTTGATACTTGATAGTGATGGCGTTAATCGTTTAATTACTTTTAATGTAGATGGTGATGCCAGTCGTTTTAATACGAGTACAATTAAAATAACAGCCTTCAATGAAGACAGTGGTAATGGTGAGTTACAAAATGATTTCACTACACTTACTATTATCAAAGATGGTACATACAGCGGCGTCAATCAAACAGGAACACCTGCGACCATTAGTGACTTCTCTGTCAAAGCTATCAACATATTAGAAGATAGCTCGTTTACTTTGGATCAAGCAATTACGGCAACAATTACAGGCTCTAGTGATTTTGCAATTGTAATTACTGATGTATTGGCAGGAAGCACAGTAAGCGGAGCACAAAAGCAAGGAGATAGCTGGGTTATTTCTGGCAGTGGAGACTCTGCAGCAATACTCGTTGCAATGCAAGCCGTCACTATTACACCACCAGAAAACTACAACAGTTTTGATAATTTAGATTCTGATACTTTTACGTTTAATGCAACAATAACAACACTTGATGCCGCTTCTCAAAATAATAGTTCATTGTCTTTTGATAAGCCTGTTTATCCATTAACAGATGATTTAACTATCGCTGTTGCTCAAGATGGCACAACAGCAGAAAATATTGACCAAGCCTTTACTATTACCCTAAGTAATCCTGCTGATGGTGATAATACTGCAATTATTGATGGCAAACTTTATATCAAAGTTACTGAAGATTATACCGATACAGGTACAGCAACGGGTAGCTTACTTGATAGTAATGGTAATACATTAGTTGCTGAAAGCTTGCATGCTGGTAATAACTCTGCAGGTTTGGTTGGTGATTATTATGTGATTTCTGATGTTAACTATCAAAGCGCTTTAGACTTTGTCTATCAACCGGGAGAAGATCGTCAAGGTAGTGTTGATGTAGATATTTATATACAAAACCAAGAAGCAGATGGTTGGGATAGTGACCATCCTCATGGCGATACCGCTATTAACCTTTCATCTCAACAATTTTCATTTGATGTAACACCAGTGATTGAAGGGAGCTCTATTGTTGCCAATAATGTCTCAGGCACTGAAGATGATATGGTTGCAGGTGGAACTAATTGGGTCGAATTAGATTTAAGTTTGATGCAAAATGATCTTTCTGAAAGCTTGGTTACGGCTTTATTAGATAATGTTCCAGTTGGCTTTCTTGTTTACTATCAAGATCCAAGTAACGGAAGTAATTATTTACTTGCATACAATGCTGGAACAAGTACTGAATTTGGCAATCAATTTAACCAATGGAGTATTCCGTTAAATAGCGCTGCTTTACCTGATAGTATTTTCATACAAGCACCCGAGCACTGGTCTGGCACAATTGAGGATATAAAATTTACCACACTTACAGCTGAAGAAGGACTAACAAGTTTATCTGAAAACTCTGAGGTATTTGATCTTACAATTAATGCTGTAGCAGATGGTTTAACTCTAAATCCAACCAAAACATTCGGTAATGAAGGAGATGATATAGCATTAAACTTTAATGCGAATGCCATAGATCTTGATGGTTCAGAAACAGTAACCTTAACTATTGTAGGTATCGGCGAAAATGCTAACTTTAAAGTAAATAGTCAAGATATCGATGATAGTAATATTAATTATAATTCTGGCTCTGATACATACACAATTAGTAATGTTTTAGCAGCAGATATAAACAGTTTAAGCTTTGTTCAGCAATACTTTACAGGTACTGTGAATGTTACAGCACAAACAATTGAGTCGAGTAATAACCATGCTTCAGCTGTTGAAAGTAGTTCTTTTAGCGCAATAGTCAGCCAAGTTAATGCTACTGCTAGTGATGACACCTTATTTTATAGACAAGGAAATAATGTTGATGCACTTAGCGGTGATGATACCTTGATCTTATCTAATGATGTAGGTATTGATTTTACTAGTGTTACTAATGCTGATGGTATTGAAAATATTGAAGTAATCGATTTACAACAAAATGGAATTCATGACTTAGAATCACTATCACTACAAGATGTTATCGATATGACTGATGATGACAATGACTTGATTATACAAGGTGATAGTGCTGATAGCGTTTCTTTTGCAAATAATGATGGCTGGGTTAAAGACAGTAGTACGACAGAAGGAGGTCGTGACTATGATGTTTATATTAATTCAGATGACGCTAGTGTTACTGTAAAAGTGGAGCAGGATATTATGGATACAATTATTACTTAGTTTTATCTGCGTTAACAAGTACGATATATTTTAGCGCTAAGACAACATAGGCTCTGATTTTAGAACTTATGTTAACACTTGGGTGTTCAATGGTAATAATGGCTGTGTAGTGCAAACTTTCACGTAGTTAGCATGGATATAGCAACTTATTACGTTAATTTAACGTTCATCTATAAAAGATTTAAATAGTTCAACTTTACATTGGAAGGTAGGTTAGTTATCAGGAGTTTATGTAGGTTAAGTATTAGCCAGCATTTTCAATATTATAAAACGATATTTTATATCGTTTTATTTCTATGCTCTATTTTTATGCTTGGCAATCGATTGCAAGCTAACTCATCAAGTTTTATTACCCAAAGTCAGTTAACAAATATAGTTAAAAAATATAATCCAAGAGCAGGAAAGCGCCTTAGTCTATGGAATAAGATGATGATTAAGGCAAGTGGCTTAACTAGTTTAGAGAAGCTAAAAGCAGTGAATGACTACTTTAATCGTATTAAGTACCTTAGTGATAAAAAACATTGGGGGAAAAATGATTACTGGGCAACAGCTTTTGAATTTATAGGCAGTGGTGCAGGTGATTGTGAAGACTTTGCTACTGCCAAATATTTTAGTTTGAAGTTACTTGGAATTGAAGATAAAAAGTTACAACTGAGTTATGTAAAGCTAAAAACACGGAAAAAGAAATACGCACGTAACCACATGGTATTAAGTTATTTTGCAACCCCCGATGCAGAACCTATTTTACTCGACAATGTTAATTTACGACTGAAATTAGCTTCGCAGCGTCCAGATATAACGCCTGTTTTTAGTTTTAATGCAAGCAGTTTATTAAAATCAAAACATCGCGGTAAAAGATCTAAAACTGAACAATATAATTTAGCAAACTGGCAAAAATTATTAAATAAATAGAATTATTGATGGAGTTTTAATGTCATTAAATACACAGCTACGGTTATTTTTGTTAATTATTTTTACATTAGTTTTCACTGGAAATTTTTTAATCAGTGTTAATGAAAGTAAAGATTTTTTACAAAGTGAATCTTATAGTCGCGCACATGATACCTCTACTTCTTTAGCGTTATCATTAAGCCCATTAATGAAAGATGTTACTGATCCTAAAATTCATTCGTTAATTAATATTGTTTCAAATCGAGGCTTTTTTAAAGAAATTCGTTTAGATACTATTGCTGTAACTTTTGAAGCACAACAAATTTTTGATGCTGCAAATGAGAAAGCGTTTTCTCAAGGACAATGGCAACTTCAAGGTGTCTCTATTGATCAACAATATGGTGAATTAACGACTAATTTAGATCAAAATAGCCTTCGTTCGCAGCTAGCAGCGCTTGAACAAAATGAACAAACTAACCAACTAAACTCACCAATTCAATGGGTACGATTTTTACCTAATGACGACTTTATAGATGGCGCTATTATTCAAGTTAACTTTGAGGCTGTTGCAGATAATAATGCCAATCAAAATCCTATTAAAGGAACTGCTTCTATTGTAGTAAATCGATTATTAGTTAATAGTATTCGTGAAGATAAATTGGAACAAACACCACAATGGTTTGTTAACTTATTTCCCATTATTATTGATGTGGTCAAAGTAGAACTCAGTGACGGTTGGAAAAAAATAGCAACGCTATCTATTAGCTCAAACCCTGCCAATGCTTACCACCGACTTTACCAACATGTTTATCAAGCGTTTTGGTCTTCTTTAATCGCCTTAATAATTACCATGTTAATATTGAGTCTATTTTTACATAAAATATTACGTCCTTTGCTAAATATTCAACATACGGTCGAAAAAATAGGAAAAGGGGTCTTTGAACAAATAACAGATATTCCAAGTACAATAGAATTTAAAAATGTTGCTTTAGCTATTAACGACATGTCAGGAAAGTTAAATCGTTATATAGACACATTAAATAATGAAGTAATAAGAATGAATGAAGATATTAATATTGATTCATTAACTCAACTGGCGTTAAAACCTTGCTTTGAAATAGACTTTGCTCACTCTTTAACACAATCTCAAAATGGTTATGTTTTCGTTATAAAAATAAACAATTTAAGTGATATTGCTAAAACTCATGAAAGTGGTCAAGTTGATGACATTATTCAAAACTTTGCGCAAGTCTTAAAGCAATGTAGTGAAGTTGATAGTAACCAATATAATATTACACCTTATCGATTTTTTGGTGGGGAATTTTCTTTATTAGTCACGAATGCTAGCCATAAAGAAGCCGTTATTATAACTAAAACACTCACAAATAAATTTAATCAATTAACAGATAAGTTTAACCTTTCAGACTTAGCATATGTTGGTGTTGGCGCTTTTGAAGGAAGTAGTGATCTTTCTACAGTATTACTTGCTGCAAATGAAGCCTTAGAGTCTGCTAAACAAATAGGCCCTAACGAGGCTGTCATTAAGCAACAATCAGCCCAAGCGCTTGATTTAAAACAATGGCATAGTTTAGCAGAGCAATGTGTTCATTCAGGCAACTTTATCATTGATTATGTTAAGCCTAGCAAGCGACTTAAAACTGAGTTTAACCAGCAAGTTGTTATGGTAGAAGCGTTTACTCGCGTGGAAGATTCTCAGGGAAATAATGTCGCAATGGCTACATTTATTTCAATGATTGAAAAATTCAAACTTAATGTAGCCTTTGATCAACAGGTTATTAGTAAAATTATTGTCGATATAAAAGCACAACAATTTAAGCATCAAATTCTTGTGAATTTATCGGTTGACTCAATTAGCAATGCAGACTTTATTCAGTGGTTAACACATAAGTTAGTTAATGAAAAAAATATAGCGCCACAACTTGTTTTCAGTATTGGTGCTTATGCTGTAGCAAAGCATCAACACGTATTTAAACAATTTACTGATACTATTCATGGACTTGGTAGTTCAGTTATTATAAAACGCTATGATCCAACCTTGTTGCCTCTTAAGGTTTTACAAGGAACTAAAGTTGATGCTGTTAGGCTAACAAAAGAGCAAACATTAGATATTGCTCTTGAAGAGCCGAAACAAAAATTAGTAAAAACAATTCAAGAATTAACAGAGCTGCTCGATATAAAACTTTACGCAGAAGATGTACTAACTGAAACAGATATGCAAAAACTCAAAGAGTTAGGTATTTATGCAGCAAGTGATAATAAATGAATTAATATGAGGTAGTGTCATTACCAAAGGATACTGTCAGACTAATTACCGAGCGACTTTGCCTCAATGAATATATCAAAGCATAGCCCCGCGATCTATGCTTTACCAAGCTGATCCGTCCCGCGTTCGAATGATTTTTATAGTAAAAAAGACTCTTAGTCATAAGAGCCTTTGATTTGTTAAAATGATATTAACTCCTAATACGTTTGCAAAAAAGCATTTCGAACATATCGGTGGCCATTTACCTGTTTTATTATCGCTTCAATATGTACTTTTGAGTTTGGTTGTAAGTTTTTAATACAACTATCCATGTTAAAACAGTAAACTTGAATTGTTGAGCTGAAATCAAAAATTTTATTACCCAGTAACTTTTGCCTCGTTTATCTATTCTTTTATTACACTCTATTCAAAGGTGAAGGGGGGACGAAAACCATAGAACATCTACCCTAAAAATACATTTTTATCTCGTTTTTGAGGCGAGAGCGTCTTAGAGTATGTATTCCAGAAATTACTCACTATCTCACTCAGGGGGCGAAAGCGAGATAGAGTAATTAACCTAAATAAGTAGTTACAGCCAATAACTCGAGTGACGCTTCCGTTACTTTATGTTTATGTTTCTGTTTCTTCTGAAATGGATAGGGCATCCTCAATCTCAACCCCTAGGTATTCTATGGTACTTTGTAGTTTTGAATGACCAAGCAGTAGTTGTATAGCCCTTAAATTCTTTGTTTTGGCATATATTAGGGATGCCTTTGTACGCCTAAGTGAGTGTGTTCCATATTGAGTTATGTCTAGGCCTAGATTCGATACCCAATTTTTAACTATATTGGCATAGTAGTGATAGCAAATATGATGGTCACGTTTCCTTGGGCTAGGAAATAAAAAATCAGATGAAGATAGTCCATTCATACAAATCCATTGACTCAAACACTGTTGTGTCTTGGGTGTTATTTCAAACTGAACTTCTTTGTGAGTCTTTTTCTGTTCTATCATCGCACGAGATTGAACAAGTGATGCTGATGATATATCTCGGACTTTTAAGCTTATTAAATCACAAGATCTAAGTTTACTATCAATAGCTAAGTTAAACAGCACTAATTGCTCTAGCTGGTTTTCAATTTCTAGTCGTATTCTAATACGCCAAATATCTTCAAGTTTAAATGCTTTTTTCTGTCCTACACGTTTACCTTTATTCCAAGCTATCATGATTAATCCTCTATTTTAAATGTTTAACTAAAAGTTAGGGCTAACGGAGGGGATTTGCTTTATTGAAAATAAATTATTTTCTGCTGAAACTTGTAATTATTATGGAATAACCTTACCTTAAACTTAGGTTTGCTAAGTTTTGGTGTGCAATGGCTTTTTTATTTTCTCCTCAAATCCGTTCATTTTCTGATGAATCATTAGAGAGTTATATGCTTCGAGTTGTTTCGGAGAATTTCTTTGATTCATACGAGGAACTTAGTCTTGCTATTAGGCAGGAGCTCCATGAACTCGATTTTGATGCTCATGGTGCTTTCCCTGTTGATTTAAAAAGGTTGAATGTTTACCACGCCAAACACAATAGCCATTTTAGAATGCGAGCTTTAGGCTTACTAGAATCCTTACTTGATCTTCCTTGTTTTGAGCTGCAAAAACTTGCATTACTGAAATCAGATAGAAAATTTAATTCTTCAGTTGCATTACATCGTGATGGTGTAGATATCCCCTTAAAATTTATTCGTTATGACGGAGTCGGAGGAATAAGCGCTATTCCCGTTTGCCCGCAGTGTTTAGCAGAAGAGGCTTATATTAAACAAAGTTGGCATATCAAGTGGGTAAACATCTGCACAAAGCATAAATGTGCTTTGGTTCATTATTGTCCAGACTGTAATTTACCATTAAATTATATTGAAAATGAGTCAATTACACATTGTTCATGCGGGTTTGAATTATCTTACTCAAAAGTGCCACCGGTACATATAAAAGATGTTGAGTTATTACAAACTTTGATGGATAACGAGGCTCTAATTGATAATTCATTGTTTCATAACACTTCTATCTCGCAACGTTTTGCTGCATTGCTTTGGTATCAAGATAGATACTCAAACCCTAATGTTTTTTGTTTAAATGAAGTCGTTGATTTTTTTGGTAAGTGGCCAGAAAATTTTTATAAGGAATTAGATGCTTTAAGTAAGAATGCAGAAATGAAGCTAATTGATTTATTTAATAATACAGTATTTCGATTTATTTTTGGTGAACTTATTTTATCGGTACCACATAACACTCAAGGTGAAGGACAACTTCATTTTATTCGTTTTACTTTGATAGAGTATTTAGTCATCTTGGTTGAAAAAAATCCTAAATCGAAAAAGCCTAATCTGGCTGACATGCTAGTGAGTGTGTCTGAGGTCGCTATAATATTAGGTACTTCACATGAACAAATTTATAGGTTGTACCAGGGTGGTATTTTACAAAGTGCTTTTCGCTACAAAATGAATCGACGAATTGATCCTCATTCAGGTGTCTTTTTTTTAAGGCAAGTCATAGAGTATAAGACTAGCTTCGGTGGAGATAGCCCTAGAATGTATTTATCAGTATGGTAAAAACGATACATTTACGAGAGCTTTTAGTTACTGAAGACGTCTCCGAGCGAGATCAATCTTTAAGGCATGCTTTTAGTGCGTATACGGAAGCAATTGATGTAACAGGTTGTGAAAACATCGCATTAACTATTCTTTTAAATCTGACTTACCGAAAGGTGACAGTAGATGACCTACTCGATAAAAAACTAGCAAAGACAGCGCTTCATAATGAAAATCTTATAAATAAATGCATTGATGAAGTGCAATGGTTTCATACTCATAACTTAAAATATCCAGATATTCGAGTCAGTAAACAAAATTTAGCGGTAGACTCTTCAGTATTGCACCCCTATGTTTTAAGTAGTGCTAATTATGATAGGGCTTTCGGGTGGGCTCATGATTCAGCGAAGGTCAATTTAGTTAAGTTATTTTTGAGCTATTTTATTTGGGAGGGAAAAGAGTATTGTCTTGCTGAAATTCTCTCTTCATCAGCTAAAGCTAAAGGGTGGAAAGCTGCATTCCAGTTAATTGATATGCCAGATAAATCCTTTATAAATGTGTGCGGTAGAGTTAAAGGTTTTTTACCCCAAGTAATGATGCCAAACACTGTTGACAGATACTCTACTCAAGTAAGATTGCCATACCATGATGGATATGTAGCAATTACGCCTGTTGTTAGTCACGTAGTTCAATCTAAAATTCAGCAAGCAGGTATTAATAAAAAAGGGAGGTTCAGTAAGATAGGGTTTACTCGTTCAGCCGCAGTGAGCCAATTGGTAGCTTCCCTAGGCGGCGTTGTTAATACATTAAACTATCCCCCTTATATAGATAAAAAACAAAATAACCTATCTCATTCTCGACTACTACAGATACAAAAAGGAAAGCCAGTATTTAACCTTCACGTATTAGTGAAAGCTCAGTTTTTTCGAGCGTTAAACGGCTTGATATTTAGTGGTGCAGCGTTAGCGCTTAAACAACGTCGACAACAAAAACTTATAAGCAATAAGGAGATAAGAAGTACGCTATCTGAGTGGCTAGCACCTATCTTCGAATGGCGCTTGGAGGCCATGGATAAAAATAATGATTCTACTCAACTTGAGAATATTTCTGATACATTAGAGTTCCAATTACTGACGGTCTCAGATGATGAATTGCCAAAGTTAATCATGCCAGTTTTTGCCTTGTTTAATACAATGTTATCGAACTTACCTTTAACACAAAAATATGCTTTTCATCCTAAACTAATGACCCCTTTTAAGGCTGGTTTTAAATGGCTGCTAAGTAGTATTGCTAATGAAGATAGTACACCTTCTATTGATGATAATGAGGATCAATATCGGTACTTATACTTGAAAGATATACGGGTATTTGATGCTCAAGCATTATCAAACCCTTATTGCGCAGGAATTCCTTCATTAACGGCTGTTTGGGGGATGGTTCATCGTTACCAGAGAAATTTAAATAAAGCGCTTGGTACAAGAATTCGATTTACATCATTCTCATGGTTTATTAAAGATTACTCGGCTGTTGCAGGTAAAAAATTACCTGAAGTTAGTTTGCAAGGCGTTAAGCAAAGTGAGCTTAGGCGACCTGGCATAGTTGATAATAAACACTGTGATTTGGTGTTTGATTTAGTGGTGCATATCGATGGTTTTGAGGAGGATTTATTTTTATTAGATGAACAACCTGAAATGCTTAAAGCACATTTTCCAGCTACCTTTGCCGGAGGTGTGATGCTTCAACCTGAATTAGGGGTAACTATTGATTGGTGTCGCTTATATAGTGATAAAAGCCTGTTGTTTGATAAGCTACGGCGTTTGCCACTGTCAGGCCGATGGATTATGCCTACGAAGCATAAAGTTAGTGATTTAGAAGCGCTTTTATTATTGCTAGCTGATAACTCTGAATTAAGCCCTACCATGTTTGGTTATATGTTGCTTGAACAACCAGAGGTGCGAGGTGGATCTATAGAGATAATCCATTGCTATGCAGAGCCTGCCATAGGGTTAGTAGAATATACCACGGCAATTAATATAAGAATAAAAGGTAAAGAAAGTTACTTTAATAACGCATTTTGGATGTTAGATGCTCAAGAACGGTTTATGCTAATGAAAAAGGTTTAAGCTAAAGGTGTGTTATGGAAATATGCAATATATTAAAATATGATCGTTCACTTTATCCTAGTAAAGCCGTTTTCTTTTATAACACTACAGATTGTAACTTTGTTCCTCTTGAGGCTGATATTAGCAAAATTCGGGGCCCTAAAGCTGGTTTCACTGAAGCTTTTACTCCTCAATTTTCACCCAAAAATTTAGCTCCTCAAGATTTAACACATAATAATATTTTAACTCTTGAGGAATGTTATGTTCCCCCTAATGTGGCGCATATTTATTGTCGGTTTTCATTAAGGGTACAAGCTAATTCGCTGATGCCTTCAGGTTGCAGTGATCCTGAAGTATTTTCTTTACTTAAAGAGCTAGCGACAGCATTTAAAGAGTGTGCTGGTTACAAGGCGTTAGCAATTCGATATTGTCGAAATATTTTGCTCGGTACTTGGTTGTGGCGTAATCAAAATACAGGTAACACAAAGATTGAAATTAAAACAAGCTCTGGTAATAGCTACGTCATTAACAATACTCGTAAACTTGCATGGGAAAGTACTTGGTCCGAAGATGAAAAAAACGTATTAGATGAATTAAGTAATGAAATGCATCAAGCATTGGTTGATAAGAATATATATTGGAGTGCAGATATAACTGCAAAGATTGAGGCTGCGTTTTGTCAGGAAATTTATCCAAGTCAAATTCTTAGTGATAAGCCTAGACAAGGTGATGCATCAAAACAATTTGTAAAAACAAAGTGTACTGACGGTCGTTATGCAGTGAGTTTTAATTCAGTAAAAATAGGTGCAGCAATACAATCGATTGATGATTGGTGGGATGTAGATGCGAGTAAAAGGTTGCGAGTTCATGAGTTTGGCGCAGACAAGGAGCTTAGTATCACTCGACGTCCACCAAACTCTGAGCGTAACTTTTATTATTTATTAAAAAATACTGAACGGTGTATAGCAGAACTCAAAGAAAGTCAGGCTGAAGCAAATGAAAAGATTAGCCCAAATATTTATTATTTATTGTCAGTATTGATAAAAGGCGGCATGTTCCAGAAAAAAGCAGAGAAAAAGAAGGACTAATATGAAAAGACATTATTTTATGGTGAGTTTTCTACCTAAAGAAGCTAATTTACCCTTACTTACTGGACGCTGTATATCCATTATGCATGGTTTTACATGTAAGCATAATATTCAGGGCGTTGGTGTATCTCTCCCCGCTTGGTCTGACACCTCAATAGGTAATAAAATAGCATTTATTCATAATGATGAATCTGTTTTAAATCACTTAAAACAACAAGGCTATTTTCAAGATATGAAAGAGTGCGGATTCTTTAAATTGAGTCAAGTTTCTATCGTGCCTGATGATTGTGTAGAAGTACGCTTTAAACGTAACCAAGCAATAGCAAAGATATTTGTTGGTGAAAGTAGAAGAAGATTAAAGCGGCTTGAAAAAAGAGCGCTAGCAAGAGGAGAATTATTTAATCCCAAAAAAGTAGCGGTTTCGAGGGAACTAGATATTTTTCATCGAATAGCAATGAGTAGTGGTCGTACCCAAGAAGAATATATTCTTCATATTCAAAAAGAGGATGTCGACTGTAAAAGCGAGTCAGCCTTTAGTAGTTATGGTTTTGCAACAAATACCATATTGAATGGGACAGTCCCTGACTTGTTTACCTTAGTTTGTAGAGGGTAACATATTGATTAACTGTGCTTTTAATTCGAATAAAAACTGGTGAAAACAGAGTTTTTAATATATTGTTATGAATACAGGAGGAAATCAAGTTGTTTTCTCTTGTGATCTGCCGCATAGGCAGTTGAAAATATATTAGACATTAAAAACGTTTGTGAATTTGCGTGACCTGCCGCATAGGCAGCTGAAAACAAAAAAAATCGATTTGATGTCTAAATTAATCTAATTCTGCCGAACAGGCAGGAATATAGCCTTTTCTATATTTAAAATATAGGAAAGGCTTTTTTACGAGAGCATCATATTACTCTCGCTTTACCGGTAAAGAACATTTATTTTGACACTTAGATTAAGGAATTTTATTACATAATCTAGACGAGTCATTTAAAAAGGTGTTTTTTTGTCAGACTATGCTTATATTTTTTGTCAGACTATGCTTTCACGTTATCGATAAGTCTTTGTTTATTAGTTGTCTACTATGTCAAAGTATGATTTTAGCGACAATAAATACGTCATATTTATGTAACCTAACTGTCATATAAATGAGTGACCATTGTCTTTATTTCATCATGAAGGCATCCCCGTTATGCGTGTTTCTAGCTTTTCCCGTTTGTCTGCGACAGCAATCAGTATTTTTGCTGTGATCTATTTAGTCACCATGTATCACGTGGGGGAATCTTTAAGTAAAAGCCAAGCGCAATACAAGGGCTATCAGGCACTTATTTCGTTAACAACTGTTAAGTTTAATCGCACTATTGTTGAATATCTGCAGACAGGTGATGTGACCCTATTAAGTCGCGCACAAAAGCAATTGGCGTTAATTGTTAAGCAAGCGCAGAGTTTACATATCGATGAGCTTTCTAATCAAATAGAATCACAAGCTAACTCTCTTGCCCATAATATTGACACTAAATTTCGTGGTATGGGCAAGCTCAGTGGTGATCCATTAGTACTGTTACGTAATGGCGAACATGAAATGCTCGCTATCAACAATGATTTAGCTAATTATGTGCAAAACACCAAAGCACTTTCTTTGAAGCAACAGTTTAACTACCTGATTAAAACGCAGGCTATAGGCAAGTTACTGGCTGACCTGGTTAGTGCCAGAGAGGTTATGTTTGCTCAGCAACAGTCAAATATGCATTCGATAACTCCTATTCTAAAAGAGCTCCAAAGCTTAGGGTACTTCTTATCAACACAGCCCACCTTAGTCATTTATGCAGAAAGTGATGAAGATATGTTTGATGAAAGTGAGGATTTACTAGCAGACAGTGAAGAAAAGCAAGATTTGAGTCTCGAAGCCATTCATGAATTACAGTCATTGTTCAATCGCTATCAACGAGAGGTAGAAAACACCTTAGCTCAACAACAGCAGCGAAATATGGGTTTAGTACTATTGGCTAAGCAAGTGGGGAATATTGAAAAATCAATCATGCAAGGTGAGGTGAATATTGCACAGCGGCAAAATAAGATAAATGAGCAGCTTAATATTATTGTCATTGGGTTGCTTATCTTTTTAGTGATATTTTTGTTAGCAAATTACTGGTTACAACGTAGTGTCATTCTTAACCCTTTACGTAATTTGCGTGATAGTTTTGTGCAATTAATGGAGCAAGGCAAAGTTGATAATATTACCAATATTGATAACAGAACTGAGTTTGGTGAAATATCCACTAGTTTTAATCATATGGTTAATAAGTTAGCGCAGGATGATAAAGACAAAGCGCAGCAATTGGACTTAGTTGCGAAAGCATTAACGACAATGGAAAGCCAAGTGCAAAGTATTTACCAGTCATCACATACCACCAGCACGCATGTCCAAGGTGCCAGACAAATTATGGAGGCCCTAGGCCAAGCAACTGAAACCGTGAATACTCTGTCAGGGCAAGTGGTTAACAATGCCCAAGCAACTAAAAAAGCAATGGAAGTGAGTCAGCATCATGTTTCACAAGTCTTAGCGGCGAGCGAATCCACCAACTTGGCCGCGAAGGAAAGTAAAGAAGCCATTACCTCACTATTTCATTCAGTTGAGTCGGTCACTTCTATTGTGGATGTGATTAGTGCTATTGCGGATCAAACTAACTTATTGGCACTGAATGCCGCCATTGAAGCTGCAAGGGCAGGTGAGCATGGTCGCGGTTTTTCTGTGGTTGCCGATGAAGTACGACAACTTGCAGGTAAAACGCAAGCGTCCCTTAAACAAATTTCTGCGCGTTTAAACCAACTGCAAGGTGCGAGTAATTCAATTGAAGGTATAATTAATGATATTGAAAAAGCATCACATAATCAGCGTGTTATTGCTGACGAATTGCAAGAGACTTCGTTAGCAGTAACCGGACAAGCACAGGTGTCTGCAACGGTTGCTCAAGATACTCTTGAGCAAATTACCTTGCAGCGCACACACTTTATCGCTTTTGAGCAAGCGATGGCTAATGTAGATAAAGAAGTTAGTGATTCACAGCAATTATCAAATGTGATTTCGGTCGATGTGAGTAATCAGGTGAACGATATCGGACTGACACTTAAAAAAGCGTCTTAATAAGTCCAAGTTTGTTAAGCTAGGTATAATTAATTTTTACCGGCGTAGATCACTCAGCGATTTACACAAATTTCTCACAAACTCACAAAGGTGTTTTCATGATCCAACAAAACCAACTAATGCCAGTAGGCGAACTGCAAGAATTAAAAAATGGCGAAATGATCACCCATAATACGGCGGAGCTTTTTGCCGCTAAAAAGGTAGTGTTATTTGCTGTGCCTGGAGCTTTCACACCAACGTGCTCTGCGGCACACTTACCCGGATATGTGGTCTCGGCCGATGAATTAAAAGCCAAAGGTGTCGATGCAATAATTTGTTTATCAGTGAACGATGCTTTTGTGATGAATGCTTGGGGCGAGTCACAAAATGCTGAAAATATCATGATGCTAGCCGATGGTGATGGCAGCTACACCAAAGCATTAGGGTTAAGTATGGATACGGCTGCCTTTGGTGGTGTTAGGTCTCAGCGTTACGCCATGGTTATTGATAATGGCGAAGTCATTAACCTACAGGTAGAGCAACCAAAATCATTTGAAGTTAGTAAAGCTGAAGTTATTCTCGAGCAGCTTTAATTTCTAAATAGTAGGGTCTGTTGACCTTTCGAGATTGTTTTTGCAGCTGTTTGTCGGGTATTTATACAAGGCAGAGCCTTTGTCATGTGGTTGTTCTGGACAATGTGCTC
>OJGO01000271.1_pt1 | contig 22189 bp, 20 predicted proteins | sample 1594871 | NCBI WGS metagenome assembly OJGO01 (sample SAMN05416798, study PRJEB24817) | seawater metagenome | isolation source: Sea water | place: Canada:Atlantic | collected 2013-07 | reverse complement strand
ATCTACACACTGCATATCGTCGGCAGCGTCAGATGTGTATAAGAGACAGCTACAGGCGCCGGCATGGCGCTGTCTTGCGGTGCGGCCGACGCCACGCCGGACGTCACCGCAAAGAAACGCGCGAAGGTTTCTTCAAACGCAGGGCGATCGTCTTCGCGCTTCACCAGCGTCATCGCCAACGCATCATGGAAACGTTGCCGCCCTTGATAGCCCACCAGCGCCGCCGCATCCATGCCCTGGGTGGCCTCATCCGGCGATATCCGCAAGCCCGCCCCCCGCAGCGCCTGCACAAATTCTGAAAGGCGACGGACCGGCATCAGCGTTTGCCCAGTTTGCGCAACCAGGCAGGCAACAATTCCCGCGCCAAAGTCACGTCCTGCTCGGTCTTCAAAACCAGATTGAGCGTATCCGCTACCTGCTCCTGCTCCAGCGAATCCGCATGCAACAACACCAGGGCCCGGGCCCAGTCCAGGGTTTCGGAAATGGCCGGCAATTTTTTCATGTCCTGCTCGCGCAGGTACTGGATAAACGCCACCAACTGCTCACGCAATCGGGCATCCAGATCCGGCACTCGCGCCGCCACGATCTGTACTTCCAGCTCGGCTTCGGGATAGGGAATATACAGGTGCAAACAGCGGCGCTTGAGCGCATCGGACAACTCACGCTGGTCGTTACTGGTCAACAACACCAGAGGCTGATGGCGCGCCTTGACGGTGCCCAGTTCGGGAATGGAAATCTGAAAATCCGACAACAGCTCCAGCAGAAACGCCTCGAACTCCTGATCCGCCTTGTCGATCTCATCGATCAACAGTACCGCAGGTTCCTCACTGCGTAGCGCATGCAACAGGGGGCGAGGCTCCAGGAAGGTTTCACTGTAGAAAGCCTCACCCAGGTCGCCCAGGCGATCCATGCTGGCTTCCAGGCTATCCGTATCGGCCAGCATGCCACCGAGCTTGTCGCGCAGCAGTTGCGTATACAGCAACTGCTTGCCGTACTTCCATTCGTATAGCGCCCGGCTTTCATCCAGCCCTTCATAGCACTGCAAGCGGATCAGCGGCGCCTCCAGAAAGGCGGCGGCCGCTTTTGCCAGCTCGGTTTTGCCCACTCCCGGCGGGCCTTCCACCAGCACCGGCTTGTGTAACTGCGCCGCCAGGTACACCGCCAGCGCAATACGCTCGCTGCAAATGTAGCCCTGCTCGGAGAAGCTGCGAATAATGTCTTCGACGGAGTCGATACGGGTTTTCATGGGCACTCCTGCACAACCTTGCCAAGGCACAGCGAAAGCCGGACCTTGTCTGAGCCAGACAGAGTAGCGCAGAGCACGACGGGAGACACTGGCCAACCACGACACAACACCGACCGGAAACGGCGGCATGGCAAAAATCAGCGAAGAAGAATCAATAGACGGGCACGGAACGGCGCGTCCGGGGCATCAATGCAGAATGATGCTATCCGCCAGCACCACAGGGGCGATCTCGCTGACATCCTCGACAATGGGATCGCCATCCATGCTGGACACATCAAAGCGAGCCGAGGTGACATCACCATCGATCATGTCGGGAATGGCATCGAGAAAAGCGTCCACATGTTCAGAGCCAAAATGGATTTCCAGCGCATCCAGGTTCGACCACTGCTGCCATACCATGATCACCCTGGGCGCATCCGCCTGCAGATAGACCTCGTAGGCCAGACACCCTCGCTCCCCCCGCGACGCACTGGCAAGCGCCTGCACCAGCTCCAACGCATGGGGCTGTTCGTCTTCTTTCACGGGGAAGGAGCCTTTCACTATGATCATTGAGGGTCACTACGCTGGGAAAACGAGCATTGTAGCACAATCGCGCTGCGACTGCCGGCCCTCCCTGCCTTCAGCGCGTGGACCCGGCGGCTACACGCTATCGCAAAACTGCACTGAATCGGTGACAGGCACCCGATCCACTCGGGCCTTGTTTGCCGCAATCTCCGGGTCCTCGTACCCAAAGCTGATCCCCAGCACGATGGCCGTGCTGGACGGAATTCCCAGCATTTCCCGCACATCGTCGGGATAATAACGCATGCTGCCCTGGGCACAGGCGCCCAACCCATAGGCACTCATGGACAGCAGCAATGACTGTACATACATGCCCACATCCAGGCCCACGGTGACACCGAAATCCCGCTCCATGCCGATAAACGCCACATGGGGCGCATCAAACAACTCGAAATTACGCAGCTCTGCACGCTGGCGACCAGGGCGGTCTTCGCGGGCAATGCCCATGCTGCCGTACAGCGCCATGGCGCAATCCACCTGGCGCTCGCGGTACACCCCCTCGAACCGGGGCAGGCTGTCGTAATCCGGAGCAAAGGGGACGCCCTGGGTCACCTTCTCCACCATGCGCTCGCGCAGCGCATCGCGCACGGCACCGGACGCCACCCACACTTTCCAGGGCTGGATATTGCAGTTGGAGGGAGAGCGCTGGGCGAGTGAGAATACCGCGTCCAACACCTCTTTGGGCACCGGCTTGTCGGTAAAGCCGCGTACCGAGCGGCGCTGGATCATGGCATCAGCCAGGGAAATATCGTGGGCGGTCATCAGGGGCTCCTGTCAAAACTCGCTCCGAGTCTACCGGGGCAAGAGGACAGACACGATGACCGTAGCGATCAGGCCGCTTGTTCGGACGCGTCACGCATGGCCTGGCAGATCTGGTCGATCACCGGTGCCGCCAATTCCATGCGGCCGTCGCAGCCATCTACCCCAAAGCGCCGGGCACAGTCAGGGCAAAGCACGTTGAACACCAGTTCATCACCGTGATTGCGGGCCGGCAGCACCGCCCACTTATCACGCCGGGCCTGCTGACCGATGCGGTGGTAATAATCCAGATTCACCTCACCACCGGGTTCAAAATCAAAGGTGGCAGGACAACGGCTGCAATTGAGCCACATGTCGTACAGTGCTGCGGCGTCGTACGGATCCTTGGGATCAAAAGACATCGCCACCTCCTGTGGCAATCGGCGGCAACGTTGCGGTATTAACGTTGCTGAGTTCGCGACCCTTTTTAGTGCATTTTGCGGCACAAACCCACGAATCACGTCACAAACCGCCATTTCATAGCCGATTACCTACGGCCATCTGCCTGCCGCCCAATGCCATCATTTCCAGCTGCAGGCAGGCATGATCAGCCAGCACACGGCGCGCAGCAGGGCTGCTGTCGAGCATGGAAATGCCGGCGCCGAACATGATCGCGATGGCCGCTTGTGCTTCCTGTTCCGCTGGCACCTGGGCACGCCCCTGGCTGGCCACCGCCTGGCGCACGTCTTCGGCCAGCTCGTCCACCAGCAACTGTAATTCGCGCTGAATTCTCAACCGGTAGCGATCATGGCTGCCCAGACGCTGCTGCACCAGCAGGCGAAAATCATTGCCGTTCTCCGCAATGTAACGGGAAAACCGTCCGACCAGCTCCTGCACTGCCTGGGCCGCACCGATCTCGATCATGCTGCGCCGCTCGTATTCCATGGCAGAGCGCAGCCGAAAACAGCAGGAGTCGATCAGCGCCAGCCCCAGCGCTTCCATATCCGGAAAATGGTTATACAGGGAGGTGGCAGCCAGACTGGATTCCCGGGCCACTTCACGCAGCCCCAGGCTGTCCAGGCCCCGCCCGCCCGCCATCAAATTTCGGGCGGATTCCAGAATCCGCTCCCGGGTTTGCCGTTTCTGGCGCTGTCGCGCTGTTTCAGCCATAACAGTATCACTAACGAATGTTAGTTAAATATTCCCATAAACGGCAGCACCTGCGCAACAGCACGGCGGTTACAAAACAATATTTGACAAACACTTGTTAGCTGGAAGAGAATTCACCTTACAGATGTAAGGCCGAAGATTTGGCACACGGCCTGATCACGGCGCATGATCAGACAGCGCTACAACATAACCTGCCTGCCCGAGCAGGCAGCAAGGAAGCACAAGGGGAAAGCAATGAACTATTTCGTTACCGGTGCCACCGGGTTTATCGGCCGTTTTCTGGTTGGCCGTCTGCTGAAACGCGACGATACCCGCGTTTTTGCCCTGGTCCGCTGTGGCTCCGAGTACAAGCTGGATGCCCTTCGCAATCGGCTTGGTGTGGATGCCGACCGGCTGGTCGCCATTCATGGCGACATCAACGAAAAACTGCTGGGCGTGAGCAAGCGTGACCAGGATGATCTGAACGGACAGATCGATCACTTTTTCCATCTGGCCGCCATTTATGACCTGACCGCCGATGAAAACACCCAGCGCTACACCAACATCGAAGGCACGCGGCAAACGCTGAAACTGGCTGAAAAAATTCAAGCCGGCCGTTTTCACCATGTCTCCTCCATCGCGGCCGCCGGCCTTTACGACGGCACCTTTACCGAGGACATGTTCGAGGAAGCCACCGGGCTGGATGACGCCTACCTGCTGACCAAGCACGAATCCGAAGCACTGGTACGCCAGGAAAGCAAAATCCCCTGGCGCATCTACCGCCCGGCCATGGTCGTCGGTCACTCCGAAACCGGCGCCATGGACAAGGTGGACGGCCCCTATTACCTGTTCAAATTCATCCAGAAACTGAAAGACGTACTGCCCAACTGGATCCCCCTGATCGGTGTGGAAGGCGGGCACTTCAACGTGGTGCCGGTGGATTTCGTGGCGGACGCCCTGGACCACATTGCCCACCAGCCTGACCACGACGGCCAATGCTTCCACCTCACTGCGGACCGCAGCTACAGCCTTGGGGAGATCATGGACATCGTCGCCGGTGCCGCCCAGGCGCCGCGCATGGCCTTGAAGCTGGAAAACCGCCTGTTCGATGTGGTCCCCGGTTTCGTGCGCAAGGGCGTCAGCGCCCTGACCCCCAACCTGCTGCTCAATGCCGCACTGGACAACCTGGACATCCCGCCCTCGGCCATGAAGTTCCTCACCTTCCCCACCGAGTACGACAACAGCCGTGCCAAAGCGGCCCTGGAAGGCACCGGCATCGCGGCACCGGAGCTGGAAAGCTATATCCAGCAACTGTGGGATTTCTGGGAAAACCATCTGGACCCGGACCGCGGCGAGCGCAAGGATGAACTGCAACCGCTACCCACCCTGCCCGAACGGGTGGAAGGCAAGGTCGTCATGGTCACCGGTGCCACCTCCGGTATCGGCAAGGCCAGCGCGCTGAAGCTGGCTCGCGCCGGCGCCACCGTGCTGGTGATCGCCCGCACCGCCGAAAAACTGGAAGAAACCCTGCATGAAATCGACCAGCTGGGCGGTACCGCACAGGCCTACAGCTGTGATGTCTCCGATCTGACCGACGTGGACAATCTGGTACAACAGGTCCTTGCCGATCATGGCCATGTGGATATTCTGGTGAACAACGCCGGGCGCTCCATTCGCCGTTCCGTGGTCCATGCGTTTGACCGTTTCCACGATTACGAACGCACCATGCAGCTCAATTACTTCGGCGCCCTGCGACTGATCATGCAGTTGATGCCCAGCATGATCGAGAATGGCGGCGGCCATGTGATCAACATTTCCAGCATTGGCGTGCTCACCAATGCGCCCCGCTTTTCCGCCTATGTGGCATCCAAAGCGGCACTGGATGCTTTCACCCGCTGCGCCTCCAGCGAGCTGGCCCACGAGGGGATCCGCTTTACCACTATCAACATGCCGCTGGTACGCACACCGATGATCGCGCCCACCAAGATCTACAACCACGTGCCGACCATCAGCCCCACCCAGGCAGCGGACATGATCTGCGACGCCATTGTGCGCCAGCCAAAACGCATCGCCACCAACCTGGGCGTCATGGGGCAGGTGATGCACTTCATCACCCCCCGGGTCACCGAAACCATCATGAACACCGGCTACAAGTTGTTCTCGGATTCCTCTGCCGCCCTGGGAGGCAAGGAGGGCACGCCGAAGAAGATCCGCCGCGAACAGGCCGCTTTCTCGCGGTTGTTCAAAGGGATCCATTGGTAAAGGGAGACGCTTCACGCGACACGCACCATGCATCAAGGGCATGTCGTGTGAAGCCGGCAGACGCAAACAAAAAAAAGCCCCGTTTCCGGGGCCTAATTGTTTCCGGAGACAACCGGAAGCATACGCAGCGGGATCAAATCCCACGGCTATCCTCTCTCCTCACCGCCTCTCCCGCCTTGATCGACATCAAGGTTTTTGTCCGTAGCCACAATCAATCCCTGTCAGCGAAGACAAGCACGCATTTCCGTGCTGACTACACTGAAGCCATGGGACAACTCACACTACGCCAACACCCCACCGCCATCGCCCTGTGCCGCGCCCTGTTTCCGGCCGGGAAGACGTTACCAGCGGCAGATACCGACGCCCTGCTCGGCAAGATGGATGCGCAACTGGCCGACCACCCGGCCCTGCAACGCAGCCTGAAAACCGGCTTGCTGTGGCTGAACAACCGCCACCGATTGGTGCGGGGCTACGCCTTCCATCGAGCCAGCCCGGCCCGCCAGGCCCGCTTTCTCGACAAACTGGCCACCACGACGGTATCCGGCAAATTGCTGCGCCTGCTGGCACTGCCCTTCAAGGCCGCCTATGTGCTGGATGATCAGGTGGAGCAGGCCACCGGCTGTCGCGAACCGGTGCAACTGCCCGCCCAGATTGAAACCTTTCGCTGGCAGCAGCAGATCACCGCCGCCCGGGATTGCGAAGAGGATATGACTCTGGAAGCGGACGTGGTCATTCTGGGCAGCGGCGCCGGTGGCGCAGCGGCGGCCTATGAGCTGGCTTGCCGCGGCTTGGCCGTGGTGATCATCGAGGAAGGCCAGTACTACGACCGCAGCCACTTCAACGGCAAACTCACCGAGGTGATCCCCAAGCTCTACCGCAGTTGGGGCGCCACCGTGGCCACCGGTAACGCCATTATTCCGGTACCGGTGGGCTGCAATGTGGGCGGCACCACCACCATCAATTCCGGCACTTGCATGCGCACGCCGCCGTCGGTACTGGCCCGCTGGCGGGAGCAGGGGCTGCATGATTTCACCGAACAGAATCTGGCCCCCTGGTTCGAGGGCGTGGAACGCATGCTCTGTGTACAGCAAGCGACGCCGGAGACCGTCGGCCCCATTGGCCACATCATCGACCAGGGCGCTGCTGCCAACGGTTTTTTGCAACGCCAGCCACTGATGCGCAATGCAACGGGCTGTGACGGCCAGGGGCTCTGCCAGTTCGGCTGCCCCACGGACGCCAAGCAATCCACCAACGTCAGCTACATCCCTCGGGCCCTGGAACGGGGCGCCTTTCTGTTCAGCGGTTTCCGCGCCGAACGACTGCACCGCCACGGCAACCGCATTACCGGCGTCACCGCCCGCGGCACCAATGCCGCCGGGCGCCCGGTAACCCTGCGACTCACCAGCCAGCGCACCATTGTTGCCATGGGCAGCTTGTTCACGCCCCTGTTCCTGCAACAACAAGGCGTGCGCAATCGTCATCTGGGTCGCCATCTGACCCTGCATCCGGCAGGGGTAGTCAATGCTCTCTTTGCGCAACAGGACCTGGGCAACGGTCGCAGCATTCCCCAGGGCTACGGGGTATCGGACTGGGAAGAACAGGGCCTGATGTTCGAGGGCGGCACCATTCCGCTGGCCGGGCACAGCCTGCTCAATCCCCTGGTCGGGCGGGACTGGGTGCGTTTCACCGAAGACTATCCGCACACCGCCTACTTCGGCTTCATGATCCGCGATACCAGCGAAGGGCGGGTACGCCGAGGGCCACACCGGGGCCTGCCGTTGATTCGCTATCGTATGAACCGGCAGGACTTTACCCTGTTCAAACGCGGCATCCATACCCTGGCCTGCTGGTATCTGGATGCCGGCGCCAAACAAGTGCTGATCCCCGGCCTCAACCGCATTGCGCGAATCCACAACCGCACCGAACTGGAACGCTTTCTGCGCTCGCCACTGAAACCCACGGACTTCCTGATCAGCGCCTATCATCCGCTGGGCACCGCCCGTATTGCCGCCTCCCCTCATGAGGGCGTCTGCGACAGCCATCATCGGGTATTCGGTCATCCGGGGCTGTATGTCATGGATGGCGCCAGCGTGCCCACCAGCCTGGGCGCCAATCCCCAGGTCACCATCATGGCCATGGCCAGCCGGGCCGCCGACACCCTGGCCCGGGAACTGCTCGACGATATGGATTCCACCCACACACGACCACAAGGAGAATGCGCATGACCCTGGGCCTGTTACTCAAGGAACGCATGAGCGGCTGGCTGCAACTGGACAGTCAGGGCCGCCAGCAACCCTTTGCCTTCCAGATCCGCGCCTTTACCACCCGCATCTTCAGCATCAGTGCCCCCCGTTACTTTCGCGGCACCGTCAATCTGGACGGACAGGACTTTCCCTGCGAAGGAGAACTGACCATCCACCTGAACGGTCCCCATTACTGGCTGACCTTCAGCCACCCGGAGCTGGGCCAGCTACGCGTGGAGGGCAAGAAACAATACGGGCGTAACGGCCTGCTGGCCTCGCTGATTACCTGCCCGATGACGGTCTACCGAACCCGGCAGGCCATCGGCCAGGCGGAAGTGGCCTACCGGGAAAGCATGCTGGCCTTTCCCTTCACCGCCCTGCGCCTGGTGGACGAACAACAGGCTTACCAGCAAGATCATGGCGTCGGTTCGTCCCGCGGATGATCCAGACCAAGGAGCCCTTCATGATTCCTTACTACGGCCTGCAGGCACCGGCCAAAGGCGGTCACTACGAGTCCTGGTTTGTGCGTGCCAATCACCCGCACAAACCCCAGGCAATCTGGATTCGCTACACCCTGTTCCGCGCCCGGGATCAGCGCCCGGCCCTGGGTGAAGTGTGGGCGGTATGGAGTGACGGCGCCCGGCAGCAGACCCATGCATTCAAGGAAGAGTTTCCTCTGGAGCAGTGCCACTTCAGCACCACACAGATGCAGGTGAGTGCCGGTGGCAACCACCTGCAACCCGGCGCCCTGCAGGGCCAGCTGACCCGGGGCAACGACCAACTGAGCTGGGATCTGCACTACGATGACGGCGAGGTGCCATTGCTGTTTCTACCGGAGAACTTCTACCAACGCTCCCTGCCCAAGGCCAAATCCCTGGTCAGCCGCACCCATATTCGTCTCAGTGGCACCCTGACCCTGAACGGCGAGCCCCTGGTGCTGGACCGGTGGCCCGGCAGCGAGAACCATAACTGGGGGAGCCAGCATACCGACCGTTATGCCTGGGGCCAGGTGGTGGGTTTCGACAATGCGCCGGACGCCTTTCTGGAATGCGCCACCGCCCAGGTGAAAGTGGGCCCCCTGTACAGCCCGCCATTGTCCATTGCCGCCCTGCGGCTGGACGGGGAAACCCTGCTGTTCAACAGCCTGCCCCGGGCGCTGCGGGCCAACGCCGGCTACCGCCCCTTCCAGTGGACCCTGCAGACCGGTAACGGCGATGCCCGGTTGAGCATCAGCATGGCCACCGTGGCAGACCGGGTGGCCGCTCTCACCTACTACAATCCGCCCGGCGGCAACAAGATCTGCCTGAACAGCAAACTGGCCCGGGTCACCGCCACCCTGTCGCGACGGGGCAAACCGGAGCGGGTATTGCACAGCGCCCACGGCGGCGCGTTCGAAATTCTCACAGACCAGTTGCCGGCGGAGATGGAGCTGCAGGTATAGGGACGAGTAGCGAGTAGCGAGTAGCGAAAACATTAACAGCCCAAGCCCCGAAAGTGTTTTGCCTCTGGAAACTCGCTTCTCGCAACTCGTTATTCGCCGCTGATGCTACCTCCCTGCGCCGCCAGCACCCTCTCCAGGGATGGCGGCGAATAATCCGGGCCCTTTAGCACCTTGCCCCGCGCGTCCTTCACCGGCTTGCCATCGGCGCCCAGCTTGCTCATGTTGCTGCGATGCACCTCTTCGCAGCAGGCATTCAGGTCGATACCAAAGGTGTGCCCGGCGCCGTAGGTGACATAGTTGATATCGGTGAGCGCATCCGCCACCTCCACCAGATCCACCCGAAAACCATCCAGCGTTTCCAGCTGCTCGCGGGCCTGGGCCAGCGTGGCGAGAAACGCCTGCTGTGCATCACTGGCATTCTGGCACGTCGCTTCAGCCAGCTCGTGAAACTCCTCCAGTAACAGGGCCAGCCGCAAACGCACGGTGGCATCATCTGGCACCATCGGTGTCGGTTCCACCGGCAAGGAAAAGGCCCGATGAAACGCTCCCACCTTGTCAAAATTGCTGACGCTATTCCCCATCGACCTGAATCTCCTCCAGGAACGCCAGGATTTCCCGGTTCACTTCGGCCGCCTGCTCCATCTGGATCCAGTGACCGCACTGATCCAGCATCACGGTACGCAGGTCCGGAATATAATCCGGCATGCGCTGCAGCGCTTTCTGGCCAAACATGATGACCGGGTCCTGCAAACCACCGATAAACAAGGTCGGCATGGTGATCTGCCAGTTGCTGTCGTCACGGCTTTCTTGCCAGGACGCATCCATGGCACGGTACCAGTTGATTGGCCCGGTAAAGCCACTGTGCTCAAAACGTTCCACGTAATAAGCCAGATCTTCCTCGCGCATCCAGCGCGGCTGGGTCTCCGGCACCGGCATGGATTGAAGGAAACCGGTGTCATCCGGCTTCACATTGAAATCTGCAATGCCATCCGCCGACAAGCCATGGAAGATGCATCGCAAGCTATGCGCCACATCAGCTTCCAGCTCCTGCTCCGGCAAGGCCGGCTGCTGGAAGTAGAGCATGTAGAAAAAACGGTCTTCAAACAGTTTGCGCATGGCGGCGGTGGGCGGCTCCGGAGCCGGCCCACCATAGGGCACCGACATACCAATCACGGCGTTGATAGCTTGCGGATATTGCCGTGCGACCTGCCAGGCCAGACCGCATCCCCAGTCATGCCCCATCAAGATAGCGCTTTCATACCCCAGCGCCTGAATCAGCGCCATCACATCCTCGACCAGCAAACTCTGCCGGTAGGCATCCACCTCTTTGGGGCCACCGGTAAAGCCATACCCCCGCAGATCCGGAGCCACCGCGTAATAACCGGACTGGGCCAACACCGGCAATTGGTACCGCCAGGACGCCCAGCATTCGGGGAACCCATGCAGGCACAGTACCAGCGGGGCGCCGGCTTCACCGGCCTCCGCCACAAAGAAATCCAGCCCATTCGCGGGGACCTGCCGCTCTCGCGTAAACGCCATACTCATATCCTAATTCAGGGCCGGGCAACAAACAGTCAGACGGCTACTTACCCGGCACGACGAAAATGCTATTGTTGGCATAACATAGGCTCGAATTTGACAGCAAGAACTGCCGCTGACAAGCACAGACCGGAGCCCACGGATTCCGGCCTGCGCGAACCTGCTTGCTGACAGAAACACGGGGATCCACCCCCACAGCAACACCAGGGATGAAACGTGAACACGCCAAAGGGACCTGAACAATCCAGCCCCCCACGCACCCGCCTCGGCGAGTGGCTGGCCCCCTATGTGCCTGCGTATTTCCCGGTGGCCTGGAAACTGGGGCTGTCGATCTCTTTGCTGATTCTCTGCGGCATGACCATCCTCGGTACCCTGCTGCTCAATAATCAGCTCAGCCGCATGCGCGACCAGGCCGACAGCTTCGGCACCGCCATCGCCCAGCAGCTGGCCAACACCGCCCGCGAACCCCTGCTCGCTGACGACACCTTCTTTCTCAAAGTGCAGCTCAACAACCTGAGCCGCAGCGACAGTGTTCGCGGCGCTGCCCTGTTCGGCCGGGACGGAAACCTGATCGACAAGGCCGGTATTCTGCCGCTGGCCGCCAGCCCGCTGCACGAGCAGGTAAAGCGCTGGAGCCTGGAAGACGAACCCGTCACCACCTACTACGCCCCCATCAAGATCAGCGATGCAGTGGCCGGGCACACTGCCATCTCCCTGTCTGACCGCCCGATCATGGCGGCCCGCCAGGCCGTGCAGGACACCATGGTGACTGCCACTCTGATCATGAGCGTGATTGCCATTATCGTTGCCTTCCTGATCAGCCGCCGGCTCGCCCAGCCCATTCATGATCTGCTGGCCGCCACCAGTGCCATGCGCAAAGGCGACTTGAACTACCGCATTCAGGACCGCCGTAACGATGAAATCGGCGGCCTGATCGAGGCCTACAACACCATGGCCCACGGCATGCTGGAGAAAGACCAGGTGGAACGGGTACTGCAACGCTTCGTCAGCCCCTCCGTGGCCCGCAACATGATGGCCGACCTGGATCAGGTACAGCTGGGAGGCCGTGACGTTTCCGCCACCGTGGTCTTCGCGGATATCGTCGGCTTCACCCGGCTGTCCGAAAACCTGGCGCCGGACGCAATCGCCGACATGCTCAACGTCTACTTTGATGCTATCACCACCGCCACCAGCTTTTACCGAGGCACCATCGACAAATACATGGGCGATTGCGCCATGATCGTCTTCGGCGTGCCAGAGAAAGATGACGAGCATCTGTTTCACGGATTGTGTTGTGCGGTGATGATCCAGCGGCTGGTGGAACGGCTCAATGAACACCGTCATGCCCACGGCCAGACCACCGTTAAGTTCCGCATTGGCATCAATTCTGGCGACATGCTGGCCGGCAACCTGGGCTCACGCGACCGCATGCAATACACCGTGGTCGGCGACGCGGTCAATTTGGCTTCACGGCTGTCGAACATGGCAGGCGGCAACGAGATCATTGCCGCCGCGCCCCTCCTGTCCAACCCCAACATCGCCTCACGGGTGCGTGCTACGGAATTCGGCGCCATGCGGATTCGCGGCAAGGCCGAACCGGTCAGCACCCACCGTATTGATGGTGTCCATGCCCTGTCGGAAACCCTGATGGAACAACGTATTGCCCAGTTTCTGGCAAAACTGAATACGGAGCATCAACGTGTACAAGGCGAGTAGCCTGACCCTGGTCACGGTGCTGGCTGGCTGCACGACCTTCGGCAACCCCCACCCGGAAAGCGATATCAGCGCCGCGCTGGAACAGCACGACTACGCCCGGGCGGCGGCCATTATTGAACAGACCAAACCCAGGCACCCGGAATACCCGGCCCTGCAGGAGCAATACCCCGGTATCCTCCAGGCCAGCAAGGCATACCGCCAGCACATCATTCAGCAGGCACAGGAACTGGGCAGGAAACAGCAGTGGGAGGACGCCTTCAGGCTGCTGGACGATAACCGCGACAAGGTGTTGAACCCGGCGGCCATGGATGAATTGAGCGCCGCCCTGACGACTCTGGAAGAGCGCCAGCTGAACCAGCTACTGGCAGAGAGGCGCCAGGCCCAGGCTACTGCCATGCTGGCCAACGACAGGCTGGCACAGCAACTGGCCAACTTCCACGCGGCCGACGCCAAGCAGGAGCGCCAAACCCTGGCCGAGGAACGCCAGCAGCTGATCCAGGACCTGACCACGCTGGGCGAATATTTCGGTGAACGGGAACAGTGGATGCTGGCCCGCGACCTGCTGCGCTCCGCCCATCAGCTGGCGCCCCAGACCAAACCGTCCCCGGTACTGGCACAGGCCCAGCAAGTGCTGAACAACGAAGAGCAGCGCGCTCGCGCCAAGCGCAACCTGGCCCTGCAAACCGAAGCGGAACAACGGATGAGTCGTTACCAGCGCAACGGCCAGCTGCAATCGCTGCTCGCCGCCCGCGCCTTCCTGAACCGGCACCCGGGCAACCCGGCCCTGGCCAGCCATCGCAAACGGCTGGAGCAATGGTGCCGCCGCCGGTTCGCGGAAGAGATGAACACCGGGGAAGCCCTCTATGCCCGCGGCCAGTACCGCGAGGCTTACCGAATCTGGAAACAGGTCGCACCGCTGTACCCGGACAATGAAGAACTCAACAAGAAACTGGAACGCAGTCAGCGTGTACTGACCAACCTGCGCAGCCTTCAGCAATCCTGATAAGGCATTGCCCTCTGAGTGTCATTCCCTCCAAGGGAGCGAATAACACCTCTCTGCTCTGAATCCTCAGCAAAACACGAAAGGCCCCATCACAACCCGGTCAGCCGGCGGTCACCGGCTTACTCATTTCACCCGCGATGAACATAAAAAACGCGCCGAAGCGCGTTTTTTTAACTCGAACGAAGGAAGACCTACTACAGGTCGGAATCCCCCTCCGCCTGACGATCAACCCCTGGAACCTTCCTGGGCTGTTTGTCCTCGATGTCCTTTTTGGTGGCCGGAATCGGCGCATCCTGCTCATTGAAGTAGGCATCACGGAAGTCCTGCGGTACCGGTGTACGCCCTTCAAAAATATGATCCAGAGTCTGCGGAATCGGATTCTTCTCCACCTGCTCCAGCTCGCCATCATCGTTAAGACGGAACTGCAGGGCGGTCAACCCCATGTACTTCTCCCGGCTCATTTTTACCAGGCGATCATTGTTGGCCAGAATCGTCGGTTTCAGGAAGACCATAAGATTACTTTTCACCCGGTCCTTGCTGGTCGAGCGAAACAAGAAACCCAGAAACGGGATATCGCCCAGCAATGGCACCTTTCGCACCGTAACGCGAATATCATCCTTGATCAGGCCGCCCAGGGCGATGGTCTCAGCATCATCGGCCAGCACCGTACTTTGCAACTTGCGGGTCGTGGTAACGATATCCACGGCATCACCGGCGGAGTCCTTCACCGCAGAGTTTTCCTGCTCCAGCTCCAAGCGAATGGTGGACAAGCCCGCCACATGCGGGGTGACTTTCAGTGTCAGGCCCACGTCTTCACGCTGAATGGTGGTGAACGGATTGGATACCCCGGAACCCGTGTTGGTGCTTTGCCCGGTCACGAACGGCACATTTTCACCGACAACAATTGAGGCTTCTTCGTTATCCAGGGTCAGAATGCTCGGCGTGGACAGCAGGTTCACATCTGACGAAGTGGAAAGTGCCTGAACCAGGGCGCCCCACTTCAAGTCGCCGTTGGAATCGGTTTCACCCAGCCCGGCGGTAATACCATCGCCCAGGCTCAGGCCAGAAGGATCATCAGTGGCCAGGGCCTGGACGATGGAATTGATGCTCAGCCCACCGCCACCAAAATTCACTGCACCGACGCCACTTTCATTGCTGCCGCCCACGTACTGAAAGCCCAGGTTCTTACCCTGCTCGCCGGAAATTTCTACAATCGCCGCCTCAATAAGAATCTGCGCACGGCGCACATCCAGCTGGCTGATCACCGACTGCAGCTCACGCATCATGCTCGGTTCGGCCCGGATCACCAGCGCGTTCAGGGATTCGTCTGCCTGAATGGACACCTTACTGTTATTGGATGATGCGGCTGTGGCGGTCTTGCTGTCGCCGCCCGCCTTGGTCACCGATGCGCCATCGGCAAAATTCTTGAGCAATTCGGCCAGGGTCTTGGCATCGCCATGGCTAAGACGGATGACTTGCACACCGCCATTATCCGTTTCTTCGGTGTCCAGGCTGCGGATCATCTGCACCATACGCTGACGGGTAACTCGATCCCCTTTGATAATCAGCCGATTGGTCCGCTCATCTGCCACCACGGTCACCCCACCTTCCGGCGTTTTACCGCGACGACCGCCCGTCTGTGGCGTCAGGCTTTCCAGCATCTTCACCATGTCACCAGCGAAGGCATACTTGAGCTTGATCACCTGAACGTCTTCGGATTCCGCACTATCCAGGCTGGCAATAATCGCTTCCATGCGACGGATGTTGTCCATGTGATCACTGATGATCAGCGCATTGGCAGACCCCACCGCCGCCAGATGGCCGTACTGGGGCACCAACGGGCGCAGTACTGGCACCAACTCTTCCACCGGCGAGTTTTCCACCGGAATCACCCGGGTCACCAACTCTTCTCCACCGGCTGCATTCTTGCCCACCAGCGGCAGATTGCTCTGTTTGGCCGTGGTGTTGGGCACAATCTTGATAATGTCGCCGGCCGGCACCGCCGCATAGCCGTGCACCTGAAGCACGGACAGGAACAGCTCATAGACTTCACTGGAGGTAAGCGACTTGGTGGACACCACCGTCACGTCCCGGGCCCGGACCCGGGGATCCACCACGAAGTTCTTGCCGGTCATGTCGGCCACCTGGCTGATAAACGCCTGAATATCCGCATTGCGGATATTCACCGTCCAGCTCTTGCCGTCATCACTGGCCTGCACTTCGTTCGTTGTCCGCGCATGGGCTGTGGTCGCCATGGCAACCGACAACGCCAGCAGCATTATTATTCTTGATAGAGACGTTCTGAAAAAAGGCGTCATAAAACCACTCACTAAGGCGGATAGTTCACGGTAAATTGCTGGTCACCCCGTTGCACCACAATGGATGCCTGCTGGGTGTCCTGATACGAACGCAGAGCCGCCATGTCGTTGCTTTCTGTTCCCAGCGGGTGTCCGTTAACCGAGAGAATTACGTCATCGCTTTGCAGGCCAACCTGCGCAAGCAATTGCTTTGGAGCACGTTTGCCCAACCGGTAACCGGCGCTGCCACCCTCGGTGACAGGCTCCAGCCCCAGCTGCCCAATAATAGCGGTACGCTGGCGAGCCAGATCGGCCGCCCCGCCCTCATTGCCGGCAGGCACCGTGGGTGCCGGGCGCGGCGCGGGCTCACGCGACACTTCAGTCACACCGCCCAGGGCATTGTCGCTCCAGCGCAGCGTTTCCAGTCGACCCGCCCGGCGCAGGATCACCCGGTCGGGGTACACCTCTTCCAGTTTGGCGTTACCGGGAATGCTGTCACCGATATGGTACAACTCCCCCTCTTTGCCTTTCTCGGCAATAATCGCCGTAGCGCGCTTGGTATCGGCATTCTGGAAGACCCCCAGCAGCTCCAGGCGCAGGCGGGTATCGGGGGCGTCGGTGGGCTTGTCATCGCCGGTGCTGGCCACGGGCTCATAGTTACCGAACAGTTGCCAGTTATCGATCTGGGCCTGGGAGAGGGTCGGGGCATCGCCAGAAGAGGAGACCTCCAGGCGCGTCCGGGTATTCGCCGGCACGGGCTCACTGGGGCCATACCACAATAGCCATACGGTCTGCGCCAGCACATAGGCCAGCACGACCACCAGCAATACAGCGATCACCCACCGAAGCGGTGCGCCCCATTGCTGCTGCTTTCCCCAACTCGCCAGTTGCGACATAACTGTCCTGCGACTTCCTTTATCGTTATTGCCGATTACCGATATGGCAGAGGCTACAACCTACCGGATTCTACGGCTTATTATTGCAATATAGTGTTACTGACCACCCGGCAAGGCAAAAGGTTGCGACATCTGGAATACCACATCCTCCGGATTGCCTCCCTGGCTCACACCCAACAGCATGGGCCAGGCACGCCGCACTTCCAGTTCGAAGCGCCCATCTGCCAGTCGGGCATCCACCAGCGACTCACTCTCCGGCCCCGCCACTTGCAAGGTCGGCTGCGTATTTTCCATGCTCAAACGACCCTGCAGCACCGGTACCGTTGCGGAGCCATTGCGGCCCCAGGTGACCGTGCCGCCGCCGTACTGCAGCGTGCCCTGCAATGCCTTGATCTTGCCATCACCAAAGGTAATCTGCATCAGGGTCGCGTCCACACGCCCGTCTGCACTGCCCTGGGGAATATGATCAGCCACCAGCGCCACCGGCAACGACAGCCGGGTCTGCTGCAATTGCCAGTCACCCCAATCTGCACCCAACCAGCCGGACAGGCGCGCGGCGTCATCATCACTGCGGGTCTTCAGTGCCAGGCCTGGCACCAGCCCGTGCCAGTCCAGCGCCCACTGCACTGTTCCCTGGCGGCGCTGCCATTGCCAGTCCGCCTGCCCGTCCCACCAGAGCCCCTGGGGGTTAGTGATGGCCAGCGGTGCACCGCCAGGCCGCAGGGCCGGGACGCGCTCCACCAATACAGCTGCTGGCATCAGCAGCAGCAGGAACAATAGCAGGCTGACGCTGAAAAGCAGCGCCAGTGTTATTTTTCGTGGCATAACGGAGCCGGTTTCCTGTCTACCGATCAGAACGGGATGTCGTCGTCGAAGTCATCCGCCGGGCCGCTGAAACCGCCACCCTGGTTGCTATTCTGGTTCTGCGCCGGCTGGCCGCCTCCGGACTGGCTATCATTGCCGTAGCCACCCTGATTGCCCTGAGCCGGGGAAGACTGGGTATATCCGCCGCCCTGGCCGCCGCCGTCACCGCGCCCATCCAGCATCTGCATCTCGTTGGCCACGATTTCGGTGGTGTAACGATCCTGGCCGTCCTGCCCCTGCCACTTGCGGGTACGGATAGAGCCTTCGATGTACACCTTGGAGCCTTTTTTCAGGTACTCGCCAGCAATTTCACCCAGCTTGTTGAAGAACACCACCCGGTGCCATTCAGTGCGTTCCTGCATCTGGCCGCTCTGGCGGTCCTTCCAGCTTTCGCTGGTGGCCAGCCGCACATTCGTGACAGCGCCACCGCTGGGCATAAAGCGGGTTTCCGGGTCCGCCCCCAGGTTACCAATCAAAATTACCTTGTTAACGCCGCGCGCCATGTTTCTCTCCGTGACTTCTTATGGTCTGACTACTGTCTATCTTCTCGTTATCGCCGCTGGACGACAAACTCAATCAAGCTGTCCATTGTGTCAGCTTTGTCCGGCTCCGGCGACACCCTGTAACTGTTGCTCATCCAGCTGGCCGGCATCCACCTTCAGCAGAGCCAGGGCCTGCTCTTCTACAATCACTGTTTCTACCACCCCGGGCACTGATTTCAGCCGCTCAGTCAGGGCCTGCCAGTCCTGCCCGGGCGACAACGGCAGAACCCGGTTATCCAGCTTGGGCAGCTCTTTCATCCCCACCAACACCAGCAGCCAGATCAGCGCCAGTGCACCGCAGCCATAAAAAACGGCTTCCGCGCCCACCCATTGATACAGCGCGCCACCCATTTGCCCGCCGACAAACACGCCCAGAAACTGGCTGGTGGAATACACCCCCATGGCCGTTCCGCGGGTGCCGGCCGGGGCAGCGCGCCCCACCAGCGAGGGCAACAAGGCTTCCAGCAGGTTAAAAGCCGTGAAGAAAACCAGCAAGGCCAGGACAAAATGCCACAATTGCGCGCCAGCCAGCGCCAGCAGCAACTGGGAAACCGCCAGCAACACTACCGCCAGACGCTTCATGGGCACCGCTCCGCGGCGCTCCGCCCGGATAATCAAGGGCACCATGGCCAGGAACCCTGCCACCAGCACCGCCAGATACAGCAAGCTGTGGCTTTGCAGCGTCAGCCCCAGGCGCTCGCTAAGCAGGGCAGGCACCACCACAAAGGATGCGGTCATGATCAGATGCAGGCTGAAAATACCCACATCAAAACGCAGCAATGTCTTACTGCCCAATACGCGGCGGAAGCGCTCCGACGCGGGCAATGCCTCACCCTGCAAGGCTTTCGGAGCCGGCACCACAAAAGCAACCAGCAAGGCAAAGCCCCCCAGCACCGAGGTCATCCAGAACAGGCCGGACAACCCCAGCCAGCCCGCCAGCAAGGGCCCCAGAATCAGTGCCAGAACAAAAGAGCCGCCCACCGACATGCCAATCAGCGCCATGGCCCGGGTACGGTGTTTTTCCGTCACCACATCACCAATCAACGCCATGATCACGCTGGCGATTGCCCCGGCGCCCTGCAGCGCCCGACCGGCAATCACCCCATAGATATGGTCACTCATGGCCGCCACTGCGCCACCGGCAATAAACAGCAACAGGCCAATTAACAGCAACGGACGACGCCCAAAACGGTCCGAGAGCATGCCAAACGGAATCTGCAGCAATGCCTGCATCAGGCCATAGGCGCCAATGGCCGTACCGATCAAAAGCGGGGAAGCCCCTTCAAGGGCCTGCCCGTAGACTGCAAAAATCGGCAGGATCATGAACAAACCAAACATCCGCAACGCGAAAATAGTTGCCAGATAACCCGTGGTTTTCAGTTCTGTCCGCTGCAGGGCATGGGAAGATGATGCCGTCATGAACCGTTTTCGCTCCTAACCCGGAGTGGCCTCAGCACCGCAGCACATCGCTGCTGCAATCCCGGCCGATACAAAAGGGCACGCAGTGTAGCAGATTCCGGCCCCGTCAGGACCAGTGCCCGGAAGACCCGGTCCACAACCTTTGATCGTGAAATCGGTAAAACTCGACTGCATCAAATTGAACCCCCGCCAAAGCGGTGATAAATTGACAGGCTGATCAGTTTTTTTTCTTAGGTGTTTGCCTGAGCAATCACGGACGGGGCCAATGAATAGCCAAGAACATACCCAGCAAGTTTACGTGGTCGGCAGCCAACAGCTGCAAAACGCCCTGCTTACAGAGTTTCTCGTCAAGGAAGACGTGGCAGCCAAGAGCATTCCCACCGCCCTGGATATCACCACCGAGATCCTGCGCGAACAGAACCAGAACCTGTTTCTGGTGGACTACCACTCAGTGGACGTGAATGAAGTCATCGCCCACTTGCTGGAAGCCGACCAGGAAGTGGAAAGCGATGTCCTGATCGCCGTTTTCAACGTGGACAGCGATGAGTCACTCTCCAAACTGGCCGGGCTTCCCATGGTCAACGGCGGCTTTCAGCACGACTGCCCCCAGGCCCTGCTCAGCAAAGGCATCAAGGCCATTTTCGATGGTGAGCTGTGGTTCCCGCGCGCAGTATTGCAGACCTACCTGATGAAGAGCCGGACCTTCAACAAGACGTTCTCCCGTAGCGAGGTCAGCCTGACAGACCGGGAAGTGGAAGTGCTGAAAGTCATGGCCACCGGCGCCAAGAACTCGGAAATCGCCAGCAGCCTGAATCTGAGCCCGCACACCATCAAGACCCACATCTACAACATCTTCAAGAAAATCAACGCCTCCAACCGCCTGCAAGCGGTGAACTGGGCCCAGGAAAATCTGTAACCACGCCTGACGCAAGACGCCAAATGCCTGACGCCGGCTTTTCGCATCCTGCGTCTGGCGTCGGGCGTCCAGCGTCCCTTATACTGCCCTGTTCATTTTGACAGTACTCAGGGGCAGTAGATGGATACCATTCTGGTTCGTGGCGCACGCACCCATAACCTGAAGAACGTGGACCTGGATATTCCCCGGGACAAGCTGGTGGTTATTACCGGCCTGTCCGGTTCCGGCAAATCGTCCCTGGCGTTCGACACCCTGTACGCGGAAGGTCAGCGCCGCTATGTGGAATCGCTGTCCACCTACGCCCGCCAGTTCCTGTCGATGATGGAAAAGCCCGATGTGGACCACATCGAAGGGCTGAGCCCGGCGATTTCCATTGAACAGAAGTCCACCAGCCACAACCCGCGCTCCACCGTGGGCACCATCACCGAAATCTACGACTATCTCCGTCTGCTGTTCGCCCGGGTCGGGGAGCCACGCTGTCCTGAACATGATGCCCCGCTGGCCGCGCAGACCATCAGCCAGATGGTGGACCAGGTGCTGACCATGGAAGAAGGCAGCAAGCTGATGCTGCTGGCACCGGTGATCCGTGAAAAGAAAGGCGAGCACGTTCACCTGTTCGAGGAGTTGCGCGCCCTGGGCTTTATCCGGGTACGCATTGATGGCCGCATCTACGACATGGACGACACTCCGGACCTGGACAAGAACAAGAAGCACACCATCGAAGTGGTGGTGGATCGCTTCAAGGTCCGCGACGACCTGCAGAACCGTCTGGCCGAATCGTTCGAGACCGCCCTGAACCTGGCCGACGATATCGCCGTGATCGCGCCCATGGACGGCGACGGCGAGGAAACTACCTTTTCCGCCAAATTCGCCTGCCCCAGCTGTGGCTACTCGATCCCCGAACTGGAACCGCGCCTGTTCTCGTTCAATAACCCGGCCGGTGCCTGCCCCAGCTGTGACGGCCTGGGCATGAAACAGTTCTTCGATGAAGGCAAGGTGATCAACTCCGACGAGCTGTCTCTCTCCGAAGGCGCCATCCGTGGCTGGGACCGACGCAACGTCTATTACTTCCAGATGCTCAATTCCCTGTCCCAGAGCATTGGTTTCGACATGGACGCGGCATTTAAAGACCTCCCCAAGGAGGTCCGCAAGAAAGTGCTACATGGCACCGGCAAGGAAAGCATCGAATTCCGCTACCTGAACGACCGCGGCGATATCATCAAGCGTAACCATCCGTTCGAAGGCATCATTCCCAACATGGAGCGCCGTTACCGGGAAACCGAATCCGACGCGGTACGCGAAGACCTGCTCAGCTACATGTCGACCTCCAGCTGCCCCAGCTGCAACGGCTCGCGCC
>OJGO01000270.1_pt1 | contig 22193 bp, 17 predicted proteins | sample 1594871 | NCBI WGS metagenome assembly OJGO01 (sample SAMN05416798, study PRJEB24817) | seawater metagenome | isolation source: Sea water | place: Canada:Atlantic | collected 2013-07 | reverse complement strand
GATCTACACACTGCATATCGTCGGCAGCGTCAGATGTGTATAAGAGACAGCCTATGGCTGAACCAGATTTTGATTTTGACGATGATATACCGTTTTAGACAAAGACAAAAATAGAAATGTTGAAAAATAACATTGAAAGCCGCTACCAAGCGGCTTTTTTTTATTTTTTTGAAAATTAATGTTGAAAATTTAACAATCACCGCTATATTACTTTATAACAAATATAAATGTTTATTGTTGGGTGTCCATGAAAATTGCTGTAAAAAAGTTCAAAAGTGGAGAGCGCTACGTTTTTTTGTTAGGAGAAGATGGGGTTCCCGATTTTTGGGTAACTCACTTTGTAACGCAAAAACTGCGAATGACTAAAGCGGCAAAATCAATTGAGCAATACCTAAAAGACATCAAACATTTGAAACGTTGGGAGGATATTAACGGTAGGGATCTGCTTGACGAAATATACAACGGTAAAGTACCTAACCTTGATGATATTAATAAACTCAAAGAGCATTGCTCATATCAGGCCAAAGTGGTTAGGGGTAAGTCAGCAAGTAATGTAGTCGATATGGGAAAGTTTCATTTATCAAAATCACAAGACAAACCGACTATTGGTAAATCTCAATATATATCCCGCATAGCCCACATTGCAGAGTTCCTTCATTTTATCGGGCAAGAGAGAGTCAAGCACAAGCCAGCTGCCGCGGAACTTTTTGAGTCGCTGGATAAAATGAAAACTCGACTTAAGAGTGGTAGGCCAAAAGGAAGATCGAAGAAAGTTTCGTTAGATAAATCAGGTATTCCAGATGATGTATTTGAAGACTTTGTTGAGGTGGCGAAGCCTGATTCACATTACAACCCGTTTAAAAATCCAGTTATTAAGTTTAGAAACTACCTAATTGTTCAAGTTTTGTATGAGACAGGATTTAGATGTGCAGAGTTATTAGCGCTTCGGATCAGCGATATCGGAACGGATACTGAAAATCCAACATTGTCAGTTGTTAGAAGACATGACAGTAAAGATGATCCCCGCTTAAAAGAACCCACGGCAAAGACCCTTGGCAGACCTGTGTCTATCACAAAAGAGCTGAGAAACTTGCTAAACGCCTATATCAAGGTTCAGCGTGCTGAAACAAAAGTCGCAAAAACACACCCGTTCATCTTTGTTTCTCACAAAGATAAAGAGGGGCATTATCAATCTGGACAACCACTAATTCAACAAACAATTAATGATATATTTAATAGCATCAAAGGTGTGAACCCAGAGCGTTTTTGGGCTATTACACCTCACTCTTATCGACACTATTTCAATGATCAACTGTCGGATCAGATTGATGAGGTAAAAAGGGCCGTCAGGCAAGAAGTAATACGATTGGAGCAGGCGGGTTTGCATCAAGCTGCAAAGCAATACGCAGATGAAAATAAGATTACGAAGCAGCGAGAGTTGGAGATAAGAGCAGAATTAAATGGACATTCATCTCTTAAATCAGGTGAGATTTATCTCAAACGGACAGCAAGAAAACAGGCGCAAAAGATACGCCAAAAAATGCAAGCGAAGATGAAGCACAAAGTAGAAGGACATAATCATGGTGGCTAAGGCAAACAAATTACAAGGCTCAGTAAGAGCTAGGACAAAGTCGGATAAGCGATACAGCAAAGCCAACTATGAATTTGATGTGTATGGCGATCTTTGGCAATTAGATGCAAATAAGTCGCTGAATTTTGAGTTACTCACTTCGCTAAATTTAGAGGTCAAGCTTGAAAGAAACTTTAGGTTAGCATTAGCTGATTATGCATGTGAATTTTCATCTTCTTATACAGATAATCTGTTCCGATATTGTCGCTGGTTTTTCGCTGTTGGTGTTACTGGGAAAATAAATGAAGAGCATGTAATAAATTACAAGGCAAAACTAACCAAAAGCACAGAGTATAAGCTAGGTTACATCCGCGCATTTTTAATGGACTGGCACGACAAAGAAATCAAAGGAGTTGATAAAAAGACAGTAGAGTTACTTAAGTCACTTAAACTTTCTGGTAATGAAAAAGGAAAAGCTGTTGCCTTAGGCTGCCCTTTTAGCGGAGCGTATTCATTTGAAGAACAAACAGCCTTTATAAACTGGTACGTGGATGCCTTTACTGAAAAACTGATCTCGTTGACCGATTACGCCTTTATCATGGCGCTACAACAAACCGGCACCCGCCCTGTTCAGATTACCTATCTCTATTATGGTGATTTAATAACAAGGGTTGAAGAAGGTGTCGAGCATTTTGATTTGCATCTCCCAAACGCAAAACAACGTGATGAACTTTTTAGAGACTCTTTTCAACTTAAGAGGGACACTGGTGAAGATTTAATGCTGGTGCTAACAACACAGGCAAATCAATCCATTAAGGCTGTTGAAACGCAATTTGATATTAAATTGGCATCCAGCCAGAAGAAGCAAATTCCTATCTTCCTCAATACACGAGAAATGGCTAAACTTGCTAGCTTTGAGGAATTTGAAGAGCTACAACAGAGAACGCCTGACTTACTATGTTTACGGACAAGGGGAGCAACCCCATCAGTTGCTGAAATGATAAGGCGCTTGGCTCGCCTTTGTCCGCTGAAAACAACACGGATTAAGTTAGATGATGGGTTTGGTGATTTGCATATCAACCCTAGACGATTCCGCTACACTCATGCAACCAATATGGCAATGCTAGGTGCGAGCGATTATGTAATAGCTGAAGAATTAGGCCATTCAGATACCCAACAAGTGAAAGTATATACAGAGTTCAACGAAGAAATGGCTGACAGCATTGATGAAGCGCTTGCGTCAGACTTAACTCCATTGGCACAGGCATTTTCCGGCACTTTGATTGATAGTGAAAAAGACGCAATGCGAGCCAATGATCCTCGTAGTCGAATTAACAACAATGATGGCAACCCTATCGGAAATTGCGGCAAGTTTGGGTTTTGTGCCAACGGTACAATTCATTGTTACACCTGTAATAAATTTCAACCTTGGTTAAATGCACCCCATACAGAAGTTCTGAATAGTATCGTTTCAGAACGTGATCGTAAGCGTAAGATGGGAGCAAGTGAGTTTGTGTTACAAGGCCATAATCGCAGTATTGATGCTATCGAAGTTGTCATACAAAAATGTCATGTTAGAAAGCAAGAGTTGGAAAAAGACGGAGCGTTAAATGTCTGATGTACTGGTATTTACACCAAAGCATAAACTAGATTTCCAGAAAAACTATGCTGACTTCATAGCATACGCAAAAAACGGTTTAACGCTTTTTGCTGATCATGAGTTTAAAACTCAGAAGGAGACTCAGAAAGGATGGGGATGCGATAAATGGTCTTGGAACACAGCAAAAGAAACGAAATTAACCATCGTATTTGGCAACAGTGTAAACCATTCTAAATATATACCATTCAAACAGCCATTTGCTGATTTTGCCAAAGCCTATGTGCGTTATCAACAGTCGATCAATCATAAAGATTCGACAGCTTGGGCTTCATCTCTAGTTTGGATCCACAATGCTCTAGAAGAAAGAGCGACTCAGAATGATCGAGTGGATGTTGATATTATGGACCTCAATAACACAGATATTAATCGTGTGGAGGAGCAGATTAGGAACGGCGAACAAGGTGTTGGAACAAAACGCAATATTAGCCTGTCATTTGAAGAAGTATTGCAGTTCATCAAGGACAAGCGATTCAAGCTGGATCTACAGGAGTGGTCAAATCCTTTCCCTCGTATATCCGATACTAGTATTAAACTTGATAAAGACAGCCGTAAAGAAGATGCGGACAAATGTCCTTCTGACTATCAAATGCTTCAAGTGGCGGATGCCTTTCACAAAGCTAAAACATCGCGTCAAAGATACTTCTCCAGCCTATGTGTAATGTTGATGTGCCAGCCGAGTAGAAATACGGAACTTAATGGTTTAACAATAAACTCATTGCAAAGAAGTGAAAAGGGGCGTTTATATCTAATGTGGCATCCTGCAAAAGGAGGCGATCCCGTTAAAAAGTGGGTACCCAAACTACTAGAGGATGTCGTACAACAGGCATTTGACAGACTCATTGATATTTCAGCTCCCGCTAGAGTTGCCGCGAAATTTGCTTTTGAAAATCCCAATATGTTTATGATGCATGAAAAATGCACTACACCTTCTGATTTCTCGCAAGATAAACCATTAACATATGATCAATTTGCAAAAGCAATGGGGTTCAAAACTGGTAAGTCTGCAAGAGGTGTGGATATTAATTGGACTACATATGGAAGTAATATTAAGTGGCTCAAAAACCTAATTAGTGAATTAAATGGCGTATCAGATTGGAAGAAAGAGTTATGTAGAGAAGCTACAATTTTACCCAACAATGATGTTGTGGATAGGTATACTAGAGAGCCAATAGGGCGCTCTATTAAATTTCCGAGTTACAGTGACTTACGAATTGTAGTTGAACAGAAATATACGACAAAAGACTTTCCCGTCTATGGTGATGTGAAACTTTGGGACTGCATTACCTTAGTTCGAGAAAATGAGTTTCATAAAGACTTTAATGTTAAACCATTTTCGTGGCTAATGACTGGGCACGGGGCGTTAAGTGATGCTATAGGTTCAGATCGCCCTTCGGGAAAGGAGGCAATCGAATCAATCTTTGATGAATTGTCAATCACAGATGAAGATGGCACTCGATTACAATTGAATACCCACCAACCTCGACATTGGCTGAATACTAAGTTGAAACTGGCTGGTGAAGAAGACTGGCTAATTGCCAAATGGTCGGGTAGAGCGGATATAGAACAAAACAAAGCATACGATGGTAGAACTCAAGAGCAAAAATCACGATTAACTAAGCGCATAGGCCATGTTGTAAATAGTGATGGTGTAATGACGGCTACTCAAGCCAATAAGTTTCTATCGCCGTACACATCAGAGTCTCCTCCCCCTGCGATCGTGTTGCATGATTTAGGTTTACCAGTTTCTCTTAAGTCACTTGGAATTAAAAGACCAGGTGTCGGGCAGTTCACAGGATTAGGCTATTGCGTTCACAACTATGCGGAAAGTCCATGCGTTAAAAATGGCGATTGTGAGGTCTGTAGTGACCATACATGCTTAAAAGGTCAACCCAACACCCTAGAAGAGCTTAAAAACCTTGAAAAGCTCTATGAGGAGCAGCTAAAGGATGCAGTCGTTAAAGCTGGAGATAGAGTTTTCGGTGCAGATCGCTGGGTGACAGCTCTAGGTTTCAGATTATCGAAGATCAAAACTATTGTTACCATGATGGAAGACCCAAACAGACCTGATGGTACACCTATCAAAATCCCTGATGAATTAGACCCTTCACCAGTCAAACGGTCACTGAATATTGAAGAGCACAATGCCATACCAATTTTCGATCTTACTGCTTTAGCAATATCTGATATGAAGGAGTCATAATGGCTTTTATAACAGATAACAAAGAAACAATTTTATCGATTATTGACGGTTGGAGCGGTAAACTCACATATGAGCTTCTTTCCGAAAAGCTACAGACAGAATTAGGCTTAAAACGTCCTCCCTCTCGCCATACTTACACCAAGCATGATGAAATAAAACATGCCTTTGACCTAAAGAAAGAAGAGCTGAGATCTAAAAAGTCTGCTGCTATAGAAGAAGCTAAATCGCTATTTGATAGTTCAGGCAAACTAAGCCAACTCTTGGAAAATTTAGAAAATGATGATGCAACCATAGCTGAGCTTATAAAGCGAGTTGAAAAGCTTGAAAATGAGAATGAAAGGCTCGCTTCTGAGAATAATAGGTTAAATAAGAACAATGACCTGATACTTGAAAGGTTTGCTAGATGGCAGCATAACCTTCAGAAAATGGATGGTGTTGATTTGAATCAGCTTGCAGTAACTATTGATAGTGGGTTGCCAACAAAAAATAGGGATTAATCGGTAGCTGTTATTGACTGTTTTGCCTGAAGCTATTAGGTTAGCAAAAGGTCAATAAAGGTAAAAGATTCTATGGTTGGTTTTTATGTAACTGGTGAGCTGAGAGACACAGTGATTTGCCGAGTGGATAAAGACGATTCGTACCTTTTTTGTTTTGGATACGTAGTTCATCACACAAGTAATCAATATGCTGCTGGTGATTGGTTTTCAACGAGTTTAATCGAGACAATAGAAAAAATAGATGATAAATATAAAATTACCACACTGAACAGTACCTACCTCGTAGACGGTGTCGATTTTATAGACATACCATCAACTGCAATTACCAACATTAGAATGGGCACACCACCATTGAAAGCTTTAGATTTATTTGGCCGCAGGTAAAAATGTACCACGATATGAATCTAAATCTCATCTGACAGCGGCGCCTGAAACAACGGGTAACTGTCAGATCAAGTCTGAGCTAGTACATATTAGTTTCCGGTTGAGTAACTACCGCTATCGGTTTTTTGTTTCTTGTTATTAGAATCTGGGTCAATTTCTTAGACTCAAATTTGCGAAGTACACTCCTTAGATTTCGTTTGAATAGTGAAATCGGGTATGTAGCGTCAAACTCATTGCTATCTCTATTCATTGTGACCGATATCCCCCTTTTATGTGAACGCTTCTACTTAGAAACCTAAGCAAGTCCACTAAACATCGATGACTATAATCTGCTATTTGGGGTAGTTAGGCAACTGCAATCGTAGATCCGCTTTTGGCACATTGGTATCGGATAAATACTCAATTATTGATTTGATTGACCGTCCGCAACTCGTCTGAAGCCGACCATCTCGCTCATATTGATGAAGGACAGCTCCGTATGTGAAGCAGCCGTTGGCTGATTGCAAGTTTATTGGCGACTATTAGCGAGGAGCTGCTGTTCTAATGATTGACCGCGAATGCGAATAAAAGCGCCACATCAAGCATTCAAGCTTCGCACTTTAAATGATTGTTTTCGTTGTAATGGGAGTTTCTCAATTTTTTGCGAAGTATCATGGCTGCGAGTCCGAGTTTCAGTTTTCCTAACTTTTACAAGCATGGAGCATCCTATCAACGATCCTCTTCTCACTCGGTATATACGTTAGCTCGTATTTATCCATCACCGTATTGAAGTGTCGCAGATATTCACACCTGTATGAGTGTCTGGGCGGCATCCATTCGTCGGGACCTTTAGCGCCCTTTTGACGGTTCAATGAAGCTTGCACCAGTAATAGATTATCTGGGTCGTTGGCAAACTGTTTCTTACGCTCCCGACTCCACTTATCCCCGCCGTGACCATGCGCCCACTTGAGCGGCACGACATGATCTAGGTCTAAAGCCACTGAGTCTGCCACTATTTCACCGCTGTATGGATCATACCAAGAGCCAGTGAGCACATTGCAATCGTTGTCAGTTTTAAAGCCAACAGGAGCCTGCGAGGTTATCAGCAACAATTCATGCCGTGTATTTTGGCAGTCACCATCATCATCTGACCAATGCGGCCAATCGCTTCTATCGTAAAGAGCAACAAAATCTCTGCCCTCTTCTAGTGCTTCGTTGACAGGGTCGTTCACCCGTCCTTTAGGCAGTCGACCACCTGAGTCCACGCAAGAGCTTATACTGTCATAAGCGATGAAATTTTTAGTCCGTTCATATGAGGCACTGGTTTCATCATGACATATACCTGATGATGACTTTTTTACCGTGGCTGGGGTCAACGTTGGTTCTGATTCGGGCTGCTCTGACCCACAGCCTGTTTGTAACAATAGGGCGCAAGCAATTACTAACAGCTTATAAATATTCATAAAGTTTCAGATAAATTGTGCATAGATTGAGTCTGCCACACTGTTTAGGTAGTGCCAACATTACACTATTCCGAGGTACAGTTATAAAAGAGGAGGCTCGCTGCTAACATAGCTCTAAAATCAGAGGGGACTGGTGATAAAATGAACATAGAGCAAGTAAGAGACGACATCGCTGATGAACTGAGAGCTGTTCATGACACCATCAGCACGATACTCGAGAGCTTCCCAGACGATGAGCCAGAGCATAAAGCTATCAAGTGTAATGACAATGCAATGGTGCTGCTTGAGTATGCCCGTGGTAATGTTAATAGCGCATTCAAATGGCTGGATGGACTAAGTAATCATAGATAAGTTTTTACTTAATTTCAGCTTTCATAGCAATCAGCCTAAAAAATTTTTCAATCGAAACGAACAGTCGTAATTTGCATATTCCCGCTTGTCGGTAACAATCATGGGACAGCAATGTACGTAAACCGGAAGTTTGCACTTTGAGGGCCAGAGGTCGGCTATGAGCGAAAAACAGACGGTAGCTCTAACTCACTTCTTGACATAACCTATTTAGAGTTATTTATCTAATTATCAACTTTAATATTACGAAGAGTATTGCGAAGTTAAGCCAATTGCTTAATTTTTGATGGTTTCGAGTTAAACATTGCAAATGAGAAACCAAGCATTACTCTTTTGGTTAGAGATGCTTGGTTTTACACTATAAGTTATGATATCTGAGAAGATATAAGTTCATCCTTTTCAAAAATCCAATTTACCCATGATTTAATAGCATTACCATTTCGCATTATTGAACCATTACTCCAGTTTAAACTGTATTTTTTATTGATCAGGCAGCCTAAATCATAACCAGAAATTGTTAGGTTAGGGTTAAATAATGAAAGAAGTTCATCTATAAAAGGTTCTTTTTTGGCTAACATCAGTATAGCCTCCTCAAAATCACTATATTTATCTAGCAATTCAGTGTTAACAACTATGTTATTTAAAGAATCTAATCTGATGACTCCCAATCTTTTTAATACAGTGATTGAATTACGGTATCCATCATCTAACAACTTATTTAATTCAGTTCCATCACAAATTCTATTCAAAGCTTCGCACACAATTGCTGGCGGGGCTGATGCATTGAAAACCCTACCATTGGTTTTACCTTTTCTTCCTGTTTCTAAAGTTCCTGAAGGTGGGGATCCAAGGTCTTTAACTCGATAATCTTTGCCTTTACTCGACAAGAATCCTGTACTTACAAGATACTTAACTAATCTTCTGGAATATAATAGCCAAGTCTTATTTTCAAATTTCTTATTAGACAAAATTACCTTTAGTTCACTTGTAATATCATCTAAAGATATTTCTTTTCCTTCATAACGTTTATAAAGGGCTAATTTTAATTGGTGCTTAGAGAACTTCTCCCTGAGTTTGTCCAAGTTCCAATCGTAACGTGAAACTTCATTCTCATGATTAATTGTAGACCTAAACTCATTTGAATTTCTTTCAGCAAGGCCAAACATCACTAGATCAGTTCCAATATTTAATACAGTTCTTTCAGACAACTTTGAGTTTTTGCTAATGGTATATGAGTCAATATAATTATTGAATTTGAGATCATTCGCTATTTTTAATAATTGAGCAATTTCATATTTTGGTATATAGCTAATTGAAACGACTGGCACTTCTCTTGTAAGTAAGTAATCTTTAAAAATATCCCAATAAATATTTAAATGGTCACCACTCTTTGTTACCAATCTATTATTTATGAGATTACTTAGAGTGGTTGAACCAGTAATGTCAACAATCTCGTTCCAAGAAACAGGAGCTTTTTCAGCAATCAAGTCTAGACAGGTTCGCTCTGGCTTCGTTAATTTACTAAGATCTCCTTCAAATAGTTTTTTTATGTCAAGCTCTTGCTGGAGCACTTCAGAACCATCACCTTTCTTTATATTATTATGAAGGTTGATACATAACTTTTTAAGTAACCAAGGAAAACCTTGGCAACTATTTGAAATCTGACTTCTAAGGTCTTTAGGGATCTTATAGTCAACTTCTTTTTCAAATCTAGTAAGAGATTTTGCTATTTCACCAGAATCAAAAACATCCAACTCATACTCTATTCTATAGTCAGATAATTTTTGCCAAAAATGATAAGCTTTACTATCGATAGACGTTGTACTATCAGTTTTCCATGCAAAACCAAGCACCAGGTTCCCTTTTCTTGATGCAGTATCAAGCATTAGTTCGCTTGCTGCATCGTAGATACTTGCTAAATCAGAATTAGAATATAACTCCTCAAACTGATCAAAAATAACACACACGACTTGGTTTGATTCTTCTAAAGAATTTAGATAATTCTCAATGGGTGGTGATTGCAATGGATATTGTGGATTTGTTATTTCAAGTTCTACTTTAGAACCAAAACCACATTCTTGTGCTTTTTTTAATCCACCAAGTAATGATGCTGATATATATGAAGGGCTTCTAGCTGCTCGAACATCTACAGCAAAAGTATAAATTCGGTTTTTATAATATTTATTTTGAGAGCGCTCTCTTATTTTGGCTATTAGAGAACTCTTTCCTAATCCTGAGTTTCCTGTAATGGCAAATATTCGTGTCTGTGTCTGTTTGTTTGCAATACGATCAATAAAATTAAGTATATCACTTTGCGTTGTATCTCGACCAATAAAATCACTTGGCCTTGCTGGTCTGTAGTCTTCCCAAGAATCACCCGTTTGAACTTCTGCAACACTTGGTAAATGGTTTAGATTAATATTTAATTTTTCAATTTTTGAGCTTTGAAAAACTTCATACTTTGTAAGGGTAGAATTTAGCTTTGCTATATTTTCTAGTGTGGAAGAGTCGTCAATATGAGATGCAGTTTTTGCGTCAAAAACTAGAATAAATGCTGGGACACCACCTTTTTTAACATAAACACACCAGTACTTACCAAACGGTGATACAAGTAGTGTCCAATCTCCTAGATGACTTTCACTTTCTAATTTATCAATAGCTAATGAAACTGGTGGTGAACAAATAATATTAGTGCGCTGTAGAGATTCAATAATTTCTTCTGGGCCGTAAAAACTCATTCGTGTTGCTTGCGCGGGAGGCTTTTTTTTCCAATCATCAGTTATACCTTTGGCCTCCTTTCCAAATTCAGAGGTAGATATGAGCCAACCTTCGGCGTAATCCATCATATCAACGGTGCCCCATAATTGACGAATTATGGGGGCACCAACATTGTCACTCAGTGCTTTACATTCAACATAAATATCTTTTTGATTAATTCTATGTGTACAAAGTAGATCTAGCTCCATACCAGTAAACTTGATCTCTTTAATAACTTTGTAGTTGTATGCTTCTAGCAACTCAGTTGCAAGGTCTTCTAAAAGGTCGCCCTTTACCTTGTTTGCATCCTCAGCAAGAGTGGCTATCTCAATCTTCATCTTATCACCAACAATCAAACAGTTATAAAGTACAATATCAAGGCATATTATCATGCCCGCACATAGTTTTGGCTATCAAAAGTATAAAAAGATAGTCCAAATGGACATCATGAAAATGAATTACACCAGAATTTGGTGACTAACCGCTTAGATGTTGAGATCGCAACGCTCAGTCATATGAACTCATGAGTAAAGTTACTGAAAAAGTGGCATTAATATTATGAATGAGTAAAAATGTTAACGAGCAATGGGGCAGAGACGAGTTACGCCCTAAGGTCCGCTTTTGGCACAAAGCAGCAGTTAGATTTAAGAAACCTGATCGTCTGCTCCTTGTCTATAGTCCCGCTGAAAAATACATTAAACAAACGTTCCATGCTCAAGTTTTCCTATTAGATCCTTAACCATCTGGGTGCCGACACTTGACGAAACTAGATCGATAGGCCTTTTGTAACCAAGCCCTTTTACGTTAGATCTCAGCCAACTTAAAGCATCTTTCTGATCACCATTGAAGTAATCAATAACGATGGTAAGTATATTAACTATGCGATATAGCTTGTCGCTTTCACACTGAGTGAAATTTCTATTTTCAGCTTGTTGTAGCGCTGATGGAGATATAGCTAAACTATCAATAAGCTCATTCTGTTGAATATCCGTCTCGCTAAGAATGTTTGAGAACACTGAGTAAGGTAGACCCTTACCAATTGCTTCGTGGAGGGACAATTCGTCTGTAGGTATCCCTACCTTTTCCATCAATATTCGATCGTTACGCATTAGTCACCATAGTCAATTTTTACTATTTGATGTTAAGCGGCCAGTTCATTCTGTTTAGTTGAACCCAAGAATGATAATGGTCATTAATGCGAATAAAAGCAACTAAGAAGAATTTGTTAGCGATCGTATAGGGTAAAATAATAGTGTAAATATAACGACCATTTGTTTTGTACTCCCTAGCGCCATCAATCTTCAACAAATAATCTTGTTTTCATGTAAACAAACCCGTAAATTAAACTATGTAAACTAAACGTACGTTTTTTGGTGGGGTTGCTGTGAAATTGGGATATGCAAGAGTCAGTACAGATGAACAATCTGACAATGCTCAATTAGATGCATTAAACGGCGCTGGATGCGAGCGCATATATAGCGAGAAGTTTAGTGGCAAGTCAAAACAACGCCCTGAACTTGAACGTTTGATCGACTCGCTAAGAGCTGGAGATACCGTCGTAGTGCAGCGTCTCGACCGACTCGGCCGTAGTCTAAAAGATCTGATTGAATTGTTAGATGGCTTTAAATCTCGGCAGGTGAGCTTTATTAGCCTCAATGAGAATATCGACACCACGACTGCGGTTGGTGAGTTAGCGTTTCATATGATTGGCTCTATCGCGCAATTTGAGCGCCGCTTGATATCAGAAAGAACCAAGGCGGGTTTAGATGCAGCACGAGCCAGAGGACGCAAAGGTGGCCGACGTGTAAAACTAACACCTTCGGATATAAAAAAGGCGCAAGCAATGTTGCTTGATCCTACCGTTACAAAAAGTGAGGTCGCTGCACATTTTGGTGTTAGCCGACCAACACTAAATAAATCATTGAGCACAGCACCTCCACCACAAGAACGCTCATTGTTTGAAATGTGAGCTGAACGACTTTAAATAGGTCAAGTTTTCGGGCAAGGTTGCTTAGCTTTAGAAAATAATAGCAATAACAATTATTTGGATTAGAAATATAGATGTTTGAACAAACTTTTAAAAATATTGACAACATACTTCACAAGGACGCTGGCTGTTCAAGCGAATTAGACTATACCGAGCAAACTTCATGGATGCTGTTTTTAAAGTATCTGGATGACTTAGAATTTGCCAAGTCGCAAGAAGCTGAATTAATGGAGCAGGAATACAGCTACATCATTGACGAAGCGTATCGGTGGAGCAGGTGGGCAGCGCCCAAAAAAACCGATGGTAGCTTTGATCATGATAACGCCTTAACCGGTGATGATTTGATGGAATATGTCGACGGCGAGCTATTCCCCTACCTCAGAGGCTTTAAGCAACGAGCTGAGAGCCCCAATACTATAGAGTATAAGATTGGTGAAATATTCGGTGAGATAAAAAACAAGATTCAAAGCGGTTACTCGCTGCGTGATGCCCTAGAAAAAGTAGACGAACTGCAATTTCGTTCGCAAGAAGCAAAGCACGAACTATCGCACCTGTATGAAGTAAAAATTAAAAACATGGGTAATGCTGGGCGCAACGGTGGCGAATATTACACGCCGCGCCCATTGATCCGCGCTATGATTGACGTGATGAAACCGCAAATTGGTGAAACCATTTATGACCCTGCGGCAGGGTCAGCTGGCTTTTTGTGTGAAACCTTTGATTATTTACGCAAAGGCGGTGCAGAAAAACGGCAACTTAAGTCCAGTGATTTAACGGTATTGCAAGAAAGCACCTTTTACGCCAAAGAGAAAAAATCATTGGCTTATGTGATTGCTATCATGAATATGATCTTACACGGCATAGAAGCGCCCAACGTCATCCACACCAATACATTGGCTGAAAATCTGCAAGACATTACCCCTAACAGGCAACACGACATCATATTGGCTAATCCGCCATTTGGTGGTAAAGAGCGCCCTGAGGTACAGCAAAACTTTCCGATTAAAACCAGCGAAACCGCCTTCTTGTTTTTACAGCACTTTGTCAAATCGCTTAAACCCGGTGGCCGCGCCGCCATAGTGATTAAAAACACCTTTTTATCCAATACTGACAAAGCCGCCATTGCCCTGCGCAAAGAGCTGCTTGAAAACTGTAACTTGCATACTATTTTGGATTGCCCCGGCGGCACCTTTATTGGCGCTGGCGTTAAAACCGTGGTGTTGTTTTTTACTAAAGGTGAGCCAACACAAAGCACTTGGTTTTATCAGCTCAATGTTGGCCGTAACATGGGTAAAACGAACCCACTGAATGACAAAGACTTAAAAGAATTTGTTGAGTTACAAGCAAGTTTCAACGATTCCGATAATTCATGGACATTAGCAACCAGTGAACTGGATAACGGCACTTGGGATTTATCGGTTAAAAATCCTAACGCAAAAGAAGAAGCCCCCTTGCGTGAACCTAAAGCCATCATTGACGAAATTATCGCTCTGGATAAAGAGAGCGAGGCGATTTTGGCGAGCATTCAGGAGTTACTGTAATGGAATGGTCCACCCAAAAATTAGGCGATTTTTGTGAGGTAATTGCAGGGCAATCTCCCGAAGGAAAGTATTATAACGATACTGGTGAAGGGCTACCTTTTTATCAGGGCAAAAAAGAGTTTCGAGAAACGTACATAGGTCCACCTCAGAAATGGACCACTAAAGTAACCAAAGAGGCCAATGCTGGGGATATACTGATGTCAGTAAGAGCGCCAGTTGGTCCCATCAACTTTTCGACTCAATCAATATGTATTGGGCGTGGTCTGGCTGCAATCCGTCCTTCAAAAGAAATCGACAAAAATTTTCTTTTCTATTATTTGATGTCCAAGCAAGATGATATCAAAGGTAATGAAGGGGCAGTTTTTGCCTCAATCAATAAATCACAAATTGAAAAACTCCAGTTTCCATACATACATTTGGAAGAACAAAAACGTATTGTGGCCATTCTCGATCAAGTATTTGCCGATATCGAAAAAGCCCGCGCTACCGCAGAGACAAACCTGAAAAACGCCCGTGAGTTGTTTGATAGCTATTTGCAGCAAGTGTTTAGCCAACGTGGTGAGGGGTGGGTTGAGAAAACGTTAAAAGAAGCATCATTAGATTTTGGTAGAGGCAAATCTAAACATCGCCCCAGAAATGATGAATCTTTATATGGTGGAAAATATCCCTTTATACAAACGGGTGATGTGAGGAACTGTGAGCATTTACTTACTACTTATTCTAAAACCTATAATGAAAAAGGTCTGAGCCAAAGCAAGTTGTGGCCAAAAGGTACAATATGTATCACTATTGCTGCAAATATTGCAGAGACTGGGATTTTAGATTTTGACGCTTGTTTTCCGGACAGCGTGATCGGTGTTGTTGTGAATCCAGACATAGCAACAATTGGTTTTGTAGAATTCTTACTCCAATCTTTCAAAGCAATTTTAAAAGCAGAAGGGAAAGGCTCCGCGCAAGACAACATTAATATGGGGACATTTGAAAATTTGAAATTTCCATTTCCCCCCGTCAATCACCAAATCGATATTGTTGAAACTTTAAATGACTTTATGATGTCAATTCAAGAGCTTGAAAAAATATATTTGAAAAAAACATCGTCGTTAGAAGAGCTGAAAAAATCCATATTACAAAAAACCTTTACCGGTGAATTGACTAAAAGCAAAGGAATTGCCGCGTGACATTAACTCCCAAAAATAAAGCGAATCGAAACGAAGCCGATACCCGAGCAGATTTAATTGACCCTCAGTTAATAAATGACGGTTGGGGCGAAGTAGAGAAAAGCTTTATTCGACGGGAGGTAATCTGTCCAGGGCGTATACTCACTGGTGGCAAACGCAGCCAACCAGTTAACAGCGACTATGTTTTGGTGTACAAAGGCCGCAAGTTAGCAGCGGTTGAGGCGAAAAAAGAAGCCTTAAGTTATACCGAGGGCGTGCGCCAAGCCAAAGATTACGCCCAGCGCCTGCAATGCCGATTAGCCTATGCCACCAATGGCCATGACATTTACCAGATTGATATGCTCACAGGCGATGAAAAGTTAGTTGAGCGATATTTATCGCCTGAAGAACTCTGGTCACTTACTTTTGCTGAGCAAGACAAAACTGCACCCGATTTTAAAAAGGTTTGGCGAGAACGTTTTGCAGCTGTCCCTTTTGAGGTCAAAGGGGACTGGCAACCTCGTTATTATCAAGAAAACGCCATTAACAATGCGCTTGAAGCCATTGCCGAGGGCAAACAAAAGGTATTACTTACTCTGGCCACTGGCACAGGTAAAACCTGTATTGCCTTTCAAACCGCGTGGAAGTTATTTCAAAGCCGTTGGAGTTTAACTGCGCAAAAAAGTCCAGAACTAGCTAAACGCCGTCCACGCATTTTATTTTTAGCTGATCGAAACATTTTAGCGAATCAAGCCTTTAACGATTTTGGTCCCTTTGGTGAAGACGCGCTCGTGCGCATAAACCCCAATGAAATACGAAAAAAAGGTGCGGTGCCGAAAAACGCCAGTGTGTTTTTTACTATCTTCCAAACTTTTATGAGCGGGCCAAAAGACGATGAAGGCAATGAAACCCCTTACTTTGGTGATTACCCGTCAGACTTTTTCGACTTAATTATCATTGACGAATGTCACCGAGGTGGCGCAAATGATGAGGGTAACTGGCGCAGAATTCTCACGCATTTTTCACCTGCGGTTCAGTTAGGCTTAACTGCCACGCCAAAGCGCACAGATAACGTAGACACCTATAATTACTTTGGCGAACCAGTTTACAGCTACACCCTTAAGCAAGGCATCAACGATGGTTTTTTAACTCCGTTTAAGGTTTATCCAACTGTGGGTACGATGGACGAGTACGTATATACCCCAGGCGATGGAGTAGTGGTGCGCGGCGAGCCTGAGCCTGGCAGAGTTTACACAGAGGGCGACTTCAATCGTATTATTACTATCCCAGAACGTGAACAAAAGCGTGTTCATTATTGGATGGATCTATTTAAACCCAATGAGAAAACTATCGTCTTTTGTGCCACCCAAGAGCACGCTGGCATGGTACGCGACTTTATCAATCAGTATGCTAAACAAAAAGGTTGGACAACCAACACCAACTACTGTGTTCGAGTAACTGCCAATGACGGTGCAGCTGGTGAAAACGACCTAAAAACATTTCAAGATAACGAAAAGACCATCCCCACCATTCTCACTACATCACGTAAGCTTTCTACCGGTGTCGACGCCCGCAATGTGCGCAATATTGTTCTAATGCGCCTGTGCAACAACATGATTGAGTTTAAACAGATAGTCGGCCGTGGCACCCGTATGTATGAGGGCAAAGATTACTTCACTATTTACGACTTTGTAAAAGCTCACCACAACTTTGCCGACCCTGAGTGGGACGGTGAGCCATTGCCACCAGAAAACATCTGTGAGGTCTGCGGTGACTCGCCCTGTAGCTGTGTAAAAGTGCCTTGTGAAGTGTGCGGCTTTAGTCCTTGCAATTGCCCCAAAGAGCCTTGCACTGACTGCGGGAGCGAGCCTTGTATTTGTGAGGAGCCTCCTTGTGGCTTATGTGGTGTTTCTCCTTGTGTATGCGAGCCTGTTGAATGTCCAGAGTGTAACAGCACGCCTTGTACATGCGATAAATTTGAAAAAATCACAATTAAACTCAGTGATGGTAAAACCCGACAAATTAAACATATCTCGTCGGTTATGTATTGGTTTGGCGATAAGCCAATTACAGCTAAGGAATTTGTAGAACGGCTCTTTTCAGACCTGCCGCATTTCTTCAAAGACGAAGACCAACTCCGAGCAATATGGAGCGACCCAACAACCCGAGAACAGCTCCTTGAAAGTCTCACTGAAGCAGGTTACGACGAAGACAAGCTAGAAGGTATGAAAGAGTTGATAAATGCCCAGCAAAGCGACGTTTACGACGTTCTGCGATACGTTGCGTACGCTAAAGAAGCTATTAGCCGTGAAAATCGAGTGAGCACCAGTAAATCCAAAATTAACACCGCCTTTGGTAATTACAAACAACAAGAATTTATTGCGTTCGTTTTAGAAAAATACATAGAAGATGGCGCAGGCGAATTAGCCACCAGTAAAATGCGCAGCTTAATAGAATTAAAATACCACACCATTGGCGACGCAGTAGAAGAGTTCGGCACCACAGCTGCGATTAGAGAGACTTTTGTTGGTTTTCAGAAATACTTGTACGAGTAATTTAAACTTTCAGAACCTTATGAATTAATGTGTTTAATCCCTGTTTTGACAGTTTTAGCTGGAAACTATTTTTCGCAACTCCTGAAGAAAATACAGCGATGTAGTCGCTACTTTTACTCTTAATCGCCATTGCCATTAACTCTCAGATAACTTACATGAGATAACCTTTCAGTCTACGTTAAATCTGATCTCTATAGTTCCAGTCCGATTAAGAGTCAGTTCATATAGCAAATCACGCAAAGCCTCCTATTTCGATGGCGTCTAAGTAAGCCATCAAAGCCTCGTAGTGACCGCCTTCAACTGCTTGGCTAGGCGTACAACCAAATGCAGCGATCCTCTCTGACTCATACCAAGCTAACGCATTATGTGAGTTACCAGCCCATTCTTGAACACGTTTTAGTATGCGCTGTTTTTGTTCTTTCTTTGAAGGCATGCTATCTCCATATCAAATTTTAAATATAACTGGCCTCGAACTTTATCTTGTTGAGGCAATAAAGTTCTCATACAGGTTTTTGAAACAATCAGAACATATCTCTTCCACATTAGCGCACCAAGATAAATAGCCTTCTCTTCTATCCAAGGTTCATGCAGGGGTATTAGCAATGCATTGATTGCTGCGTTGGCAAGTTTTATCATTTTTGCTCTGCTACCCGCTGAGGATATTAGATTTGAGCAATTCAGCCTTTTTGTCCTCCGCATTTTTAGATTCTGTACAGGACATTTGGCCAACCGCAGTCGCGACCTCTACTCCAAACAATAACTCAACTGACTCTATAGTTACCGTGGGGAGATGACCAGTATTTTCGGCCATCAACCAGCTAAAATCACTCTAATTGCCATAGAGCTTACTTCCTCAAGGTGAATGGATATAGGCCGCTTCACGCCTATTCTAACCCCAAAGGTGAAAACAAATAGGGGCTAACCGGGCAAAGGTGAATGGATATAGGCCGCATCATGCCAGTTCTAACCCCCAAAGGTGAAAACAAATAGGAGCCGTACTTTAATAAATGAACTAAAGTTACAACTTAGGTTCATACTAGGGAGCTGAAGATGGCACTCATAGGATATGCAAGGGTTAGCACGCAAGAGCAGGATCTTGAAGCACAAATTGATGCATTAGAGCGCCATGGTTGCAAGAAGATATTCTCTGGTAAGCAAGGCGGTAACTCTTTGGATAATGCAAAAAAACTTGACGATCTTCTCGATTACATCCGTGAAGGTGATGTTGTATGCGTTACAAAGCTTGATCGTTTGGGAAGGAGCTTGAAAGGGATCATGACAGCAATAGATGGTATTCATTCAAAAGGTGCAGCTCTCACAGCGCTCGATGGAGTTATTAATAGCGCGGATGACTCGCCATTCGGGAAAGCTGTTCTTCATGTTATTGCTGTTTTTGCTGAGCTGAACAAAAGCCTGATCATCAAAAATACTACTGAAGGCCGTGAACGGGCTATTGCTCAGGGCAAGCATATGGGTAGGCCCAAGACAATTCCTGACACAGACAGGGAAAAGATCCGCAAGTTATTAAAATCAAAACAAAAATCTCAGAACCAACTCTCAAAGGAGTATGGCGTTAGTAGGACTACGATAAGACGCATCGTAGAGGGAGGTTAATTTATGAGTAAAGAAAGAGGTCAACGTAACAGAGACATATTCCTCGGTTGGGTGGCTGAAATGAAATCTAAAGAGTCGCCTAATTGGTTGGATTATTGGCATGGTAATACGTTAAGCCCAAAGAAAATTGCAGATGAGCTTGGTTTTGGTTCAGAAGCATTTAAGAAAGCCAGAAATGAAAAGCTTTTTAATATGTTGCAAGACCTTAAACAAGAACTTGCCAGCTCAGGCGTATACCAACAACGCAAGGCTAATTTGCCTCTCAATAAAGAAATAATAGATGTATCCAAAGATACTGAAGAAGACATAAAGGACAGCGCCAAAGTGCGTGACCTTAAAAGAACAAACCGCAGACTACAAAATGAAAATGCAAAACTAGCTGCTGAAGTTGCCAAACTATCAGAGTTTAAAGATGTGTTGATAGAAATGGGATTGTGGAAATGAAGACTCGCGCTTATCTGGTAAGGATCACCAGAATATATCAATACCGCCCAGATAATGTCCGATTGGGGGCTGTTTTTGTTAATCAAAAAGCAGGCGCGCACCGTATCGAGATTCTGACCACGCAAAATAAGCTGAATATTAATCCAAAAGTCGGTCAACAATGGAAAATCCTCAAAGAACAAAACTTCAGTATTAGACAGCAGCAAGTAAGCACGGATGGTTATGTCGATGTTTGGCGATTTATGGAGCCTACACTGAAGTGTGTGATGCCAGATAACGGTGCTGGCTTCGTAGCCTTTTTAAGCTCTGAAAAAGCATTTGAAGGTATCGGTAAGGTTAGCGCTCAACTACTTTGGTTAGAGTTTCGAAGCGATATATTCGACATTCTAGAGTGCGATAAATATGCGCCATACGAAAAAGATCAATCAAAAACCAACTTTCAAGTAGTCAGGGAAGTTCTGCTGAGCGACAAAGCCGTGCATGGGTTATGGGAGGGCTATAAAGAGTATTCAAATTTAAAGCACTCTGCGCAGTTCGTTAAGTGGGAAATAGAAGCACCTATACAGCGCCAACTTTTTAGATTCGCCGATCAGGATGCAATCAATTTTATTAATCAGAATCCATTCCGATTGTTTTCACTGGGAATGAGATTTCACAAGGTAGACGCTATTGCCCAAAAGCATTTCGGAATTAAACGCGATGACGAAATCAGACTGGTAGCTATCGTTGAACAAGCATTGAGACTATGGAGTGATCAGGGTAATACCGTCGCAGATTGGCATGATATTAAATCATGTGTCTCTAGGTTGTTGAATAATGACAAGCAGCTAGTTGCAAAGGCATGTGAACTAGATGGTGATATCGTAGGTTTTGTTAAACAAAACAACCAATATTTCGTTTCTGGCAATTATATATTTGAGAAAACCATTTCTAAACGGCTCGGTAAACTTTCTAAGATACAGCAGACGTGGCAAAGTAATTTAGAAGAGGCTTATGCGTCTTCAATACCTGATGGATGTACGTTAGAAAAAGCTCAAGAACGTGCAGTAAGGACAGCTTTACTCAGCAATGTATTAGCACTCACTGGTGGTGCTGGAACAGGTAAGACATTTACCACAAAGCTTATTGTCGATGCTTATAAAAAGCTAGGCTATACGATATACCCTGTAGCGTTATCAGGAAAGGCTGCTCGTAGGCTACAACAATCAATCGGTTTTGAAACAAAGACTATTGCAAAACTTTTACGCGAATCAGACCTTGATGAAAATAAGGCAGTATTGCTAGTAGATGAAGCTTCCATGTTGGATGCATATACCATGTGGCGTTTGGTTACTTTGTTTTCTGATAAGACTCGAATCTTGTTAGTTGGTGACCCTTATCAGCTTCCCCCAATTAATGCGGGGTTTATTTTAAATGATGTCATTAAAAGTGGTGTAATAAAACATGTGGAACTTGATGTTGTAAAACGACAGGGAATAAACAGTAGTGTGCCTAGATACTCCAATGCTATACGGCAAGGCATAATGCCAGAGTCATTAACTACCGCAGATATTACGTTTCAAGAATCAACAGGCGACATTTTGCAAGACGCTATAACGGCCTACTCTGAGTATAACAACGCCATGATAGTCGCTCCTACAAATGATACGGTAAGAAAAGCAAACATCATGCTGCAAGGTGTTGCGAACCCGAGTGGCAAGATTCTTGATCTTACAGATATGCCAATTCTCAAAGGAAGCTATGACTTCAGGGAAGGTGACCCAATTGTCATTACCCTAACCAGTTATAAACACGATGTTCAGAATGGTACGCTGGGGGTCTTAAAGTGTGCTGAACCTACAGATGAATATGCTTGTGTAATTGAACTTGAAGACCTTGATGAAAAAGGTAACAAACGTTTGTTAGAAGTGGATTGGCAATTATTTGAATATATCGATCTTGCTTACTGCTTAACCTTACATAAATTGCAGGGGTCACAAGCTCCTAATGCTGTCTCTTATACACATCTGACGCTGCCGACGATATGCAGTGTGTAGA
>OJGO01000268.1_pt1 | contig 22431 bp, 17 predicted proteins | sample 1594871 | NCBI WGS metagenome assembly OJGO01 (sample SAMN05416798, study PRJEB24817) | seawater metagenome | isolation source: Sea water | place: Canada:Atlantic | collected 2013-07 | reverse complement strand
ACATTAAGAAAAACCGCTAATCGAAAGGTTAGCGGTTTTTTGCTTTCTAGCGTTTAAAAATAAGAAGTGAGGGTTAGTAGTATTAAACCTTAGAGTAGAGTTCAAATATCTATTTCATCGCCACATTAAAAATGAAAAAAGCCTTTGATATTCAACGGCTTTTTTTATGTCTAAAGGTTTTCAAATCAGTCCGACAGGATTGACTGATACTATGTACTTATTTCGCGCCACTAATTGCACCTATTTTACCCGTAACTGTTTTTCAAAAGAGTTAAAAACAGAGGCTTCCCCTTTGACATTAAAATATCAATTTTTTTCGTTTGATTTGTTTTGCGAGATAAATGTTATCAAAGCAATAACGATTGATTTTTATCAAGTAGCAACGACAAGATAAAAATTCGAGAAATAACAACGTATTTATACTAAACAGCCACTTTAGTCATAAATGATTCTAGCGCTATGTCAAAGTCCAGATCATGTTTCTCAAACCAAAACTCAATAAACGTAGTCACTGTATTTAGATTAGTCATTTTTCCTTCGACAATATCATTTGAAAAATTTGTTAGTTTATTTAAAAAGTCCGAATGGTTCTGTTTGTGCTTTAGAAACATTTGATAGTCAAAATTTTGCATCAATTTCTCTTCAGTTGCAAAGTGTGCTGATACATACCCTATTAAAACATTCAATTGGAATAAGTATTGCCTCGTTTCGGAACCGTACAAGCTTAGTGATTTTAATTTTGTTAACTTCAGTTCTAGCTCTGAATGTTGTGCCGTTATATTGGCTAAAAAATCTAATGCAAATACTTTAGTAGGTAGTATTTCTATCTCCATATTAGAACAAGCTCCATTTACATATCAGGTCAATATAACCATAAAATAATCATGGTTATTAGTGTAGTCTACTTTTTGATAAAAATAGAAATTATATGACTCTGTTTGCTATCCAATAAACTCATCATTTCTCAGCTATCAGGAGTTAAAGACTCTAGTGTGGCAATAGTGACGGTAGCGCTATCTGTTAAGGGTCGGATAGACGACACCTGTTACCAGGTGCCGTCCTCCTGAGAACCGTACGTGCAACTTTCACTGCATACGGCTCAAGCCTCCACTAAGGCATATAACGTTACCCACCAACCTTTTTCTGGTTGATTTTGCAATACACACCTGAAGCTTTAATACTTGCAGCTCGACGGCTTTCCAGTTGATGGATTGCCACTGAGTGCAGTAAGAAGAGGCACTAACTTCATTCGAAGTCATCATTTGCGTTTCTCCTTGAATAAAGTTCTTCAAATTTTCTTGCAACGGGAGACCAGCTTGAAGTGGGCTCACTTTCGTGTCAGACATCAGTCTGTATCTGCATCATTACAATGCAGCATTCGGTTTCTCCAGCCTCCTTTACCTGCACCACTATCGGCTTTCTTCGCAGACAGCTTTCCCTATTGGGAGCAATACAGGCTTACCGTGTTCCGCATGGAACGCAATGTCAGTTTAGATGCCCACTCTAATGCGGAGAGATTCTCGATCACGAAAGAGTACGTGCCAACCTCTTTCCTTCCCTCGTTGCCGTTTTGGCTACAGCGTATTAACCACTTCCGCTGCTTGGCGCATAACGCATCTTACATGGGTTCACTTACATTCATCATACTGACTCCCTAGCACTTACCCGACTTGTGGTTGTCAGGAGGAACTTCCTCTCGCGATTCGTTTCCCGTCCAGTGGACTTTGTTACATTGTCAGACTCGCTACTTTATTCAGAGTATTAGGGTCATCTGGTGATACAGATGGTTCACTCTTATCGCGGTGAACAGCGTTACATACGACTTCACGTCGCACAGCACAAAGCGCCTTAAAAAGTATGCTCACTTTGTGGGTTTTGAATACATAATGGATTGAATTTTAAATATTCACTGGTAATCCCGGCCATCCACTGATTTTTTATAAAAACCACGTCAACTTCAAGAATGATTAAGATTCACTATCTGTGCCACTTTACTTCCGTAAGATGGAAATCACATGGGAAAGTCTTTTTTGTGATAAAATCCGATATATGAATTTCATAACAAATTAATAAGGTAGTGGGCGATTAAATTAATTTGCATCATCTTTAATAAACCTATTAAGTTGACGTTTATAGGCTTCGTTTTCCTTATGTAATGCTTCTTTTTGCTGCATAAGTTTGAGTAATATGGCAATGACTATCCAATCTATTTCCAAGTCATGATGTAGTCGTAAAGCTTTTTTGATCAAATAAACGCCTGTGGTGTCAAATAACCAGTGTTCATAACCCGTTGATTCTATGTTTTTATTCAAAGGAATAACAATACCATACTCCACAATTTCGATTACTAGGTGACTTTCTACACCATCAAGCTGACAAAGCTCGTCAAATGAAATACTGAATAATGTATCACTCATCGTTGTATACTCCATTCTTTTCTTGGATTAAACCCTTCATTTTTTGCCAACTCCTGCCATAACCGTTTAGCGTTTATACTGGTTCTTTCCGGCATAACCACCGACACAATGGCAAACATATCTCCAGTAATTTCTTTGTTTTTTAAACCTTTACCTTTTACACGCAATTTGTCTCCTGATTGAGTACATGGAGGGATAGAAAGGTTTATTTTTCCTTCTAATGTAGGAACCATGACCTTAATACCTAATGCAGCTTCCCAGGGCGCTAAAGGAACAATAATGTTGATATTATGACCTGATACATCAAATAAGGGGTGAGGGACAATACGAATGTGTAAATACAAATCGCCAGCTTGCCCTCCTTGGTAGCCAGGTTTTCCTTGTCCTTTAAGTCGAATTCTTTCGCCATCAGTTACCCCTTGAGGTATTTTTACTTTTAAGTGCTTTTCTAAAGGAGGTCGCTGGATAGAATCCTGTGCTGGTATCTTAAATTCAACATTTTTTTGCTGCTCTTTGAGCGATTCTTCTAAAAATATTGGTAGTTCAATTTCTATATCCTGTCCTCTAGTGCTTCGGGATTGAGGATTTTCATATCGATCTGGAGACTTATTTTTATTACCAAAAATAGAATTAAAGAACTCGGAAAAATCACCATCAAATTGTGAACTATCATGAAATCTATTATTACGAGATGCTTGCCAGCTAGGGGGGGGCTGAAAACCTTTTTGTGATTGAGACCCATATTCGCGCAGTTCGTCAAACTCACTTCTAAGCTTTGCATCTTTGAGTACTTGAAAGGCTTCTGCAACTTCTTTAAATCTTGCTTCAGAGCCTTCTTCTGGATTCATATCAGGATGATATCTATGTGCCAACTTACGATAAGCTGTCTTAATCGCTTTTGTTGTAGCGTCTGGCTCTACACCTAGAATTTGGTAGTAATCTTTGAATTCCATAAATTATCCTAATTACACGTTGAGAGCCTTCTATTTATGCATTCAAATGAATACAACAGTACCGCTATATCTTAGTTTAGTTGTTAGTTAGGGAATGGTTTAAAAATTGTTACATATATTTATCTATCCAAATAGTAAACTAACGAGGTGTTGTTGGCTTAGAGGTGACGTTATGATTAACACCGCTGTAGATGATGCCAATGTGCCTAAAATTACACAAAAAGTAGAAATAATATGGTGGCTTAAGTGCGTCAGTTATCATGCCAGCCTAATAACTCATCACGTAAACATATATCATCGCGCCAATATGGTTTAAGGGGGGAATATTGTTTAACTAAGTCACAGCTAACTGATTTAGATCACCGAAAAGCTCAGTAAGAATTTGTACAAATACTATACTTGAATTTATATATTACTTGTTGGGGTAGCTTGTCTGCTGCTCTTTAATCTAAATTATAAAGATAAAGTATGTCTAAAAAAATAATTGATAAAGTTCCTGCCAATGATCAAGGAATTAATTTACCTGATTATCAACAATGCTATCAGCACTTCAATTGGCCTAAAATAACACCGCAACTTAATATTGCTTATCATGCTGTCGATAGTCATTTAAATACCCCCAATGAATATAAAGTAGCTTTACGTTGGCTTGGTAAGCAAAACCAACGTGTTGACTTTACTTATCGCGATTTAGCTAAACAAACCAGTCGCTTTGCTAGTGTGTTACTTGCTATTGGTTTTGAGCAAGGGAGTCGTGTGTTTAGCTTGGCGGGTCGCTTACCTTTATTATACATTGCGGCCTTAGGTACCTTAAAAGCAGGCTGTGTTTTTACACCTTTATTTTCAGCTTTTGGTCCTGAACCAATTCGTTCGCGCATGGAAATAGGTGAGGCTAATGTGCTCATCACTACCATGAGTTTGTATCGAAAAAAAATAGCTAAATGGTGGCATGAATTACCCCATTTAAAAGCCATTTTAATAATTGATGGTTCAGGGGATTTAGATTCAGGTTGTTATGCCTTAACAGAATTGATGGCGCTAGCCGATGAAAATTTTTCCTGTGTACTAACTTCTCCAGAGGATATGGCTTTATTGCATTTTACCAGTGGCACTACGGGGAAACCAAAAGGGGTTGTTCATGTTCATCAAGCGGTAGAGGCACATAAATCCTCTGCTTATTATGCCCTTGATTTACATGCAACAGATATTTATTGGTGTACTGCCGATCCCGGTTGGGTCACAGGAACTACCTACGGCATTATTGCGCCTTTATGCCTTGGTGCAACCATGATTGTTGATGAAGCCGAGTTTGAAGTAGAGCGTTGGTATCGAATACTCGAGCAGCAGAAAGTGAGTGTTTGGTATAGCGCGCCAACCGCCATCCGCATGTTGATGAAAGCAGGAAATGAGATAAGAGCGCAGTATGATTTATCAAACCTGCGCTTTATTGCGAGTGTTGGTGAGCCACTTAACCCAGAAGCTGTCGTTTGGAGTGAACAAGTACTTGGTTTGCCCTTTCATGATAATTGGTGGCAAACCGAAACAGGGGCAATAATGATTGCTAATTATGCCAGTATGCCAATCAAGCCCGGCTCTATGGGGTTGCCACTGCCCGGTATCGAGGCTGGTATTGTTAAACGTGCCAAGCAGAAAGAACAGCAAAAAAACAATCAGCAAGATAAGCAACAAGATAAGCAAGAAAAATTTGAGCTGGTAATCCACGCAAATGAGATTGGCGAATTAGCACTAAAACAAGGCTGGCCATCGATGTTTCGTGGCTATCTACACCAAGATGAAAAATATCAACATTGCTTTACTCAAGGCTGGTATCTCAGTGGTGATTTAGCCTATAGAGATGAACAAGGTTATTACTGGTTTGTTGGTCGGGCTGATGACTTAATCAAATCATCGGGTCACTTAATAGGTCCTTTTGAAGTTGAAAGTGCCTTGATGGAACATGAAGATGTGATTGAGGTAGGCGTTATTGGCATACCAGATGAAATTGCTGGTGAGCTTGTTAAAGCTTACGTAACATTAAAATCAGATGTGGCACCTAGTGATCATTTACAAAAAGAGCTTAAAGGTTTTGCTCGTAAAAAGTTAGGTGCAGCCGTTGCCCCCAAAGAAATAGTCTTCCGACAAAACTTACCTAAAACCCGCAGTGGAAAAATAATGAGGCGCTTACTTAAAGCGCGAGAACTCGGCTTGCCAGAAGGCGATATATCAACCCTAGAGAGTGATGAGCAATGAAGCAGAAATTACATCTTGATAGAGAGCACTTACTTGCACAACTTAAACAAATGCTACGTATTCGTCGCTTTGAAGAGAAATGCGCAGAGCTTTATGCGCAAGAAAAAATCCGTGGATTTTTGCATTTATATATTGGTGAAGAAGCCATTGCTGTTGGCATAATGTCGACGCTCAGTGCTAAAGATAACATTGTTGCTACTTATCGAGAGCATGGTCATGCCTTGGCGCGCGGCTTATCAATGAAGTCCATTTTAGCTGAAATGTATGGCCGTACTAATGGCTGTAGCCGAGGGCGCGGCGGCTCTATGCACCTATTTGATAAAGGCCATAATTTTTATGGCGGTAATGCCATTGTTGGAGGAGGTTTACCTTTAGCCGCAGGCTTGGCTATGGCAAATAAAAGAAAAGAAAAACAATCGCTAACGGTATGTTTTTTTGGTGAAGGAGCGGTTGCAGAAGGGGAATTTCATGAGGCAATGAATTTGGCTGTGCTATGGCAATTACCGGTGTTATTTATTTGTGAAAATAATAGTTATGCTATGGGAACAGCGTTAGCACTGTCTGAATCTGAAACAAATATCGCTAAAAAAGCCAGCGGTTATGGAATGACAGCAGTGCAGGTTGACGGCATGAATGTTGTGGATGTTGAAGCGGCAAGTAGCAAAGCGGTTGAGAAAATAAGACAAACCAATAAGCCGTACTTCTTAGAGTGTCAAAGTTATCGTTTTCGAGGACATTCAAGTTTTGATGGTCAGTTATATCGAGATAAAGCCGAAGTAAAATCATGGCAACAAAAAGGCCCCGTGATCCGCTTAATTACCTGGTTAAAAGAAAATAACCGCTTGAAAGAAGATGAACTTAACAATATCGAAGCTGAAATCAAGGATGAAATACAAGAGGCCATTATATTTGCTGAGCAAGGGCCGTGGGAGCCAATCTCGGAACTGACTAAAGATGTATATAGCCCATCGACATCATCTACTGATACAAATGACGTAACTCATATAAGCCAAGGACAGCAATCATGAGTGAACAAGTATTAACGTATCGTGAAGCATTGCGAGCTGGCATTGAACAAGCACTTATTGATGATGAACGTGTATTTTTGATGGGAGAAGATGTTGGTAGATATGGTGGTTGTTACGGTGTCAGTAAAGGGTTGTTTGAGCGTTATGGTGAGCAGCAAATCATTGATACGCCTTTATGTGAATCTGGGTTTGTTGGCGTAGGTGTTGGCGCAGCACTTGGTGGTATGCGTCCTATTATTGAAGTGATGACGGTCAATTTTAGTTTGTTGGCGATGGATCAAATTGTAAATAGCGCAGCAACACTGCGGCATATGTCAGGAGGGCAGGTAAATGTACCTTTAGTGATCCGTATGGCTTGTGGCGCAGGTTTGCAACTTGCCGCGCAACATTCCCATAGCTGGGAAAACTTTTATGCTCATATTCCGGGTTTAAAGGTGTTAAGCCCAGCAACACATAACGATGCAAGGCATATGTTAATTCAGGCACTAGCGGATCCCGACCCAGTGATTATTTTTGAGCATGTCATGCTATTAAATACTAGCGGAGAAGTGTTAGAAAAAAGTGAAGCAAGGATGGAAAAAGCTTTAGTTCGTCAAGAAGGAACCGATGTTAGTTTGATCACTTATGGTGGTAGTTTAACTAAGGCATTGGCCGCAGCAAAGCAACTTCAAGAATTAGATATTAGCGCCGAAGTATTAGATTTACGTTGTTTGCGCCCCCTCGATACCAAAGCTATTGTTGCTAGTGTCACCAAAACCCATCGCGCTATTATTATTGATGAGGCTTGGCTTACCGGCAGTTTAGCCGGAGAAATCAGCGCCATTATTATGGAACAAGCTTTTTGGCATTTAGATGCGCCAGTTAAACGTATCTGTACAGCAGAAGTACCTATTCCTTATCCTAGTCATCTTGAGCAAGCAGCATTACCTCAAGTTGAACAAATTGTAATCGCGGCTAAAGATATTATGGCAGCGCTCTAATGGCTTCAAAATCAAAAGACAAAGAGCAAACCAGTGTCGCAGAGCTAGAAGATATAACCATGCCTTCACTTGGCGCAGATATGACAGAAGGTACTTTGACTGAGTGGTTAGTCAAGGAAGGCGACCAAGTTAATAGTGGTGACATTATTGCTGTACTGGAAACACAAAAAGGTGCTATCGACATGGAGGTTTACTCCAGTGGCACTATTGCTGAAATTTTAATCGAACCAGTAATGGAAGTACCCGTTGGTACTGTGCTGGCACGGATTGATATAGCAGAGCCATCTCAAAAAATTTCTGTTCCAACACCAATTTTGGCACCAATTCCAACGGTTATTCCTGATGAAATAACAAGTGAAGCATCAACTGAAACAGAGATAAGTACAACTGTTAGTGAGCAAGTCAAAGTAACTGATACAAAGGTGACTGACATTAAAGCGTCACCTATTGTTCGTCGTTTGGCTAAAGAGCAGCAGCTAAATTTAACCAGTATAAAAGGTAGTGGCCCACAAGGGGCGATTTTGTTAAATGATCTAGCCTCTTTCTTAAAAACAGAAACAGAAACAGAAACAAAAGCAAAACCAGAAACAAAAAGTGAGCAGCATAAACCTGCGGATAAATCAGTACAAAATATGCGCAATGCTATCTCAGTAGCAATGGCTAAATCGAAACAGGAAATCCCACATTTTTATCTCAGTTTAGAATTAGATATCACTAATGTACAAAAGTGGTTACAACAAAAAAATCAAACAACGCCACCTGAAGAGTATGTGCTATTACTGGCATTATTGTTAAAAGCGTTGGCGTACGCTTTAGTTAAGTATCCCAAACTGAACGGTTTCTATCGAAACGGTTCATCGCAACAACATTACTTTGAACAAGCCAGTGCTATTCATATTGGTAATGTTATTAGTTTACGTCAAGGGGGCTTAGTGGTACCGGCGATACATGATGTTGATAAATTATCGGTAAGTGAGCTTATGCATGGCTTGCGAGATATTACCGAACGTAGTCGAAATGGTCATTTACGCAGTTCAGAATTAATGGATGCCACCATCACAGTGACAAATATGGGGGAGCGTGGAGCCGACAGTGTTTTTGGTATCATTTATCCGCCACAAGTGGCAATTTTAGGCTTTGGTAAAGCAAGAGAAACAGCCAAAATTGTCAATGGTAATGTGGTGGTAGCATCAGTATTAACAGTAAGTTTAAGTGCCGATCATCGAGTGATTGATGGCATGTTAGCCGCTAAATTTCTCAACTATTTGTCCAAACAATTACAAAAACCGGAACGCTTATGAACAATGCATATACCCAACAAAATATTCAAAAAATGATACTTGAAGCTATTCAAGAAGTTGCGCCTGAAATTGAACAAGACGACATTGATATGGATGAAGATATTCGTGAAGAATGTGATTTAGATTCCATGGATTTTCTTAACTATTTAATCGCTTTAAAAAAATCTACGGGTGTCAGTATTGCTGAGGGTGATTACACCCAAGTGAATACCTTTAACAAAATGCTTACTTATCTTACTGAAAAATTAGCGTAAAACATAAGCCAAAAAAATAAGGAACAGCATCATGATCGATAGCGCTGATATTTCAGATAATACTAATAGTCCATACATCTATTGGTTTGATGAATTAACCATTGCCGATGTCGCTAAAGTAGGCGGCAAAAATGCTAGCCTAGGGGAAATGATCACGGCTATGTCGCAAGATAGAATTCCGGTGCCGACAGGGTTTGCCACTAGCGCCCAACTATTTCGTGATTTTCTAAGTCAAAACGGTCTTGATGAGCCTATTAAGCATATTTTACAAGCCTATTTTGCCGGTGATAAAAGCTTAGCAGTAACGGGAAGTGCCATTAGGCAATTGATCAACCAAGGCGAGTTTACCTCATCACAACAGTCGGAAATTATCTCCGCCTATCAGCAACTATCAACGCAGCTAGCACAAAAAAATATCAGTGTTGCGGTAAGAAGCTCTGCTACTGCCGAAGATTTGCCGGAAGCAAGTTTTGCTGGTCAGCAAGAAAGTTATTTAAATGTGGTTGGTGAAGGCAATTTACTTGAAGCTTGTCGTCAATGTTTTGCTTCACTTTATACCGATAGAGCCATTGTATATCGCCAAGAGCAAGGTTTTGATCATCAACAAGTCGCACTTTCTGTTGGTGTACAACAAATGCTTAACTCTCATTGTGCTGGGGTAATGTTTAGTCTTGACACTGAAACAGGTTTTCCTGATGTTGTTGTGATTAATGGCGCTTGGGGCCTCGGTGAAACTATTGTAAAGGGCACCGTAACACCTGATAGTTTTATGGTTTATAAACCGCTACTTAGCCAAAAGCACTTATTGCCTATTATTGAAAAGCAACGTGGAAGTAAGCTACAAAAGATGTTGTTTTCGCCCTCATCATCACAGCGGCCAACTATTACCCTTGATACGAGCGCCGATCAAAGAGCGACATTAGTGCTTAGTGATAATGAAATTCTAGAGCTTGCTCGCTGGGCAGTAAAAATAGAGCAGCATTATGGTTGTGCCATGGATATGGAGTGGGCGAAAGATACTGATACTAAACAACTTTATATCGTTCAGGCGAGACCTGAAACAGTAGAGTCGCAAAAGATCGGCTCAGTATTAGTGAATTATAAACTAAAAGAAAAATCAACAGTGTTAGTACAAGGAGCAAGTGTTGGCAGCGCAATTGCCACAGGAAAAGTCTTTAAAATAGATAGCCCTGAAGATATAGAACAATTTCCAGATGGCGCTGTTTTAGTGACTCAAAGAACCGATCCAGACTGGGTACCTATCATGCGTAAGGCGGCGGGTATTATAACCGATAGTGGCGGGCCAACTAGCCATGCGGCTATTGTTAGCCGAGAGTTAAAGGTAGCTGCTATTGTCGGTTGTGAAAATGCCACACAGCTATTGCAAAATGAGCAAGTGGTGACGTTAAGTTGTGCTGAAGGCTCAATCGGAAAGGTTTATCAAGGCAAGTTGGCTTTTGAAGAGAGCGCGGTTAACTTAGCCGATATACCAAAAACTAAAACAGATATTATGATCAATGCTGCCATGCCTGATGGTATTTTTCGGTGGTGGTCATTACCCGTGGCTGGTATTGGTTTAACGCGCATTGAATTTATTATATCTAGTCAAATTTGTTTGCATCCAATGGCTTTGATACAACCTGAAAAAGTATGCGATGATAAGGTACGTGCAAAAATAACCCAATTAACCCAAGGTTATCAAAATCCCCCAGATTACTTTATTGATAAACTTGCTTTAGGTGTGGGTAAAATAGCGGCATCTCAATACCCTAAGCCTGTAATCGTGCGTATGTCAGATTTTAAATCAAATGAATACCGTGGTTTATTAGCTGGGGCATTTTTTGAGCTAGAAGAAGAAAACCCCATGTTAGGCTTACGTGGTGCTTCACGTTATTATCATCCGCTTTATAGAGATGCTTTCAAGTTAGAATGTCAAGCGATTATTAAGGCGCGTCAAGAAATGGGCTTTGATAATATTATTGTTATGATCCCGTTTTGTCGTACGCCAGGTGAAGCTGATAAAGTATTAGCGGTAATGGCAGAGGCGGGATTAACTCGCGGAGTTAATGGTTTGCAAGTCTACGTTATGTGTGAGATCCCTTCGAACATTATTCTAGCGTCACAGTTTGCGCAACGTTTTGATGGTTTCTCCATTGGCAGTAATGATTTAACTCAATTAGTGCTGGGTATTGATCGAGACTCAGCCGAATTAAAACCAATATTTGATGCCAGAGATGAAGCGGTGAAAATTATGATAGCGCAAGTAATCCAAGTGGCTCATCAACATCATTGTAAAGTGGGGATCTGTGGGCAAGCACCTTCGGACCATCCGGAATTTGCCGAATTTCTGGTAGAGTCTGGAATCGACTCTATTTCCTTAAACCCAGACTCAGTTGCTAAAGCCAGTATTCATATTGCTAAGGCTGAGCAAAAGTAGTTAGCTATACACTTAACATAACTCATATTAGTTAAGGCAAGGTGAATCAACCTTGTCTTAGCTACTGCAATTCTTGCCAACTAAAAGTAGGACCATTTTTACAAACATAATGTTCATTCAAATAGCAATGACCACAAAGCCCAACAGCGCAATGCATACGCCTCTCAATGGCGAGAAAAATAGCATCGCTGGCAACGCTATGATGGACTAACTGTTTTGCTGCGCTGTGCATCATTATTTCGGGACCGCACAAAAGTGCGATTGTCGCTGGCTTGGTAAAGCTAGCAAGTGCGGTTTCTAATATATCAACTGGCGTGCCTTGGCTTTCATTTTCTGTTAACGGGTATTGATCATTAACTTCATCTAAAGTGCTATAAACCTTGATCTGCTGTTGCCAACGTTGACGCTCAGCCGTTAATAGTTGCGCCTGCTTACTTTGGGCGCCATAAATTAATACTACTTGCTGATTATTGGTTAACTCGCCAATCAGTCCGTCAATTAAATTTACCAGTGGTGCTAAGCCGCAACCGCCTGTAATAATGATGATATTTTGTTTGGCAATTTTTTCTAACGGCCAACCTCGACCGAAAGGGCCGCGAGCACCAAGAATTTCTCCTTTGGGCAAGGTAAATAAGGTGTTAGTGAGTTTGCCCATTTGACGAATTAAGGCGCGAAATTCTCCTTGCTCATTCGGAGGCTCAGTAAAAGTAAAGGCGGCTTCGCCAATACTAGGAACATTAAGCATAAAAAATTGTCCCGGCTGCGCGTCTAGCCAATGGTGTTTAGCGGTAGTTTTGTTAATATTTTTATTTAGATCAAGTAGCCTAAATTGATAATGACGAGCATGTTCACCATCATCAATATAATCCACCAACTCTATAGTATCTGGAATATGACTAAGCATCGTTATTTATCCTTGTCATTACACTATGTACGCCAATCACACCGGGGCAAGTTTGTTCACAACGACCACAGCCAACACAGCCGTGGCGGTTAAATTCTGTAAAAAATTCATGACCAAATTTATGTTGCCAGAATCGCTGAACTCGCTTGCCGGCCTCACTCGAGGGATTGTGAAAACTGGCTTCGCGTTGAAAGCCTTCGTAAAGGCAAGAATCCCAAAAGCGCTCTTGTTGCACCACTTTTTTGGGCTCTGATTCAACGGTAATACTACGGGTGCCATAACATGAGCAAGTAGGGCATAAAGTGGTACAACCTGAGCAGCCAAGACACTGCACCGCGAGTTGCTGCCAAAATGAATCACTAATTTCACCACTATTAAGCTTGTCTATACCCTTAATAATATAACTGTCATCAGGAAAGTCATGTTCACATTGCTGTAGGGTGAGATCTCGCTGAGTTAAACAATGCCAATGGCTTTTTTCAAGTGCTAGCCCTTTAATTGCCTCTGCGCCTTTATTATTGGTGGCCATAACTAACCATTGTTGATTTGCTAACGGGTGCAAAATAATATCAGCAGTATGCTCTCTAACTCCTGGTCCTGCATCTACCGTTGGACAAAAACCTTGCTGGCAAGGTTTTATGCAATCAAGTCCCACCAATAAACATTGTTGACGTCTTGCTTGATAGTAAGGATCGTCTTTAAAAAACTGATCTTGATAATTAATAGCGGTAAGGTCACAGCTTAACATGCCAAATAAAACAAAAGGCTTGGGTGTTGGCAGGGTTTCTTGAAAATATTCACCATTAAAAATCAGTAAACTTTCATGCTCGGCAAAGAAAAAGTCCTTAGCAGAGCTTTGCGGTAGCTTTGCAATAAGCGGCTCATCCGCTTCTTTAGTTTGCTGTTGCCAAGCACACTGTTCATCGGCATTGATGACTATTTGATACACTTGGTATTGAGTCAATAAATGTTGCTTTAATATGCCCAAATCATCAAGCTGATAAATTTCCATGTTATTGACCCTCCTGCAATTGTTGTAGCTCTTGTATTGTTTTAGGTGTAGCCCCATTGGCTAATGCGGTTACCACAACGGCGCAAGCTTTGAGCTCTGGCATTTTTGTGACAGGATCTTGTGCGGTATTGGTCAACTGATTAGAGGGCGCTTCTTTAAAATGGTAGGGCATACTTACTAAGCCAATAGGCACATCGTCACTGAGCATAGCGCGGGTTTCAACATAACCACGACGAGACTTAATACTAACAGGCGCTTGATGAATAATATTTAGCGCTTTGGCATCAATTGGGTTGATAAATAGCACCCCCGGAGGTGTCTCTCGCTCTAGTAAGGGGGAATTTCGGGTCATTGAGCCACAACCATAATGAAAATGAAGTCGGTTCGTGGTTAGCAGTAAAGGGTAGTGCTCATCACTTGGCTCATCAATATCAACTTGATTAACACAAATAAATCTCGCTTTGCCAATAGGAAAGCTTTGTTGATGTAAAATGGCTGTGCCATCAGGATGCTCAATGGTGCAAGGCCACTGTAATCCTGAGTTATCAATAATTTTCTGGTAAGTCATGCCTTGATAAGCAGGGGTTATCGAGGCCATTTCATTAAATACTTCTTCGCTGGTTTGCCAGTTTAATAATGTACTTCCCATTTGTTTAGCTAGTGCTTGTAACCACTGCCAATCACCTTTAGCTTCACCCATGGGTGCTAAGGCTTGATTTACCTTTTGTACTCGCCGTTCACAATTGGTAAAAGTACCTTCTTTTTCAGCAAATGAAGCTGCGGGTAGAACAATATCGGCTAATTTTGCGGTTTCTGTCATGGTTAATTCAGCGACCACCAGTAAATCCAAATTCTTTAAAGACGACTGCACATGATTTTGATCGGGATCGGTTACCACAGGGTCTTCGCCAAAAAGTAGTAAAGCACGAAAATCACCTGATTGAGCTGCTTTAGTCATACCAAGTGAGGTTAATCCAGCTTGTTGGGCGACCTGAGTGCCCCAGACTTTGCTAAATATTTCTTGACTTTCTACTTCAGCGACTGCTTGATAGCCAGGGTAAACATTGGGCAAACAGCCCATGTCGCATGCTCCTTGCACATTGTTCTGCCCCCTAAGTGGGTTAACACCTGTACCTACTTTACCTATATGGCCGCAAGTCAATGCTAAATTCGCTAAAGAGATCACATTGTTTGTACCACTAACATATTGAGTAATGCCCATGCCATAAAAAATCATCGCCCGTTTAGCTTGGCTATAAGCTTTAGCTGTGGTGCGAATTAATTCAGCACTAACGCCTGTGGTGCTTTCTACTGATTCTGGTGTTATATCTTTGACATGTTGTGCTAGTTGTTCAAAGCCTTGAGTGCGCGATTCAACAAAGGATTGATCAAACCATTGCTCTTTAATAATGACATGTAATAACGCATTGATCAGTGCAATATTACTGCCGAGTTTAAGTTGTAAATGCATGGGGGTTAGCTTAGCAAGGCGAGTGACTCTGGGATCAACCACTATCAATTCAGTGCCTTGTGCGTGCGCTTGCATGATATGACCACCTAAAATGCTATGGTTTTCGGTGGGGTCAGCTCCAAAAACTAACATTAAATCGGTCTCAAAAATATCTTTAGCGCTATTGGTCATAGCGCCAGAGCCTAAAGATTGCTTTAGGCCTGCAACGGTCGGGCTGTGACAAATACGTGCACAGTGGTCAATATTATTGGTTTTTAGTACAGCACGAGCAAACTTTTGAGCAGCATAGTTATCTTCATTACTGGCTCTCGCGCTGCTGATAACGCCGACAGTTTGACAACCAGACTCATCAATAATGGCGGTTACTTCATCGGCTATGGTGGTTAATGCCTCTTGCCAGCTAATAGGGTAAAAGCTTTTATTGATACGCTTTAGTGGCTGGGTTAATCGTTCTTGTGAGTTAATGGCATAAGCGGTGCTCCAGCCTTTTTCACAGAGTTTTCCCTTACTGATGGGGTGATTTTGTTGTGGTTCAACACTTAGTAACTGTCCTTGTTCATTTACTTTTAAGCACATACCACAACCAACGCCACAAAATGGGCAGATTGTTTTAACGAGATCCGCACACATGACAGTACCTTCTTCTAATCCATTTAAGTTATCAGTATAGCAGTATTGGTGGTTGTTTTTTATGCAGCCAATTGCTTTTATGATTTAAATCAGACTATGCTTAATTTGGCTAGGTTAATTATTATTAATAAAGCTAAATTGATACTTCTAAGGTGCTTTTTTAGGAAATATATATGTCTGAATTATTTGGCTCCGATGCATTTTCACCTAAAGAAATTGCGCAACGGGTAAATGATGTCGGTGTCGCTAAAGTTAAATTACCATTGTTATCGCTATTAATGCTAGGGCTACTTGCTGGTGCGTTTATTGGTCTTGGTGCGCTTTATTTTGTGTTAATTAAATCAGATGCCTCTCTTGGTTTTGCCACTAGCCAAGTGGTTGGCGGTTTGGCATTTTCTTTAGGGCTAATTTTGGTGATTGTTGCCGGCGCAGAATTATTTACTGGCAATAACTTGTTAGCAATGGCGTGGGCAGAGGGAAAAATATCTAGTGTAGAGCTATTAAGGAACTGGATTATAGTTTGCTTGGCTAACTTTATTGGTGCTGCAGGTTTGGCTGTATTGGTGTTTCTTTCTGGTCATACTGAAATGAATAATGGCGCTATTGCTGAGCAGTATTTAAAGATAGCAATGGTAAAAACTGCTATGCCATTTTGGAGTGCTTTTTTTAAAGGGGTGTTATGTAATGTGTTGGTGTGCATGGCGGTATGGATGGCTTTTGCAGGACGAACTGTTATTGATAAAGCAGTAGCAATTGTATTCCCTATCTCTGCTTTTGTCGCAGCAGGCTTTGAACACTGTATTGCTAATATGTATATCATCCCGCTAGCCATGCTAGAAAAAGCTTTCAATACTACAAACTTAGCAGCAGAAACAGTTACTTGGATTGGGTTTTTTAATAATTTACTGCCAGTGATTTTGGGGAATTTGGTTGGTGGTAGCTTATTAGTGGGTTATGTCTACCATATTATTTATCGGAGAAATATTGCTCAACAAAACGAAAAATAAACTTTATCAGAAACACATAAGTAATATTAGGGATGATTGATGATTTCTAGCTACCCAAAAAACTTAACATCACGGCAGGCTGAGCAGGCGCTACAGCAAAATGGTGAGAATGTATTACCTGAAACTAGTTCAATCAGTCTTTTATCAATTTTTGCCCGTCAGTTTAAAGGTCCTTTTATTTATGTATTACTGGCTGCGGCAGTGCTGTCTTTTATTCTCGGGCAAAAGATTAATGCCTTTTTTATTCTTGTAGTGCTAATCATTAATGCTGTTATCGGCACAATACAAGAGTTCTCAGCAGAAAAAGCGGCAACAGCATTGAAAAAAATGGTGCCATCTTATGCTAGTGTAATTCGTGATAATAAGCCTATAAAAATAATTACTGAGCGGGTGGTGCCGGGAGATTTAGTACAATTAGTGCCGGGTGATAAAATACCTGCGGATCTAATTTTAGTCAATAATAATGGTTTGAAAATAGATGAGTCAATGCTAACGGGAGAGTCAATTTCTGCGAGCAAATCTATTAAAGTAGAGTTAAATAACGGTCTGGTTGTTGATAATGCGATGATTGACAAAACGCAGCGATGTTTTGCGGGTACGGTGGTGATGAGCGGAAGAGGTTTTGGTTATGTTAATGCTACTGGTGCTAATACTGAAATAGGTCAAATCGCCGCTGATGTTGAAAACACACAAAGCAAACCTCCCTTATTATTACGGATTGAACGTTTTACTTTACGCATAACGTACGGAATTTTAATTTTAATTAGTTTGATTTTTATCATCACGGTAATGCGTGGTGATGATTTGGGCACAGTCTTCTTACTTGGCGTCGCGTTGGCTGTCTCTGCTATTCCTGAAGGTTTACCTGCGGCTATTACCGTTGCTTTGGCCATAGGTATGCGACGAATGGCTAAAGTCCAGGTGATTATTCGGAATTTACTTTCTGTTGAGGCACTTGGTTCCTGTACTTATATTGCTTCTGATAAAACCGGTACGTTAACGGTTAATGAAATGACAATTCAGCAAATTTGGATTAATGGTGGTGATCATTATCAAGTTAGTGGTGAAGGTTTAGATTTGCATGGTGAAGTCACAGCGCTCGATAATGTATTGACAAATAAAGTGCAGGCTATAGATGAATCTAAGGTTAATTCACTGGAGTTGTTAATCCATGCGGGAGTACTGGCTAATGAATCTTATTTAGAAAAAACAACACAAGGTTGGCGTGGTCAAGGCGATATGGTTGATGTCGCTTTTTTAGTCTTGTCATCAAAATATCATATAAGCTATAAAGATGCTCGCAAGCATTATACTGAATTGGCACAAATACCCTATGAATCAGAAAATGCTTATTGTGCAAGTTTTAATCAATATCAGGGTAAGCTCTATATATTTGTTAAGGGCAGTGTTGAAAAGCTGTTAGGCATGTGCCAATACAGTCGACAATTTCAGGATGTTGAGCAGCAAGTTGATGAGCTTGCTAGTAATGGTTATCGCGTACTTGGTTTGGCTTGTGCAGTATTAGACAGTGTTCCAGAAAAGCTTGAAGATGCACTGAGCAACTTAAGCTTTATTGGTATGGTTGGCATGATAGATCCACTACGTCCTGAAGTGAAAGGGGCGGTAGCCCAAAGTAAAATGGCAAATATTAGCGTAGCGATGATTACAGGCGACCATCCAAAAACAGCTTTAGCGTTGGCACAGCAATCAGGTATTGCTGATAGTACAATGCAAGCTGTTACGGGGGATGAACTAGCGATAGCCTTTGAACAAGGTAAAGATGTCTTTAGTCAGTGTGTGCATAGTACGCAAGTGTTTGCTCGTGTTTCTCCGCATCAGAAAAAACAGATCATTGAACAAATTATGCAAGATGGTGATTTTGTTGCTGTCACGGGTGATGGTGTGAACGATGCGCCCGCCTTAAATCATGCGCATGTTGGTATTGCTATGGGATTACGTGGGACCGATGTGGCAAGAGAAAGTGCTGACATTATTCTAACCGATGATCATTTTGCTTCAATTGTTGAAGGGATAACTCAAGGACGAGTGGTTTATAATAATATTCGTAAGGTCATATTTTTGCTTATTTCTACGGGCGCAGCAGAAATATTATTAGTGATGTTTTCTTTGATTTTTGGTACGCCTTTACCATTATTTCCATTGCAATTACTATGGCTAAATTTAGTGACTAATGGCATTCAGGATGTTGCGTTAGCTTTTGAACCTCCTGAAGGAAATGAGCTTAAACAAAAAGCAAGACCGCCTAATGAACCAATTTTCAATCGTTTGATGATAGAGCGTATTGTGGTGAATGCTATTATTATGGGATGTTTAGCTTTTGCTTTATTTAAGTGGCAACTTGATAGTGGTGTAGCGGAGCAAGAAGCACGTAATATGACCTTACTTTTAATGGTGTTATTTGAAAATGTTCATGTATTAAATAGCCGTTCTGAACAGGTATCAATCTTTAAACAGTATTTTTTGGGTAATAAGTTTTTACTTTTTGGCATGTTAGCAGCACAAGGTATACATATTATGGCTATGTATACGCCGGGACTTAGTGAATTGCTGGAGTTATCTCCTGTTTCTTTGCAACAATGGTCAGGATTATTGGGGATTGCACTATTGCTTATTGTAGTGGATGAGTTGCATAAGTACTCTCTATCGCGTGGGAGAGTATCTAAAGAACACTAAAAGCAATTCATTATCTCCGTCCTTATTTGAATAACCATCAAACCCTCGATGATGAGGAATAAAGGAATAAAGGAATAACGGGATTATGGCTCACTTTAAAGCTTGTGAATGTTAAGTTTTTTTGTGACATAAAATATAAAGAGCAACAAAAACACTATGTTTTTGTTGCTCATATATTACGTTATAATTGACCACAACGATTGTTTTATTCTTTGAATCGTACCGCTAACACATCACATTTTGCTCCGTGTAAAATACTATTTGTGGTCGAGCCTAATAGTAACTGTAAACCATGCACACCATGACTGCCTGTTACAATTAAATCAACGTTTTCTTTTTGGGCAAAAGCTAATATTTCACTACTGGTATGTCCTGTAGGTATATGCAAGTCTTGCTCTGTAATATTTAACCTTTCAATCATAGGTTGTAGTACTTCTTTGGCTCGTTCTTCTAATATTTTTTTAGTTTCTATTCTATCTTCAGATAAACCAGAAATAATACCATATTCACCACTATAATAAGAATAAGGTATAGGTTCAACTACATGGATAACACTAAGCTTAGCTTGAGTAAGTTGATGCAATTGCGTGACTTTTTCCTCGATATAGTTTTTAGTTTCATTAAGTTCTGTGGCAAATAAAATATGCTTATACATATATTTCTCCTACTTGTTAAATAATTATATTTTGTTTATAGCTTGCTTGTACTACATTAACTTGGTGTTGATGTTTTAACTTTTGTGCAAGGACTTCCATTGCTTCTTCTTCGCCGTGAACGAGTACTAACGGTGGTCTATTTTCGAAACATTGATACCAAGCTAGTAAACCTTGTTGATCAGCATGGGCGGAAAAACCACCTATGGTGTGAATATGAGCATTAACTTGTACTTTTTCACCCCATAAATTAATGCTTTCACAGCCATCAACAAGCGCTCTGCCTAATGTTCCTCTAGCCTGAAAGCCAACAATAAGCACATGAGAATTTTTACGCCAAATATTATGTTTAAAATGGTGTTTAATTCTCCCGCCCGTACACATGCCGCTACCAGCAATAATAATAGCGCCGGAGTTAATTTGATTAATTTTCATTGAGTAATCTGTAGTTTCTGACATGTGTAGGTTAGGTAAATCAAATATTCCATCGTAGCATTGCTCTATGTTTATCGCTTTTTTATCATAAACTTCACGGTGCTTGGCATAAACATTTGTCGCTTTTATTCCCATCGGACTATCAAGAAAAATTTGCCAATCACCTAGCTGCCATTGTTCAAAGTGCTGCTTAAATTCATAGAGTAACTCTTGTGTTCTACCAACGGTAAAGGCAGGAATTAATATATTGCCTTTGCTGCTTTTTGCATTAGCAATAATCTCCCCCATTTCTTGCCAAGTATCCTCCCAACTGCGATGCAACCTATCACCATACGTACTTTCCATTATGACTAAGTCGGCATGTTTAATTTTGAAAGGGTCTCGCAAAATAGGGGCGTTCTCATGCCCTAAGTCGCCACTAAACACTACTTTTTTACTTACATCATTTTCAGTCAGTGTTAGTTCAATGATAGCCGATCCAATAATATGACCCGCGTCTCTGAGAGTTAGTTTAACGCCTTGGCTTATTTCTAATTCTTCATCATAGGCAAGCCTTTTAAAATACTGTAATGTTGTTTCCGCTTCTTCTGTTGTGTAAAGAGGCTCTATTAATGCTAAGCCTTTACGTTCGCGTTTTTTATTTTCCCAATGAGCGTCCTTTTCATGAATATAAGCGGAGTCGACCAACATAATTTCACATAAATCTACAGTGGCATTATGAGTATAGATATAGCCATGAAAACCTTCTTTTATTAGCATGGGGAGTCGGCCAGTATGATCAAGATGTGCATGACTGACGATCACGGCATCTAGGTCAGCAACATCAAAAGGAAAATCATCATGGTTGTGCTGAACATTCCCATGAGAACCTTGCAACATGCCACATTCAAGCAGTATATTCTTGTTGTTAACTTGTACCAAATAGCAAGAGCCGGTTACTTCTCGAGTCGCTCCAAAAAATTTAATATTCATTTAGATCTCAGTAATGATTGATATGTAGGCTAACTTTTAGTCTAGTTGAACTTGGCTGATAGCTCTAATTTGAATATGAAAAGCTTTATAAAGATCAACAGTTCCTTAATCACTAAGGAAAAAATCATTTTACGAGTGGATATGCTCACTTAAAATTGGCAAAGTTTTAAGTGAGCTGAATTGATAGTTTTGGTCTGTTCAGTAAGGGACTTAAAAACTCTGTGGCAGGATTGGACAGTTTCAACGTACTTAAGGCTATTGGTTTATAAAACTTGTGCCATGGCCAAAATAGAGAAAGCTTACTTTAGGTAATAAAACATCATCAGATTTAAAGTTTAGCCTTGGGATAAAGAAAATAAAGCAGACTTTGAAGTTCCCCCGTTTTAGTGGACGCCTTGTTAAAAGAGCAAGATAAAACTCATTAATGATGATTAAGGGCTCTGAAGTGTTATGAAATTTTTGAAAGTATGAATTTTATTAATTCTCGGGGTGCCTCGAATTCTCATTCTAAATGGCAGTGATAACAATGCGTATATTTATACTAGAGTGCAAGGTTATTTTTCCAGCATTTTTAAAACATTAACTATCCCTTTTAAAATTTAATTGTGTATGATTTTAAAAGGGATCGCATTGAACTAGTTATAATATTCCTAAATTTATTTAATTGGCAAATTTATTGTTAAAAACCAGTGCCCATATTCGTCCGTATCTCCACGCCTTAATCTCACTGCGATATCCTAAGAAACCGCAACTTTAAGGAGTCGCGGTTCTTTTCGTTTATAATTTGAAGCATTGAATGGTAACCAGAATAAGAAATGTTAATATATAATATTGGGCACATGCACTCATCATTGATTATTTAACGCGGAACTTTACACGAACCTAGAACAAATTTTATTGGCAATAAGTAATACACATGACAATGACTTAACTATTACTGGTTTAGAGGCTGCGAAAGAAAATTGGCTGGTATTTTACCCTGAGTTAGAACGGCTAATGGATCAATTTATTGCGGATGATACATCGTTAACAG
>OJGO01000265.1_pt1 | contig 22580 bp, 14 predicted proteins | sample 1594871 | NCBI WGS metagenome assembly OJGO01 (sample SAMN05416798, study PRJEB24817) | seawater metagenome | isolation source: Sea water | place: Canada:Atlantic | collected 2013-07 | reverse complement strand
TAGTTCCTGGTGGTTCATCAGTACGCGCAGGTGCTTACGTTGCTGAAGGCGTTATCATTATGCCACCAGCGTATATCAATGTTGGTGCTTTTGTTGATAGTGGCACTATGGTGGATAGCCATGCACTAATTGGCTCATGTGCACAAGTTGGTAAAAATGTACATGTTTCTGCAGCCGTTCAAATTGGTGGCGTATTAGAGCCAGTAGGCGCTAGTCCAGTGATCATTGAAGATGATGCTTTTTTAAGTGCAGGTGTTGTTGTCGTAGAAGGCATCGTAGTTAAGAAAGGCGCTGTATTAGCACCTGGCGTATCTTTATCTAAGTCTGTACCTGTTTATGACTGTGTTAATCAAGTTATGCGAGAAAAAGGTGCTGAAATTCCAGAGCGTGCCGTTGTTGTACCAGGTACTCGCCCTGTTAAAGGTGAATGGGCACAAGAGCAAGGGCTAAATATGGCCTGTGCGCTTATCGTTAAATATCGCGATGAACAAAGTGATGCCTCTCTAGAATTAGAATCAATTCTAAGATAATACTTAGGGGATCATAACCTCGTTGCCGTAGCACTCAACTTATTCGTCAAAAGTACTCATTGATAGTCATCAACTCCGTGCTTTATCCTTTAATTTGAGCGCTACCGCTTAGCGTTTATTTACCCCTGATTTAAATATCTAATGTGATATACCTATTAGAAAACTATAAAGATAATAATGATGACTACACCCACTTGGTTTGATACCAGCATTGAAAATGCCTTAATTACACACGAATCACCAGAAGATGAACAAGGCTATTTTGTTTATCAACTTGATGCACTTAAAGCCCATTTAGCTGCTTTGCAGCAGCAAGATGTCATTAAATTATGGTTCGCCGTTAAAGCAAATCCACTATCAAAAATTATTCAAACATTAGATAGTGAGGGGTTTAACTTTGATGTTGCTAGCAGCGGTGAATTAGCTCAAGTTTTAGCCCAAGGAATAGACCCTGAACGAGTATTAAATACTGGGCCAGCTAAGTCAAAAAAACAACTTACTGCCTTTGTTAAGCAGGGTGTAAATACTTTTGTGGTCGAGAGCCTAAATCAACTTAATTGGTTAAATGAAGCTGTTCTTGAACAAGATCAATCTAGCCATAACTATGTTAGGCCGAAAGTACTTTTAAGGGTTCAACTACAGTGGCATGAAGGTGAAAAAAATCCACTAGGTGGCAATAGCTTAACGCCTTTTGGTTTGTCAGTTTCTGAGTGGCAGAATATTCATGTAGATAGCTATCCCGCGTTGGATCTTTGTGGCTTGCATATTTTCCAGTGGGGCAACATGCTCAGTAATGAAAAAATGTTTTCATTATGGTCTCAAATGATAACTCCTTTAACCGATTTAGCTAAAAGCATTGGTATGACACTTGAGGTACTTGATTTAGGTGGTGGCTTAGGTATCGATTATTTAGGTGAAGGACAAGCGTTATCTTGGTCTCGTGTTATCGAAGATTTGGCCCTTATCAAAGAAAAGGCTGGTGTCAAAGAGCTTTGGCTTGAGCTAGGAAGGTTTGCGGTTGCAGAGTATGGTTATTACGTAGTACCTGTTGTCGATAGAAAAATTAATTATAACCAAGAACAACTGGTATTGGCGGCTGGAATAAATCATTTATTACGCCCGGCGATAACAGATCAACCTTTTCCTGTGCAAATATTACGAGAAGGATTCATAGCAGAAGAAAAATCTATGCAAGCTTTTGATTTACATGGCCCTTTATGCACAAGTATGGATAAATTAGGACATCTACAGTTACCTAAAGATACGGCTGTTGGTGAACAACTCGTATTTGGTTATTGCGGTGCTTATGGTTTTACTGAAAGCATGCCGTTTTTCTTATGTCATGAATTAGCAGCTGAATACGTCTACCAAAATGGTACGCTAACGCAAGTCAGAGCAGCTCAGCCTGCTTCATCTTATTTGGCTTAGTTGAGGAGTTACGATGAATAATTTTACCAAAGAAGTTATGTCAGTTGGCGAAATGGCCAGTGGTGCTAAGCTGACTGTGCCTGTGTATGTGTTTGAAGCTGAAAATAACTCTTCTCCCAGTGTCTATATTCAGGCCAATATGCATGGCGCTGAAGTACAAGGTAATGCTGTAATATTTCAGCTGCTCGAACTATTACAGCACTGTAATCTACAAGGCAATATCACCTTAGTACCCTATGCTAACCCGGTCGGTTGCAATCATAAAAATGGTGAGTATACCTTAGGTCGTTTTGACCCTATAACAGGGGAAAACTGGAATCGTATGTATCACTTTGATCAAAGTGTTATTGCCCCTTTTGCTCAGCAAAATCTTGATGCGAGTGAGGAAGAGATTGCAGATAAATTCCAACAACTTTTGCTCACTGAAATAGATCAACGATTAGAGCATAATATTTGGGGTATCACTACAGGACAACGTATTGCCTACCAGTTACAACGATTAGCGCATCAAGCCGACATCGTTTTAGACTTACATACAGGCCCTATTTCAAGTAAGCACTTATATTGTCCTGAGTATGCCAAATCTAGTGCAGAGTTTTTTGATATTGAGCATACCATCTTTATTCAAAATGGTTTTGATGGCGCAATGGATGAAGCAACTTTTTGTCCATGGTGGAGCTTACAAGAAGCCTATCAAGATCTAGGTCGAAATTTTACCATGGGTGAGGGAGCTTTTAAGAAAGAGAGCTTTACCGTTGAACTTGGCTCTCAAGAGCAAATTGATCTAGATGTAGCTAAGCAAGATGCACTTAGTATTTTGTCTTACTTGCACTCTCAGGGCGTTATTGATAATAACGAATATCAGCCACAAGAAATGACTCGATATGCCTGTTATCTGAAAGATTATAAAGCCTTATATTCACCTATGGGTGGCATGGTTGACTACCTTGGGGAATTTGGAAAACCTTTAGCAGCCGGGGAGCCATTAGCTCGAATTCTGCGTATGGACAATTATGGTGATGGTGAAGCATTACATTATGTGTCACTTGAACAAGAAGTTATCCCAATTCTGCACTTTGCGTCCGCGAGTGTTAATCAGGGTACTGAACTATATAAAGTTTTTTGTAATTACTTTGAGATTTAGGCGATATTAACTAAAAGGCATGTATTACAAAAAAGCAGTTGTTGATGTTATTCAATAACTGCTTTTTTATTGCTATGTCGGTAGGGTAACTTCAACAATAGAACCTACTACTTGCTCTGTCTATTTCGATGATTATATTTTTAAGTTCAGTTGTAATGCTGCACCTATCGTATCACTGTCACCGGTAAAAGCGGCAATATCAATGGCGAATACTTGCCAAGGTGAAATTCCAATACCTGCTGTATAAATGTCACCATCAATATCGTTTAAGTCCGTGCGATAGCCTAACCGAAATTGAATATGCTCATAAAAACGAAATTCAGCTCCTATCCCCGCATATTTTGATGGCGCTATGCTGGATAATTGTTCTCGATCGGTTAAATCGATATCGGTGGCTACACTAACCCAATTGTTTTGATAACTTAAGCCGAAGCTTGTACTCGTTTTTAAAGTAAAAATAAGGTTTTGTTCACTATGTCTTACCGTTTGTTTTAATAGGTTATTTGTGACCAATGCCACGTGCCATTGACGTTTATCACCCCAATTTAGGTATAATCCCAAATCAATGTTGGTACCACTTTTGTTCGTGATATTTTCATCATCGGTAATTTCGAAGTCATCATCATCAAACTCACTGATTTGCTCACGATTATAGTAAAGATCAATACGCTGGTATTTTAACTTTGCGCCTATGCTTAAATCATAGTTAGCATGTGTAAACGCTGAATAACCGGCCATAAAACCTGCCTCAGCAATCGAATAACCAATAGCTGTCGTCGCGGATTCTAGATCCTCTAAATCTAAGTGACCTGATAATATGGCATCATTTAATATTGTTTCATCGTTTTCGTTGTAATCCATTATTCCACCAATACGGCCATATTGGTTGGTAAAGAGGCCAAAACTGAATAACTGATTAGGGATGATAATTTGTAAATTCACACCATTACGGATTTTTACAAGTTTGCCATCAACCCTTTCAAAGTCAGCAATAATATTATCTACCTGCTGATTTAAATCATCATTATAATTTTTCACTTGCTCGGGTGATTGGATCATTTGCAGTGACATACCGTTGATGTCATCGGCTAATATATCAAGATTGTCACGAATGTTTTCAGCTGTATCAATCACATTATATTTATCCGATGCCATAAGGCCTATGTTTAAAGAAAAGAAGACGTCATTATCATTGCGGAACTTAGTTAATAAGGCAGGATTGCTAAGCGATGAGGTAAAGTCTTGTGTCAAACCTGTAAAGCCTTGTCCGGTTCCCTTAGCGGTAAAACTTTCACTGTAAGTTGGTAGTGCTACAGCCATTACTGGCAGTAAAAAACATGCATTTTTCAGAATATCAGTACTCAATTTACTTAATGATGATTGGGTAAAAGGTGCCATAAAAATATCCTTGTTATAACGAGACAACATAACTACTCGAGGCGTGGTAGGACATGGAAACTTGTTTAAAGTATAGCGCAGCACTGTTGCTTTTATTGATGAAAGGAAAAAAATATCTTACAGAGAGCGAAGCAATTATTGAGTTTGATTTTTAACTGTTATACTATAACAAATATGAACCTTGCATTATCTCAACTTCAAATTAACGAACGACAAATTCGCCAGAGTGTATTAACACTTTTGCTTTTTTGTGCAATGTTGTTTGTCCATAGTGAGCATTATGCACAAGTTGAATTTGACGCCTTTACAAGCTTTGAACAACATGATTGTAATTTGTGTCAACAAGGTATTGATACTCCGCCAAGCCCTATAAGACTGTATCCAATATCTTCAGGTATCACGAGTTTTGACAAATTTCGTTTGATCAACCTTGAGCTGAATTCTCCTGCTTACATATACCCCCCCTTAAGAGCGCCGCCTAGATTTCAGTAATTTTTTATAATGTCTTTATACCTATTACTATTCAAAGTACGTGATTTCATAGTGAGTTGCAGCTAGCTTGCTAAAAAATTTGCACCGAGTATTAACATTGCTCAAGCACCCATGAAACATGAATATTGGTTGATAATGGTTATAAATAGTGAAGTATTTAGCCAAGCTAAGCCCTTCACTTCGTTGTCTGCGTGCGCATAAAAATGTGCAGTATGCATCTTTTAAAAATATTGGAAACCTGTTTATGTCATTTTCTGCATCTCAAAAGAGTATTAATGCTCAAGTAAAATCACCACTTAAAAAAATTGTTAGTGCTACGGTACTGTCGACAATAGGCACACTATTATGTTTTTCTCCGACTACGTTCGCTCAGCAATTGTCTGGAGTTGTATTGAACAAACAGGGCCAGCCTATTAAAAATGCCACGGTAGGACTAAATGGAGACTCACAGCAAGTAAGGACAAATTCTCAAGGTATATTTAATTTTCCAGATGTTAAGAAAGGAACTTTTGAACTTCACATTAGCGCTAAGAATTACGGTCACAGTAATCAACATGTGATCATGCAAGAAGAAGACATCACTAATTTAAACGTGGTGTTACCAAGATCAGTAATGGAAGTTATTGATGTACATGCAACGCCACTGCATACCTCTTCAATCGAGTCAGCTCTGCCGATTAATGTGCTGAGTGAAGATGAATTGAAAATGAAACAAGCGGCAACTTTAGGTGAAACACTGAAAAACGAAGTTGGCGTGCACTCAAGTTATTATGGACCTGTTGCCAGTACACCAATAATTAGGGGCTTGGATGGTCCGAGAGTTCTTATTACACAAAATGGCTTAGATGTTGGCGATGCATCACGTGTTGGCCCTGATCACGTGGTTGCGACAGAAACGAGTACCGCAACTCAGATAGAAGTATTACGTGGTCCGGCAACGCTGTTTTACGGTAGTGGTGCAATTGGTGGTGTAGTTAATGTGGTTGATGACCGCGTGCCAACGAGTAGTGATGATCAAGTGGACTACTTGTTACAATATAACGATGTTGCTAATGAACAACAGGCTTCAGTGAATATTCAAACGGGAACCGACAACATTGCTTTTCATCTAGATGCTTTTTGGCGTGACTCAAAAGATTACAAACTTGCAGGTGAAGCTGATAGCCATAACGAAGACCATGATGAAGATCATGAAGATGAACACGAAGAAGATCATGATGAAGACCACGAGGAGCACGGCGATAATCGCCTAGCAAATAGTGCGAGTACCTCCAGTGGAGCAACACTAGGTTCTAGTTACTTATTTGAAGATGGATTTATCGGTTTTTCTTATGGTTTTATGGACAGGGAATATGGCATACCTGGACATAGCCATGGGGAAGAACATGAAGAAGAGCACGAAGAAGAGCACGAAGAAGAGCATGACGATCATGATGAAGAGGAAGGTGTTTATGCCAAAATGCAACAAGATAGATATCAGATACTTGGTGAGTATAACTTTGAGCAACAATTTATTAGTAAAGTAGCGACAAAGTTTTCATATAGTGACTATCAGCATCAAGAGATTGAATCAGGCGAAGTGGGAACAACGTTTACCAATAAAAGTACCGAAGCACGTGTTGATCTATTTCATCAGAACACCGCTGGATGGCAGGGAGCATGGACAGTTCATTATAAATCATCAGACTTTAAAGCACTGGGTGAAGAAGCTTTTTCTCCTCCAGCTAAATCAGAAATGTTTGCTGTTGCCTGGTTAGAAGAGAAACACTTTGGTTCGGTTTTGTTGCAGTTAGGTGCAAGGGTTGAGCAGGTAAATATAGATGCAGATGATAGCTTAATTGGCTTTGAAGAATCTCACGAAGATCATGAAATGCACGAAGAGCCAGCAGATGATGAGCATCATGAAACCTTAGTTTCATTCGAGCAACAGTCATTTACGCCGATGAGTGCATCAGTGGGCGTTGTATGGAATTACCAACCTGGATATAACATAGGGTTTTCTACGGCCTTGTCTCAACGAGCAGCCTCTGCGGGAGAGTTATTTTCCTTTGGTCCTCATATTGGAACTAATACCTTTGAAGTCGGCGCGATGTTTGATGTCCATCAAGAAGGTGATGAAGTACATGTTGAATTAGCAGAGCAAGCACCAAGTGTGGAAACATCACTTAATTTCGACCTAACATTCCGCAAATTTAATGGTGACTTTGGTTACGTTATTAGTGCTTTTTATAACCGTGTTGATGATTATTATTATCAACGAGATACCGGCCTATTTTTTGTTGAGGAACACGGCCATGCTGATGAGCATGAAGATGAAGCAGGTCTACCAATCTTAGTGTATCAGCAAGATGATGTTGAGATGTATGGCGCTGAAGCAGAGTTGGTTTATCAGGTTTCATCGTCATTTAAAACAAGCTTAATTGCTGATTACATTCGTGCACGCCTAGTGAATGAAGATGAAAACGATAACTTGCCACGTATCCCACCTATGCGAGTTGGTGCTATTTTCAATTACCAAGCTGATAAGTTTGATAGTGAGCTAAGCGTGAGTCATTACTTCGAGCAGGATGATATTGCAGAGCTAGAAACAAGCACTGATAGCTATACTATGGTTGATGCTAACTTTAATTACTACATTAATGGTGTTGGTGATGATTTGACTGTGTATGTGAAAGGACAAAACTTAACAGACGAACATGCCAGAGTGCATTCCTCATTTCTCAAAGAAGTAGCGCCTTTGCCAGGGCGTAGCTTTAGCGTAGGCATTCGGGGAAGCTTTTAATACCAATAAATGAAGCCGTTGGTTTTATTAATATTTTGTATAATTTAGTGTAAAAAAAGAGGCTATAACATCGTTATAGCCTCTTTTTACTGGAATGTAATCGAGTTAGCTTAATTAAACTAACTTTATGCCTTCTTTGACGATAGCTATTTTACCTTTCTTGAGTAAGTTGCCTACCGTTGCTTTAAAGGTTTTTTTACTTACCCCTAAAGTTCTTTGAATTAACTCTGGTGCACTTTTATCATTCAAGGGAGTTAGACCTCCTCTATCGGCAATATGTGCTAATAATTTTTCAGAGAAATCATTAACTTTATTTTTGCTGCCACGGGTTAAAATGAGATCTAAACGACCATCTTCACGTACTTGTTTAATATAACCAGGGATTTTTTTACCCACTCTAAGATGTTGAAAAATTTCATTATCGTAAAGCAGACCCCAATGTAAGTCATTAATAATGGCTTTGAAACCTAAATCAGTTTTACCACCGATAATCAAATTGACCTTATCACCCTGTTGGTAGTCTGCAGGCCAAATATCAATAAATTTATCGAGTTTGCTTGAGGCAGCAATACGATTAGTAATTTGATCAAGGAAAACTCTGACAAGATAGTATTTACCTACTTCCATTTCGGTATGTTGTTGATTAAATGGCACTAATAAATCTTTAGGTAACCCCCAATCAAGGAAAGCACCAATTTTATTCACTTGTACAACTTTTAAAGAGACAAACTCACCGACTTGAGCTAACGGCGTCGTTGTTGTTGCGACAAGTCTGTCAGCGGAATCAAGGTATAGGAAGGCTTTAATTTTTTCACCAACCTTACAATCTTCTGGCAGGTAGCGTGTAGGTAATAAAATTTCACCTAACTCCCCACCATCAAGGTATGCGCCTTTGTCCAACATAGCAACGATGTTGAGCAAGTTGAATTTACCAATGGTTGCTTGTGTTGTGTTTTGAGAATCTGTCATGGAAAAAGCCGTGGAAAAATTTTTCTCATTATAACGTATTCAAAAAGTTATACCCACTGATTTCAATTCGATTGTCAAAGAGCATATTAATTACCAATCAATATGCTCTTTGACAGGTGATGGCTATGTACCAAAGTAGCCTCGGTATTTATGTGGCGATTTTGACAATGTTAATGATAAACCACTCAAGAAGTAGTGAAAAAGACTAATAATAAAAAACATTACGGGTGAGAATAGCTTGTTTGTAAAAATAACTCGATGATAGTTAATCTGTAAGTTGTTGTAAAATATGTGTTATGTTGCCTATTCTACAAGATTGTACTTTTTGCCTCTTTTCTGGCGTGTATCTTGTAATACTGAGTTACATCTTTGTTAATACTTGTTAACAATAATTCGTTATTCTAGCGCTATTAAAATAAAGATAAATTTGCGAACAATGAAGCAAATAAAAAATATATAAAACTTTTAAAGAAATAAGGGATTAAAAGTGGCCACTAAAAAACAAATTATTATACCTATCGTTATCTTAGCAGCAGGCATTGCTGCCATGGCTGTTTTTTCTAGTATGAAAAAACCACCAGAAGAAAAAGTTGAAGTTGATAACACACCAATCGTTGCGGTAAGCGATATCTCAGTAACACCAATGACTTTAGAGGTGAACTCTTATGGCATGGTGACTCCTAAGTATGAAACAGAGCTCATTGCGCAAGTTAACGGTGAAATAGTTGAATTGAGTGAAACGTTTCTTCGCGGTGGTTTTGTTAAAAAGAATCAATTGTTAGCTCGCATAGATCCGAATGATTATCAAGCGGCACTAATTGATGCACAAGCTGCTATGGCAACCGCAAGAGCGGCACTAGAAACGGAAGTTGCTCAAGGTAAAGTGGCAGAGCGTGAGTGGAAGCAAATAACAGATACTTCGCCAACTGAGTTGAGCTTACGTAAACCGCAGCTTGCGCAGGAACTTGCACGTGTTAAAGCGGCACAAGCTTCAGTATTGCGCGCTGAACGTAACCTAGAGCGTACTGAAATTAGAGCGCCTTATGATGCCATGATTAATAGTCGTAATATTGGCTTAGGGTCTTTTGTTAGCATCGGTACTAAAATTGGTCATGTATTGGCGACCGATACAGCTGAAATACGTTTACCCGTTGCAGATAATCAACTTGAGTTTTTAGCCAATCAAGGTGTGAATGCACAAGTTAACCTTTTTGGTAAATATGCAGGTAAAGAGACGCAATGGAGCGCTACTATCAAGCGTAATGAAGGAGTTATAGACAATAAAAGTCGCATGGGCTATTTAGTCGCAGAGCTAAATGACCCTTATCAATTAAACAATAAAACTGAGCAGAATATAACACCCCTTCGCTTTGGTAGTTATGTTAACGCTAAAATTGTCGGTAACAATATTGCTCAAGCTACTTCAGTGCCTAGACATCTAGTGGTTAATGGCAAAGTAGCTATTTTAGATAGTGATTCAAGATTACATTATGTAGCTATTGATATTGTTCGCCAACAAGGTAGCAACGTGATTGTGGCTAACGGTTTAATAGAGGGAGATCGCCTGATTGTTTCAGCCTTAGATTACCCTGTAGACGGTATGAAATTAGCCTTAGTGGGTGATGAAACTCAACTAGAAGAAAAAGAAGTTGAAGCTGAAGAGAAAGACACTCAAATGGCGAGCAATAAAGAGTCAGGAGAATAGTAATGAGCTCTCATGACAATATAACTAATGAGAAAAATGATAATGAGAACTTAAATAGACCTCATGATCAAATTGATACTCACACCGGTTTAATCGCTTGGTTCGCTCGTAATAGTGTTGCAGCAAATCTACTGATGATCATTATTTTAGTCGGCGGCTTCTTAACGATAAACACCATTAACAAACAAATGTTTCCGCAAGTGAAAATTAACTGGATTTCATTTGCTGCACCATACCCTGGTGCTGCGCCACAGGAAGTGGAAGAAGGCATCACCATTAAAATTGAAGAAGCACTTGAAACAGTGCAGGGTCTCAAGCGAGTGATTACTTACTCCAATCGTAATTACTCAAACGGTTGGTTTGAAGTCGATTTAGATTACGACCCACAAATAGTGCTGGAAGAAGTCAAATCAGCGATAGACTCTATTTCGAGTTTCCCTGACGGGATGGAGCGTATTAAAGTTGAGCGAGAAAAATTTCGTCAAGAAGTGATGTATATCAGTTTATATGGTGACTTAACAAATGGTGAACTGAAAGAGCTTGGCCGTAAAGTTCATGATGAAGTGCAACAATTACCTTTTGTAAATATCTCTGATTTGTTTAGTGGTTTAAGTTATGAAATATCTATTGAAGTTAGTAAAGATAAATTACGAGAATATAATTTAAACTTTAGCGATGTTGCAAATGCGGTACGTGGTCATTCTCGTAATATGTCTGCTGGGCAAATTCGTGCAGAAAATGGTTACATCAATTTGCGCGTAGAAAACCAAGCTTATCGTGGTTATGAATTTGAACAAATTCCAGTGCTTACCCTCGAAGATGGCACTAAGGTGTTGCTAGGCGATATTGCAACTATCATTGATGGTTTTGAAGAAGGCCTACAGTACTCCAAATTCAACGGTGAAAACTCTGTCACTATTTTTATTGGCGCAGCAGATAATCAAAGTATTACTGATGTTGCAACCGTGGTGAATAAATTTGTTGAAGAAAAATCTGCAACACTACCTCCAGGCGTGAAGTTAGAGACATGGGTTGATATGACCTATTACCTTGAAGGTCGCTTAGCCATGATGATGGATAATATGAAAAGTGGTGCTGTCTTAGTCTTTATCATGCTGGCATTGTTTTTACGTGTGCGTTTAGCCTTTTGGGTAATGATGGGTTTACCGGTTTGTTTCTTAGGAACCTTGCTGGTGATGCCAATGGAATTTGTTAATGTCACTATTAACATTACCAGTCTGTTCGCCTTTATTTTAGTACTGGGTATTGTGGTAGATGATGCCATTGTGATGGGTGAAAGTGCCCATGAAGAAATTGAGCAACATGGCCATACCACAGATAATGTTATTCGTGGTGTTAAGCGTGTTGCTATGCCGGCAACTTTTGGTGTATTGACCACTATAGCGGTATTTATTCCCTTTGTTATTGGCGATGGTCCTGAGTCTGCGTTTGGAAAGTCCATCGGTTTTGTTGTTATTTTCTGTTTGATATTTTCACTAATTGAATCAAAACTTATTTTGCCGGCGCATTTGGTGAAAATGAAGGTGAAAGAGTTTAACCCGAAAAATCCATTAGACAGAACGCGTGCCTGGATTGACCAGTCGTTAAAAGGTTTCATTGAACATAGCTATCGTCCAAGCTTGGCAATCTGTCTGAAATATCGCTATGCAGTGTTAATGTTTTTCATCTGTATTATGCTTATCAGCAAGGGTCTATTTGATGGTGGGTTAGTTCGTTATGTTGGACAACCCAAAATCCCTCATGATTTCCCGCGTATTTCAGTTGAAATGAATGTTGATGCCTCTGAAAAAGCAACCTTAAGCACACTGTTAAATATTCAAGCCGTTATTAATGGTATTGATAAAAAAACTGAAACTGAGCAGGGTCAAGCCATGATCTCTGACATGCAGGTTGATTTACGAAGCCGTACTAGCGGACAAATTATGGTGAAGTTAGTCGATCCTGAGTTACGCGTTATGGACACATTTGCTCTGGCTGATAAATGGCGTAATGCGATACCTGATTACCCTGGCGTGAAGTCGTTAACCATCAGTGATAACTTATTCGGTGGTGGCCGTGATGATGGTGATATTGCCTTTAGATTAGAAAGTCAAAATGATGAGCAATTATTACTAGCTGCTAGAGAACTCAAGGCGAAGCTTAATACCCTTAAAGGTGTTGGTGATGTCAATGATTCTCGCCAAACCAGTGCTAAAGAAGTGCAATTTGAATTAAAACCATTAGCTTATTCAATGGGGTTAACGCTGGCAGATATTGCTTCACAAGTGGGCTATAGCTTCTATGGTTTAGAAGCACAACGAATCTTACGAGATAGTGAAGAGATTAAGGTAATGGTGCGTTACCCGCAAAATGAACGTAGCTCTGTTGGACATGTTGATGATGTTATGATCAAAGCACCTAATGGCGCTGAATTACCTTTATCTGAATTAGCTGAAATCATGCTGACCGATGGCGTTACGCGTATTCGCCGTGAAAATGGTAATCGCACTATTAATGTTTGGGCGAGTGTCGATGCTGAGCAAGTGGAGCCTTTTGAAGTCACTAAAGATATCCGTGATAACTTTGTGCCACAGTTATTGCGTAAATATCCTTTAGTGAAAAGTGAAGTCTCGGGTCGTATTCAAGAGGAAATGGAAAGTGCCGGAGAGCAATTGCGTAACTTTATGATCTCACTAATGGTCATCTTTTCATTACTGGCAATACCGTTAAAGTCCTACTCACAAGCGGTGATGATTATGGTCGTGATCCCATTTGGGGTTATCGGCTCAGTCATGGGACATTTAATTTTAGGTATGGATCTAAATATGTTCTCAGTTTTTGGTATTCTCGCCGCTGCAGGGGTGGTCGTGAACGATTCTTTGGTCATGGTTGATTATGTTAACAGTGCCAGAAAGCGTGGCGAAAGTCTGAAAGATGCCGTTATGCATGCTGGTACTAAACGCTTCCGCGCTATTATGTTGACGTCAATCACCACCTTTGTTGGCCTAGTACCTATTGTCTTTTTTGAAACAAGCATGCAAGCCTTGATCGTAATTCCAATGGCGGTATCATTATCCTTTGGCGTACTGTTCGCAACGATAGTAACGTTAGTTTTAATTCCAAGTTTGTATATTATTGTTGAGGATGTTAAACGGTTAATTTCGCGTATTAGTGAGGGAATTAAACGCTTTTTCTCTGGGAATAAACAAACGGAACTTGCTGCAAAAACCGCGACCACAAAAGAGCTATAATTGAGTTAACCGCTTTATGGGATAACGAAATTAGCGCGGTAGAACAATAAAAAGGCAAAATCAAATAAGTTGATTTTGCCTTTTTTGTCAAATGATTATCGTTGAAAAATATTGAAAGTCATTATTGCTATTGGCGTCGTTAATGCTTTTATTTTTAACCTAACTCCTTCAACCTAACTTACTTCAACTTAATTTAAATAGCTTTAGCGGAATTGCTTTGGTGATACCAGCTTAATTAAAATAGTCTCTGATAAATAAGCCTCATCGACATCTTCTAATTTGTTATAACGGATCATAGATCGCAGACCGTCAATATAGGCCTGCCCACGTTCAGAGTACTTATCTAACGTCCCCGCTAGTGCTAATCCTGTAATAGCCTTATTCGCTTGGCGTAATTTAGCCCTTAGCACACGTAGTTTTTTATAAGCACCAGTCGTATTGATGTTCAGCATATAACCTTCAACAGAATCTAGTGGACTGTCAAAGCGTGCTAAACCATAGTTACCTAACTCTTTTCGTTGTTGCTTAGGCTTCATACCTGCACCAGAAAAGTCCCATTGCCCAAAAAAAGCATTACCTTCTTCGGTAAAACGTGAGGTAGCCCAACCACTTTCCTCTGCTGCTTGCGCCAATGCCAGTGACGGCGGCATTACATCTACTTGTTGCAACAATTGTTGGCGTTTTTTTTCAGTCAGACTGAAAGTTTCATTATTTAATAAACGATACTTTCTAGCTATATCAAGTAATGCTTTAGATGATAATGACGCTGATTTTACAATATTACGCTCTGCAAGAATGTTTTCATTAGAAATTAAAACTAAAGGTGCCATTAAGCGAAAAAACACCTGCTTTTTCTGTTTGACAGGAATTTTACTCGACGTTTCTTTCCATCGTTCACTAACGCCTTCAAACGTTAATCTTGGTACTTCTCTAACACCATTTTTCCAATCGTTACTGGTGTAATGATGCTTTTTAAATAAGGTCATTAAGCCATCAAGAGAACTGATTTCGACTTCGACAAATTGACTTTTAGCATTATAGGCAATTGCAGGTAGGCTGGTAATACTGGTTAGTGCGAGTATTAATGCAACAAATGTTTTAATCATGGAGTTATCCTTAAATGAGAAAACTGAAGTAATACCCTTGAGTAGGCGTAGATTTGGGTTGTAGGTAATGCATCTTCTTATGTCAAAATGCGATAACGGATTGAATTTCACCAAGGTAATGGCAGATGGTTTTGTATCAGACCTGACTTTTATAGTGAAACTATGAATTTTACAAAGACGACTTATTGATAGGATGTTTTTTAATAGCAATTAATGCTATAAATAATATCCCTTACTAATGCTCGTTAGATTCAGTACCTTATGATAGCGAAAGTTGAGCTTTAAATACCCGATGATGGAACGTCTAACAAAAATAATAGCGCTATTATTTTTATTCACTATAGCAAGTCTAGGATTGGTGGATAAAACGTGGGCTCAGGATAGCCAACTAAAGCAGCAATTAACCGATATTAGCCAGAAAGCAGATAAACAGGCTGCGTTAGAAGAGCTGAGAAATCTTTATAACTCACCAGTACTTAATATGGGGGAGAAGGCTGAAGTCTCACTAAGCCAAGGAAGGGTGCTATTTACCTTACATCAATACAATCAGGGTATTGATGCGGTTAATAATGCTATCGAATTGGCTCAACAATCCAAGCTTTTCAGTTTAAAAGCTCAAGCTGATAAAATGTTAGGTATATTGTTTTATTATCAGGGTGAATTGAAACCAGCTCTGAAGGCTTATCAAATATCTTTGGCTTATTATGACGATAACCAAATCCTCGGCACAAATATGTTTGCTATTGAACGTGCCAATTTATTAAATAATATTGCGCTAGTTTATACTTCATTAGGACAATCAAATTTAGCATTGATAAATTATCAACTTGCTGAGCCATTGTATGCCCAATATGGCAATGAAGAAGACAAAATAGATGTCAGGTATAATATAGCTGCTTTGCTTATTAGCTTAAGACGTTTTGATAGTGCTATTGATATACTTACCGTAGTCATAGATAAACGCCAGCAATTAAAAGACGGTTACGGTGTGGCTTCAGCGAAAGCTGATTTAGGCATAGCTTACAAATATTCGGGACAGTTTTCCCTCGCTAAGGAAAATATCTTATCTGCGCTGGAATATTTTCAACAACACGGTTTTAAACACGATATAGCCGCACAGTTGCATAATATGTCTGAACTTCATAATGACATGTTTGACGTCGAGCAGGCCATGTTTTATGGAAAAAAGGCCTTGATTATCAGCGAAGAAGTTGGTCATCAAAAGGCCTATGCAGGCAGCTTACAAAGCTTGGCAAAAGCTTTTTTTTATTCGGGTGATTTTACACAAGCTGAGCAATACATTGAACGTTCCATTGCCGTAGGTAAAAAAATTGATTACCAAATACTGCTAACAGAAAATTTAGCTATTTCTGCTTTGATTAGTGCTAGCAATCAACAGTTTATTAAAGCACTTGAAGAGCAACAACGATATGAAAAAAGTTACCTGCTCACTTCTAATAATACCCTGAATGCTAAATTAGCAGAATTTGAGTCTGAGCAGCTCAATCAAAAAATAGTCGATTTAGAGCAGCGTAGAAAGCTGCAAATATTACAATCGGCTAAAGTTGAGCAGCAACGTAATATTATTATTTTAATCCTAGTATTAGTCCTGGTAGTCACTTTTTTCATCTATCGCCGTTTCCTTGAAAAACGCTTAACACAAGAATTGGAGTTACGGGTAAAACAACGTACACATGAACTTGAAGCTTTGACGATAGAATTAGAAAAGGCGAATCAAGTTAAAAGCCAATTTTTAGCGAACATGAGTCATGAGATTCGTACGCCGTTAACCGCTATTGTTGGTCATGCAGAAGCCATTATTCATGACGATATTGATAAAGCTAAAGTACAAGAAGATATTGAAGTCATTCATGGTAATAGTTTGCATTTACTTGAGTTAATAAATGATATTTTGGATTTAAGCCGTATTGAAGCAAATAAATTTGAACTAGAAGTGCAACCACTTGACTTGGTTGAATTGCTGCAGGATTTATCCCATACCTTCACCTCTCAAGCGCAACAAAAACATTTAGTGTTTACTATTGAACATCAACTACCTTCCCCCTTTATTATTCATGTTGATAGTTTACGGCTAAAGCAAATTTTACTTAACTTATGTGCTAATGCGATAAAATTTACTGAAAGCGGCCAGGTATTGCTCAATATTATTCGACAAAAAGAACAACTCATTTTTACGGTAACCGATACTGGCATAGGATTAAGTGAGGAGCATTTAGCGCAGGTTTTTGAAATCTTCACCCAAGCGGATAATAGCATCAGCAGGCGCTTTGGAGGCTCAGGGCTTGGTTTAACTTTATCAAACCAACTGGCAAAATTAATGTCAGGCAATATCAAGGTAACAAGTGAGTTAGGAAAGGGCAGTAGTTTTTGTTTAACACTTCCTTATCAGCACCCTAGTGATGATAGTATAAAGCCCTTAGTTAACTCGTCGCCACATGAGAGTAGTGAAATATGTTTTAGTGGGAAAATCCTACTGGCTGAGGATCATGATGACAATCGACGGTTGATCGCCCGTTTATTAGCAAGCTTAGGCCTGGAGGTTATTGTCGCTAGTAATGGCAAGGAAGCGGTGAAACTTTGTGTTGAACATCAACCAGATTTAGTACTTTTAGATATCCAAATGCCTGAAATGGATGGCGTTGAAGCTTTTAAAGCCTTGCGAACTTTAGGCTGTAATCAACCCATTTACGCTTTAACGGCGAATGCTATGTCTCATGAAGTTAGTCAGTACCTAGGACTCGGTTTTACTGGACATTTAAAGAAGCCCATTGAAAGAAAACATTTTATTGCCACCATTGCTAAATATTTGACGAGTAATGCAGATGAAGACGTTTTAATTAACTCGTCGAATAAGCTAACAGGACAAGCATTGGCGAGCAGTGAGCTTATTAATAAGGCCCAGGAAAGTTTCTCTCAGGTTGATTTAAGCGATTTAATTGCTGAATTTAAAGCTAACCTCAGTAAAGATAAGGAAGCTCTAGTTCGTTATAGTGACAATGGAGATATAAAGAAAATTGCTTCACTTGCTCATCAATTAGCTGGCGCGGCACAGATGTTTGGCTTTGTAGAACTTAATCAAGCAGCAAAAGAGTTAGAGACTATAATTAAGAAAGAATCAATGAAAGATAAACAAACGAACGACTTGATTAGTGAGTTGACGCATTGTTTAGTTGATGAAATTAATTTTATTGAGCAGCAGTAGAATATATATGGTGAAACAATTTTCTTATTCCCAAGCCTTATTGGCTATAGCCATTGCTCTGTTGGCCTTGTCTTTATTCAAGTTTACCATGCATGTTCCGGCCATTATCAGTGCTATTGAAAAGACCACTAAAACAGTCGACTTAGTTAGCCCTAAAGTTGATGATATTGTTAATGAAGTTGCTTTAGTTAGAGTTGAAGTAAGCAAAGTGAGGAAATTAGTTGCTCAACAAACACCGGTTATTTTATCGCAAGTTGAAGCGTCTCTTCCTGTCGTGCAACAAGTCGTAGTTGAAAGTGAATATTACTCGAGACAATTACCAGCTTTGCTGGATCAAATAGCAAATATCGAACAGCAAGTCGAAAAATTACAAACCTCAATGCCTGCGATACTTAAACGTGTTGATGCCGTTGTCAAGACTACCAATAATACCACGGAAGAGGTTGCTCGTTGGCGACCTCACTCCAGCCGTTACTTAGAAGAAATAGAGCTTTCCAGAGAGTATATTCCAGACTACCTTTCACGTATTGAAAATACTGTTATCGATGCTAAAACTATTGGCTCCGAAGCGAGTAGCGGTTTAGTTTCTGGCTTTTTTAAAGGCGTGATTAGCTTGCCATTTGAAGTCGTTTCAGGTCTAACGGGTATTGTCGATGCTGACTCTCGTTCTGCTAAGTATTTAACAGCCCAAGATGTTGCACTAATGCAGGAAAAAGTGGTGGCATTACTCAATGACAGTAATCAAACAAAGGCCGCTTGGCAAAATGTTAAGAGTGGTAATCGTGGCACTATTATTAAGGGTAAAAAGACGACTCGAAACAAACAGCAATGCCTAATGGTTACCTTTAATAACCACTTTGGCAATGATAAAGAAACACTTAAAGAATTAATGTGTATAAATGATAAAGGGCTATGGAAGGTGAGCTAAGCTGTTACCGCTTGAGTGATCCTAATATCATAAATTATTGTCACTTAGGCTAGTTGAAATATACCAAGGTCATAGAGCACTTCTAATGGAGAGCAATTGTTAAGTTGAACACCTAGGCTTGATTTATTTTCTCTACATAAAACAAGATGATAAACGTAACTAAAGTGACATAAAATAATATTTATTGTGTACAATACGGGCAATATAAGTTTGTATTTTAAAATATACTAATAGGAATGGAAAATGGCTAGAGAACAATTTGGTATTTGCGCTGAACCAAACCTTCATGGAAATTATTTATTATTCAATGCACTAGATGATAAGAATGCTTTTATTCGTGCGGCGATATCTCGTTTGCCTAAGTTATTTGATAATTATTCTGAGCAGTTTTCAGAAGCCAACCTTATCGGGGTTGTCGCTATAGGCGATGCTTATTGGGATGAATTTTATCCCGACGCTCGTCCAGCATTGTTAGCACCATTTCCTACCATGCATAGTGATGACAGAGTTGCCCCGACAAACAGTTATGATATTTATATTGAAATTCGCAGTGACCGTGCTGATGTTAATCACATTGTTAGTACTAAAGTGTGCCAGTTACTCGGTGATAGTGTTGAATTAATAGAGCAAGTACAAGCATTTAGATTCTTAGACGGTAGAGATTTAACTGGTTTTGTTGACGGTACAGAAAATCCTCAAGGTTTACATCGTCGAGAAGTTGCCTTGGTTAAAGAGCAAGATGATATTAACTTTGTCGGGGGGAGTTATTTACATACTCAACGGTATCAACATAATTTAACACTGTGGAATTCTCTTGCTGAACATGAACAAGAAGATGTCTATGGTCGAACCAAGCTAGATAATGTTGAATACGATAGTGATGATAAGCCGCTGACTGCACATACTAAACGCACGAGTCTTAAAGATGAACAAGGAAATAGTATTGAAATTGTCAGACAAAGCATGCCTTATGGAGACATGAAACGTAAGGGGTTGTTTTTCGTTTCGTATTGTCAATCACCTAAGCCCTTTGAAATTATGCTCAAAAGTATGATTCATGGGGATGGTCATGGAAACTCAGATCACTTACTTAAATATACTCAAGCCGAAACGGGGAGTGCCTTTTTTGCCCCAAGTTTAACTTTTCTTGCTCATGTAGCAGATATTGACTAACGTTTACTTTCTTTGCTCGTTGTTCACTTAGCAAAGAAAGTGCTTTACTCATTTGATTATAGCTTCAGCTTTTTGTTCAGATAAAACTTCGTGATAATCTTGAGCAATATAGTGTCCTTGATTAATTGCTAACTCAGACTCCGGAGCTAATGTACCCAAAGGTAGTAATGCTGGGCCCGTTGGCTCAGCTAATAAGTACGTTACGTTATTATGGCTAATAGTTACCTCTCCTGGTTCACCTTGAATATTGATACCAATAAAAGCATGGCCCTCAATATAAATTAACGCCATATCAATACGTGGCATTAATGCCCTTAATAAAGCAGCCGTTAGTGTCATTTTACTATCGCAATCGCCCTGGTTTTCCCACAACAGCTGTAAGGGCGGACTAAAACCTGCACCTGAAGAAGTAAGACGCGATTCTAGGTTGTTATAAGGAATACTCTGCACAAACCCTAATACATAGTTAGTGACTTTTCGAATATTCTTAATTGAGACATGGTCTAAAATCAGTGGTTTTAATGCTTTTAAATCTAAGACAGAGTTATTGGCTATACTGACATGATCGACTTTAATGCCATTTACCTGCTCATGGTTGGTAAATGTTTGATAGTAGCTCTCTTCAAAGTACTGCTGCCTCACCTCATTCTCAAGTTGTGCTAATGTTTGATAAGCTTTTGTTACTTTGCTCCTATCTGAGCCCTTGGCTTCAATGAAAAACCTATCTTGCTGTTGTCGATAAAAAATCTGTACGCCTTGTATAGGATTTTGCTGCATTTTTTTCTTAATACGCTTGAGAATTGTCTTTTGAGCATAACTATCTTGGTATGTTTTAAAACTCCTAAAACGTTCAAATAGCCCTTCTTGATTTAAGGTAAAGCTCATAGCTTGCTTGCTTTGGGTATGATCGAGCCATTGATATTTAAAGTTATAGCCTTGTTCTACTTGAGTTTTACTAAAACTTAATTGCTGAGCCTGTGCCTTAGTAACAAACAGTATTACTAAAGCGACTATGGAAAGCGCAAGATGATACTTTTTAAAAATGCTAGAGGATAAGTCGGGGATCACGTTAATTTCACTCACTAATACAGGTGTGCATAAAGTTATTTTCACTATCATTCATTTGTATATATAGCTGATCGCATTGCAATTGCACATGCAGGTTTAAGTGTTCACTTATTGGAAGTTTGTACAAATTCTATGTAACACATTAACTTAGTTTTAAAGATAATAGCAAAGAGCGAATAAAGTTCTAACTAGAAAATACGATTAAATCACCTATTACCTTCTCATTACGTAAAAAATACTAGGCTAATGCTCGATATAGCTTTACATTTTCATCATTTATATTATTATTCAAACAAGCGTTTTAATTGTGTGTTTACCGCACAGAAATCCAAATTTACTAAGGGAAGTCATCATGGCTGAGTATAAAGTTCCGTTAAATGAGATGAGTTTTTTGCTTTATGAAGTATTTAAAGCGGATGAAATGTGGCAAAAGTTACCTAAATTAGCGGAGCAAGTTGATAAAGATACTGCTCAAGCTATTTTACAAGAGTGTGCCAAAATTGCTGAACAAGAACTTGATCCTATTGCTCGTCAAGGTGATGAAATTGGTGTGAGTTTCAATGACGGTGTAGTGACCACTGCTCCGGGTTATAAAGAAGCATTTAATACTTATGCTGAAGGTGGTTGGACTGCACTTGGCGGTGATGTTAACTATGGCGGCATGGGCATGCCAAAAATGTTAACAGCAATGCATGAAGAAATGTTATGTAGTGCCGATATATCTTTTGCGCTTTATCCAGTACTTACTGCAGGTGCTGCGCTATCACTAGCGAAGCATGGTAGTGAAGATTTAAAAGAGCGCTATTTAACGCGTATGTATTCAGGCGACTGGTCTGCATCAATGTGCTTAACAGAATCACACTCTGGCTCGGACCTTGGTATTATTCGTACCAAAGCTATCCCGCAAAATGATGGTAGTTATAATATTACCGGTAACAAAATATTCATCACAGGTGGTGAGCATGATCTTACTGAAAATATTGTTCATTTAGTCTTAGCTAAATTACCTGATGCGCCAGCAGGCCCTCGTGGTATTTCTCTGTTTTTAGTGCCTAAATTCAATGTTAATGATGATGAAACACTGGGTGAATTCAATAATGTGAGTTGTGGCTCTATAGAGCATAAAATGGGCATTCATGCCTCAGCAACTTGTGTAATGAATTTTGATGATTCAAAAGGTTTCTTAATTGGAGAATTAAATAAAGGCTTAGCCTGCATGTTCACCATGATGAACTTTGAACGTATTGGTGTAGGTATTCAAGGCTTGAGTGCTGCAGTACGTTCTTATCAAAATGCGCTAGAATACGCGAAAGATAGATTACAAGGTAGAGCGTTAGACCTGTCTCTTATACACATCTGACGCTGCCGACGATATGCAGTGTG
>OJGO01000264.1_pt1 | contig 22628 bp, 18 predicted proteins | sample 1594871 | NCBI WGS metagenome assembly OJGO01 (sample SAMN05416798, study PRJEB24817) | seawater metagenome | isolation source: Sea water | place: Canada:Atlantic | collected 2013-07 | reverse complement strand
GAGAGAACAGCATGTTAAACACAAGCGACATAGGTAAAGTCTTTCCATCGGTAACGGCTGCGGTAGAAAAAGGTCGTTTACGCTTTTTTGCCAAAGCGATTGGTGAAAACAACCCTATTTATACAGATGAGGCTGCAGCAAAAGCTGCAGGGTATGCGTCTTTACCTATGCCACCAAGTTTCTTTTTCAGTTTAAAAATGGATGTGCCTAACCCGTTTGAAAATTATGAAAAGGTAGGTGCACCATTGGCAAAAATACTCCATGCGAATCAAGCCTTTATTTATCATCAATCGGTGGTAGCAGGGGACTCATTAACCTTTGATAGTCATATTGCAGATATTTACCACAAAAAAGCTGGCGCGCTAGAGTTTTTAGTAGAAAAAACAAAAGTATCTAACCAACGAGGTCAACACGTTGCCGATATGACAACAACACTCGTTGTGCGTAACTAATACCATGATAAATGCACAAAGTTTAATAAAAGAGAGTTATTAAAATGATTGGATTTGATGAAGTTCAAGTGGGTGATGAGTTACCCGTATTACACACCAAAATGATTTCACGTACCACACTAGCTTTATTTGCTGGCGCTTCGGGAGATCACAACCCAATGCATATCGATATCGACTTCGCAAAAAAAGCAGGCATGAATGACGTATTTGCTCATGGCATGTTATCGGTAGCTTATTTGGGCAGACTATTAACGGGCTGGGTTGCGCAAACCGCGATTAAAAAAATAGATGTTCGTTTTACCGCCATCACGCAATTGTTTGCTGAAATTAGCTGTAGCGCCATTGTCAAAGAAAAGTTTGAACGTGATGGCAGTAAATTAGTGCTGCTATTTATTGATGCAAAAGATCAAAACGGTGACATTAAAATATCTGGCAGTGCTGAAATAGCGCTGGACTGAGTTTCATTCAATTAACCCAAGCAACTTAATTAACGATAGAAATAAAGAGATTATGATGAGTAAAAATTTACAAAATAAAGTGGCATTAATTACTGGCTCTGGCCGCGGTATTGGTAAGGCATTGGCATTCAAGCTTGCCAGTGAAGGTGCAAAAATTGTTATCAATGATTTAGATGAAGCGCCAGCACAAGAAACTGTTGCAGAAATTAAAGCCGCAGGCGGAGAGGCCATTGCTTTTGTTGGCAGTGTCACAGCTGAAGGGTTTGCTGAAAATTATATTGCTGCCGCGGTAGAAGCATTTGGCACGCCAGATATTTTAGTGAATAACGCAGGATATACCTGGGACTCACTGCTGCACAAGGCCGAGGATAAACAATTTGATGCTATGTATGATATTCACCTTAAAGCACCTTTTCAGCTTAACCGAGCATTTACCAAAGCGGTAACCTCAGCGGCAAAAAATGAGGCTGAAGCCGGCATCGAAGTATTCCGTAAAATAATTAATATTTCATCGATTGCTGGTGAATACGGCAATATCGGACAGGTCAATTACTCCTCGATGAAATCGGCATTAAATGGCATGACTAAGACGCTTTCTAAAGAGTTAGGTCGTCTTAAAATCAACGTGAATTGTGTTGCTTTTGGTGTTGTTGAAACTCGCCTAACCCAAGCAACCGATGTTAAGAAAACGATTGTGGTTGATGGTAACGAAGTTGGCGTGGGTATTCCTGAAAAAGTGAGTGCGGGTTTTGCTCGAATGATCCCACTTGGACGCAGTGGTACTGCTGAAGAAGCGGCTAACGGAATTTATTTATTTTGTACACCAGAATCAAATTACATCAGCGGCCAAACAGTGGTTGTTGGTGGTGGTTTAAGAATGTAGGAGAACAATTATGAACCCTTTTTATTGTACTTGGATTGATGAAGACTTACGGATTTTTTCTGAATCGGTAAATAAGTTTATTGATAAAGAAATTGCTCCCTACTATGAAAAATGGGAAGACGAAGCTTGGATGCCAAGGGATATATGGGACAAGTTAGGTGAAGCTGGTTTGTTATGTGTTGATATTCCAGAAGAGTACGGCGGTTTTGGTGTCGACTTTAAATTCGCAGCACTGATAAATGATATTTTTTATCGTCGAGGTGTTGGCGCTATTGCGGGGGGTGGTATTGCTGTTCATGCCGGTATCGTTGGTCATTATATTTTAAATATGGGTACTGAAGCACAGAAACAAAAGTACTTACCTAAAATGGCCACTGGTGAGTGTGTTGGTGCTATTGGCATGACCGAACCAGGTGCTGGCAGTGATTTAAAAGCACTAAAAACCACGGCGAAAAAAGTTGAAGGCGGTTATGTAATAAACGGTAGTAAAACCTTCATCTCTAACGGGCAACACTGCGACATTGTGGTACTGGCCTGTAAAACGGATCCCAATGCGGGTGCAAAAGGTGTTTCTTTATTTATTGTCGACGCGGACACCAAAGGTTTTGTCAAAGGGCAAAAACTTAAGAAATTGGGGATTCATTGTCAAGATACCTCAGAGCTATTTTTTGATGAGATGTTCGTGCCAGACGATGCGTTATTAGGGCCACTTAATACTGGTTTTATCGCCATGATGAAAGAGTTGCCACGTGAGCGTTTATTATTAGCGGTTGGCGGACAAGCAGCGGCTGAGGGCATGTTAGATATTACCCTAGAGTATGTGAAAGAGCGCAATGCCTTTGGAAAGCGCGTAGCAGACTTTCAAAATACACGGTTTAAATTGGCAGAGCTTGCCACAGGTGTTCGTGTGCAAAAAGCCTTTGTTGATCAGTGTGTGATGCTACTAGCTGAAAATAAGCTTGATGCAGTAACTGCTTCAATGGCAAAGCTACATGTCACTGAGTTACAAGGTAAAGTCGCAGATGAATGCTTACAGTTTTTCGGCGGCTACGGCTATATGACCGAATACCGCATCGCGAGAGAGTTTGTGGATGCGCGTGTGCAACGAATTTATGGTGGAACTTCAGAGATAATGAAAGAAATTATCGGCAGAGAGCTGATTAAAGACTAATAGCAATAATATTAATAATAAGAAAAAAATAACGAATTATTACAATAAACTAGGCTAAAAAATATAATAAAAAGCCTTGCTCACTTAAGCGGAATAATTGGAGATATTATGAATATCCTACCTATAGCAAAAAGCATGATTGCAATTTCGGTTGCCTCTGCTTTATTAGTTAATAACGTGGCAGCAGAAGAGCTGGATGAGTCAACCGTAGACACTAAGGATGTTGAGGTGATTGAAGTAAGAGGTGGTCAACGGGTTAAAACCCTGCGAGAAGTGCCTGCTTCTGTCAGTGTCATTAGTGGTGAGTCATTAAGCCAAATGAAAGTTAATAAGTTAGATGACTTATCTCAGTCTTTGCCTAACGTTAGTATTTCTGAAAATGCGGTACAAGATACTATTTCTATTCGTGGGGTAAATTCAGATCTTCAAGCGGGTGGTGAGCAATCAGTCGGCATATTTTTAGACGGTGTTTATCATGGGCGAGGTGTGCAATCACGTTTTTCCTTTATGGATGTTGATGCCATTGAAGTATTACGTGGTCCTCAAGGAAGTTTGTTTGGCAAAAACACCGTTGGTGGTGTTATTAGCATTTTACCAGCACAGCCAAAAGATTATTTTGAAGCAAAACTAACTGCGGGCTATGAATTTGAGTATGAAAAAGTCGATTATTCAGGTTATATCACTGGGGCACTTAATGACAGTGGCTCTTTAACTGGACGTTTTGCTTTTAAAGGCTCAAATAGCGAAGAAGGTTGGGTTGAAAACGAAGCTAATGGCGAAACTATGCCGACCAAGGAAGATAGCGCACTGCGCGGTATTTTAAATTGGCAGGTAAATGATGACCTTAAAGTTAATTTACGTGCAGAGAATGGCACATTTGAAACCAAAGGTGCTCCTTATGAAATCCTCTACTTGGAAGATAGCCAACCAATTACAGCACTCGCGAGAATGTTTGGCGCAGAAGCCAATGTTGATGGCAAAACCAATATTTCTAATGGGAACTACCCGGGTCTAGGTTTTAATGGCGAAGAAACGCCATATTTTATGGATGCAAATTTTAGCGAATATGCCTTAAAAAGTGACTATAAAATTGAACAAGGCACCATTACCGCTACGATAGCACAATCAAACTTAGACTTTGTTCGTTCTCAAGATGCTGATTTTGGTCCTTTACCTGTCATACAGTTTAGTGAGTCAGAAGATTACGAACAAAACAGCGTAGAGTTAAGATTTGTTTCAGAAGATAACGATGACTTTGAATATTTATTTGGTGCTTTTTGGCAAAGCAGTGACTTATTAGTTGATGCGGTTGCTGATTTTGCCACAGCTCCAGGTACTCCTGTTGCAGGTGCTTTTCCTATTCCAATTGAACATGCAGTAACTAGTCGTTTTAATGAACTTGAACAAGAAACCGATACCTTAGCAGTATTTGGACAAGTTACTTTTGGCTTAACTGAGTCGTTGAAACTTGAACTATCAGGGCGTTATTCAAAAGAAGAAAAAACGGGTCGTCAAACGGTAGAAGTGTACGGTGGTACGGGAGATGGCAGTAAGAGCGGTTTACCGTTGACTAACCCGATGGAGCTCTTCATTTGGAGTCAGGCCATTATGGAAGCGACCCCGCATTCCGTACCGTTATCTCGAGAAGAAAACCTGTTTTCACCTTCTGCGAGTTTGAGCTGGCTTGCCTCTGATAGTGCTAGCTTTTATGTTTCTGTGAGTAAAGGTTTTAAAGGGGGTGGTTTTAATGCCATTGCCATGTCGCCTGACTTAGATGAAATTGAATACGAAAACGAAGAGGCTATTTCTTCTGAAATTGGCGGTAAATTTGAATTTTTCGATGGCTCTGTATTGCTAAATACCGCGTTGTTTAATGTTGCTTATGACAATATGCAAACCACACTATTTACTGGCGGCACAACGTTTGTTGTTGAAAATGCAGCTAAAGCAACTTCTCGTGGCCTTGAGGCTGAATTAAGATGGTTAATAAACGATGAATTTACCTTTGATGCGAACCTTGGTTACATTGATTTTGAATTCGACGATTATAAGAATGCCGGTTGTACTGCACAGCAAATAATTGACTCAGGATTAACGGGCTCAGCTTGTGCCGCAGCAGGCCTCAATGATCTCTCAGGTAAAACCAATCAAGATGTACCTGAAATAACGCTATCGTTAAGCCTACAACATGAGTTTGCCATAAACGAATATGTGGTCACTAGTCGTATTGATAGCAACTATGTTGATGATTTCTTTGCTACGGCTGATTTGGATCCAATAACGGTGCAAGATGCATATATTGTTTGGAATGCTGCAGTCAGTGTCGCTTCACCTGACGGCCTGTGGAAAACAGATCTCATCTTTAAAAATATCACCGATGAAAGTTACTTTTATTACGCCAATGATGTACCGCTATTTGCCGGTTCGCAATTTGCTTCCTTTAGTCAACCAAGCACGGTAACACTGCAATTTAGTTACTTATTTGAATAGTCACTTACTTAGTTTTTATTAAGTGATTAATAAATTAAGGGGAGCTAATCACTCTCCTTACTTCTATAAGGTTAGTTATGTCAGCACTTGCTAATGTAAAAATATTAGATTTTTCTACCTTGCTACCGGGTCCTTTTGGCACCTTAGTATTAGCGGATTTAGGCGCCCAGATTTTACGTGTTGAAGCGCCGGGTCGTACTGATTTAGCCCGCATCATTGGCGAGCTTGATGGTGATGCTTCGTATGCACATCGTTATTTAAATCGCTCGAAAAAATCCATTGGTCTAGATCTTAAAAAACCAGAAGCTATTGAAATTGTCAAACAACTGATTGCTGAATATGACGTGGTGGTTGAGCAATTTAGACCTGGCGTGATGGATAAATTGGGCTTAGGTTACCAAGTATTAAAAGCGATTAACCCTAAATTGATCTATTGCTCTTTAACGGGGTATGGACAAACGGGGCCTTATAAAGATAGAGGTGGTCATGATAATAACTACTTAGCTATTGCCGGTACGCAAGATTATAGCCGCAGAGTCAATACCGCGCCTGTGCCTGCGGGTATTCAAATAGCGGATGTGGCAGGCGGCGCTATGCATTTAGTCGCAGGTTTGCTGGCGGCAGTGATACAGCGCTTAGAAACAGGAATTGGCCAGCAGATAGATATCAGTATTACAGATGCTACTTTTAGCCTGAATGTGTTTGCTGCCTCTAATTATCTCGGCGCAAAAGCAACAACAGGGCCTGAGCAAGACCTACTGAATGGTCAGCAGTTTTATGATTATTACCAAACCAATGATGCGCGTTATTTTTCAGTCGGTGGTTTAGAGCCACAATTTAAAAAAGCTTTGTGTGAGGCAATAGGACAGCCAGCATTAATTGAGTTAGCACTTTCGCCGAAGTTAGCGCATCAGCAAGCTTTTAAGGCGCAATTAACTGACATTTTTAAATCACAGGACTTTGTCTATTGGAAAAAGTTATTTCGTTCAATTGACGCCTGTGTTGAGCCGGTGTTAACCATGGATGAAGCTTGTCAGCATGAACAAATTAATAGTCGAGAAATGATTGTCGAGGTTGATGGTATTAAACAAGTGGGCTGTGCAATCAAAATGTCAGCCAGCCCTGCCAAGTATCATTTTAAAGGATGTAACTTAGGTGAGCACAACCAAATCTTACAACAAGAGTTTGGCTTTAGTGAACAACAAATCAATCAGCTTAAAGCTGATGGTGTTTTTGGAAAACAATCTTAGGAGATAAATAAATGAGTCAAGTAATCGTAGCCGGCGTCGGCATGACAAAGTTTTGCAAACCGGGTCAGCAAGAGCCTTATCGTGTGATGGCTGCTACAGCGATAAATATCGCATTGGCTGATGCCGGTATTGATGCAACAAAAATTCAACAAGCCTTTGGTGCTTATATTTATGGTGATAGTACCTGTGCTCAGCATGCATTTTATGACGTTATCCAAAGCGGTATTCCTGTTGTAAACGTTAACAATAATTGCTCTAGTGGTTCTACAGCGTTGTTTTTAGCAAGGCAAGCCGTGCTCTCGGGTGAAATTGAATGTGCACTGGCTTTTGGTTTTGAAGAAATGCAACCAGGTGCATTGGGCTCAGGTTGGGATGATAGAGAAAGTCCGTTTGATCGCGCAAAACCTGTTTTAGATAAATTTAATGCTCCCGATGGCCCCTTGGCGTTACAAGCTTTTGGTGCTGCAGGTCGTCATTATATGGATTTATATGGTGCTGAGGCTGATATTTTTGCCAAAGTTTCAGCAAAATCTCGCAGTCATGCGGTGCATAACCCTTATTCTATGTTTACCAAGCCACTGACTTATCAAGACGTACTCAATGATAAAGTTATTTATGATGGATATATGACAAGAACAATGGCTTGTCCACCAACATGTGGTGCTGCGGCGACTATTGTCTGTAGTGAAGCTTTTGCCGCCAGACATGGCATCACCAATGGAGTGAAAATTCTAGCCCAAGCTATGGCAACAGACACTGAAAAGTCATGGCAAGATCCTATTTATGCCGCGGGTAAAGGTATGACAGAAATAGCAGCTCAGAAAGTATATAACATGGCAGGTATTAGCCCTGAAGATATTGATGTTATTGAATTACATGATTGTTTTACCACGAATGAAGTGATCAGTTATGAAGGGTTAGGACTTTGTCCAGAAGGCGGCGCCGCTGAATTTATTGATAACGGCGATAATACTTATGGTGGTAAGTTTGTTATTGGCCCATCTGGCGGTTTGATGTCCAAAGGTCACCCTATCGGCGCAACAGGGCTGGCACAATGTACTGAGTTAACTTGGCATTTACGAGGCCAAGCAGGCGCACGTCAAGTTGAAGGCGCTCGGTTAGCTTTACAGCATAATGTTGGCCTTGGTGGGGCGGTTGTTGTAACGCTTTACGGAAAATAACAAAGACGACTCGAGTTACTTCGTTCACTCGGGTCTTAATAAATAACAACCGTTATGAGTTGTGAATAATTATGGGGAATAGAAAATGTACAACTATATTATTGTTGGTGCTGGCTCAGCAGGTTGTGTGTTAGCCGCGCGTCTAACCGAAAATCCTAATATTTCTGTTTGTTTATTAGAAGCGGGAGGACCCGATAAAAGTGTTTTTATTCATGCTCCTGCAGGCGTTGCAGCAATGTTGCCAACAAAAATAAATAACTGGGCATTTGAAACTATTCCACAAAAAGGTCTAAACGGTCGTAAAGGTTATCAACCTCGAGGAAAAACCCTTGGCGGCTGCTCATCTACCAATGCCATGCTGTATGTACGTGGTAATAAATGGGATTACGATAATTGGTCTGCGCTAGGTAATAAGGGCTGGAGCTATGAAGAAGTACTGCCTTATTTTAAAAAGTCTGAAGGTAATGAGTACTTTTCTGACCAATATCATAGTCAAGACGGTCCGCTTGGAGTCTCAAATGCAACGGCTGCCAGTAATACTAATGAAATGTTTATTGCCTCTTGTCAGGAACAAGGCCTGAAACACAATGATGATTATAATGGTGTTGAGCAAGAAGGTTGTTTTATGTATCAGCGCACGGTGAAAAACGGTGAACGTTGCAGCGCAGCTAAAGCCTTTTTAACCCCAAATTTAAGCCGGCCAAATTTAACGGTAATTACTCATTCCTTAACGGAAAAAGTGCTATTTGAAGGAAAAAAAGCCGTTGGTATACGCTATAGAAAAGACAAAAAGTCAGTCGATATTCATTGTGATAAAGAAGTCATTCTTAGTGGCGGTGCTTTTGGTTCACCCCATGTATTAATGCTCTCTGGGGTTGGGCCTGAAGCACACCTACAAGACAAAAAAATACCAGTCATCCACCATCTACCAGGTGTTGGTCAAAACTTACAAGATCACATTGATTATATACAAACTTACCGAGTTGCCAGTAGTGATGAGACTTTTGGTCTATCGTTGCAAGGGGGAACCAGCATGCTTAAATCGATGTTTGAATGGAAGAATAAACGTTCTGGAAAAGTGACCAGTACGCTTGCCGAATCCGGCGCTTTTTTTAGTACACAAGATGATGTGGTTGCGCCTGATGCCCAGTTAGTTTTTGTTCCTGGTATCGTTGATGATCATGCTCGTAAAGTAAATTTTGGTCATGGTTATAGTTGTCATATTACGGTGCTTCGTCCTGATAGCACGGGTGAAGTGAAACTCAATAGTAATAATCCAGAAGACTCGTTAGCAATTGATCCTCAATTTTTTGATAATGAAAAAGATTTAGAGCTGATCAAGCGGGGGGCGAAAAAAATGCGCGCTATTCTTGAAAGCACGCCTTTCGATGGTATCCGTCAAAAGTTGCTTTTCCCCCTTGAAAAAGGCGATGAGCATGCTCTAGAGCAAGACATTCGTAATCGCTCCGACACTCAGTACCATCCCGCTTGTACTTGTAAAATGGGTCCAGAGTCTGATGCTATGGCAGTTGTTGATGAACAACTTAAAGTACATGGACTAAAAGGAATAAGAGTGGTTGATGCATCCATTATGCCTAAGTTAGTCAGTGGTAATACCAACGCGCCAACCATCATGATCGGTGAAAAAGCTGCTGATATGATTTTGACTGATTTTGAGGGGGCATAATGAGTGACATTATCAATGAGCCAGCAGTAATGTCAGCCAACACAGAACAAAATAAAAAGATCTATTGGGATGAACTCAAAGAAGGTGAGCAATTTTCTTATGGCCATTATCACGTCAGTGAGCATGAGATAATTGATTTTGCCAAACGCTATGATCCTATGGAGTTTCATGTTGATCCAGAAAAAGCGAAGTTATCACCTATAGGTGCGCTGTGTGCTAGTGGTATACATACCTTAGGCATAACGCAGCGTTTAACTTTCGATAATATTTATGCCAATTGGCATATCGTCGCGGGAAGAGAGCTTAGAAGGTGTCACTTTCGCCAACCTGTTTTTGTTAATGACTGCCTAACGGTTAACATGACCATCGTTAAATTAAGCGAAGATACTCGTATTGATAGAGGAAACGCACAGTTAACGTTTAAAGTAAAAAATGCCAAGGGAAGCATTGTATTGGAAGTAGAAGGTGAAATCGTTTTACAAAGACTGCCAAGTGATTAATGACTTTATTGATGTATTAAACCGATAAACAACCCAATCAAAACAAAGATATTGGCTGCTTTAGACAAAAAGCATTGCCAACGAATTTAAGTGAGAGTCAATTATGTCAACCCTTGATATCAATAATGCGGTAACGCGGCAACGCGATTTTTTTAATACCGATGAAACACATGTTTATGAATTTAGACTTACTCAGCTGAAAAAACTGCAACAGGTGATTTTAGATAACAAAGAGCGATTTGTTGAAGCCTTACATAAAGATTTGGGGCGACCGGAATTTGAAGCTTACTTTGAACTAGTCATTTTGTATGATGATCTTAAAGATGCGATTAAACATTTAAAAAAATGGATGAAACCACAACGGGTTAAAACCAATCTACTAAGCCAGCCGGGTAAGAGCCGAATTGAATACTGTCCATTAGGTAATGTCTTAATTTTAGTGCCCTACAATTACCCTGTATTGTTAGCATTTCAGCCTCTAGTTGGCGCGATTGCTGCAGGTAATACCGCCATTGTTAAACCTTCATCATTAACGCCAGCAACCTCTGCTTTAATTGCTGAAGTGATCACCGCAACGTTTCCTGATAAATATGTCAATTGCCTGCTGGGAAGTACTGAAATCACTAATCAATTACTGGAAAATAAGTTCGACCATATATTTTTCACCGGTAGTCCAAATGTTGGTCGTATTATTATGGCGGCTGCAGCAAAACATTTAACGCCAGTAACTTTAGAGTTAGGCGGGAAATCACCGACCATAGTTCATAAAGATTGCAAGCTAGATTTGACGGTAAAACGAATATTATCAGGTCGCTTTTTAAATGCGGGACAAACCTGTATTGCACCTGATCACGTCTATGTTCACCGTGATATTAAAGAAGCCTTTCTCGAAAAAGCCAAAGAAGTTATTTTGCAGTGGTATGGCTCAGACCCTATCCAGAGTAAAGATTTCTCTCGAATGATTAATGCTCGCCACTTCAAACGCGTCAGCGAGCTGATCCCCGCTGACAGAGTTGTTATAGGTGGACAAACCGATGAGAGTGAAAAGTTTATTGCTCCAACGTTGTTAAGAGATATTAGCCATGATGATGGCATCATGCAGGAAGAAATTTTTGGCCCTGTTTTACCGGTACTTGAATTTTCTGATATTGCCGATGTTTGTCAACAAGTAGTCAAACTGCCTCAGCATCCATTAGCTATGTATATCTTTACTGAAGATAAGCAGTTTGAGCAAACACTTGTGCGTAAAATACGTTGTGGTGGAGTCAATATCAATAACACCTTAATGCACGCTGTTAATAGCCATTTACCTTTCGGTGGCGTTGGTGAAAGTGGCATGGGCTCATATCATGGAAAGTTGTCATTCGACTTATTTAGTCATAAAAAGAGCGTCATTAAGTCGGCTACTTGGCTAGATATACCGCTCAGGTATGCACCTTATGGTAATAAGGTTAAGTTATTGAAAGCACTCTTTCGCTAGTCTTGGTTTGTTAACGATAAGCCATTCTCTAATCCAGACTTTAATAGCCAAATTATTTTGGCCTAAAAAATGTCTCTCTTATTAAGTGAAACCAAAATGAAAAATTTAGTTTTAACAGCTGAACATCAAGGCGTTTTGACCATAACGCTCAATAGACCAAAGAAAAAAAATGCGATTAATGCTGCCATGTATCACGCTTTATGTGAGCAGTTAACCTATGCTAATGAATCTGCACATATTCATTGTCTGCTCATTCAAGGCGATGAACATTGTTTTACTGCCGGTAATGATTTTGCAGAGTCAGGCAATGAAGAAGAGCTGTCCGCGTTTGTCTTTATAGAGCAACTGGCAAGCTTTTCTAAACCGATTGTTGCAGCGGTCGCTGGACCTGCAGTCGGTATTGGTACCACATTATTATTGCAATGCGATATGATTATTGCGGCGAATAATAGTAAGTTTATCCTGCCTTTTTCACACTTAGGGATTTGTTTAGAAGCCGGAGCAAGTTTATTGCTGCCATTAAAAGTGGGTCATAATAGAGCATTTGAGTTGGCTGTATTAGGGCAGCCCTTCACCGCAGAACAAGCCAATCAATACGGTATAGTTAATCAGGTTTGTCAACCTAGTGAAGTGATTGCAAAGGCATTAAATGTTGCACAAACTATAGCCAAATTACCTGCAGACTCAGTACAAACTAGTCGAAAACTGATGCGTCAATCGACGGATCAATTAATGTTAGAGGTTATCAACAATGAAAAAAGCGAAGTAACTCGCTTGTTGAAAAGTGAATATTGTCAGTCAATGTTAAATCGATTTTCTTAAATCACTCTAAGTAGTGAGAATTTATCAAGAGTGACTTTCAACGGTGCTAACTTTTATACTTTAGGGTTTTCGATAGTCGATATGTTTCTTATTTAATTAATGTTAAAGGGTCGACAGTTAGACCAATAGGTAACTCTTTTAGTGCGGTAATAAACAGATTGAAAAGCTCTGGTTGGGAGTTGATATCCAGTTTTCGATATAAGTTTTTTCTATGGTATTTAATCGTCTCTATGGCATTTTCTAGTTTGTCAGCAATGGATTTTACTGAATAGCCTTGTAAGGTGAGCTGTAGCACCTCACACTCCTTTTTAGTCAGCACTGAACTGCCAAATTGTTTTAATGCCTCATCAAGTTGCCAGCTAAGTTGATCTGATTTTCGGCTGTTATTTGCTAGGTACCAGCTAGTTAATATTGCTTGTACTACAGAAAATACAATTTCGAGAGTAAATATTTCTTGTGCAGAAAATGGCACCTTCCCTCCTAGCCTAGCGAGGGAAAGACTAAAAATCACATCACACTCTGGCCTAATAATGAGGCAAATTTCATCTTGTATATCGAGCTGTGAGTAGAATCGGCGATAGTACTCTGATTCAACAAAACCGTTTGGAGCAACCTGCTTTAAAGTGAATACTCCTGTCTTATTTAGATCATAGGCAAGGCGATAAAAAGGGTCTAACAAATACGCACCACTTGAATAATTGCTTATCTGTAATTGCTTGCTTTCAGATGCCAGTAACCTCTGATGAGTAATTTCAGGTTTTTCCCCGGTTACATATTTAGTTACTAGGCCACTTGAGGCATCAACTAAGTTCTCCAACGCATATAACAACACGGTCAAACCATTAGTTTGATCCGTGTTTTGCAATACTTTTGCTAGATCTTGATGCCATTTATTCCAATCTGTAGACGATTTTTTCATCAGCATAGTTTTCCTTTAATTCACACTAAATACGATCCCAATTTCAGGGGATCTACAAATGAGTGACTTAGTGAAATACTGCCATAACTAACCCCGAAGAGGAATAACTAATGACTAGACCAACTGATTTTGCGATTACTAGAGAAGAGCTATTAGGAACTGAAATTGAGCCGACATTTTCCGGCGTGCTTAGTTTTTTACGTCGAAAGTACAGTAAAGATTTAACCCACGCAGCAGTTGCTGTAACTGGTATTCCATATGACTTAGCACTGAGTAATCGTTCAGGTGCTCGCTTAGGTCCCCGCGCTATTAGAGCCGCATCAACTAACTTGGCTTGGGGCACCGTAGCCCACTGGGGAATAGACCCATTTGAAACGTTACCTGTTGTTGATTATGGTGATTGTGGCATTGATACAAGTATGCCTGAGCAAGTCCCAAACGATATTGAAAATCACATCAGTCATATTCTTGAGCAAGATTGTGCAACCTTGTGTTTAGGGGGCGATCATTTCATCAGCTATCCTATTCTAAAGGCGTACGCAAAAAAATTTGGTGGAGGAATATCTCTGATCCATTTCGATGCCCATTACGATACATGGAATGATACTAAAGGCAAGATTGACCACGGCACCATGTTTTATCATGCCGCTAAGCAAGGCATTATCGCACCTGAGCGCTCAGTGCAAATTGGCATGCGAACAGCTATTGATGACACTATAGGTTTTAATGTTATTGACAATAAAGCAGTACACAGTCAGCAACCGGAGCAAATAGCCGAACAAATTAGAAAAGTTGTTGGTGATAACCCATGTTACCTAACTTTTGATATAGATTGCCTTGATCCCGCGTATGCTCCGGGTACAGGTACGCCAGTTGTCGGAGGATTGACTACCTTTCAGGCACAACGTATTTTACGCGGTTTGGAGGGGATTAACTTGTTAGGTATGGATCTTGTTGAAGTATCACCTGCGTATGATCATGCCGAAATTACTTCTCTTGCTGCGGCTTCATTAGCACTCGATATGTTGTGTTTATATGCCTCTGCTAGTCATCAGAAAACATAAGCAATGCATTACTTCTTATATAACTATAACGATAATAATTAGGAATGAATTGTATGAATAAATTAAAGAAAGCTGAGAATATGTTTGGCTACAAAGACATGATTTTCTACTGTATCTCCGCTATTTTGTTGGTGGAACAAATTGCGATGTCTGCTTCTATAGGTCCTTATGCAGTATTTTGGTGGTTAATCACAATTGTCTTCTTCATGTTACCCAACACTATGGTGACATCAGAGCTTGGGGCTACTTATCCAGAACAAGGTGGTATTTATGCTTGGGTGAGAGACGCCTTTGGTGCCCACTGGGGAGCTCGTATTACTTGGTTATACTGGATAAATATCGCTTTGTGGGTTCCTTCTGTGTTTATTATGTTCTCGGGCATGTTATCTGCTATGTTTTTCCCTGATATGAGTTTATGGAATCAAATTTATATCGCCATTTTCCTTTGCTCGTTACTTGCACTAACAAGCAGTTTGCCATTGCATTATACCAAATGGTTATTACTCGTAGCGACCCCATTAAAATTCTTGATCATCTTGATCATTGGTGTAGCAGGTATTAATTATGGATTAACACATGGCTTTGCCAATGATTTGAGCTTCTCTACTTCCATAGCCGATTTGTCGAGTGGTTTAGCCTATATTCCCGTTATTGTGTACGGTTGTTTAGGGCTTGAGCTAATCATGTCTGAAAGTAAAAAAATTATATCTCCAGAGAAAAATATTCCCAAAGCTATGTTTATATCCGGAGCGATTACTGCGTTTCTCTATATTTTTGGTACTATTGGCGTGCTCGCCGCAGTGCCGGCAGAAGATGTTGAAATTGTGAGTATTTTTGCAGTTACCCTAAAAGAATTATTTGGGGGAACACGCATTGGCGATATATTAGTTTCTCTGCTTGGAGTCATGACTTTATTTACCTTCTTTGCATCAATGACTGCTTGGTCATTGGGAGGAAATGCAGCCATGGCGGAAGCTGGACAAGAAAAAGAAATGCCGAGTATATTTGGCATATTAACTAAGAAACATGAGATGCCGATAGGCTCTGCGATTATTCTATCGACAACTTGTGCCGTGATGTTAATTATATATGGCTTAATGGCAGAAAATGCCGAAGAACTGTATTGGACGTTATTCTCATTTGGCGCAATCATCTTTTTAATGCCCTATATCGCGATGCATTGCTCTTTTTTAAAATTACGCCAACGAGATGCAAATAAATTTCGCCCTTTTAGAGTACCTGGTGGTGAACTCTCAGCAAAACTAATTGCTGGTTTGTGTATTTTGATATTAATTATGTCTATTTTACTCTTTTTCTGGGTACCAGGAGAGCCAATTGATTTGAACTACATTGCTCAAGTGAGTGCAGGTTTGCTTGTTACATTGTTGTTTGGTGAAATGTTGGTCCGTAAAAATAAGTAAAACAACTTATTCATCATGAAATGTCTGATTTTAATTTTAAATGAGGCTTTCAGCAACGGTAATAAGGCAATAATAGTGCCTCATAATTAAAGCACGCTCTTTAGTCAATAAAGAGCGTGCTTTATCAATACTAATCACCTTTCTCATAGAACATTATCATTACACTTTGTCGTTAATTTATTGAGTAAACCTAAGCCTAAAAATTCTCGCTGAGTGGGAAATTACTTAATAGATTTAGTGTTAATAGCCCTGTGAGCTAGCGCTTTTCTGATAACATGTTTTGACGGCGTTATCCCCTTAACTCTACAGCGGGAGCAATGTTAACTGACATGGAATGTACTAACTCCTCAAACTCGGTTATGGGGACAGGACGGCTAAACAAATAACCTTGATATTGACTACAGCCATTATTAAATAAAAATTGACGCTGTTCTTGGGTTTCAACACCTTCAGCAATAACGTCATATTTTAGACTGCTAGATAAGTTGATAATTGTTTGTACTATGGCGGCATCATCGGGATCTGAGGTGATATCACGGACAAATGATTGATCTATTTTTAATTGCTTCAGTGGTAAGCGTTTCAAACAGGAAAGGGAAGAGTACCCAGTACCGAAATCATCCATCGAGAAGTCAATGCCGAGTTGATTTAACTGATGCATTTTCTCAATGGTAATATCGACATTTTCTAGCACCATACTTTCGGTTAATTCCAGTTTTAAACCGTGCGGATTTATCTTATTTGAGAGGATGATCTCTTGCACAGTTTCAACAAAATCTTCTTGTTGAAACTGTAAGGCACTAACATTAACGGATATCTGCCAGTTTTCTCGGTTGGGGATATTTTCCCACATTTTAAGTTGATGGCAAGCTGACTCTAGCACCCAACGTCCTATCGGTATTATTAAGCCACTCTCTTCTGCGAGGGGAATAAAATCAAGTGGTGAAACCATTCCTCGTCTCGGATGAAACCAGCGTAATAAGACTTCGGCACCCTGAATACCTTTGGTTTCATCTATTTGAATTTGATAATATAACTCAAGTTCTCCCTTATCAATTGCTTGGTGCAGTTCAGCTAACATAGCCGCATTTTCTTCTAACGCAATCTGCATAGCTGGATCAAAGAAACGAATGGCATTTCTGCCCGCCGCTTTTGCTTGGTACATGGCAACGTCAGCTTGTTTTAGAATTTCATCGGGGCTGGTTAAGTTTGATTTGAATAAACTGATGCCAATACTTGGCGTACAGTGAAAATTCATTTCGTTATTGGGATTTTTATTTTCTTTGATAGACAATTTGTAAGATTGGCAAATGGATAGACGTATTTTTTCTGCTACCTTTTCGGCAACATGGCCAGCAGTTGTTTCATCTTCATCAAGATTGGAAATCAAGGCAACAAACTCATCCCCTCCTAATCGAGCGACAATATCTTCACCTCTAACACTATCTTGTATTCTGGCGGCAACAGCTATTAATAGTTGATCGCCCATATTATGCCCTTGAGTGTCGTTAAGGGTTTTAAAGTGATCAAGGTCGATGAAAAAAAGTGCGTTGAATCTTTCTTCACGGGAACTAGTCGTCACCATAAGTTGCAATCTATCTTGCAACATTCTGCGATTAGGTAATTGTGTTAAGGAGTCATAAAAAGCCAGTCGTTGAATTTGCTCTTCTTGATTTTTGCGTTCAGTGATGTCTCTGCTAACACTCATTAAACCATAGCGAGTCCCATCTAGCCCATCAAAGGTTTTCTTAATGGTTTCATGTAATACTTTGCTGCCGTCAGGGTAAACTACCCACTCATCTTGACTGTATACTTTACCACTGGCAATAATTTCTTGCTCATCTAGCCCTGCTATATCTGAAGGTTTAAAATTCCCCTTGAGCTCCTGATCCATTTTTCCTTTCAGCTCTTGCTCTGTCAGGCCAACGTATTGTTCAAAAGCATGATTGCAACCAAGGTAGCGTCCTTGCACATCTTTAAAAGAGATTAAATCAGGTAATGAGCCAATCAAGCCTCTCATCAAGCTTTGTTCCCTGTTTAACAGTTTCTGGCTTTCTGTTAGGTCATGTTCGGATTTTCGGCGGTCACGTTGACGCCTTAATATCAAGCCCACTAGCATGGTACAAACAGGGAAAACCAATATAACTGGTTGTATCACTGCATCTATGACTTTAAATCGTAAATGTTCGGGCATTAGTAACATACAACCCAATACCGTGATTTGAATCAGCATGCCAAAAGAATATAACTTGAACCAATTAAGCTGTAGGTTTTTGCGTTTTAATATAAGGGCGTATATATAACCAATACAACCGGGGATGATGACACATAATGAGCCAACCAGAATTCCTGCCCCGCCTATATGAAGTCTTAAGCTAACCATCATCGCACCGGCAATTAGGGTGGGTACAAGGCCAAAAAATAAACCACAAAGACTGATCAGCACCCATCTCGTGTCAAAGAACATTCCAGGGGCTAATTCCCATGAAGTATTCATCACGGCAAGGCCGAGCATACCTATCAATAAGCCAGAGATAAGGTCGCGTAACTTTTTATTTTTGATGGATTCAAGCTTTAGTGCATCATAAACAACGCCTAAAGAAATCAGGAGTGCTGCATTGTAGAGTAGGGCAATAAAACTGCTAGTATCCATATAAGAAAACAAATGCCTTTTAAAAGTTAGTAATATTTTATCAGCCAAGTGACAATAACTGTATATGAGTTATGATACTAGCTGATTTTTCCATAGAGACTACTATATTTTATATGCGCTAGATTCTACCTTGTTTACAATCGCTTATGACTATATTTATTTAGAACATATCTGCTTCATATATAACAAAATCAGAAAGTTCTTTAGGGCTGAGACCATAGCATTGTTTAGCTAATGCTATGGTGGTTCGAGGGGCTAAGTAATATCCAGTAAAACTGCATCGACGCGAATGAGATAGCCTTTAAGTATAAATAACTAATGGCTGAGTCAGCCATTAGTTATTCTTTTTTTAAATGCAATGCGCTTGTTATTCGATAAGTCCCATATCAAGATCTGTTACGCATGTAATGTCAGAATTACATTTTATATGTCAGTAACTTCTCACTATGGCTCATAAGGAGCTTACAATAGACAACGATTGCTGTTGGCAGCATATTATCTAAATTGTTGTAGTAAACTCTGTTGTTCACTTAGTTTATCTAATAAATTCTGACTCAATGATACAGCCTCTAAACCATTTTCTTCACTTTTCGTGGCCATATTACTGATCGATATTATATTTTCACTCACTTGCGCAGTGACCACTGATTGCTCTTCAACTGCTGTTGCTATTTGCGCACTGATATCAGCTAATTCAGATACTTCACTGGTTATTTTTTCTAATGATTCACCCGTTTCATTAGCCAATTCAACACAGGTTTGAGATAAGGTATTACCTTGCTCCATGGCTACCGTTGCTGAGTCAGATTCTATTTGTAATTGACCTAATAGGGTACTAATCTCTTCAGTGGATTGTTGAGAACGCATGGCTAGGGCTCTCACTTCTTCTGCTACAACAGCAAACCCTCTGCCTTGTTCGCCTGCACGAGCAGCTTCTATTGCTGCATTTAAAGCAAGTAAATTTGTTTGATCGGCAATACTACTAATTTGAGTCAATACGGTTTCAATTGACTTAGTACCATTAATCAAACGACTAATAGCACTATCTACATCGGCAAGCTGCTCAGATAACTGATTAATTGCTTCAACTGTTTTAAATACCATTTTTTGACCTTCATTACTGATATCTAACCCTTGCTGCGATGATTCTGAGGCATGTGTAACTATTTTTGCTATATCTTGAACCGTTGCTGACATTTGATTAATAGCGGTAGCAACATGGTCAGTCTCCATCGCTTGTTGATTAAGTATATCGGCAACTTCACTACCGGTACTTGATGATTGTTGAGCTAATACGGTGATATTATCTGAGTCATCACTAACCCGACCAACGACAGCATTTAATTGTGAATCTTGCATTTTTAATGCTAATTCAATACAACCAACATCATCATTATTACCTGAATATAAATAAGCCATTAAACTGTTATTGAAAATGTTTTTAGATGATTGCACAACTTTTTTATACTTTTGACGCCAAGTGGTAAAAATACCGGCACCAACAGCAGCAATAATGAAATTAGACAGTGATATCCACAAGGGCACGTCAGTGAACGCGAGTGAAAACGCAGAAATGGCGACTAACAGAAATAAAATACTTTGTACCCATAAGGTGATATCTGTATGAGTGGTTAATTTATTTGATGAGTCTCCTGCACTAAGGCGAGGATAAATATCGTTAGCTCGCGTTTTTACATTCTCATCAAGAATTGTTCTGACGGACTGATATTCAACGGTGTTTCCTGAACTATCCTTGATTGGTGTTACAAAGGCATTAACCCAATAATAGTCACCATTTTTACACTTATTTTTAACCGGTCCCATCCATGAATTTCCTTCATGGATACTAGACCATAAATCCCCAAATGCCACTTTAGGCATGTCTGGATGTCTCACCATATTATGGGGTTGACCCTTTAATTCTTCTAACGAGTAGCCGGAGATTTCGCAAAAGTTTTTATTTGCGTACTTTATATGACTGTTTAAATCGGTCGTTGATAGTAAAACTTCGGAAGATGAAAAACTCTTTTCGCAATTCTTATTCATTTCTTTATAATTATCCATAATTTAGGCAAGGCACATGCGAAATTATAAAGTTACTCACCTATTAATTACTTGATCTACTTCAGTATTTATCTTATTGCTTATAATTCAGGGGGAGTTGACTTGAGTTGATTTTTGAAACAATTAATAAAGGAAACATTAGTTGATTTGAGTAGCTGCCTGAAGTGTTTACTGAAACAGATATCAATTGAAATAAACTAAGTGCTGAGGGGACAATATTTAATGCTTTGGACGGTTGAAATTTTATCTTTTTGAAAACACCAATAGCTGATTGTTAGCGGGCATCACATGATCGTCTATTAACGTAAGCCCCGCAGAGTTCGCTAATAACAAGATTGCTTCCATATCACGAATACCACTATCGATATCTCTGTCTTTCAGCCAGAGATCAAAATTAGCGTTACTTTCGCTAGTATATTTTCCTTGATACTTAAAGGGACCGTATATGCAAACCATGGCTTTTGGCGCTAGATTTTGTGCGATGCCTTCAAAAAACTTAACCACTAATGGCCAACTGATTATATGTAATGTATTGGCAGTATATAGCCCGTCAACTTGCGGATTATTTACAGGCATTGGCCAAGCTTTATTCAAATCTATCACAATGGGTTTTTGAACGTTAGATAAAGCCGATTCATCTAACCACAAATTAATACCTTGATGATTAACTGGTAAATCACTGGTTTGCCAAGTCAAGTGGGCTAGGTGCTGACCGAAGAAAACCGCATGTTGTCCTGTTCCTGAACCAATTTCTAATACCTGTTTGTTTTGTGAAAATACTTTTGACAGTATATTTAAAATTGGTCGTTTATTATTTTCACATGCTTGGGAAAAAGGTTTATTCATCATGATTTTCTAAAGGGTAATACCTGTTGACATTGTTCTTGATACGTTAGCATATGCTGCTGCTCTTGTTGACAAAAGTTTTTAATAGCTCCTCTAAAAGGTGCATGTTTTATCCAGTGGTAAGAGTGCGTTAATACAGGCTCAAATCCCCGTTGAATTTTGTGTTCACCTTGGGTGCCAGGGTTAAAGCTTTGCAAGTTATTTTGAATGCAAAATTCAATACCGCGATAATAACACAGCTCGAAATGCAAATTGTTATAGTGCTTGGTGCTACCCCAATATCTGCCATATAGCTGAGAATCATCGTAAAAAAATAGCGCACAAGCAATATCTTCACGTTCATGGCTAGCAATGATTAATAAAGTATTATCTGCCATGTCCGCAACTATTTGCCTAAAAAAGTCATAACTTAAGTGCGGTTGGTGACCTCGTTTCAAATAAGTAAGTTGGTAGGTTAAATAAAAAAACTCGAGGTCTTTTGGGCTGATTTCGTTATTTTTTAGCTGACGAATTTCAATCTTTTGTTCAATGATCGACAGCCTTTCTTTACGCGTATTTTTTCTTTTTCGGGAAGTGAATGTATTTAGAAAATCATCGAATGTTTTATAATCACGATTAAACCAATGAAATTGTACGGTATTGCGCTGATAAACCTCTTCAGGTAAAGCTGTCTTAATTTCTTCGCAATACAATATATGCCAGCTATTAATGTTTTCTTGTTGGCAATGTTCTATTAACGGTTCAAACAACTCACTCACCTGAAGTTGTGATGCGAGTAATTTATCACTACTTACGGGGGTAAAAGGGATGGTGGCAACCAGTTTCGGGTAATAATCTATGTCATGGCGTTTAAAGGCATCAGCCCAATCCCAGTCAAAAACATACTCCCCCCAAGAGTGACTTTTCAAATACATTGGCATAACAGCCGTTATTTCACTGTTTGTACGGGCAACTAAATGATGGGCTTGCCAGCCTTGTTTAGCTGTTGCAGAGTGACTTTTTTCCAGAGCATTAAAAAAATCATAACGAAGAAAGGGGCAAGATGAGTTATTTAAATTTTGCCAATCACTAGCACTTATTTTATCAATATTGTTAATAAAACTAATTTTTAACTTGGCATTCAATAGACAATTTCTCACTAGCTTAAATCTAGCTTTAAGGTTAACGCTTACATGAAAGTTATTAAAGGAGAACTTATCAATTACCGGTCTTTGTCTTTGTTGAAAGATCCATGTTTATACCCGTAATCATTCAAAATGCTCGATTCAGAGTGCTTGAGCAATTTCA
>OJGO01000261.1_pt1 | contig 22844 bp, 15 predicted proteins | sample 1594871 | NCBI WGS metagenome assembly OJGO01 (sample SAMN05416798, study PRJEB24817) | seawater metagenome | isolation source: Sea water | place: Canada:Atlantic | collected 2013-07 | reverse complement strand
ATTACGGTCAAAAAGAAGCGATTGAAATTCAAGGTCAAGATCCACGTCAATATTTAGTGATGACTAAGAAAATCGAAAGTGACGAACAAGGTAATGTTAAAGCGGTTCATACTGTTGATATTACTTGGGAGCAAAATGATAAAGGTCAAATGTTCCCACAAGAAGTTGCAGGCAGTGAAAAAGTGCTTCCAGCTGACATCGTGCTTATCGCTATGGGCTTTATGGGTCCTGAAGGTGGTTTAGTTGAGCAGTTTGGTCTAGAGCAAGATAATCGCTCTAATATCGCTGCAGAATACGATAAATTTGCTACAAGCAAAGAAGGCGTGTTCGCTGCGGGTGATGGCCGTCGCGGTCAAAGTTTAATTGTTTGGGCAATTGATGAAGGTCGTCGCTGTGCTCGTGAAGTTGACAGCTACCTTATGGGTAAGAGTTACTTGCCTTAAACAATTAGTTTCGACAGCCTCCAAAATGAAAGCTGATATCATTATAAAAATCCTACCATATTAATTATGGTGGGATTTTTTTATTAAGTGCTCTATCAATAACTGTTAATAGAAAATATATCGATAAGTTTTGGTGCTCTGTTTCAATATTGAAATAGAATTAGACTAAAGTTTTATCGCGAAATCATTAACTTTCAGAAAAAATGTCTATAATAGAAATCAGCAATAATTAGTTTGTTAAATGTAGAGAATATTTAATCATGAAGAGTGAGAAGGGATCGCTTATGTCTTTGTTGTTTAAGTTTTTGTCAAAATCTTAATAAGGCTCCATATGAATTTACTTAATAACTTAGTGTTTAAACAAAAGTTAATTTTACTTGTGTTGATCCCTCTTTTGGCGACACTGTTTTTTAGTTTGAGCAATTTAAATACGTTAACCTCAAAACAAGGGCAGCTTGAAGAAATTCATGACTTGATTAGCCTAACGGTTGCTAATAACGCACTCGTTCACGAGTTGCAAAAAGAGCGTGGCGCTACTGCTGTTTATATTGGTAGTAAAGGAGAAAAATTTTCTCAGGAATTAAAAAGCCAACGCAAACTGACTAATAGGGCTTATGAAAATCTTAATGTCGAGCTAAATGGTTTTTACTCTGAAAATGATAGGGTAAATAGCATTGTCTCAGTTATTAAGAGTGGCTTATTAAAATTAGAGGGAATTAGAGAGCGTTCAGATGATCTTTCAATCTCATTAAATCAGGCCATTGGCTACTACACAGCTCAAAATAATCAAATGCTAAGCTTAACAGAATTCTTTTCAGGCATTAGTCCAACTGAAACTGTTAGTACTGCTATTGCGTATTATGTGCTTTTAGAAGCTAAAGAGCGTGCTGGGATCGAGCGTGCTGTTGCTAGTGGTGGTTTTGCAAAGGACAGCTTCACACAAGCAGCCTTTCAAAAGTTTACGAGTCTAGTGGCTTTACAAGATAGTTACTTAGAGCAATTTAGCGCTAAAGCGTCATTAAAAGCCATAAACGCTTATAAAAATACTTTATATAATGACGATGTTGTTGAAGTAAATCGCATGAGAGAAGTGGCGATATCGATTGGTCAAGCGGGTCCGTTTAATGTTGATGCTGCTGAATGGTTTAAAAGTGCAACAGGGCGAATTAATTTACTAAAAGATATCGAGAACTTAGTCGCTGATGAGTTCATTACAGATGTCGATTTGCTCCTAAATGAAGCTAACACTAATGTTATGGTAGATCTGATTGTTATTATTACAACTTTCGTTATTACTATTTTTATTGTGTACGTTATTTTGACAAACTTGATTAAGCAATTGAATGAAATTTCCTTAACAATGGAAAAAGTAACGGAAGAAAATGATTTATCAATACAGGCAGGCGTTTTCAGCACAGATGAACTGGGAAATATTGCCAAAGGATTAAATAAAACCCTCAGTACATTTTCTAATGCTATTACTGAAATAAAAAGTAGTAGTGTTTCTCTTGCTGCCTCGGCGCAACAATCATCTGTCATTGTGAACAATAATGTCAATAGTTTGCAACAACAGCGTGATGAAACAGCTCAGGTGGCGACAGCAATAGAAGAAATGTCAGCAACAGTGCAAGAGGTCTCTCGTAATGCTAATGAGGCCATGTCATCAACACATCAGGTTAATACTCAGGCGATAGAGAGCCAGACTGTTGTAGGGAACTCATTAGAAGCTATTAATAATTTAGCATCAGAAGTTTCTGAAATAGGTTTACTTATTTCTGGGTTACATTCAACTACCTCGAATATATCAAATGTCATTGATGTTATTAAAGGTATTGCTGATCAAACGAATTTACTTGCCCTAAATGCAGCGATAGAAGCGGCAAGAGCAGGTGAACAAGGCCGTGGTTTTGCGGTAGTTGCTGATGAAGTGAGGACTTTAGCCCAACGTACTCAAGATTCAACTATTGAAATTGAAGAAATTATCAATCAATTGCAAAGTGAAGCAAGTAACGCTAATACTATGGTGGCAGGAACCCAAAAACGTGCCGACGACAGTATTGATGGCGCACATCAAATCGAATTATCACTGACAAGCATTGTAACGGCGGTCTCTGATATAAACTTGATGATAGAACAAATTGCCACCGCAGCAGAAGAGCAAGTTAGCGTCACGGAAGACATCAACAAGAACGTTAATGATATTGATAAAAAGTCTTCTGAAATCACTTCAGGAGCACAAGATGTTTCATTGGCGGCTAGTGAGCAAGTTGAGATTGCAAATAACCTTGAACAATTGGCTGCTAAATTTGTGGTATAACCGATCCATTTTTATCCTTTAACTGTTATTACTGTGTTCAATGAACAGCTGAAAAATGAGTGCTTTTGCGTATATTCATTTATTGGAAAATAAAATCAAGTGTGTTATAAGTGTTTTTGTGATTTTATACATTAATAACAAAGGATTAAGTTTATCGTATGCGAACGGACTCTACTGGGAATATTCCATTTATTTTAGGGGTCACTGGGCATCGTGATTTATTAACATCTACTGAAAACTCCCCTGAAGCGCTGAAAGAACAAGTAAAACAGGCTCTCATTTTTTGGCAAAAAAAAATAGGAGTAGAGACTCCGCTTTGGATATTAACTGGCTTAGCTGAAGGTGGAGATTTACTTGTAGCAGAAACGGTATTAGAGCTGCAAAGTGAAGGTGAAAATATACTATTACTCGCATGTTTACCAATGCCAGAGCCAGCGTTTAGAAAAGACTTTGTCACTTCAGACGCATTATCTGGCTATGTAAGCATTATTGAGCGGATAACAAATAGTAAAAATAGGCTTTTTGAACTCAAAAATCCATTATCAACAATAGAATTTGAAACGGCGATTAATGACAGTGAATTTGGCGTACTTCGTTCGGCTTTATACTTAAATCAAAGCCTTTTTGTTGCTAAGTACTGTAATGTTTTATTGGCTTTATGGGATGGACATGAAAGTAAAGGTCCAGGTGGCAGCGCCGATGCGGTGCAATACAAACTGGGTAATACTCCTGCTTGGCCAGAAGATATCATCGTTGATAAAAACCTCTTACCCGCATCTGACTTTGATGGCCAAGTTAGCGGAATTGTTCACCACCTCTTTGTTGCTCGCAAAACTAGCACCCTTAAACTGACAGAGCTAACTGAATTTACATCAATGGAAGTTGATGTCGGTAAACTTTACTCGTCTGTTGGTCAAACAAAGGGTAAAAATATTCTCAATGAACTCATTGTGCATGAATTTCAATTAATGCTTGATGAAATGACGTTCTATAACCAAATAGCGAAAAATCATACTGACGTATCAAGTTCTCACGATGATTGCTTCAGCAGCACAGGTGCAATTTTTCAAAAGGCTGATTCGATTGCTATTGCTAATCAATCTAAATATAGAAATGCGGTTAAAGCTTTTTTTACCATTATTACCCCTGGTTTTATAGCTTATGAGCTTGCAGGTAACTACATCGACCAATTGAGCAGTGTCTATATTCTTCTCGTTGTATTGTGCGCGATGTTGGGGAGTTGGTTACTTATTAAGTATGTGAGAAAAAATGATTATAAGTGGCAATATCAACTAGCGAGGGGGATTGCTGAAACTGTTCGCATTAGAGAATATCTAAATATCGCTGACGTAGAGCCAACAACCGAGCCATTAATTCCAAGACGATTTCGTGAAAATCTACCCTTATTAAACCATGTTATTCAACTGACAGAAATTCAATGGTGGGACAAAAACTACCAAAGCAGTCCTGAATCTATCAAAGCTATTTGGTTAGATGATCAAATAAAATTTTTAGATAGTAGACTTGAGTTATCTGCTAAATCAGTCACTGAATTAGTCTATAAACGGCCTCGTTATGCGGCTCATTTATGCAGTAAAACCGCATCAATTAGTTTTTATACCGCAGTGGTATTTGGTGTTATTTTATTACTAAATTTGACTGCGTTTTATTTTGTTGGCGTGGACATTTTCAATTCATTAAATGGCGCGCTAATGTACATAGTGCAGTATGGGTTAATGCTAGCGGGTATCGTTGTATTATGGAGCGAAATCGCTGGGTATGAGTCTACTACATTAGGTTATAGCAGTCTTAAAACACTATACGAGCGTGCGACAATACTGTTTGAAGAGACACCGGATAGAAGCAGTAAAAAAATGCTACTTGAGTTAGCAAAAGAAGCCGTATTTGAACATGTTACATGGACCCGTTCAGAAATGGCTAGCGACTTAAAAGAAAAATAAAAAACTTGTATTTAAGCAGTAAGGAAAACTAATTATGACCACAGAGAAAGTAAGCTTTTATCAAACACTTACTGATGATGAAATTGCCAAAGAAGTTGTAAGGGAAGAGCGTTTAGATAATAAATACAGGTTGGAATGGGGGGTTGATTCAAGCTTTACTATTTACTGTGACGATGAAGATGAACAAAAAACTTATACCCGCCATCTAGAATCTATCATAGGTGTTTTACCGCTAAAACATCCTAAAAACGAAGGTTGTTTTGTCAGTATAGGCTTAGAAAATAGCTTACAAATCTCTTTGAATCAGGGGCCTCACCTGAAAACATTGGAAGGTCATGATGAGAGAGTTCTTGGTTTAATTGAGCTGGATGACGGGAGCTTAGTCTCTGCAAGTACTGATGGTTTTCTTCGTTTTTGGAATACTAAAAGTGGGCAAATGCTCAGTGAAATTGAAACGTCACTTGAATCATTAGACCAAGTTAAATTCTTTCTTTTTCACGATATTGTGGCAATTAAAGAGAATGACTCTGTGAGTATTTGGAAGTTTTCAGGTGAGCAACTAGTTCAACTGGAAGGGCAAAAAAAGCAATTGCAAGCAGCTCATCAACTTTCATCCGGTAATTGGTTAATCTGGACAGAAAATACCAAGCCAAGTTTATGGACTAAAGAAGGAAAATCAATTAAGTCATTTTCTTTTCCGTTCCCAGTGTTCGGTGCGTACTGTGAACTTGAATCGAAACAGCTGCTAATTAAGCGTAGCGATTCGGTCATTTCATTATTTGATGAAAATGGCACTTTAGAAAGCGAACACCAAAACAACAAAGATATTGTTGATTTATTTGATCAATTAGCAAAAGGGCTTCGTGAAACTGAACAGTTTATAAATAAAAACCCAGATGTTAGTTATTTTCAGCACGCTAGAAATCTGCTTGCCTCGAAAAAAAGCTTATTTTGTGCCCATCAAGAGTTAGAAAAACAATCGTTAGATTTTGAGAATAATTCGACTGAGCAGAAAGTTTGGAACTTCTTTAGCCGGCCAGTATTTGAAAAAATTAAAACGGCACTAAAATCAGTGATTAAAACTGCTCGTACAAAAGAGAAAGTACTCTTACAGCTGATTGACGAAGGGGAAACAAGAAAAACTCGTTATATATCCAAAAAAGGTACTTTTGGCGTCATGGCTTGGGTTTTCTTGATCTTAACAGCCACTGCTGCAGGAGCGGGCTGGTATTTATTACAACAACCAGATTTACTTGAATCTATGGTGTCAGAGAACAGAGATTTGGTGAGAATTGCACAACAAAAGCCGGAAATCCTTGTTTATATTCCTGCGGTATTATTGTCTGTTTTTTGGTTGCTATTTTGGTCTAAATCACGAAAACACAATAAAAATGCTAAGCGTGAAAGCAATAATTTAACCGTGCTAAATGTGTTGTTACCAGGATATTATCAACTGATAGATAACATTAAGAGCTATCGAAAAAAATTAACAGGTCAAATACCTGTATTACAGGAAGGTAGTAGAGATCTTTATCAAGGACAATTCATTCAAGATCACATCGATGAATTGATCAGTGGTAAAATACAAGAATTAGCGATGAATGAATGTGGCTTAGATAAAGACGATATTATCTATAAAGATCAAGAGCCTATAATTTTACCAACATTTAGTTTAATTCAAGATAAAGAAAGACGATCACAAGTTGCGAGTAAACTTGTTTTTGAAAACGAATATTCATTCTGGCCAATAAAGGGTGGCACGCTAGTGAGTGCTGTGCAGTTTATCCAGTATACTTTTTTAACAAAAGATAAAATTGATGTCTTTACTACTTACTACGACTTTATAACCAATAAAGCGGTTGGTAAGGAAGCAAATGCCTTTTATTACAAAGATGTTACCAATATTGCGAAAAAGGAAGTTGATCGTGATGATTTCTGGGAGGATAAAAATAAAGATATTTCAGCAACTGAAATTGTTTTATCAGTTGCCAGTGGAGAGAAGATTCGTTTAACAATTCTAAATGAAGAAAGTTTGTCAAAAATACACCAACAGACTAAAGATGTAGAAACAATTAGCCCTGAAATGTTGATGAAAAAACTAGAAGACGAGCGGACAAGTATTGAACAAGATGACGATTTATCCGAAGAAGAAAAACAAGATGAATTTAGAGTCGTAGATGGTCGTATAGCTGAAGCTAAAACGAGTTTATTTGAATTAGACTCTAGTCAAACAAGCAATAAAGCTGATGAAGCAATTAAGAATATTCGTAACCAGTTACAGCAGCACAAAAAGGAAAGTTAATGAGCAAAGTATTTATCAGTTATAGCTCATCTGATAGACCTGCGGTGAAGTTATTGAAAGAGGCTTTAGAGCAACTTTCTTATGATGTTTGGTTTGATCAAGACGCTATTTTACCCGGTGGTTATTACGCAAAGGATATAGCTACAGCGCTAAAGGATATTGATGTTTTTGTGTTGATGACAAGCGCTAATTCAATAGGGGATAAATTACATAACGTTGTTGGTTCGAGTGAGGTAGCTAAAGAAGTGGTTTTAGCACAAAGTTCTTCTGCGGTTATTATTCCGGTTAAATTAGATGATTGTTGGATGGAAACAACCACACACGATGAGTTTACCTATTTATTAGCTCGTACGCAGTGGCTGGATGCGGGTTATTGTAATTCACCGACTGACTTTATGGATGTTGCCAAACGGATTGATAACGCCTTAGTTTCGGGTGACTTTAAGTTTAATCACGATACAACACTTGATGAGATTGATAAATTATTGAAGCAAGGGTTATTTGGGCAAGCGACATCGAGGATGAATGCTAATGCATTTCCAGATATTGCGAGTGATAGAGTGACATTGATTAATTCAATACTTGCGCTGTCAGAGCGGCCTATATCAAGTCTGAGTAAGATAAAGGTTGATAACTTAGTACGCGACCTTGTTCAGATTCGTAATGAAAGCGTAAGACCAGCAGCCCTTTATTTGCAGGGGGCTTTGTCAACCTTCTATTACCAAACGAATGCTGTTTATGATCCAACAGGTGGCTTAGTTGCACTTAAAAAAGAAGCTGCGACTCTTGGTCGATTAAAAGCTAAATATGTAATGTCAATTGCGCACTTATTGCCATCTGTTAATCAATATTCTTTGCAGTGGTCAAAATAATTGACTGCTTTGAAGGGCTAGCTATTCCAGTTATGCTAATGAGTAAGGCTATTATTTAAATATAAGATAGCCTTGCTTGTTAATTACTACCTCTATTGATATTCATATACTAAAACAGTTAATAGCAGCTGCACTGTTGTTGCTGTTCAATATGACTTATTATTGTCGTCATAAGGTACTTTATTTCGTTTATAATCTTTGGTTTTGATTGTATTCATTTTATAGACTGACACAAAATTAATAGTTATGCAGTTTAAAAGCTTACTAAAATCCTCAGTTGATGACTGAAGAAAAACCCTAGTGCCAATCAATTAGTCCTATATCTAAGTCGTTATTAGTATATTTTCAACATTTGACTCATCTTGATTAACCTATTACTTCAGCTCTTTATTAAAAAAGCTACAAATAACGAATAAGAATAAAGTAACTCAAAATATGCCACATAGGTGTCTTTCGTTTGTGTTATGGTTTTTTATTTTCTAACTCTACACAGCGAAAAATAATGTGAATATATTTTTAATACTGTTAATCAAAATTTTCCCACTATACATCAATGTTGGTTTAGGCTTTTTCGCTACAAAATATTTAGATGTTCAAAGACACAGTGTTGCCGCTCTGCTTATTTATATCATAGGCCCTATCGTTGTCTTGTCAGCAACCATGAGTGTAGAAATAAATGTAAGTGTTGCCTTTTTACCCATCTTTTTATATATCTTCGGTTCCATCATTGCTTTCGCTACTCTGTTCCTTTTTGGGAAAAACTGGAATGACCCAACAGGTAATATTTTAGCTTTTTCGAGTGGTACGGGAAATACCGGCTATTTTGGCATACCTCTCGCGTTGATTTTTTTCGATACAAACTTAGCAAATATATATATTTTCACAGTATTGGCTTCGCTTTTATATGAAAATACCACTGGCTTTTATGTAACGGCGAAAGGAAATTTCACCGCTAAACAAAGTCTTGTTAAGATAATAAAACTGCCAATTTTGCATGCATTTATTGTCGGAATCACCTTAAATATTATGGGAATAAAACTTCCTCAAGAGTTGACGTTTTACTCGGATCAATTCAAAAGTGCCTATGGCATTCTTGGCATGATGATGTTGGGAATGGGGCTTCATGGCTTTAATAAAAGTGAAGATTTAGATGTTAAATTTATAAAAATCGCTTTTATCATCAAATTTATTTTTTGGCCCGCTGCAATTTTGGCACTTATTTATCTAGATAAAACATTGATTCAATTACTCAATGACGATTTATACAAAGTACTGATCTTGTTTTCTATTGTACCACTTGCAGGGAATACAGTTTCACTCGCCGTACTGTTAAATGCTAAACCAGAAAAGGCGAGTTTATCTGTCTTTTTAAGTACAGTGGTGTCCATTTTATTTATACCACTAGCACTTTACTTATACGGTGGCTTTTAAAACGATCTTAGTGTTAAGCCTTTATTGCGCTTGCAAGAACTTAGCTTTTAATTTATTGATAAATAACCGTAAGATGAGCGGTAATTGTTGCTGATAAGAATGCACAGCATAAACATTTCTCGCTTCGCCTAAATAATCAGGTAATACACGCTGTAAGGCGCCTGATTGCAATTCACTTTTAATGAATATTGATGGTATTAAACATATACCAGCACCTGTTACTGCGCTGTTGATAGCGCTGGTTGAGGTGTTCATTTTTAGGTATTTTGAACTGTTAAACGTAATGATGTTTTTATTGTCTTTAGTCAGCGAAAAATCACTTTGCCATGGCAGCATAATTAAATTTTGTTGTGATAAGTTTTGCTCATTAACGTCAACGTGCTTAGCCAAGTATTTTGGCGAAGCCACTAAGACACTTTCTAACTCACCAATTAATATCGCATGATATGAGCTATCTTTTTGAGGACCGACTGAAATGGCGACATCAAGCTGATGTTTAAGTATATCTAATCGCTCGTCAGTAAAAGTAAGTTCAGGGGTTAGTTTCGGGTATTCATCGCATAACGCTGTGATTATAGGGGTGACTAAGGATGCCTCAAAAGCATGTGGCGCCGTTATTGCAATTCGGCCTGCTGGTGCTATCGCACTCTCGTCTATTTCATCTATCGTGACGGTTAATAATTCAAGTAATTGCTCACTGCGTTTGGCAACTAGCTGGCCTGCAGGTGTTAAATTTAATGTACGAGTACTTCTATTGAGCAAGCGTACCCCTAAGCCTCGTTCAAGTTGAGTCACGTACTGACTAATGGCTGATTTAGTATGCCCTAGACTTTGAGCTGCCTCTGTAAATGAGCCTTGTTTGAGCACTTCGTCAAACACTAACATTTGATAAGCTAAACGCCTTTGTTCACTTTTATTGAACATTGTTTTCATCTTTTGGTTAATTATTACAAATCAGAATAACAATAAACTATAACTTCTGAAATAACTAAGAGATAAAAGATGAATCAAATAACATTAAACACTATTAGAAATAACGTTATGCAAGCTAGCGCGCAGTGGATCTCTGATTTCAATCAAGGGAATGTCCAAACATGCATCAACCGCTACTTACCCAGTGCAACAATGCAAGTTCACCCATTTGGAAAATTTACGTCAATAGAAGCTATTGCTGATTTTTGGCTCGAGTTTGCCAAAAGTAATCCAAGCGATTTAGTTTACCGCAATGTTGACATTAAAGTATTGAGTGAAGGGCAAGCAATACTTTCAGCGAATTGGTCTATGAATATTGCTAGTGGTTTTATTAGCAAAGAGCTGTGGACTAGAGCAGAAGACGGTCAGTGGTACCTTGAAGAAGACGACTTTAGCGTCTTAGCGCAACATACAACATCTGCTTCTGATAAAAGAACCGCTTTAGTGTTGGTTGATCTGCAAAATGATTACTTTAGTGGTGGCCGTTTTGAGCTTGATAATACTGAGCTAGCCGCTAAAAAAGCCAGCCAATTATTAGCGCACTTTAGAGAAAATGAAATGCCTGTTATTCATATTCAACATCTATTTAAAGAGGCTAATGCCGCCTTTTTTACTGCAAATACAGTAGGCGCTGAAATTGAATCAAGTGTTAAACCTACTGACAATGAGCCTGTCATCATCAAACATCAAATAGACAGTTTTATTGAAACCACATTGGAACAAACATTGGTTGAGTTAGCTATAGATAACCTTGTTATTGTTGGTGCAATGGCACAAGCGTGCGTGCAAACTATTTGTCGGAGTGCGGTCAATAAAGGCTATAAGTGTCAGGTGATTTCTGATGCCATTGCTGCGCCTAAATTAGACTATAAGCAACACACCTTTACCGGAGAACAGCTGGTTGCCGCCAACTTAATTTCATTGTCGTTTGGCGGCGCTGATATTACCGAGACCAACGAGTGGTTACAAAAAAATAGTTAAAAAATATATTAAACAATATATTAAACAATATATTAAAGAGTAATAAAAAAAGTGACTGTTATTCGAAATAGTCACTCTTTTTGCTTATTACGGCATGTCGAAGCATATCTATATGCCCTATGTGTTGTGGTTCAACTAAACGAACACATAAGCTGTCACTTATTATGACGAGAGCTAGAGAAATTGAGGGAGTGGCTTCTTTGCACGTGTTGCGAAAAATTAATGTCCTAGAAACGCTAAAGCTCTCTCATAGGAGGCTTCTTAATTCCAGTATAAGGTAAGAAAAAACTTGTGTGTGCTAGCGTGTCATTACGAGTTTTTTGTTGTCAAAGCCCTATGGTACTGATTAGCGTAAAGCACCCAGCAGTACAACAATGTTCATGTAAATCTCAGCTAGTCATGTCTCACAATTGCGACTGTGCATAATGAATACTGTGTCGTAATTGATACACTTCATCAACGAACGAAAACTGATCATGGTATAAAAGGCTTAACTATCAGTTACTTGATTTTTGTTTCACCTATGGCACAAGACTTGTAATAACTAATCATCTTATTTACGAATAGAAGATGAATTATGGATATACAAAGAAAAGCTGATCCAAAACCACTTTGGAAAAAATATGGGGTTATTTTAGCTGTATTGATTCTACTTATTGGCACTTATTCATTAAGAAATGTTTTAGGTAATGCTTCTTACTTTATTGAAAGAAGCGCCGTTGTTACTGCCAAAGTAGAGCAAGGTGATTTTCGAGTGAATGTTCGCGCAACAGGTGTTTTAAAGCCGCTTAATATTCGTTGGGTCTCATCACAAGTTTCAGGCAGAGCAGAGCAAGTTTTTGTTAAAGCTGGCGCTGAAGTCAATGAAGGTGATGTACTTGTGCAGTTATCTAACCCTGAACTACATCGTAATTTAGAAAAGGCGCGTTGGGAGCTTGAAGCAAAAAAGGCTGAAAGTCATGTTGCTTTTGTGATGCTAGAATCTCAGATGGTTGATTTAGAAAATTCAGTATTGTCCGCAAAATATAGTTATCAATCAGCGAAGCTAAAACTGGATGCAGAGACAGAACTCTTGGCACAAGGTAATGCAACAGTGTCTGCGCTTGAATACCAAAGAAGCCAATTAACTGTTAAGCAACAAATGCAGTTTTGGCATGCTCAACAACAAAAAACTGAAAAAATGAAAGCGAATATGGCGGCAACAAAAATTGCTCAACAAGCCCGTATTGGTTTGGTTGAAAACAATTATCAGCGGGTGAAAGAGCAGGTTGCTGCATTGCAAGTGAGATCTTCAACCTCTGGTGTCGTGCAACAAGTATCACTAGAGCTCGGTGAACGGGCGCAAGTAGGAGATAGTGTTGCCTTAGTCGCAGATCAAAAAACCTTGTTTGCCGAATTACAGGTACAAGAAGTTAGAGTAAGAGATATTGCCTTAGGGCAATTGGTGACTATTGATACTCGCACCAGTGAGATTATTGGTGAAGTGACTCGTATCGACCCAGCGGTAAAATCTGGCATGGTGTTAGTTGATGTCAAATTAATCAGCGATTTACCAGCAGAAGCTCGTCCTGAATTAACCATTGATGGATTAATTGCCATTAGTCATATTGAAAATGCTTTGTACGTAAAACGCCCTGTTTATGCACCAAGATATACTAAAGTTGCTCTATATAAACTGAGTCAAGACCAGCAATTTGCGAGTAAATTTTCTGTTGGTTTGGGTCAAAGCTCTGTGAATAAAATTCAAATTGTTGAAGGTTTGATGCTTGGCGATGAAATTATTATTTCAGACACATCAAACTGGCAAGAGCATCAAGAGATTAAGATAAATTAACTATCTATTGTTAACAAAGCGAAATAAGACACAGTAAAAAGCTTAAAAATAAAAAGGTTACTTAACTATTAGTGACTAAAAAAATTGAAAATCAGCACCCAACAACCTGCTGATGAAAAAAGGGAATAATTATGACTGCACTCATCACGTTAAAAAACATTAGTAAAACATTCTTAACGGAAGAAATAGAAACGCGGGCTTTAAATGCCATTAATCTAGAGATTAATGAGGGTGAATACCTATCACTAAGTGGTCAGTCAGGTTGTGGCAAATCAACCTTACTCTCCTTATTAGGATTATTAGATGCGCCTAGTTCAGGGCATTATCATTTAGCGGGGAGTGATGTTTCTTCGTTGACGCGAGATCAAAGAGCGAAAATACGCAGTGAACAAATAGGATTTGTTTTTCAATCGTTTAACTTGATTTCAGATCTCACTGTCTTTGAAAATGTTATGTTGCCATTGACGTATCAAAGCGGTAAATCTAAAAAAGTCATTGAAGCGAAAGTGAATGAAGTATTAGCAAAAGTGGAAATGGGGCATCGGAAAAACCATTATCCTTCACAGTTATCCGGCGGACAACAACAGCGTGTTGCCGTTGCGAGAGCCTTAGTTAATGATCCTGCTATTATCCTTGCTGATGAACCAACAGGTAACTTAGATTCAAAAAATGCTGAGGCAGTTTTACAACTATTCGATCAACTTCATCAGGATGGCGCAACGATTTGTATGGTAACTCATGATCCTTCTTCAGCGAAAAGAGCGAGTCGTTGTCTAGAAATGTTTGATGGCCAGCTGATAAAAGATAGTCTTAATCATGAACGTCAAGTAACCGTTAAACCAGCTGAATTGGCTGCGGGTTAACCCTAGGAGAAGTAACATGTCGATGTTAATAGATATTAAATATGCTTTTCGTTTGTTATTTAAAGCGCCTAAGTTTACCGCGATGACGTTAGGCGTATTAATCGGTGGGTTATCGATTAGCTTATTCACCTTTTCATTTTTATATACCATGGTTTATAAACCGCTACCAATACCTGAGGCTGAAACGGCAAAAGCAATCACTGCGGAATTTGAAGGTAACTATAATCTAATCACCGGTTATGAATTTAACAATGTTAAAGAGAGTGTTACCAGTTTTTCCGAGTTTGGTGTTTATGATAATCGTAATATTCGTTTGTCTGTTGAAGAGTCGGGTAAAGATATTTCAGGCAGCTATGTACAGAGTGGTTTTTTTGAGTTTAGTCGTACCAAACCTATTTTGGGCCGAACGATTCAAGCCCAAGATACCAAGGTTGGTGCAATTCCTGTAGCGCTAATTAGCTATGACACTTGGCAATCTGAGCTTAATGGTGATGAGAATGTTTTATCAAAAAGCATGATATTAAACGGAGCTATCACTGATGTTATCGGGGTTATGCCACAAGGGTACTTATTTCCTAATACCTCGCAACTTTGGTTACCACTATCAGACGATGTCTTTAACGCAACAGCACAGCAAAGTGAAAACTATTATGCGTATGGTCGAGTTAAAGCGGGTATAAGCATTGAGCGAGCTGAACTGGAATTAGGACAAGCCATTAACCAAGTTTATCAGCAGAATGTTAAGTTATATAGCATGCCAGCATTAACAAAAGGCGCGAAGCTGATGTCATTTCAAGCAGCGCAAACTGGTGGACAAGGCAGTATCGTTTTTGTTTTTTTAAATGGCATTTCATGGTTAATTTTATTGCTTGCTTGCATCAATGTCGGTAATTTGTTGCTTGCACGTACGATTGAACGTCAAAAAGAAACCGCTATTCGTGCTGCTTTGGGGGCAACCTCTTCTCGCTTAGTTAGCCAATTAATGTGGGAAGGCATTATTATTTCAACGGTTGGTGGTGTTTTATCATTATTATTAGTCGGTGCTGCTTTAGATTATACCGAAATTGCTCTTCATTCATGGCTTCCTACGGGCGGTTCATTTTGGTGGCATTGGGGCATGGATCTACGCACGCTGTTAATGGGTATCGCATTTACCTTTATTACTATTCTATTATCAGCATTTTTACCTGCTTGGCGCTCAGCTAGACAAGATATTAATACCACTTTAAGAGATGGAACTCGTGGTGCACAAAGTAAAAAAGCGGGAAGAATTTCTCGAATATTAGTGACCAGCCAAGTTTTTTTGGTAGCCACACTCATGCTAATAGGATCTGTTTCTGCTTATATCTCACATAAATTTATTCACCTAGAAATGGGCGATAACTATAGCGATGTGATGTCAGCAAGAATGTCTATTCCAGAAAGTAAATATCCCGAGCCGGCACAGCAATTGGCGTTATTTCAATCATTGAAAGAAAGAATAGAACAGCATCCCCAAGTTGTGGGTGTTGTGGCTAACGATTGGCACCCCCAGCTAACGGTGACTCTGGAAGGAAAAGATTATACCTCTGAAGAGAGTAAACCTAAAATTGATACAATAATGGTTATTGGTGATACATCAACGGTAGGTATTAACTTGGTGGCAGGTAGACAATTTACTCACCTTGATAAGCTGGGTAATCGTAAAACCGCGATGATAAGCCAATCTATGGCTAAGCGTTATTGGCCTGGAGAGTCACCTTTAGAAAAAAGCTTTCAGATAAAAATTGATGATAAAAATGAGAGAGTATTTGTTGTTGGTGTGGTTACCGACCGCTTAAATCCGTCCACTATGTTTAGCCGATTAGATAGTGCTGATGAAGTGTATTTATCAGGATTACAATTTATTAGTAGTTTTCAAATTGTTTATTATCGTATTTTACCGACAACACAAAATGCAGAAGAAATTTTTTATCAAGCCATGTTCGATACCGATCGTTCAATTGAAATGACGTACTCGGTGCAATTAGCGAGTAAAAATCGTCATATGATGCGCGACTCAATGGGCTTAATGTCGAATGTAACTTTTGGTACGGGTTTCTTTGCTCTATTGTTAGCTATGGTAGGTATTTATGGTTTAACAGCAAATTCTGTTGCTCAACGTACCCATGAAGTAGGTATTAGGCGTGCGGTTGGCGCGAGTGATAAAAATATTACTCAGATGTTTTTAAAGCAAGGTGCTCGTCAGTTAGTTATCGGTTTAGGCTTGGCAGTAGTGTTGTTTGCTTTAATTTCCTTTGGCTTTCATAAGTTTACTGAAGAAATATTTCCGGTATATCTCTACTTCGTTATTGCGGCAACGGTTGTTATAGGATTATCCGTTATCGTTATGTTGGCAATATATGCGCCCACTAAGCGCGCCGTTAAAATGGAGCCGAGTATAGCGTTACGTTACGAATAAAAATATAAAACGCAATTTGGGGTAACAGATAGGGTCTCTTCTTTATCTGTTATCCTTTTCAACTTTTATATTGTTATATACCCAAGCTACCTGAAGGTGCCGGTTTCAGCTGGAAATAGAAATGCCTTTAGGCAAGGCATTGATTGAATAGAATAGTTATTCTATTATCGAAATCAATAACGTAGCATAAAGCGTTTCTAAACCAGCCCTGGGGGGGACGTTTGAGCAAACCATGTTCTTCGTTGCCTCCTTTTTTAAGGGAATAACCCTGAATAAAATGAGACGCCTTGATCATGAATTGCTCAAACGTCCTGAACCACGCATCTTCAAGTGGCTTGGGTATAGTCATCTAATTCTTGTTCATTTTCTCGATATTACTTACAGTGACTATATAACCTTGGTAATTTAACTACTTATGAATACACGCTTGTGAATAAAAAAATACTAATCGCCGATGATGACATTAATATCATTGCTAGTTTAAAGTTTGTTTTAGCCGATGAAGGCTACGATATTGTGGCGGTCACAACACCTCAAGCTGCGATAGAGAATTTAAAAGCTCAAAGTGTAGATTTGGTTCTACTTGATATGAATTTTCAGCAAGATACCACCTCAGGGGCTGAAGGCGTTCAATTAGTTGAAGCAATCTCGGTACTTGAACTGAATATTCCTATTATTGTGATGACTGGTTGGGCGACAATTGATATTGCCGTTGAAGCAATGCAAGCTGGCGCAAAAGACTTCATTCAGAAACCGTGGAAAAATGAACGCATGCTCAGTGCAATTGAAAATCAATTAGCCTTGGCAAAATCTGATAAAAAAGCACAAAGACTCAGCCAGCAAAATCAGTTGCTTACCTCGCAAGCCCACCCAGAAAGTCGTGCGGGCATCATTGCACAGTCTCAACCAATGCAAGACTTATTGGCAACCCTTGATGACTTAGCTCAAAGCGATATGAGCATTTTATTAACCGGTGACAATGGCACAGGTAAAAGCATGCTTGCCGCATATGTGCATAGTGTTTCTAGCCGAAAAAAACACTCTTTTGTGCCTGTTAATATGGGGGCAATACCCGAATCACTTTTTGAAAGTGAAATGTTTGGCCATGTAAAAGGGGCGTTTACTGACGCTAAAGAAAATCGTATTGGTCGCTTTGAAATGGCTGAGCAAGGAACTTTATTTTTAGATGAACTTGCTAATATCCCTTTTGCACAACAAGCTAAACTGTTGCATGTGCTCGAGGCACAACAATTTGAGGCGGTTGGCAGTAGTAAGTCATTACATGCCGATGTACGTATAATTTCGGCGACTAATAGTGATTTATTATCTGATATTAAAAACAATACCTTTAGACAAGACTTATATTACCGACTAAATACTATTGAGTTAAGAGTGCCATCCCTAAGTGAACGGGTGGAAGATATTCCTGCACTTGCCGCACACTTTCTACAATCTTTTAGTGCTAAATACCATCGAGCATGTCCTCAACTGACTGATCAAGCGATCATTGCCATGCAGCAATATGACTGGCCGGGTAATATTCGTGAGCTTAGCCATATGATGGAAAGAGTACTGTTTACCTGTAAAAAAGACAGCATTGATACCGCGGAGTTGCGGTTAACAGGCGCTGAAAATGGTAGTATTGAGTCTTTAGATGATCCTACTTTAAGCCTTGATGAAATTGAAAGAAAAACCTTGATTAAGCGTCTGAAGTTTCATCGTGGTAATGCCACTGAAACGGCAAAGTCTTTAGGGTTAAGCAGAAGCGGCTATTATCGACGTTTGAGTAAGTATGAATTGGATTAAAGAAAGTTGGCAATTACTCTTGGGTAAGTCAAAAATTCAACGAGGTGATAACCAGCATAAATTATTACTGTTGGTGTGTATCCCGTGTTTTCTCATCACAGCCACTGCGCTATTCTTAACAAATATGTCAGGCTATCTAATTGCTTTTATTCTTATTATCTTATTGCTGCTTTGTAGTTTTGCCATTGTCGCGAGTAGACAAAGTTCTCAGTATCAAATCCGTACTTTATCTAGCTTAATTGAGTCGATGATTGATGGTGACTATACGTTAAGAGGACGATTACAAACGAATCAAGCGTTTCAAGAATTACTCAATTCGGTGAATGTTTTAGCAGATACTTTGTCGAAACATAAAATTGAAGCTAAAGAATCACGTTTATTATTAGAGCGCATCATGGAACAAATGGATGCCATGGTATTAGCAACAGATGATCAAGGTTTTGTCGTTATGGCAAATGCGTCAGCACATAAGCTTGTGTTGGGAGAAGTTGATAATATCAAGGCAATCCAACTTGCGACTTTGCCCATTGGCGCTGAAATTGTTAGTGCCAGTGCAGGCATCATTGAATTTAAAGAAGGAATTATTACTGGCGAACATTTTTTATCGAAGGAGTCTTTTTTAAGTGATGGTAAACAACATCAACTTTATACCTTGACGAATGCCGAACGTCTTTTGATGGAAAAAGAGCGCAAAGCTTGGCAAAGCTTACTTCGTGTACTAAGCCATGAAATGAATAATTCATTAACACCCATTGTTGCCATCAGCCAATCCATGCAAAAAAAGTTACAAAAGCCAGGTAGTGATGTAGATAAAGTCCCTTTACTTGATGGCATTAACATTATTAATGAACGTGCAGACTCGTTAAGCCAGTTCATTGCCAGTTATAGCCAACTATCTCAGCTACCTAAGCCGCATAAAACAGCATTCAAATTAGCATTGTTGATTGATAATCTTTCTACACTTTACCCAGAATGTAAAATACAGTGTGAAATAGATAACAAATTATTAATTGCAGCCGATAAAAATCAGCTTGAACAAGTGTTGATAAATTTATTTAAAAATTCGGTTGAAGCAATGAGCAAGGTTGATGAAAAAATCATTGAGATTAGTAGTTCTCAAGAAGGGCATTGGCAGCATATTTATATTCGAGATTTTGGCTCAGGCATTGCAAACTTAGCTAATGTTTTTGTGCCGTTTTACACGACAAAACCTCAAGGTAGCGGTATTGGTTTAGCATTGTGTCGACAAATTTTATTTAATCATAACGGTTCAATTAAAATAGACAATTATAATTGCTCCTTGCAAGGCACTGATAAGATTAAGCAAGGTGTTGAAGTAGTGTTGTCCTTACCCAAACATGCAGATTAAACTAGAAAATTTCTAGTGATGAAATCACAAAGTATTTGCTACGGCTGGTATCATTAGCCCAAAATAAATGAAGTCTAATTCCTTTTATTACCGACTATTAATTCTATGAACGCAAACTCTCTAATAATCCTCGATTTTGAAACAACCGGTCTATCACCTGATAATGGCGATAGAGCGATTGAGATTGGTGCCGTAAAACTCGCAAATGGCGTAGTAACTGAGCGCTTTCAAGAGCTAATGTATCCTGGGCGACCGGTAAGTCATTTTATTGCAGATTACACAGGGATCACCAATGAAATGTTAAGTAAGGCGGCGCCTTGTCATGAAGTGATGCAGCGTTTTGCTGATTTTATTCAAGGTCAAAACCTGGTTGCTCATAATGCATCATTTGATAAACGCTTTTTAGATAGTGAGCTAAGGCGTATTTCGTCGAATTATGATGGTCAATTCGCTTGCTCGTTATTATTATCTCGCCGATTATACCAAATGGCGCCTAACCATAAGTTAGGGACATTGATTAACTACAAAGGTATAGCTTCAAATGGTAGTTTTCATAGAGCATTGTATGACTCTGAAATGACGGCAAAGCTTTGGCTTGCGATGTTGGAGGATATTCAGCAACAAGCCGGTATTGATGAGGTGCCATTTTCAATGATTCAGAAGTTAACTAAAACGACTAAAGCGAATGTCGGTAAGCTTTTAGCTAACTACAGATAAAAGCTTACTAAATAAGGCGTGCTGAAATACCCAGTACGTTTTGAGTTTAATACGTTGTTTTACGTTCTAATAGTAGGCCTTTATAACAGGCTAAACTTATGGCTGTTTTCTAATTTGATTAGCACACTCGGCTAAGACGATAGCTCCTGCGGTAGAGACATTGAGCGAGTTACCCATGCCAAACATAGGAATATGAATTTGCTGATGGCTCAATTTCAATGCTGTTTCACTCACACCTTTGCGTTCATTACCTAATACTAATACACATTTAGCAGGGTAAGTAACAGTAGTGTAATCAACCGACTCATGGCAGAGTTCAACACTAAAAATGGTATGTCCCTCATCTCGTAAGGTTTGTAAACTTGCTGTGGTGCTATCACTATATTCAACGCAAACCCATTTTGCTTCATTTCTAGAAGCCTTTTTCATTTTCTTATCTGAAATCGTTAGCGCGCCACAAACGATGACTTTTTCAATGGCAAAAGCATCAGCCAAACGGATGAAAGCACCAATGTTATAGCTGTTGGTGACATTATCTAAAACCACAATCAAAGGTATTTTAGGCTTAGTTAAGTATTCATCGCGAGTTGGTTTGTTCTTTCTCAGATCTTCTTTGGTAAGTTGTATTTTTGAATTCATCATTTCTACTCTGATTACTTAATATGACTGCTCTGTTTTGTTTTTCATGGCGTATTTTAGTGCGTCATTTTAGCTGTGATGTTAGCGGGAGTTCTTGGCGAGGATTGTGCGACTTTATCTGCTGAAGATCAAATGAATGTTAGCTAGAATTTGCTCAGTTATGCTATTAGTGCAATAAATATTTCCAGTTGTCGTCACTTTGCTTTTAACTATTTTGTTTATGTAAGGCTAAAACTTCATGCTCATATTCTTTTTCTCAGCATTCTATCGCAATGTTTTTTTCGATAAACCTTGCTGGTTAAGAAAATATAGCGATAATCGAGCCTGGTTTTACTTGCTGAGTTAAATAAGTGCAATTATTAGAAATAGAGTGTTTAGGTCAAACACTACGATTAGAAGGTTCAATGGCTGGATGGCAGCAACTCTTTTGGGGTGATCAATGTGTCTCTCAGATTAATGCCAATGCCGATAGCGAGACATTTTCACATCAATTTTCGTTACATAGAGACGGAAGTGAACAGGGAGAGCTGCAAGTAGAACTTAAAGGTTCATTACAGTGGCAGCCCTTTGACCTGCAGTTTCAACTGTTAGTTAATGAAGAGCTGTTACATGAAAACACTCTTAATGAAAAAGATATAGAACAAAGACACGTTGCACAACACACAAAACAGCCGATTAAATTTAGTTTTGTTGGTATGGCGGGTCTTGGTTTAAAACTTTTAAAAAGTGCCAAGGTCATTAAAGTGTTGTTTGCTGCGGGTAGTTTGGCAGCTTATAGCTGGCTATTTTCTATTGAATTTGCCATCGCACTTATTCTTTGTTTAGTCTTTCATGAATATGGCCATATTAAAGCGATGAAATATTTTGGTTTGAAAACCAAAGGTATCTATCTCATACCATTTGTTGGTGGCTTAGCGCTCAGCGATGACAAAATTAATACTCGCTGGCAAGATATTGTCATTTCCATAATGGGGCCTTTCTTCGGCTTAATACTCTCTATCGGCTGTTTAATTGGTTATTGGCTTACCGATATCGAAATACTCGCCGGTTTAGCTGTATTTAATGCCTTGCTCAACTTGTTTAATATGTTGCCAGTATTACCGTTAGATGGTGGACATGTCCTAAAAAGTATCGCGTTTTCAATCAACTCTAAAGTGGGTTTAGTTGCATGTGTTTTAGGTGCGGCTTTGGGGGTATATATCAGTTACCACTTTGGTTTAGCCTTGCTAGGTTTTTTACTGGCTATTGGTAGCATTGAAATATTCTTTGAATACAAACGTCGGCATTTAAGTGATTTATTACCATTAAATCGCTATGCACAGATTGTATCAGCGCTTTGGTATGTCCTTACCGTAGGTGGCTTAAGCGCCATTATTTGGTTTGTTGGTCAAACAGCTAATGATGCCTTGTCATTACCGCTTAAAATCTTGGGTAGCTAATATTTGTTACCTAGAATGTATTTCGTCAGATAAAATAATAAAAAAAACCAGCTATTAAGCTGGTTTTTTGTCTCTAAAATACTGTAGCTATTCCAAACCAGCCATTAGTCTGGGTATTTTACCGCTATGTTATTGAGGTGTTTTAAGCAATTCTGGAGTGCTTTCAGTTTCACTATTATCAGAGCTTTGCTCGTCAGTTTCAGCAATGATATCGCCATCCGGAAGCACTGCATTTAATAACAACGCAATGATTGAACCGGTAGTAATACCAGAAGCAAGAATGATTTTAAGAAACTCAGGTAAGTGAGCTAACAATTCAGGACGAACAGTAACAGCCATACCTGCACCAATACTTACTGCGATGATAATGCCATTTCTCTTTGTATGCTTAGTTTGGGATAAGATATTTACGCCTGCTGTGATTATCATTGCAAACATAACTAAGCCAGCACCACCAA
>OJGO01000260.1_pt1 | contig 22874 bp, 19 predicted proteins | sample 1594871 | NCBI WGS metagenome assembly OJGO01 (sample SAMN05416798, study PRJEB24817) | seawater metagenome | isolation source: Sea water | place: Canada:Atlantic | collected 2013-07 | reverse complement strand
ATAGTGGTTGCTTTACCTCGCTTATAAGTACTAAGTTTTTGGTAAGTATTACCTGTTTGTCCTTGAGACATTCGACTGTTAAACTCTATTTTATTGACTTTACCAAAGCTATGATAACTCTTTATTTCTGTTAACAGCTCAGAGCGTCCATAAGTCTTACTGGGCAAAAGTACATTGCCTGTTGTCGAGAAGGTAGAGTAATCTTTTTTACTTACTTGCTTTACTCCCACTTCTGTATTGCCTACACGGATCAGCTCAGGTAAATTGACTACCCAATTATCAAAATCATGTTTGAATGTTTTGGTGATGTATCTGTGATGAGTTCCACCTATCTGAGATATTTTTCTTGGGGCATCGAATAGATTAAAATTAGAATACTCCGTTGTGTAAATATCATTTCCATCAGAGTAATAATAACTGTCATTATTTAGCCTAGTACGCATAAAAAAAGCACTAGTAAAATCATTGTTAACTTTACTATCGCCCCGTAAAGGACTTTTCTCTGATATGTTCCCAACGCGCCTAAGAAGTGTTATGCCATCCTTATCATAATAATCAGTAAAAATTTCTGTATTTTCGGTCCATCCCCATTTCCCACTAATATGATGTGCTATTTTACTTCCATCAGGTGCGGTTACTTCAGTAGTTCGTAAATCATTAACTGTAAGATCATACGGTAAATCAAGACCTAAAACTTGATGATAAGCAGATTGAAAAGGCTCATTACCACTTGAAGTCTCCCAGTATCCCTTATAGGGCTGTTTATAATTGTATATCCAAGTCTCCTTTTGTTGGTTAATTCTTGTTATAACTTTACGTTTTAAAGAATAAACTAAAGTACAGGGTTTATTTTCAGGCCAGGTAGGTGATCCCCACTTGGCAGTATATCTCGCACTAACAAGATGCCAATCGACATTAAAACGTTTTAAAGATTGCTCCGCGTAACTAAAAGTTGCTTTTAAACCTTCAGGGTGTGTCATTGTGACATATTCGCCACTACTTCCTGAGTGCTCACATTGTCGCCAATCTGATGATTTTTCTTCTGGTGGTATGATTAATTCATGGCGACCAACAAATGTTTTTTTCCATTCAGATGTGTCTGGGTGATCAAACACCCATGATTTACCATCAGGCCTAATGACCTTAGAGAGGGTATTCAGCCTACCAAAACCCAGCACATTCCCCTTGTTTTTATATAAATAGGTCCATACTCTATCGTTAACTGAAATCGTTTTTATATGGTTGGCAAATTCTTGCTCTGCTTCAACGTTTGGTTCATAATATTTAATAGAAACATTTCGTCCATCAGCACCATCAATACTCGTAGCTGTAATATTTTCTATCCTAGAATCAACGCCATAGTGGTAAATTACTTTATTACCAAACTTATCTTCTATCTCTGTCGGCAACATAAAAGCATGATAAGTTCGAAATTTAGGTGAGGGTAAACGTCTATGGGTTTTTGTCTGGAGAATCCTAAAGTCTTTTCCTTTTATGAGCTTAAGTTGACCAAATGTATATTCAGTCCCATCAGTCGTGATAACTTTGAATCCTTCATAACCATTGTCAGTGGTATAACAATCAATTTTCCAATGCTGATTTGTTACTTTTACTTCTTTACCACCTTCTATTGTAGAAAGAATTTTTTGGCTACTCTTTCCAGGTATATAAATATTATCTCCATTCCATACACTTTGCCCACGTTCAGGGACAAGCGAGTTATCAACATAAGGGGACCAATCGCCACCGTCACCAAGCTCACCTGAACACGCAACACCTGTCCCCCAACTACCTTTAAAATTTACTTCTCCATCCAAGGTCATAATATTTGACCGAATATGAGGTAAATCCAACCCCCAACTACCGAAGTCACGAGTGTTACTATCAAGCGAATCAGCACTAACGAATACTCGTGTAGCATTCACCAAAAGCGGACTATTACCCGGAATCGAGAAATCAGTTTGCTTAAATGAGAGAGACCCAGTGCTCAGACCTATTTGCTCTCCGAAGAGCTTTGACGTATAAGGCGTGACCTCATGTTCTAAGTTAAAAAGTTCACGGTAATTATTACTAACTTGGTCAATTCGTCCTTGACTCCCAATCACAGCCCCCTCATCATCATCCATATATGTCACACCCATAGATGATACATTGTAAGAAAAAATCGACAAAAACAGGGCTAATGAAACACCTGTTCCCTTCCAACAACTAGCAGTGTTATCAAAGTTTTTTTGAAGTACGTATTGAGCTAAAGACAGCTTATTAAACCAGTTCATTATTGTACCACTCCGTTCATATCCGTTTCAGCTACTGGCGAACCCAATAAATCCGTATGAATAAATATAATTTTTTTAACGTATACAGTTCTAGACCAACTACCAGTATTAACACAAGAGTTATGATGACAGGCTACTACTCTAAAAGAGTTATAATTGGTATGATTGCCCGTTAACACGAATGATAGGTTTTGTGTTGTGGTGATAGTTAGCCACTGCCCCAGCTCATTAAGTGCTTGCACTTCAAACTTACTGGCGTGCTCAACATCGCTCCAGCTTAATGTGCTAACACCGCCAGTTGTTGTAAGGTTTGTATTGGCCGGAGGCGAGAATAAACCGCTTGGAGTATAGGGTATAATTGTCGTGATATCACCAATAGCAATGGGGATCCAGGTTGTGCTTGCTTGTACTTGTAATGAACTAAGTAAGCCCACTATAGTCGCAATTATCCTTAATTTTTTTTTCATTATTATTCCTGTTTGGTTTTTATTCTCATTGATATTGTCTGATAAACCATTTAGCAAGGTTTTGGCAATACATTACTGTTTTTCAATAAGAGTTCATTTGCCTGAATTCTACTAATAGTATTGATATATAACGAATTTCCACATCAGGGAACTTAGAGCAATTAGCAGGGCTCACTGATATTCATTTTCCTGACTTCGCACTAGCTAACGGCAGTTAAAAAAACACTATTGCCTATTGACAGGAGTTAGACTCATATGTGTTATGTTTAATAACCAAGTCCGATATCGTATACGTGACAAAAATACCCTGAAGAGCCAGCCCATCTTTGGTCTGTATGACCATCGACTCTGATCGGTGTTTTCGCATGATATGCTGAAAGCAGCATGGATAAACCCGCTTCAAAACCAGGATCAGTTTTTTTTAGATAATAGCCTGATTTACAAATGCTACCATTCGTTTCTAAAACGAAAACTAGATCACCACCACCATATTCTGCATAAGACATTAATTTACTTACCTTTGCAGTCGGCGATGGCTCAGTTGCAAAGGCAGATAATGACACTACAACCAATAACCCTATAAATTTTTTCATGAGATCCTATTTTTAAATATAACAAATGATATGGGCTACCCACTCGGCATCTATCGCTAGCGAATGCGCCATGGTGAAGTTAATAATAAGCGAATCGTTCCTGCAATAAAAAATTTAAACATGATTTTTCATTCGCTAATACTCTCCTTCGAAGGTGTATTGAAAACTAACGTCGCCAAAAGCGACTAAATAACGTTCACTAAAATTAGTGAGGAACGTATATGGACTCCTCTTGCATAAGGAGCCGCTTATTGTAATAAACTTCAAATGTATGTAACAAGTTCACGTATATTCGGTTTCTGATGGCGAGCTACCCCGAACCTTAATGGCTTAATCCACTGACAAGGCTCCTTAACGAGTAAAAGGTATTCAAATACCGTCGTTCCTCACAGGTTTGCCTTGCGTGTGTTGATACGCTTTATATTATTATTTTACGACTGATTATACTCGGTTAACTTAGTTGCTTTTTCAAGGTTTATCAAACACTACAGAGCTAAAGGTGTTCGATAACCTTCGCCACTTTTCAAAGTAGCCCAGGTCATTCTAACCAACTTATTGGCGTAAGCTACCGCAGTTTTGTTTGAATGATTCTTCAATAGTTGCTCTCTTATCCAGCAACTCAATTCATCTTGCTTATATTTAATCCTACTAACAACTGAACGAGCCAACAGTAGCGTATCTGATAAAACGGGAGAACTTCAAAGTTGATACTAAGTTACTGCCTCTCCAATGTTACGTATGCTATTTTACATACAGGCGAATTATCAATAGTTCTCACAGATACTAATTTATTAGACATTTGTGCTTCGAGTAAAGTTGAGTAAATAGCATTAGCCCCAGTCTCAGCAATATCGAGAGTTACATATACATCAGCGACAGCCGAACAAGAGATAGCTTTTTCATCCCCACTTGTGCCAATATATATTAAGCCAGAGGCGGCGTTTGCATATAATTTTAAGCGAGCCATAGCTTGCCAATTGCTCTGCTTAACAAGAGCTTTGAACTTTTCATGTGCTTATATAAAAGGGCAATAATAACTGGGGAGTTTTACACAAGAGTGCAATAAATCTAAGAAAGGCTCTTAATTTTGTTATCCTTAACATTTATTTTTCCATTTATTTCTAAATCCCCCTACTGGGTAGAGGTCATCTCAATTTTGTTAGCTTTTATAAGTAAAGAACAAAACTAAGTATTTGATACATATTTACATATTTACATATTTACATATTTACATATTTAAGAAAAATACAACAATAAACAAAATAACACAACTTACTTTTATTCCGCTACTTATTAAAAAATATATTTAATTAATTAATCCCCTCATAAGTTACTTGCAGCTACGTAATTAATTGAAAAGCTTCACAAGAGGTGTGAATTTTTAATTTAACCTTATTAAATTGATATTAGGGCGAGACCCACTACAGTTAAGAGCTAAAGATATATTTTGATCAGCCAATTTCGCAGAAAGCGCTAACGAGTACACTGCCTTACCATGTGGAGTAGAGAGATCTGCTTGATTATAAGGCTTGTTACATTCTGATGGTATATAGTTTGATGGCACACCATTGGTCATAATAATTAATGCAATTCCGTTTTCAATAATTATGTTTTGTATAGTATTGCTAGGCGTCCATGAACCTGGATTTGCGCTAACAGACAGACTTAATAGTGCACTTACTAACAGCATTATTTTTTTCAAAATTCTCTCCTGATCTTATTCATTAAATATAATGCCTCAGCATAAGGCTTTATTTTGGTTTGCTAAAGTGTTCTGGACACTAAAAACAGTAGTTACTTTTTAGACTTAGTTAATGTGCTTGTTAACTGCTATCACTGAATTATTGCGATTTTCCGATATACACTTGCCGCAGAAAACCATGGTTCACAACCACCTTCATTTAAAATGAAAGGGTTACAGCTCGACCAGTAGCTTGAGCCGATAAGAGCATAGAGTGCATTCGAGCTCGCCCCTCAGGCGAGTTGCTAGCGCTAATTGCAAAAGTTGATTTATTAGAGCACTCTCCTACATTAGCTCCATCTACGGATATATTTACTAGTATGGTTTCTGTATGAGCATATGTAATGATCTTCTCTACTGTTCCTGATGCGGTTATCCAAATTGCTGCATCTACGTTGATAGACGTAAAAAAAATATCGTGGCTAAAACTAATTTCATTTACTTAATAACTCCGTGGGTTGATGATTCTAATTGGATAATGCCCCAATAATGGCTGAATAATCGTTGGTTAACATGTGTAGATAAGAGTAAAACACAGCCAACTATAAATGTTATATCTAATAGTTTGTTAAGTTTTATTCTGAAATCACAGCATATGTTGGTGTTGCTATATCAGTCTGAGCTTGACTACATGATGTATGTGAATAGTATTGTAGAGTAAATGTTTTCTTAGCAACAAATGCGGTTTGAGCAAGAGAAAACCTGGCTTTTGCCATATCGGAAGTGGCTAACCCCAGAGGTAATATTCCTACATTAGGTATAGATACCCAATATGTTGAACCGTTAGGAGCTGGACCGTGAACTCCCGCATATACAGCGTTTGGTATACCGGTACAAATAACATTCGCCATAGCCTGATAGGGTAAGACTAAGAAAAAAATAAGAAGTATTTTATTCATTTAAAGCTCCATAAGGTAATCATAAACTTAAAGTAAACGAAGATAATTCTTCTTTCTACAAGTTCAGGCTAATCATCCATAATTAAAGTACGGTGATATTACTTGATTGTTATCAATAGTTCAATGACTTGAGAGTCAGAGGCTAACTAAGCACTACCATCCCTACGCTTCGCCCACTGTCAGGTTTAGCTTTTGTCGCTCACTACTGAAAAAAAAGAAACGCAATAGTGGTTTTTTAGCTGTTCTAAGAATACACGCTAAGCCAAACAAAAAATTTAGAGAAGTGTATGCTTCAATACAGGGCATATTGTCTATCTCACTATGTGCCCCTTAACGAGATAGAATCATAAAAATTTAATATCTAAGATAATATTAACCTAATGTCCGCTTTGGTATTTTTTCATCAAATTAGAATTTTTTGCTTTATAGATTCTTGATGAAGTTTAGAACAATTTTATTATCTAACGCTGGGCTGATTTGTATCGGTATAAATGTCGTTAGATAAGCCGAGGTTAAGGTCTTCTTTCGTATCAAAGTTGACATAAATCTACCTAATTTTGAGTACTCATTTAGGTCAGCAATGTGGCCAGCCTGTGTGAAAACGCCCTGAATATCTAATCGGTGGCATAAAAAATCCAATTATGTCATTTTAAACGTGTTTAATGCAGCCTAAACCCATTTTATCGTATTTTAGGTCGCTAAAATGCGCAACCATCCCTATAGTATGAAAATATCAGGCTCTATTGTAGTTAACTGTTGTCGTCTCGATCGAAGTTAACGTTAGCCGTTATGTTTCGTGCTATGGGAGGAATTTAGGTTCAAATACTAAACTCCTCTCTACCCCATTAATAATGTAGCCTTCATAGATAAACAACAGTTAACTACAATAGAGCCAAATATCAATAGTTTTCACACAGTCTGTGGCATAATTGATGTATTGAGTGGCAAAGCTGATGTAATTATCCAAATGTCATTAAGTGGATATACTTAATTGAACCTCTAAAAAAATAGCCTTCAATTAGAAATTACTTCAAAATATCTAAGCCAAGCTCTAACGTTTGTTGTTTATATCGGCCAAATATATTCATCATTTTTTCATAACTATTGGTTAACTTGTTTTTTTCGACCATCAATTCATTATTATTCGAGGGGATACTCTGTTCGAACTCATCAAAGTTAAGCTTTCCCGTTTGATGCATGTTCTTTTTAGGTGACTTTTTTACCACTTCGTCTTCTTTTTGCTGCTTCGCCTTAAAGTTTTCACTCATTTTTTCAAATGTAACAACGTCAACTTCGGCAGGAATATCCTGTGCGACGCGATAAGCATACTCAACGAGTTTTGGCTCAGCAGGCATGTATAAAAATGCTTCCTGGTTGGCAGCATCGGTTATACGTAAATTACGCCCTAGTATTTGTCTGAAATGCATTTCTGTTTTTATTCTAGTTAAATGACAAGTAACTTGTAAGCGAGGAATATTTGTACCTTCACTGATCATTCCAACTGAAACAACCCATTTGCTGGTAGATTGGCGATATTGACCTATTAGTTTGGTCGGTTCATCTTCCCTATAAGTGATGATTGTTGCTGTTGTTTCATTAAAGTGTTCAACCATCAGCCTTAAAATTTGATTTGCGTGTTCAACTGACGCGGCAACAATTAATCCACCTGCAGATGGGTTTGTAATACGAAGCTTATCCAGTCGTTCATTAGCGAGTTTAATTGTGTGTAACAGCAAGTGCTCATTTTGAATGACTTCTTGGTAAGGAAATATAGATTGCGATAACAGATGTTTAAAACTGCTAAATGATTTACTTTCATCGTCTACGGTTACCGAAATATTATCATTATCAATTGCGATAATTTGAGGTATACGGCAAACCCTATCTCTAATCGCCTCAGAAAGCCCATAGACGTAATTACATTGAATTTTGTTAGTACCATCTGAATAATGAGAAAGAGCGATAGGAGCCGTATCAGAGCGCCAAGGAGTCCCAGTCAAAGTTAAAGTAAATACAGCACTATCCTGAATATTAAGGATTATCTGTTCTCCCCATGCATTAGCGTTTTCTAAGTTCGAACCTGAGCAATGGTGAATCTCATCGAATATGGCAAATACTCGATATTTTTTAAAAAGCATCCAAAAGTCATCATCAAGATATTGCATGCTCTGATAAGTTAATGAATGACCTTTCGAACCTAAAAGGCCATCAAACTTCTCGCCAATTACGCTTTCAAGCGTTTGACTAAAATCGACACAAACGACAGATGACGGGGAAAAGCAAATAACAATATCCACAAGGTCACGTTTAATCATTTTATCTGCAAGCGCTGAAGCCATAAAAGTTTTACCCGCACCAGGCGTAGCTAAAGCTAAGAAGTGTTTTTTACCACAGGTATATTTATCTAAAGCTAAGTTAATACACTTAGCCTGCCAGTTACGTAATTCCATGGTATCCCTAATACTTGGTTGAGATAATGTTTTCAACGGCCTTAATCTTGCCCAGAAGTTTGCTGTTATGCTCTCGCACTTCATTGTATTTTGGTTGTAATTTGGAGTGTAGTTTTGGAAACTGATTGCAAAGGCGTTTGTATTCGTCTGCTTCACCAAACCCTGTTAATAGCTCGTTTTTATAATGGTTTAATCTATCAACTAATACTTCATCTAAGCTTTCGGTTACTTCAAGCTCAGTCTCTTCCTTCTTCTCAATATTTACTGTTGGGGTAACCGAGATAGCCGCAGGATCAAATATCTCAGTTTTAATAAATGAAGTAATTTCTTTTTTCTTTGAAATAGACTTTTTCAACCATCCCTTATTAACTAGCTTCAAAAGTTCGGTATAAACAAATCTTCGTGCATCGTTCGGATCAATTGTATCGTCACCTTTCAATGCCAAATACGCAGATCGAACCTCTATCGCAGAGAAGTGATCAAAGTTAGGTGCCACAATAATCCGAGCAACAAGGTCGTTTAATTTCATATAAAACTCCGAACGAACAAACGATAAAAAAATAAAAAGGAAGATGTGATGGGTACTATAATCCTATAGCTCATAGCACAAGGGTTTATAATCCGTAGGAGTATAAACCGTGATATTATAATCCGCAATATGAAAGAGTTGTTTATTTGGGTCTGAGGTCTATCCGGTGAACGATTTAATACAACAATTTTCAGAAAAAGTAAGGGTATTGAGATTAGAAAAAAACATATCTCAAGATGCCTTATCTAAGCTCACAGATATAGACAGAAGCTATATAGGGCGTATCGATCGAGGCGAAGTGAATATCACGCTTGATAAGCTTTTTAAGATATCAAAAGCATTAGAATGCCAACCTTCGGAATTAATGCCCCAAATTGATTACTTCAATGATTAAAAATCACATAGAAAGAAGTATGATGACTTGGTAACTACGTATTCTTAATTGAACAAATATAAAATAATCTTTTATCTGAAAAAAAGCCCCAAACGTACTGCCAAGTAAAAAGCCAATATCGAGATAAACTGAAAAAGTTAAATTAGTACGTTTATGGTGATATGTGGTTAACTCTTTTTTGGAATAAATATACGTAGTTGATAGATGGTTAATAACATACAACTATTCCCCTTTAATCGATGAGGTATTAGACAATATTAATTCAGCCCTTGGGGTTAATTATTGTTGGGGGTTTTCCCTTTTTATTTGAGTCGAGTTGCGCTTGATAGGGGGTGGGGTTTACATCATGCCGCCCACACTACATTTAACCACCTGTTTATATTGAGTTAGTTTTATGGGTGTAAGTAGCTATACCCCACCTTATACCCCTGAATTTATAAACATAAGAGTTATATTATTTTTCTAATCATAAATAACTTTACTATAAGGTTGTACTCCTAGCTTCACTAAGCGCGCTTCGTTCTTCGAGGATAGCTTCAAAAGCATCATGGATCGGAGCTTCTTTATTAATATTAGCTTCAACATGAATTACAGCTCCAGCTGCTTCAGCAAAAGCTTGTGCTGAGTTTGGTTTAGAATGTGTTTCAGCCATCTTATTGATTATATCGGCAGTAGATACGTTTGCTTTTTTAGATCGGTTTATAGCATTTCTATCTTTACGAAATGCCCCTTGTTGTGTAAGTGTTCCCATTTTAATCCCTCTCTCTAATTTTTCTTTCTAATTCTTTAGCTCTGTATTCATGATTACTCATAATATGCTCCATAAAGATAGTTACTCTACAAGCGAGTTGACATTAACCACCTGTAATAAAAGGTATTTAAAAGGTAGTAGAATGTTACTTAACTCTGCTACCCTGAGTATATTACTTAGGCTACCCACAGTAACCTAGGAAAAGTTCGGCTTTAATATTCATCCCGACTTTTTCCTTTAAAAGCCAGAATTATGACAAACAAAAAACTAAATACTCCATTAGTAGACCAATGGCTCATTGAGTTAGATGCCGTTATTAGACATGAGATTTTGTACTACCTAGTTGAAAGTAGAGTCGCCGAAGCAGGCGACTTATACTTTGATCCATCACCATTTATGGTTCTAGATGAAGAGCTACTGAACGCCTTGTTTATTCATTTGGATAAACTTGATGAAGCTGAGGACGATACTGAGTTAGCAGAACTTATAAGTTCGGTAGGATCTTTAGATGGCTTAAATGCGACGAAACGCTTCTTAGATGAACATGATTATCTCCTACAGGTTATTGAAAAAACCTGCTTCGAAGACTTAAGTAAGCAAGCACAAAACGCACTTACCAACAAATACCCCATCGCAATACGAACTATACAGTACTTGATGAAAGAAACAGGGAGAAACAGCCTGCCACTATGTTTAAAGTCACCAAAGCTCAACGAGTTTTTTAGTATTGAAAACCTTTGGTCGGGTAACAACCTAGAAGAGATTCTCGTTTTTCATATTGAGTTAATCAAAAACGAACGAAATGTCAAAAAGATTAACCAAAACAAACCTAAACTAGTAACCTCAAATAAAAAATATGACTTTATTGAAATTATAATCGAGAAAAATAATAATGAAATACGTCTAATCAGCGACTACAAGTTAGGAAAAATTGCAAAGCTAAACGATAAACATCGACAAAAAGTTTTAGCTTACTGTGAAGACCTAGTAAAACACCATATTGAGCAATACATTTCAAGCGAAGATCAAACCGAAACTTCAGATATCCCGATTCCCCCACCAGAGAAAATGCTAGCGCTAAGATACGATGGGTACTTGCCATACATTATTGGATTATATTGTATTAGAAATATGAGCAAATACAAAAAGATCAAAGACTTAGAGTATGAAAAAGAGTTTGATAGCTTCAGAAGTTTTGTTAAAAGCCAACTATGGGATAAGTTTGATTTTTTAAAAATAGAATTCAATGAATGGAAAGAACAAAACGATACTGAAAATGATGCTGACGATTTAGATGATTATATTTCTAACGTTCTAACCAAACGTATTAGTTCAAATATAAGTAAAACTCAACGTTTAATTAACGAGTATGAAGAGTTGTACTTTTCTTCAGTGGATGCTTAACTTCATATATCAATAATTCACGAATGTTCAGAGTGCTGGCATATTAAACTCCACTGAGAAATGGACAATGCCAATACATAATTGGCATCTTTGTTTATCTCAGTTAGCTATTTATTTTGAAGAGCGTTTAGACAACGTGCTCGATATTTCATAATTTAACCTTACACATAAGATTGAACGCCCCCTCAAAAATAAGAGTTCTAATCCATGCTTCTCACTGGGAGCTTCAATACTAGGAATTTAGGGGCTTATCATTGTGTCATTTTACTTGTTATTAGATAACCTATTTAAATTTCAATGTTTTATTCTGGTCATCGTAATATTTTCCCACACAATAATCACTATTGTTTAACTCAGGATCAATCATAGAAGTAGTAAAGATAACTTGATGTTTAACGTTCAAAGAGTTTGATAGCCTAATGATTTCATTTTGAAATAATTGGCTTCTACTTTCTTCCATTCCTTTATCTTCAATATTATCCATTAGTAAGAATCTAGGATATAGATAGTTAGGATCTAAACATGAGGCTTTCAGTAAAGCTAAACGAAAGGCGTTTTTAAGGTAGACCATAGAACTAGCTGAGAATAGTGCTCTATCATCAATAGTTACTCGGTCTTCGCCAAAATCAAATTCAATCTTGTTACCTTTTACAAAAATCTCTTCATGATCTTTATCTGCTCTGATTAGATCTAATGTTATTTCAGATAAAACAGATTTCTTTCTTCTTATTTCATTTTCAATTTTAGCTTCAGATAATTTAATATCACGGTCAAGTTCTGTTACACGTTCTTGTGTTTTAGCTCTTTCACCATAAAGTCCATGCAACTTTCCATAGTTAACTTTGCTGGCGTTAAGCTCGATGATTTGGTTTCTTAATCCACCAATTTCTTTTAGCTTTCGTCTAAGGTCATGGTTAATTGATTTTTGTGGCTTCTTGAGTGACTCAAACTCTTGCTCATTTAGTTTTAGCTCTGTGGCAATTTGTTTAATTTTGATTTCTAATTCAGCGAGTCTTTTTTCTTTAATTTTAATAAGCTTTTTTGACTCAGCAACTTGGAATTCAATTTCTTTTCTAACTTTAAAGGTTGGATCTATATCTGATTCTTCTTGTGAAGCTTCACATCCACAAACACAACACCCTGTTTCTTTCTTCACTAACTCTACCTGACAAGCAGGGCAGTGGTTAAATGCAATATCAGACAAAGCACTAATTGTATTTTGTGTTTCTGATAGAGCTTTTAACCTAGAAATAAGAGAGTTAATAAAAAGCAGAGAGTCATTTATTTCAAATGTGGTTGAAGAGGATTTATTTAATAACTCTGTTCTTTCACTTCTTAGGTCATATATCTTTTGTACTAATTCTTGAACAATAATAGCTTCCGCTTCAGAATCGCCAGTAGGCAAAGATGTTGCAACTTCATCTACTGACTTTTCAACAGCCTCTATCGCCTGTTCTTTCTCTTCAATCTCTTTATCTACTTCTTCTAAAGTCTTTATTGAACCACCTAAAAATTGATGAATAGTTTTAATTTCTTTTACTTTGCTATCTAATACTGCCGATGCTCTTTGAAACTCCACACGTTTCTCATATAAAGAAAAGTCAGATAAGCCAATTAATAATTCACCGATAGCTTTACGTTTATTTGGGGAGTCAAATCGATCAAACTTAAATAACCTATCAGGGGAAGTCATTTGGTCAACATACATCATTCTGAGTAGCTGATGCATTGTAATGCTGCCTTTATCATCTGATTTTGAGTATGGAATACCTAACTCTTTAAAAATAGCCTGATAAAAGCTTTCTTTTTCTGTTGCATTGTATGGATACCTTAACCAGCCAGAATTTGGTGCAGCATTGGCAACCTCAAATTCATCACCGAAGATATCCATACCTCTACGACCAGTTTCTTTTACTTCACGTTTTAGTGTGAATATTTTTCCACTTAAATTAACTTCGAGATAAACATAATCACAAGATTTTGCTTCATTTTTCCACTTGCTAAGATCGCCACCTAACCCGTAAAACAAGAAATCAGATATAGTTGATTTACCTGAACTATTCTTACCTCTGATGATATTAACACCCTCGGTAAATGTTTCATCGTATACGTGTCTAGTATTTTTAGTTACAACAAGTCTGTTAACAAGCAAATAAGGTTCATACTGCATCATATCTATATTCCATTAGTCCTGTTCTTTGTTTCAATCCATTATCACCAGACAGTTCGACATTGTTTAACGTCTTTAAAAGTGTTTTATAAAACTCGTTATTTATATATTGGTTATCTTCAAGCAGGTTTTTAACACTGCTTGATTGAAATGACTCTGAAATACGAATAATTCCATCGACTTCTTTGAATATCCCTTTTGCTTCTAAGATTTGTAGAGCTTGAATATGATAATCGCCCATTTCTGAAAATAGGCGTTTACGATCAGGTAATCGTTCATACGCAGGGGCTATTTTTTCCGCACCTCTTTTAAGTGCGGTTACACCTTTAGCTCTAGGAAAAGATACATCTTTTATAAAGTGAGGAAATAAAAATAGAAAGTCATAAATTCTTAAACGGGAAAATTCAAAACTTTCAAGATCTTGTAGGTTAGCAATAGTTATGAACCTAAACATACAATGATATATGTCATTCCTTGGGTGATATATGATCACGACTTAATCCCATTCAACGTAACAGTTACCTGTAAGTATATACAGCAATCCGTAAATTTCATCTATTTCTATAGATAAACTACAGCCATCCATAGAAGCCAAAGTAGGTTCAATTATGTTTTCTGTGACAAAATCATCAATTTCATAACATTCAAATCGACCTGACTTTATTCTAGAAGCAACTCTGTGTAAGAATGCTGCTCTGATATTTGATAAAAGGTAAGTGAATATATTCTGAGCTGAAGCATAATGTGAATTCAACATTATCTTCTTAGTGACAGATTCTTTAACTTCCATAGCATATTCAATGCAATGCTCTCTTTTACCGTCACTTAGTTTTTCTTCAAGGTTTCTCAGTTTACCTTCGACTTTTCTATTCAGAAAATCATTAAGCTTTTCAGAGAATTCTTTATAGTCAGAATCTAGTTCTTTTTCTTTTTTGTGCTCTTCTACCAATTCACGAAGTTTCACATTTTCTCTGTAAACAATTGGCGAAGATGGTAGATGAATATGTGTTGTTTTATTGATATCTCTAGCAGCAACATCTCCGCCAGCATCAATATTGCTTTGATCAACTTTATTAGAATTGCTTGAATCAAAAACTGACACTAGTTGCCCCTTTTATCTCGACCAACTACGTCACCACCAGCAGTAATGTTTTTTTGATTAGTTTTGTTTATTGAGCCTTTAGACTTCATGAACCCAAATATGATTAATAGCACGGTTACTCCAATCCCAGAGAATACCCACGTTACCCATTCATTGTTTTCTATAAACTGTTTTACAACTTCCATATTGTTCTCTTTTATTCATTTGTTTTTAGTAACTTATCACTTTTAAGGTTCTAGAAAAAGAATTTTAGTATACAGACTTGATAAAGCATAAGTTTGTATTTATGAATTTTTTAGATAATCAGATCATAATAAGGTGTAAAAATGGTAATAAATAGGATTTTAAGGATCTATACGACTGCAACTTCATTGGTTACGGGTCGCTATGATCATAACTCCTAATGAGAACTCAATCAGCGTTTGCAGTGGTAGAGTGAACTTGGCCATCTAACTAGGGACGCAAAACAGTTTAACTTATCGATAAGTACTTGTTAGCCATTACCATGCTCATAAACTAGTTAGAAAGAGCCTTATAAACTGTTGTTCGAGAACAATTGAGCTGTTTAGCTATTTGAGATTTATTAATACCAGTCTTTGCAAGTGCACAGATATTTTCATTTAATTCAATGTTGACTGGTTTGCCTCTATATTTCCCTTTCTGTTTGGCGATAGCTATTCCTTCACGTTGACGTTCCAGCATCATAGAACGCTCAAACTGATAGATACCACCTAACATTGTTAGCATCAGTTGCTGCATTGGGTTATCTTCGCCAGTGAACGTTAAAGATTCTTTGTGGAATATAAGCTTAACGCCTTTATCCGTTAACTCTTTAACAAGTGTAAGAAGATTTTCGGTATTGCGAGCCATTCGACTTATGTCATGCACATGAACCGTATCGTCTTTTCTTACAAATTTTATAAGCTCCTTCAGAGCAGGTCGGTTTGTATCTTTACCGCTACATTTATCAGTAAATGTTTCATCTAGTGCGATTTTATTTAATTGTCGCTCCGTGTTTTGTTCAATTGTCGAAACACGAATATACCCGATTTGTTTACCACTCATATTTACTCCTTGGAAAGTGTTCACTTTAAGTCTTAGATGTCACAACAATATACGTACACTAAATAAAATACAACTTAAAATGAACACTATAGCAATTAACAATGAACGTACACTTTGACTATGCCTTAAATGTACAATCAGTAAGCCTAATAAAGTTGTCAATTTTGAGTCTACTTTAGGTTTAATTTACAGTTGTATTTGATAATTAAGGTTCTAAACAGACAATTTAAGGTAAGTGTTTGGTTCAACCTATGGCATATTTCCTGTGGCACTATGTGTTATGGTTGAGTGAAACTGACCACCGTTTTATAGGTTTCCAAGTCGCTTTTTGGGGGCTATTTCGATTTAGCTTTCTAGCTCGGTTTGGAGGCGATAGCGAGATAGAGCTTTAATTCTAATGTCAGCTATCCTTGAAGATAGTTGACATAAAAATGGAGTTTATTCCTCTAATAATTTAGACCGCTTTGTGGCCAGCCTGTGTGAAAACTATTTTGAACTGACATGATTAGACAATATCAGCGAAATAATGCTCTGTAGATTAAATTCTGGAGTAAGTTTGCTGTAAAAATGCGAATTAATTTACCTAGCGTCGCATAATAATTTGCCGCTGGGAGTTTTCACACAGTCTGTGGCAAAAGTTGACTCACAGATTCCACTAGACAGTTTGTAGTTCAGAAATAGCTTTTTCAAAAATCACTCGTGACTCATATTATGTTAGAGGAAGATTTGAACTTGTCTTTAAACAAGTTAATCTAGCATTGCGCTGTATTTAATTATTTGTTTTTTCTGGCAGCGGTTGATTGAGTTGAGCTAACTTCATCCCATGAATGTGTGCATTGTATTGCCAAACAAGAAACTGCTCTAATAACCTATCATTCTCCTTATTAATACGTTGATTTTTCCTTTCTAATTTTTCTATTTTTTCGGCTGCAACAGCTAATGAGCTTGGTAGGACTTTTTTCTTTTTCGGTACGGTTCCCGATGCATGTTTTTTAACACTTTGAAATGTATCTTTGACTCGTTGATACTTTTGTAAGGTTTGCCTAGTGTGGTTAAGTCCATGAGAGTCACGCAATGCATCACATAATTTATCCCATGTTAATCTTATGGTTAGATCCCATTCATCTAAAAACTCTACGATATTTTTAATATCATTGTCCGTAAGGTGCTTAGCCATACTTAAAAATCCTCCATCATAAAGTCGTTGAATACGACATCATCAACCGAATCCGGTTCTTCATTTTCTTTATTTGGTAAAGACTGTTGAGAAAGTAACTCATCTACAGTAATAAATTCAACAACAGCAACTTCACCTTTTTCTGATAATTTTCGTTTATAATTTTCAATCTTAGGTAACCGCTTCTTTCCGTTAGCATCTAATGCCCTGTCTAAATGGGTAACGTCAGCTACATCTGCTAATTTGATTCTGTCACCATCTTTAACTTTTGGATTTTTTAACCACTGAATTAATTCCTCACATCTCACTACGGTAATTTCTCTTCTTTCAAACCAACGAAGTGCGCCATTTACCTTTTCATCCACAGCTTTTTTATCTCCTTTAAGGAGAATTTTTTCCCGTTTGAGCTTATCTTCCAATCTAGATAACTTTTCTTTATTACCTTTGATGCAAATATGATCGTTGCAATTGATGCAATCTCTATGTTTAAGGCAAGGTTGGTCAATATATGACTGCTTGCACTCACCAAATTCAGTCACATGGATGGCTAAACTGGTAAGGGTGTTATACTCCTGTAATGAGCGGCTATTACCTCTCGCTATCTGAACTTTAAATAAAGATTTTAGTTCATCAGATGCTACTAAGTCTTGGGACGATTGCTCTTCTAACCAGTCATGATTGTATTCTTCCTCGCTAGTATGATCATAATATTTATTATGTTTAGGATCTGCCCTACCAGCCCATTTAGATCGCAACGTATCGCTCATTCCGTTTACGGATGCAATGGTATCTAATAGATGTCTAGGCTGGTGAGAGCGCAGCTCTACCCCCTTAATACCATGCCGAATAAACACTGATTGAGTACCTGTCGATAACTCTCCTGTCGTTCGATTTTTTTTCTTCGTTGGCTTCAAGTCCTCGTTGAGAGTCGTAATATTTGGCATCCAAAACTCAGTGATGATTGTAGCCTTCGCTTTATCATATTGATTTGAAAAAGCAGCATAGAGAGATTCAGACCATTTGACTTGAACTTTTCCGTCACCCTTTTTAAATTGAATATAAGGCCATCCTTCAGGAAGGTTTTTTCTAATAATTTGGTTCAAATCCCTCAAAGTAGCGACAAAATCTTTACGTTCAATACCTTTTCTTCTCAGGATTTGATTGCCTGAAGTTCTAGTTTGTGTTTGATCGAGGTGGGAAGTATCTAAGCCTAGCGCTGCAACGGCTTGCTCTTTTGTAAGTAACTGGTCTTCATTTACATCAGGACATAGCGAATGACGAGGAAAATCATCTGACTCTTCTAATAATTTTGCAAAAGCTCTAGCATCCTCTGATAGCTTCAATAACCTTTCTATTGCAACTTTAACAACGGGATTCATAACACTCGGAATCCATTTGTTTTCGTGACCATACCCTTTACCCGAGAACCAACGAATACCTATTTGTTCTTCTGGCTGTTCCGTATTCGCATCTTTATTGCTTTCCTCATTAATTAATATTTCTGAGCCATCATCTTGAGGTAAAACTTTAGAGCTTGGTTCATTTGGTTTTGATTCAGATTTTTTAATCCGTATATCCAAACAGTCAGCTTTTAAATATAAAGGCTCTGAACCTCTTTCAGGTGCTGACATCATCAAACTAAAAGTAGATGTTGTAAAAATATCTCTTTCCGATAGCTGCTCTGTATCTTTAGAGAAAATTTCAGCCATTGCCATTATTGCATTTTCGTCTGGCATTTTATCTTCACGGTAAGCCTGTCCAGCTTCTCCCGTTTGTTCTTTCTTGTCTTTCGGTTTACTACGCGGGTTTTTCCAGTTAAAGGGTTTTATCATTTTGTTTTCGATTAAAAAAACTCTTAAATTATTAAGTTTCATCCCTGCTTGATAAGCGGCACCTTCCCCCATGCTATTTTTTGCTTCTTGTGCTGCTTGATCGAAATCTCGTGGAAGTAGTTTTTCAATGTTTACTGAATGATTGGCTTTTATACAAGCGGCCTCTAATGAGCGTATAGCATAGAAGTGAGCGTACATTGATGAGCCACTTTTTATTTGTTGATATTTAATATAAGCCTTAGCGAATGGGATTATTGATTCATCTAGTCGGTTTTCAACTTCTCTGTCTTTACTATTGATACCCAACTTTGTGAAATTACCAATTTTAGGCCAGTAAAATTCTTGGTAATCCATTAAGTCATTGGGCTGTGGTACTGAATCAACAATCTCTATAAAGTCCTTAATATTCATTCCGCCTTCAACTTCATGCTTGGGAATAAATAGCAGTACATTATCATCAGACATTAGCTTTTTCCTCTTCACATAAATTTATAACTTGGGCAACAGCTAATATTGCGCTGTCATTAATTGATATGACCTTAAAATCATTGAGACTGTTTGCTAATTTTTCTCTCTCTTCGATAAGCCACTGTAAAACAAGGTGATGAGGTGCATCACGCCAAGGTCTAAACTTGGGGCATAGGTAACAAGCTACTGGCGCATAGTCGTTGCAAAAGCTATTGCTACCGCAGCTACCAACATCACAACTTTTTTCTCGACATGGAATTCTTGTCGCATTAGCGTTTTCTGTACAAGCTTCGTTCTCATCAAGTACGACCTTGCCAAGAAAAGCACTAGCATAACGGGCTAGTGGGTTGTTCATTATCTTAGAAATTTGTTCACCTAACTCTGGAGAATTAGCAACATAAACACCAACATGTTGAGTGCCATCATGATCCAGTAGCTCCGCAATAGTTATCAAGCCTGCACCGGACTCTGCGGCTCTAGTGCCACCTGAATACCTAAAACGGTAACCTGTAACTTTCAACAGTTGACCTGTTCGTTCTGAGATAATATTAAGTTTTTCAATTGTGCTGCGTAGTTCATATGTTAAATCACTGCGTTTCATGTGAGGTAATTCAGACTTCAAATAATCCATCACCTGATCATCTCCAAGTTCTTTAATATCATTAACGATCTGTTCATCAAAAAACATAGGCAGCTCTTTAACTTCATCAACAGAAAACTTTCTCCCTGTTTTTATCTCTAATTCCTTAATTGCTATTTCTATATGTTTAGTTATTACCTGACCAATACTTTGAATTAAAGCAAATGCTTTAAACTGGCTGCGATAACGTCGACCCTTTCCTTTCGCTCTAGGAATGTTTATTTGATAAATAGGCTGTTTGGTTATGAGCGCCTTTGAACTTGCGATAAGGTCTTTAACTTTGAGTTGCTTTAAGTTTATAGGTCTTCGAAAAGTAGCTGCGAACAATTGAGCGAGTGCGTATTCTCTGTCAGAAATTACATCTTCTGCATATTTATGATCCAAACCAGCTTTAATCGCACGAAACTCTAGTTCACTGAAAGGGCCTGTTTCTGGATCTTGCGTTAATACTGGAATGCCTTTTTCATTACCTTTAAGTACCCAAGAGTTGAATTCCTTCATAAAGTCTTCAGGAAGATCAAAGCCTAAATACACTACTTGCCTAAAGAAACACCTTAGTACCGATATATATTGATCTCGGTTCTTCTCTGGTGGAGATAACTTATATGCCAACAAACCTTTAAGGTTTAAGGTTGAAGTGTTTTTTAAATATCGTCTTAATTCGACTGTATGAAGGCTAGTGTACTTAGCAGATCGATATTCACCGAAGTACGCTAAGGTCTCAACTATACCTTCCCGATACTTCTTGGGAAATTTATCAACACAAGCTGTATTTATTGTTGTTTCCGAGTCGAGTAGCCATTTACCTTCTGAAAGAATAAAATCAAACCCTGCAAATGATGTTCTGAGCTCATCTTCATCATTTTCGCTTTTTGAGTTTGCTCGCGCTTTAATCTCTTGGGATAACGCATTAAGTTCCATATCAGCCTCTATATCAATCACATTGGGACATCTTCGTCATAAGCTAAATTTTCTTTCAGTTCAAAATCTTCGTCTTGTAGAATTAAGGCTAGCTCCATCGCTCTTTTGGTATTATGGCGTGATGCATAGACTAGAGACATACTTGAACCTTTAACCCACCCCATTAAATGGCAACGGTCTGCCTCTGATTTTTCTTCATTTGTTTTACCTTTCGCTATCAACTTATCTGCTGATTCACTATAGCGGTCATTCCATGTATGCCTTAAACAGTGAGGGTTGAGCTTAAACCCCATTATTTCACCAAACTCTCTGAATACCTTTTCCGCTCCACTTATAGAAAGAGGGAGTGTTTCATTATTTCTAACTCGGTGTGATATAAACAAAAATGGGCAGTGTGCTGCATCTTCGATTTGTGAACGATGCTCAAGAATGTAGTTATCTAAAATACTTTTAAGCTGAGGTGAAAGTGCTAAAGCTCGACTATTCGTTTTTACTTTGGGTTGTTTAACTCGCGGATCATCTAAGTCACCAGCATTTCGCTTTATTAAGACATAATGCTTGCCATCTTTAACTTGAAAATCTTCTAACTTGATATTAAGTGACTCACCAATTCTTATTCCCAAAGCATAAAGGGTCAACACTAAAGCATAATTGCGATGCTGAACCCCTTTATTAACCCAAGGATTATCTGAATAATCAGGGCGGACTCTATCTAAGAATATATTTCGCTGTCCTTTACTTAATGATTTAAATGTCAGTTGCTCATGGATTTCACCATAGGTTAAACCTTCATTTTTCTCAGGACGTTGATCTAAAAAATGTTCTTGGTTTTTGCTCTCAGAGTGAGGGTAGTGGTAACTTTCAAGCCAACCAACAAATCTTCCAAACAAGGATAGTCTATTGTATTTAGTCTGCCAAAACACCTTATCTTCTTCTTTCTCTACTCTGATTGTATGTCTAGCCGTTTCTAGTAAGTTAGGTTTATGACGATTAATTGAAATAACTTTATCTTCAACTATAAACTTTTCTTCTGTAGCTTTTTTAGTAATACCTGTGTAATAAGCTATTTTTTTTATTTCTTGTAGTGATAAAAAATCTTCACGCTCACACCTTCTTTCAATATCAATATTAAGACCTTTGCAGATCTCATAGAAATATGAAAGATGTTCAAGCGCTTTCTTACATGAACCTGAAGACTGATCATCATTTCTATACATTGAAGTGACAAATAGATTTGGATAAAGCATGGGCATGCCATCCTTACCGAATAATATAGATAGCCTCTCTCCGTTACCTGAAACAAATAATTTAGATTTCATACAGTCAATAATTAACAAAAGTCTTAGTAAGGTTAAACCTGAACTTTAACTATAAAAAAAGTTTACAAACAAGTCAATAATTATGTAAACTTTATTTTTGTGTTCTTTGTTTTTATTAGCCTATAGAGATAAACTTAACAAGAAACACTCTTTAGTACGGGTCAGAACGGGATATCATCATCAAAATCAATTGATGGTTCTTGTGGGTTCACTTTAGGTGCTTGCTGTTGCTGATAACCACCCTGTTGTGCTGGTGCTTGTTGTTGAGGAGCAAAGCCACCTTGTTGTGCTGGTGCTTGCTGCTGCGGAGCAAAACCACCTTGTTGTGCTGGTGCTTGTTGTTGCTGCGCAAAGCCACCTTGTTGTGCTGGTGCTTTTGCTTGTTGTCCTTGGTTAGAAAATCCACCTTGTTGAGCTGGCTGGTTAGAAAATCCACCTGACTGCTGTGGAGCTTGTTGCTGGAAGCCACCACTTTGCTGTTGTCCTTGATTAGCAAAGCCACCGCCTTGGCCTTGAGACGACTTACCATCTAACATTTGCATTACGCCATTAAAACCCTGTAATACGATTTCAGTAGTGTATTGATCTTGACCTTGTTGGTTGGTCCACTTACGCGTTTGCAAAGATCCTTCAAGATATACTTTTGAACCTTTTTTCAAGTATTCACCAGCAATTT
>OJGO01000258.1_pt1 | contig 22967 bp, 17 predicted proteins | sample 1594871 | NCBI WGS metagenome assembly OJGO01 (sample SAMN05416798, study PRJEB24817) | seawater metagenome | isolation source: Sea water | place: Canada:Atlantic | collected 2013-07 | reverse complement strand
AGAGATAGCCTCTTATGCGCCAAGTTATAGCCGTTTATTTGCCGAATTAATTCAGCTATTTCATCAAATAGCGTTGATGCAAATAGTTGAACAACATTTTGATTTACCTGCGGACTTATTAGCTTTATTGAAAAAATTTAGTCAAGCGATGTCTGCTGAAGACGTTCAGCTTTATTACCAAATCAGTCTTAATGGCCGCAAAGATTTACCGTACGCTTTTGATGAACAAGCCGCTTTTGATATGACCTTATTGCGACTATTTGCTTTTAAGCCAATGCAAAAGGCGCAACTTGCAACGCAATCTACGACAGATAATGCCGAGCAAGTCGCAGCAGTCAACTTCGATAGTGTTAACTTGTCGAAAACGACAGTTAACCTTGCAAATGGTGTCGATGATACTAAAACCGTCCATGTAGAGTCCGTTACTAAGAGTATAACGGAAGCTAATATTACCGACTCTGTTGATATCGCGGATAACACTCATCAAGCAGACTTAAATGAACAACTGCTTGCAATTGAGCAACAAGCCGATGACCTTAAACAAAGTGAAAGTAAACCAGTAAACCAAATTCCAGCGCAAATAGTTACTCAAGAAGTTAAAGCGCCAGAACAAGCTCCTGCTGTCGTAACGCAACAAGTGCCACAAAACACGCCGGTTGAGATGCCTAAAGAGCCAGATGGGCAGCTTAGTCCCCATAGTCCAGTAGGATCTGTGCTTGCGACTCGAAATATGTTGCGCAGTAGAAAAAAAGAGTTGGAGAAGCAAACAAAAAAGTCCAGTGACGCAACTCTGCGTCAACCTAAGAATACTGACAGCGAGAAAGGTAAAAGTAGCCCAGCAGTTGAAGTACAAGTACCATCCACTGAAAGTGTAGTCATTGCGCCTGAGCCTGAGGTACCGTTTCACCAAGACAGTATAGATCCGGCAAAAGTAACGAAAGCGAATCAAGTCGATAAATGGGCGCACATGATTGATTCAATGCAGCTGACCGCACGTATTCGTCAATTAGCAATACATGCAACTATTAGTGAGAACTCTACTGATGATAATCTAATTCTACAATTAGATCAGGCAACTAGACATTTAAGTACTGAAGTCGCTCATCAACAGTTACAGAGCTATATTTGTGAGTTTTTATCTAGACAAGTTACCGTTACACTAAATATCGTCGAAGAAACGGTGGCTGATCCTTATCAGATCCAAGTTCAAATTAATGATAAACGTCTTGAGTATGCTAAAAACTTATTAAAAGAAGATGCTGTGGTGATTGCCTTACAGGAAAATTTTCAGGCAAGTTTGAATGAAGAGAGCATTTCACCACGGTAAATTGTAATCATTACTGTGAATACTTGTTTTGTACTTGGTATAAAGCTATTTAAATAAATCCAGTTAAATAAATTCATTTCATTTACATTCAAAACAAAACGTATTTCAGGTAAAATAGCCAAATATAATATATTAAATAGTCAACCTAGCAATATTGGAGAAAATCATGATGAAAGGCGGAATGGGCAACTTAATGAAGCAAGCCCAACAAATGCAGGCCAAAATGGCTAAAGCGCAAGAGGAACTAGCGCAAATGGAAGTTGTTGGTGAAGCCGGCGCTGGCATGGTGAAAGTAACAATGACAGGCAGTCATAGTGTTCGCCGTGTTGAGCTTGATGAAAGCTTAATGGACGATGATAAAGACATGATTGAAGATTTACTTGCTGCAGCAGTAAATGACGCGGTACGTCGTGTAGAAGAGCAAAACAAAGATAAAATGGGCGCACTTACTGGTGGTATGCAATTACCACCAGGGATGAAAATGCCGTTTTAAGTTACTTTGCTTAGCAAGTAATTGGACATTAAAAAGCTCAAGATATTCTTGAGCTTTTTTGTTTCTGAACTATCGGGCTTGCTCTAGCTTGTTATTGGAAAATTTGATTTAGGTAAGCGGCGGCACCGATTAATCCCGGCTGGCTTTCGGTTATTACGTAAGTCGGAATTTGTTCGTTTAAATGAGACATGCGACCTTTAGTTTCAAATCTTTTTCTAAATTCACTACTTTCCAAGTAATCGGTAAATCTAGGTACTATACCGCCAGCAATATACACGCCACCAAAAGAGCCGGTAGTTAACGCTAAGTTACCAGCAAAGCTTCCTAAAACTTTACAAAATTGTGATAAGGCTTGTTGGCAAATAGGACAAGTTCCAGCTATCGCTTGCGTGCTAATTTCTTTAGCTGATAGCTTAGTTAATTCTGCACTTGCCAACTCTTTATTATCAATAACAACTAACGCTTGGTATATCTGCTCTAAACCATAACCCGAAAGTAATTGTTCATAAGATAGACGTTTTTTCGTTATTTTTAACTGTTGAAATATTTTTACATCTAAATCATCTACGGGTGCAAAATCAGTGTGACCACCTTCACCACCAAGGCAATGCCAGTAGTTGTTAATATTTACTAAATTAGCTACGCCTAGCCCGGTGCCCGGACCACATACCGCAATAGGTTGTTTATTTGCAACTTCACCTCGACCAATTTTTATTTTTTGCTGATCATTTAATAACGGGATAGCCATTGCAATTGCTGTGTAATCATTTATTAGCGTCAGACTATTTAATTTAAGTTCTTCTTTAAGTTGTTTTTGTGAAAACTTCCACGGCAGATTTGTCATAGATATGGAATCTGTATCAACTGGGCAAGCTATGGCTAAACAAGCATTAACTTGTGTGTTAAGTAATGACTTTTCCTTCAAATAGTGATGAATCACATTCGTTAAATGTGGAAAATCTTGGCACTGATAAGTTTCAATTTCGTTGATATTATTGTTTCTATCAGTGATTGCTAGTCTGATATTGGTACCACCAATATCAGCAACTAAATTAATTATTTGCGTATCTTGTGAATTCATCATCTTTTGTGTTACTTCTCGTTCAAATGTATTTATTTACAACTAGTCTAGGGGTTAACAATAACGGAATCTCTGGTAATAAGTGTTGGCTCAAAAGAATGCATAATTGATATATTCTTTTGTTGATAAATATTCCTTAAAACTAATTTAGCTGCCATATGCCCCATCAAATTTACTGGGTTATCTATGGTAGTAAGTTTTGGATAAGTGTGTCGTGCAAAAATAATATTATCAAAACCTATTATGGATAGGTCTTTCGGTAGAGAAAGGCCTTGTTCTCGTGCATAAGTTATCGCACCTGAAGCCATCTCATCATTGGCACAAACTAAAGCGCTAAATGATTGTTTATTAGTCATTAATTGTTTTAACCCATCACTACCACCTGTTTCTTTAAAATCCCCTTCAAAGTAGAGTGAGTCACTAAAGGTAATATTATTTTCAGCAAGTGCACGTTTATGACCCGCCAAGCGGTCTTTTGAATCAGCTTTAAATTGCGGGCCAGCAATATACGCAATGGTGGAATGTCCTTGCTGAATAATAGACTCGGTTGCTAAGTAGCCGCCTAATTCATTGTTTAAGCTAATACATTTTTCTTCTAAGCCTTTGACCAACCGACTCATCAAATAAATAGGTGTTTTGCCTTTGCTCATCTCAATTATATAATCATCACTGACTGCTTCAACGTGCAATATAATGGCATCACAATTTCTACTGATCAGAAACTCTACGCCGTCTTTTTCTTTATCTTCTTCACTGTGCCCAGTGGTGATAATAACGTGTTTTCCTGCAGCTCTTAATTCAGACTCAATACCTGCCATCATTTGGCCAAAGAAGGGGCCATGTAATTCCGACACTAATATGCCGACACTGTTGCTTCTATTTGATGCAAGAGATTGTGCGATTGAATTAGGTCGATAACCAAGTTCACTCATAGCGGCCAATACTTTCTCGCGGGTTTTTTCACTCACTCGTGAATTTTTATTTATCACACGAGAAACAGTTGCTAAAGATACACCTGCTAGTTTTGAAACTTCGTATATTGTCGCCATATTATTCCTAAGTTGAGCAATTTAATTGTAAATATTTTGAATTGTAATGACAAAATTCTAGCATATTTACCAATATCTTAACTAGTCGTAGCCTTTATTTCCCCTTGGATTTGAACTACTCTGCGCTCTGTTAAAGTATATTTTCGCATAACCCAAGCTACGGCGAGTGAGCCTAACGCTGGTAATACGGTAAAAGAAAATAATAAACCTTGTTTAGTCGCATCACTTTGTTCTATATCGGCTTGGTAACCGTAAAACGTTAACAACCATCCTGCAAGAGCACCGCCAATAGCTATGCCCATTTTGATAAAAAATATTACGCCAGAGTAAACTAAACCAGTAACCCTAATGCCTGTTTTTTTATGGCCGTAGTCAATAGTATCTGCCATTTTTGCCCACAGTAGTGGCGTTGCCATATCAAGAAAGAACTTCCAGGCGATAAAAGCGACAAATGCAAGAATAATTTGGTCGGGAGATATCAGGAAACTTGCTAGACAGATGACTGCAGATATAGTTTGCAGCGCTATATAAGCTTTAATTTTGCAAACACGCTTAGCGAGAGGCTGTGCGACCGCGCAACCTATCATACTAGCGATAACGCCTAAGGTTAAAAATGGTGTTATTAAATCTTCACGACCGAGGAAGTACTTAACGTAATAAACAGCAAGCGTAAGGCGCAATACTTGCCCGGTGAGTAAATATAAAGAGGCGAAGCATAGTATGCGCCATTGGTCATTTTTCCAAAGTGATTTCAAGTTCTCTTTCATCGAAGAATCTTGGTTTTCTGGTGGTTTTACGCGTTCTTTTGTTCCTAAAAAACATAATAAAAACAAGACAACACCCAAGCTGCTCATTGCGACCATTGTATATTGGTAGCCTTTTGCTGGATCGCCTTGGCCAAACCATTCGACCATTGGCATAGTTGCCGACGCTACTATCACACCGCCTAACATGCCAAAAACAAAACGATAAGATTGTACCGTGACACGCTCTTTTGCATCAGCGGTGATGACTCCGCCTAAACCACAATAAGGGATATTGATGGCTGTGTAAGCGATCATCAGCAGAGTATATGTGACAAAAGCATAGATGACTTTGTTATTGCCGGTTAAATCAGGTGTGGTAAATGCTAAAATACTGATCAAAGCAAAAGGCAGTGCAAGCCATAATAAGTAAGGACGAAATTGCCCCCACTTAGTATCGGTTTTATCAGCAATATTCCCCATAATAGGGTCGGTAACTGCATCAATTAACCGCACGAAGAGAAACATGGTACCCACCACGGCAGGTGATAAACCAACAACATCAGTATAAAATAGTAACAAGAACATCATAACGGTTTGAAATATGATATTACTGGCGGTATCACCTAAACCATAAGCAATTTTTTCTCTTACACTAATCATTAATGTTCTACCTTTTGTTTACTAAATTCGAATAAATAGACTTAATCTGAAGCTATTGAAAATCGTATAACGGTGATTCATATTGCTTAATAAGGACTAAATTTATTACCCTTTTAGGGGCGTATATACCATTACTTATTTCTAATCATTAATACTAGCTTTATCTACTCGTTATTAATGCTTTATAGGCGAGCCCGCTGGCTTTAATCGTTCTCACTTGAGTCTCATAATCAACATGAACAATGCCAAAGCGTTTTAGATAACCTTCTGCCCACTCAAAATTGTCCATTAAACTCCAAGCAAAGTAACCATTAACTTGCACACCTTGCTCAATAGCATCATTAACTGCGTTTAAGTGTTGTTGATAATAATCTAGCCTATCCTGGTCATTTACGACACCATCGATGATCTTATCAGCCATTGCTGCACCATTTTCTGTGATATAAACCGGAGGTAGTGTATATTTTTCATTAAGGGAAACTAATAGTTCAGTAAAGGCTTTGGGGTATATTTCCCAACCCATATCGGTACGTGGCTCTGGCGGTTCAATTTGTAAGAAGTGCTCATCGGCATCGGCACGATAAATTGCGCGGGTATAGAAATTGATGCCTAAAAAATCCATATCATGAGCAATTATTGCCATATCACCGTCATGTATCTCAGGCTGATGTTCAGTGGGCAGCTGAGACATAATCTCAGGATACTTTCCATCAAATATTGGCTTGATATACCATTGATTCAAGTAATCATCCGCAAAATCTGCTGCATTTATATCCGCTAAAGAGTCTGATTCAGGATAACAAGGAGTAAAGTTGAGTACGATACCATTTAACGTATTAGGACTATTTCTAGCTAATACTTCCATGGCTAAACCATGAGCAAGTAACAAATGATGTGCCGCCTTCTTACCAAACTCTTTACCGACAATACCCGGAGCATGAACGCCAACTTCATACCCTAAGAAGGCACTGCAAAATGGTTCGTTAAGTGTTGCGTAGGCATGAACACGGTTACCAAATATAGCAGAAATTAAATCAACATAGTCTCTAAACTTATAGGCTGTCTCGCGATTTAACCAACCACCTTTATCTTCTAAGTGTTGTGGTAAATCCCAATGGTAAAGCGTGACAAACGCTTTGATATTTTTAGACTTTAATCGGTCTAAAATATTCAGATAGTATTTAACACCTGCTTGGTTTAATTCTCCAGCCTCATCCAGTACTCTTGGCCATGAAATTGATAGTCGATAGGCGTCTACACCTAAGGAGTCAATCAAATTAATATCATCTTGCCAACGATTAAAATGATCACAGGCTATTTCACCATTTGACTTATCGACTATTTTATTTGGTGTATTGCAAAAAGTATCCCAAATGCATGGAAGTCTTGAATCTGTTCCACCCTCTATTTGAAATGAAGCGGTCGCCACGCCATAAGTAAAATCCTTTGATAGCATTTCAGATTGAGCAGGAAGGGTAAGTTTGACTGTCATGAACGATATACCTTTTTCTATAAGCCAGTTATTTGGCTATTGTCGATTTTTTATTATATGTGCGCTAATAAAAGGTTGATAAAAATATTTGGATGTTCTTTAATGTAACCATGTAAGCGCTTACATTTAGATTAGTGCTTTATATGAGTTAGGTCAACCACTTTCATTTGGTTTTAACTATTACTGATTTAGGTAGTTGAGTTAAGTAGCTAAAAATAAAAGGGTTATATTGTAAATTTGACGTTTTTTATAAGAATTAAACAAACAATTATTAACATCAAATTTAAACTTTAAACTATAAAAAATATATTAGAGAGGAAATTATGGCGATGCATTCAAATTTAGGTACGTTCAATCAGGAGAGCGATGTGCCGCAAAACAATAACTTTACTTTTGCACTGACGTCATTAACCTCTTTATTTTTTATGTGGGGCTTCATTACCTGCTTAAATGATATTTTAATTCCGCACTTAAAGGGCGTTTTTGATTTATCGTATAGTCAGGCCATGTTGGTTCAATTTTGCTTTTTTGGTGCTTACTTTCTCGTTTCATTACCGGCTGGCGTGATTGTTAAGAAGCTTGGTTACCAAAAAGGGATTGTTGCAGGATTAGTTGTTGCAGCTTTCGGTTGCTTATGCTTTTACCCCGCAGCGAGTATGCACAGCTACCCGGTTTTCCTGATGGCATTATTTATACTTGCAAGCGGGATAACCTTATTGCAAGTATCTGCGAATCCTTATGTGAGTATGTTAGGTGATGCTAAAACGGCTTCTTCACGTTTAACTATGACTCAAGCTTTTAATGCTTTAGGAACAACTGTGGCACCATTTTTTGGTGCCTTCTTGATTTTGGATCAAGCAGCAGAGTCAATGTCGGCGCAAGCATCAGCAGAATCGGTACAAATGCCTTATGTTTTTCTGGCTGCAATGCTATTGGCGTTGGCTGCTATTTTTGCTTGGTTAAAGTTGCCTAACCTCATGGCATCAGATGAAATAGAGCAAAAAAACTTAACTAATGAGACCGGGAGTGCTTGGCAATACCGTCATTTAGTTCTTGGTGCTGTTGGTATCTTTGTTTATGTTGGTGCAGAAGTTGCTATTGGCAGTTTTTTGGTGAGTTTTTTGGCTGAACCTTCTATTGCAGGTTTAGCTGAGTCTGAAGCGGCTACGTATATAGCATATTATTGGGGCGGTGCCATGGTTGGTCGTTTCATTGGCGCTGTTGTAATGCAAAAAATTGCTGCGGGTAAAGCGTTATTCTTTAACGCAGCTATTGCCATTTTGTTAATTTTAGTGGCAATTCTCTCTTCTGGCACAATCGCCATGGTAGCAATTTTACTGGTTGGTTTATGCAATTCTATTATGTTCCCAACAATATTCAGTCTAGCGATTAATGGCTTAGGTAAACATACCAGCCAAGGTTCGGGAATTCTATGCTTAGCCATTGTTGGTGGAGCCATTATTCCTCTTTTTCAAGGACTTTTAGCCGATAGTATAGGTGTTCAACCCGCATTTTTCTTACCAATATTATGCTACTTCTTTATCGCATATTACGGTGTATCAGGCAGTAAAGTAAAAGAGATCACCAGCTAAATAGTATTTACTCTTTCAACAATAAAATTTTAATAATTCACGATAATACTTAACTAAAGTAAGAAACAATTACATGAAATATATAATAAATAACAAAATACTTAATGTTAGAACTTCTGTCAGCATACTTTGTTTGGCTATCACTTCGTTGCTTGTAGGATGTAACGGTAGTAAACAAGAAGTTGACTCGACCATATCATTTGAGAAAACAGCTGAATCATCACAACAATCAAAAACCTCATCTACTATTGAAATATGGCCAAAACTGGATATTGCAGTAAAAGCTGATGAAGATACTGAAGCTAAAGTGATTTCAATATTAGCGACCATGACACTTGAGCAAAAAGTCGCGCAAATGATCCAACCTGAAATACGTGATATCACCATTGAAGATATGCGTAAGTATGGCTTTGGTTCGTATCTTAATGGTGGTGGTGCTTTTCCAGATAACAATAAACATGCAACCCCTGCGGATTGGATAGCGTTAGCTGAAAATTTATATCAAGCATCCATTGATGACTCGATTGACGGTAGTAAGATCCCAACTATGTGGGGGACTGACGCAGTACATGGCCATAACAATGTTATTGGTGCTACTTTATTTCCACATAATATAGGCTTAGGAGCAGCGAATAATCCTGAACTTATTGAAAATATTGCTAGCATTACCGCAAAAGAAGTCATGGTGACAGGAATTGATTGGGTTTTTGCTCCAACGGTTGCCGTTGTTCGTGATGATCGTTGGGGTCGTACTTATGAAGGTTATTCTGAAGACCCTGAAATAGTTAAAAGTTATGCTAGTGCTATTGTTAAAGGGCTTCAAGGGACTGTGGATGAAGACTTTTTGGGTGAACAACGAGTCATCAGTACCGTTAAACATTTTATTGGCGACGGTGGCACAGAAAATGGCGATGACCAAGGTAATAATTTAGCAAGTGAAGAAGAGTTATTTAAATTGCATGCCCAAGGTTATGTTGGTGGCTTAACGGCGGGTGCGCAATCAGTTATGGCATCATTTAATAGCTGGCACGGCGTTAAAAGTCATGGCAATAAATATTTAATGACCGACGTATTAAAAGAGCGTATGGGCTTTGATGGGTTTGTGGTTGGTGATTGGAATGGCCATGGGCAAGTTAAAGGTTGTAGCAATGAAAGCTGCCCACAAGCAATTAATGCGGGTTTAGATATTTTTATGGTGCCAACAAGTGCATGGAAGCCACTATATGAAAACACTATTGCGCAAGTTAATAATGGTGAAATCAGCCTGTCGAGAATTGATGATGCCGTTAGCCGAATTTTACGTGTGAAAATTCGGGCGGGTTTATTTGAGAAACCTAGCCCTGAAAATCGCCCATTATCAGGGAAAACTGAATTAATAGGCTCAGCTGAACACCGTAAAATTGCTCGTCAAGCTGTAAGAGAATCCCTAGTTTTATTGAAAAATAAAGGCAACATATTGCCACTAAAACCTAGTCAAAATGTATTAGTAGCTGGTGATGGAGCAGATAATATAGGTAAACAATCAGGGGGATGGAGCATTACGTGGCAAGGAACGGGCAATACTAATACTGATTTTCCAGGTGGCAGTTCTATCTACTCAGGTATAAAGCAAGTAGTTAATGCAGCAGGGGGAGAAGTACAGCTAAATATTGCCGGTGAATATCAGGAAAAACCTGACGTTGCTATTGTTGTTTTCGGTGAAGAGCCTTATGCAGAAGGTAATGGTGATTTAGATAACCTTGAGTATCAGCGCGGTAATAAAAAAGACTTAGCGTTATTAAAGCATTTGAAAGCTCAAGGTATTCCCGTTGTATCTGTATTTATTAGCGGTCGCCCTATGTGGGTAAATGCTGAGCTCAATTCGTCTGATGCGTTTGTTGCTGCATGGTTACCAGGCTCTGAAGGTAACGGTGTTGCAGATGTATTATTTACACAGCCTAATGGTAGTGTTAACCATGACTTTGTCGGAACGCTTTCTTATTCATGGCCAGCAGATTCAGAACAAACGACAGTTAATCGGTTCGATGAAAATTATGCGCCGTTATTACCTTACGGTTTTGGTTTGGTTTATGGTGCAGATAATGTTTTAGCTGACGATTTATCAGAACTTTCTTCGTCGAAATCAAAGAATGAATTAACGGAAAAAGCTTTATTTAATCGCAGTGCTAAAGCATCTCTACATCTGTTTTTATCGAATGAAAAGGGCAGTACGGAATTAACTTCTAGTGTTTTAACTTTAGATACTATTGCGGTAAAAACTACGGATCGAAACGTACAGGAAGACTCGCTTGTTGTGAGTTGGAAAAATACAGGTATTGGAAGTATTCATTTAACATCAGTTTTTCCATCAGACCTACGCGCATTTAACGAAGCTAATGGCGTGTTAAGTTTTGATATAAATATTAAGCAATACCCGAGTGAAACTGCAATGGTTGAAATGAGTTGTGAGCAAGAATGCCAGGGCAGTGTAGATATCACTAAGGTATTAAAAAAACATACATTAAATGAATGGCACACAATTAATGTTCCTTTATCTTGCTTTAAAACATCAGGAACAGATATGGCTAAAGTATTTACACCATTTAAGCTGACAAGTGCAGGGGAATTTAATTTAACACTTGGCAATATTTTTATTAAAACTGAGAGTCAAGTTGACTTAACTGACGTGATTACTTGCTCTGAGTTATAACTTAATGAATGCCAAGGCTGTAATTTTATTACAGTATGAAATTACAGCCTTTTTTATAAAATTTTAAACAATAAAAATTGAAAGATATCAATTTTAACTGGTCTTTTAGGGCGTAATCCTAAGCTTCTAAATAGCTTAATAAAATAATTAAAACACGGTAAAGGTAAGGTTATCCATGACAATATTTTCAAGACGGTTTTTTGTAGTGTGTGTTGCACTTAGTTTATCTGCATGTGGTGGAAGTAGCTCTGAATCAGAATTGCCCGCAGAACCGGCCACTTCAGTAAGCTCTACCGCTGCTGATATAGATACTTCTACGGACCCTGATATTATAGATTCTCAAGACCCTGTTGAAACTGTGCTGATCAGCGATCAATGGCAACTAGTTTGGCAAGATGAATTTGATGACAAAAACATTGATTTGGCTAAATGGACGTTTGAAGTGAACTGTTTTGGTGGTGGTAATAATGAGCAACAGTGCTATACCGACCGAACGGAGAATGCTTTTATAGAGCAAGGTATCTTAAAGATAGTCGCTTTGAAGGAGAACTTTACGGGTCCTTCGGCTCAGGATGATGATCCAACATATAATACGAATAATACCCGTACTCTACCTTATACCTCAGCTAGACTGCGCAGTAAAAACAAAGGAGATTGGACCTTTGGTCGATTTGAAATTCGTGCAAAGTTACCGCAAGGGCAAGGCACTTGGCCTGCTATTTGGATGTTGCCTACCGAGTGGGCGTATGGAGGTTGGGCAGGCTCTGGTGAAATCGATATTATGGAAGCCGTTAACTTAAAAGCTAAGTCTGATGAAAGTGGTTCAAGCGCAGGGCAAGAAGAATCAAGAATTCATGGCACGTTACATTATGGACGAGCATGGCCTGAAAACGTTTACTCAGGAAAAGAGTTTCATTTACCTGCTGGCTTAAACCCAGCCGATGACTTTCATGAATATGCAGTTGAATGGCAAGAAGGAGAAATTCGTTGGTATGTTGATGATATCCATTTTGCCACACAACGTGAGACAGGCTGGTATTCACAATATATGAATAGTGATGGGGTTTTAATTAATGGCGAAGGTACTGCTCCATTTGACCAAGATTTTCATTTGTTGTTAAATTTTGCTGTTGGTGGTGCTTGGGCCGCTAATGTGAATGAGAAGGGCATTGATGAAAGTGTTTTTCCTCAATCATTAGATATTGATTATGTCAGAGTATATGAATGTTCAGTTTCCCCTAAAACAGGAGCTGGGTGTGAGGCTATTAATCAAGATGTTCCATTAAGCAAAGGCCTACAAGCACCGACGCTTTAATAACCAACAGACTATGAATGATCTTTTACTCATTAGTAGCAATAAAAGTATTGATAAATTGGTCACTATTTTTAGTTAAAAAGTTACTCGTAACAAGGCTTTATAACTTCGTTATGAGTTTCTTTATCTTGTTCATCAATATAGAGACTGATATTACGGTAGGTATCTACCCAGTAAGTAGCTTTGTTCTGTGTTAGATAGTTTAACAGTTGCTGATGGGCGTCAGTAGATACCGACAAATACTCCCCCCCAATACCATGAAAGGTAAAGCTGGCAATGCTATTCTTTTGAGCGGCTTGTTTTACTTGCTCTATTAACGCTTGGCCAGTAAATCCTGAAGGAGCGATCACTGGCGCATTTAGTGGATTAAAATATTTCATGGATGTGGGTATAACACCTAGGTGACTTTTAATCCCAACAAAGTAAGGTGAAATTTCAGGCAGTAAGTCCCTGCCTTCAACAATAGCGTCGGCGCAGGGCAAAGAGAAAGTTCTAACTGTTTGACCGTCTAAGGCCTTTAAAAATTTATTCGCAGCAATAATTTCTTGTTTTATCTGTGCCATTGTTCGGTTATCAAGATCATTATGTTCATCGACCCATTGACGGTTAGGCAAAGAACCTCGACAGGCATGATTAATCGTATGATTGCCTAGTTCATGGCCTTGTCGAGCAATAGTGCGCCAGTCTTCTCGTCGTTCGTTCACTGCATTGGCACCTATAGTTAGATAAAAAGTACCTTTAAAGCCATATTCATTAAGCGCTGGGATTGCGTTATCTAAGTGGCTATTTAGGGCATCATCATAAGATAAGCTGACTGCAGCCTTAGCACCATTGGGCCAGTGGAATTCACTATTGTTACCCATATTACCATCACTAGCTTTAACACTTGAAGGTATCATGCATGTGAGCGTTAGCATGCTTATTATGTATAGGTTGAAAGCCTTAAATTTTTGTACGGCTATAGCCATTAATAAAGCTCCTGTTGTCTTTTTCTCCGTTAACTCCACGACTATTAGGTAGCATATTTGAATATCAAGCTTTTGTACTAACCGTGTCTACAATATGACTCAAACATTGAAACCTACTTCACCGAGTCGAGCAGGTTTCAGTGCTTATCATCACTTTACTTAGATTTACAATATTGATCTAAATATTGTTTATGCGTAGGTAGTGAATTGACCGTTTGAGCTATTGAATTTTTGATACCATTCAAAAACATGTCTTGTTCTTTCGTTGACATCATGTCAGCTATTAGGTGATGATTTTTTGGGGATAAACCTTGACCTAACATGACTTGTATCCAAGAGTTTTCAGCAAATAAGTCCCACGGAGCCTTGAATACATAACCATGCTCTTTAAATAAATCAATGCGGTGACTCAGTGAGCTTGGAACATCCATTTTGCTGCAATAACGCCAAAAATTTGAATCCTTTCTATTGGTGACATGATAATGCAAAATGATGAAGTCTCTAATATATCTAATTTCTTCTTCTGATTGATAATTATATTCGTTAATTACTGAGTCAGTAATCCCCATTTTAGGGAACATTTGCATCAGTCTAATAATACCTCTTTGAATTAAATGTATGCTGGTAGATTCTAGAGGTTCAATGAAACCACTTGATAACCCTAAGGCAACACAATTTTTATTCCAATGCTTCCGTCGTTGGCCAGGGGTAAATTTAATAAATAAAGGTTTTTTTAATATGCTGCCTTCAATATTTTCAAGTAACAGCTTTTCAGCACTCTCATCATTTAAATATTTACTACAATAGACAAGACCGTTACCTGTTCTGTTTTGCAGTGGAATTTTCCATTGCCACCCAGATTCATGAGCAATAGAACGAGTATAAGGTCTTGGTTCTTCGGTGCTTTCAGTTTGTACTGCCACAGCTCGATCGCATGGTAGCCAGTGTGACCAATCATCATAACCAGTATGCAAAGCTTGCTCAATCAGTACTCCTCTAAATCCGGTACAATCAATAAACAAATCACCTGCTATTGTCTCACCTGAAAATAAGGTAAGAGATTTTATAAAACCTGAAATTTCATCAATATTTACTCGCTCTATTTTACCTTCTATTCTTTTTACGCCATTTTGTTCAGATATATTACGTAAAAATTTTGCGTATAATGTTGCGTCCATATGGTAAGCGTATTTCAATCCACTATTTGGAAGATGAGCGAATTTATTATTTAGTCCTGCTTGGAGTTCTAAGCAATATTCTTCATATTTTGCCTGATACCCTTCTTTTTTACTTCGATTGTAAAACTGTAAAAATGTAGTCGCCCAACAATCCCTACCTGTAGTGCCAAAAGAGTGAAAATATTCACTAGCTGTATCTTTCCAATTTTCAAAATTGATGCCTAGTTTAAACGTTGCGTTTACACTACTCATAAATTCAGCTTCATTGATCTTTAACATTTTGTGAAATGTTAGCAAAGGAGGGATTGTAGCTTCACCAACACCAACTGTAGATATTTCATCGGATTCAACTAACGTAATATTTAATTTATTACCAATAAGTTTCGCTAACGCTGTTGCAGCCATCCAACCAGCAGTTCCTCCGCCAGCAATAACAACATTTTTTACTTCTGATAGGTTTTTCATTTGTAATTCCTTACTAATAGCGTAAACGTTTAATTAAGTAATCTTTAAACTTTCGTAATGCTTTTTCATCTTGCGGATTGAGCATCCCTTTTGCGTGTTCTGGAATGTGATCTAATGGTGAGCTTTTAAAAATATAATGCTTGAATAAATTGAACCAAATATCTTTTTTGTCTTCTGGTAAGTTCCTAAGAGCCATAACGGAATAAAGTAAAGCGTTACCAGATTCATCAATAGTATGGTCGCTAGATGACCACCAAAATGTGGCGAGCAAATTAAAATGCGCTAAACCTTCAACATGATGCCACCACATGCTAGGTATAAAAAGTGCGTCACCTGCCTCTAGTTCAGCAACTTGGGCATGTTCTAACGCTTTTTTGAATTTTGGATATTTAATGAAATCAGGTTTTTTAAAGTCAACTAGGCTTATCGACTGGCCAGCTGGAGTGAAATCGAGTGGGCCAATGTAAAGGTGTTTAAGTTGTTCTGGTGGGAATAAAGTAAAACGTCTTTTGCCGTATATATTACAGGCAATATTGTTAGGTACATCGTAATGGGCTGGTATTATACTTTGATTTCCCATCCAGATGTTCATTGCTGGAGACTGGCCTTCTATACGAATATTATTTTCCAGTTTTAGTTTGGGAAAATAAGCATCTGCAGATGTTGTACCCATATAATAAAGAGGAGGTCTTTCATCGTCTCGGTGTTTATTTATCTGCCCGAATAAGTCTGCTAAGGGCATTTTGTATGCTTTACAGTTAAGTGCCGTAAGTGCTTCGTTATAGAATATTCGCCCGTCAATATCGGGTGTGCCGCAACCCACTATTAAGTCTTGGCCGCTAGAATGTTTTAAAAGATAATTTTGTAATGATGTCTCAGATTCTTGCCCTTTATTAACAATAGGCCAATCTTTGATAAACCCCTTCAAAATAAGCGGTTGATTTGACTCGAGTATAAAAGAAGGAACATTACAAGCAGATATACCTTCTACACTGGCAATTCTTTTAAGCGATCCTAGCATTTAATTTCTCTACGTTGATTATAATAACTTATTTTTTCTTTTGATAAGATCACCCATATTTAACAGTGATGCTACTGCCATATAGAGTGGTTTTAAAAAACCTTTCTTATTTAGCTCAGCCAATTGTTCAGCTGTTAAGTTATGAAGAGTCTCTTCATTGATAGTATAGAAGCCAGATAATCTATTATGGCTTTTATTGTTAAGCTCTATATCAAAAACAAATTTTTCTAGTAAGTTATATTCCGTTAACAAGCTTAAAAAATTTTGGCTATCTTCAAAACCTTTATCTATCTCACCTAGAACTTCGCCTATATGCTCTATAAATGGGGTGTTTTGACCAAATTCAGTGAATATGGTTTCACCTTGCTCTTTGTTGATTCTAGGGCTGTCGACATCAAGATGGATTACTCTTTGTTTTTGGGTTTTTCCATTGATTTCTTGGTTTTGAAAACCAATTAAGAAAGGCTGTGCTTTAATTGTATGAGGAAGGTAGCCACAATCCCAGTGACCATCATTTAGAAATAAGTTCTCATTTTTTTCTAAACCAAGTAGAGCGTATGATTGGAATTTCTCTGTTGTTTCATCTTTATGAAAAACAATAGGGTAATAAGCTTGAATGTCATAAAACTCATTAGGAAAAGTTAGCGTAAGCATTATATTATCACCTAACTCTGCACTTCTTTTGGTGTGAACCTTCAAGTTTTTATGTTGTTTGTTATTCAACATTTGATGATTTGACATAATTTATCTCTTGTTAGTTGAATTATTAAGCATAGAGCTATATGTACTTAATTAAAAAACCGCCACTTGGCGGTTTTTTAATTATAACTAGGTCGTTAGAAATTATAACGCGCGCCGATATTGTAACGAGGGCCAGTTTGAATAGCATTTAGCAATTCATTCCTATTACGGCTATACATACGTTGAGTTTCATCGGTTATGTTAATACCTTCAAAAAACACTACGAAGTCTTCTGTTACGTTATAGCTCGCATTAATATCTATTTGTGAGTAAGACTCATTAATACGCGGGTTATTCAGGTTGTTGTTTGTTGAAACTAAGAACTCATCACGCCAGTTATAAGCGATACGAACTTGTATGCCATTTTTATCATAAAATGCGACTACGTTGGCGGTATCACTTAAACCAGGTAGGGCAAACTGACTGTCAAAAACGGTAGGATCATATTTAGCATCACTATCTACGAAAGTTAAGTTGGCTTGTATACCAAAGCCACTTTCTAATGCGTGTTGGAAAGCTATTTCAAAACCGTCGATTTTAGCATCGCGCTCATTAAATGGCTGTGTGATATCAAACTGAATGAGATCATCCCCATCAACAGAGTGAATTTGTCCTGTTGTCGTTCCGCCGGCGTCTACACCGGTGATTGTGCTAGACTCAGGGTAGTTGTCGAAAATATATTGTCTAATTGCCGTATTATCACTACTACCAACAGCAGCCATTGCTTCATCAAAGCGAGGTCCACTTGTAGGACTTCTTAAACCAAATAATTCCCCTTTAGTTGTACGAGTGCCAATGAAGTTTTCAATGTCTTTTCTAAAATAACCAACAGATGCATAACTTCCTTCATCAAAGTACCATTCGAAAGATAAATCAACATTGGTAGACTCAAAAGGAATTAAGCCCGGATCACCACTGCTAGCTGTCGCGAAACCTTGTCTTACTTCATTAATACCAACACCACCTCGAATGTGATTGTAGGTAGGTCTTGAAAGCGTTTTGCCGAATGAGGCTCTAGCGACAAAGTCATCAGTAATATCTAAACTGATATCAAGGTTAGGTAAAAAGTTATTATAATCACCCTCAAAGTCAGTAAATGCGCTCTCACCACTATCAACTGTTGCAAATTCGTTGTTAGAAACCCAATCTACACCTGTGTAAGCAGGTACCATAGCACTTGCATTTACATCAGTTTCTTCATAACGGAAACCAGCTGATATATCTAATGGCATATCTCCAATTTCAAATTCCATATTTATTTGAGCATAAATAGCCGTATATTCTTCTGATATAAGTTCATCAGTTGTCCATTGCTCATTCACACAAAAACGATCTGCGCATGGCCAAATACCAGGGGAAACTTCGTTATTACTATTAGCTGGCGCAGCATAAGAAGCCACTTCATCTGATGCAGATGCGAAACTAAAATTGTAAAATAAGTCAAAAAGGTTAATCGTCTCTCCAGCGGCGTTAGTACCAGTACTTGGTAAGTTATCTAATTGAGCGGAAGTGCTGCCAGGTGTAAATAAACTATCGGTTACATCATCAACACTGCCTTCACCGCCCCATGTATCACGTTGAGCTGTCATAATCGAAGCGCGAATATCATTGTCAGTTTTTGAAATACCAAAATCGACACTCGTGATAACACCCTCGTCGAAAACGTATTGGCCTTTTAATTGAATTTGAGATAAATCATTTTCAAACTGACTGTTTCGTAAAGAGCTACCTGTAGTGATTAGTTCAGATGGAGCGCCTGTTAAACCGTCTAATTGTGAAATAGACATGACTGGAAAGTCTGGTCTAAAGTCTATTGTGGTACTCTGACGAGAATTAACAGCATACTCCATAGTTGAGCTGTTACCGTATGGGCTGTCTGCTTTTGATTTTGCTGATGAGTCGTGGTAATCAAGTTCAAAGCTAAGGTTATCAGTAGCTTGCCATTCTAAATTTAAACCAATAGATTCATTTTTATTTTTTGAAGCTGATTCTGACGTTGAGAATGATAAATCAGGGCCAGCACCGGAATGCCAAACAACAGGCGAGTGGTTAGTGCCTTTAGTAAATTCATTTAAACTGCCATCAATAGTTTCACCTTCCCAAAACCAAGCACCGACTCCGTTTGAGGTAGACTCAACCGTTTGTTCTGAAAAAGTATAATCTGCAGTAATTGTGATTCGGTCACTTGGCGCATATTGAAAAACAAGCTGACCATTGTCTCTTGTGCGATCAAATTCAGTAAAGTTATAACGAAATTGTTGTGGACGGTTAAATGTATCACCTTCGTCCCAATCTGTATTATTGATACCACCATTCCAGCCATCTACTGGAGCAATTCCTTGAGTATGCCACTGTGGGACGACAGCTTCTTTGGTCGCACCATTTCTTTCTTGATGGCTAAATGAAATACCAAAACCAATAGTGTCATCTGCAAAGGTATTACTATAAAGACCTGAAATTTCAGGAGTAACACTATCACCTTCATCAGTTGATTGGTCCATAACGGCTTTGACCCCAATGGATGCTTTTTGCCCTGGTGCATTAAGCGGCCTTGCTGTCAGAATGTTTATAGTTGCACCGATCCCACCACTTGAAACTTCGGCTTTGCCTGTTTTATAAACCTCTACACCACTGATAGCTTCAGAAGCAAGGTTAGCAAAATCAAATGAGCGAGAGTTACTAATGACGGTAGATTCAAGATTCGATGATGGCATTTGACGGCCATTTAAAGTGACCAAGTTGAAGTCTGGTCCTAAACCACGAACAGTAACTTTAGAGCCTTCACCGTTAGAGCGATCAATTGAAACACCAGAGATACGCTGTAATGATTCGGCTAAGTTTGAATCAGGAAATTTACCCATGTCCTCGGATGAAATAGCGTCGACAACACCTTGTGCACTTCGCTTGATATCCATCGCTTTGACTAAGCTACCACGAATACCTGTGACCTCTATAACTTCTACGTTATCTTTCTCTTTTAAACTTACTTCTTCAGCCGATAGAGCAGGTAAGGCTGTTGCACCAAGTATCAGTGACAAGCTCGTTGCTATTCTTGTCTTAGTAAATGTTTTATTAATCATGTTACATCCCGAGTTTATTTAGACCATTTTATAATTATACGTGCTGGTTTTGCGCTTATATTGCATTACAGGTAAATACAACAAGTCGGTACATTTTTACAACTTGTATATCAATGTGAAATGTAAGCGCTTACATAAAGGTAAGTTAATAATAAAATTAGGTCAATAAATATTTATAATTAAATTAAAGTTTATACACTAAAAGTATTATTTTTGTACACGTTGTTTTTATTGACTGTATATTTTTACTCTTTATTTAACAAATATTTAGCTTAGTTAATTAATGTAAAAAATAAACTTATTGTTGATTTTCATATTACACTCATAGTATTGTAAGCGCTTACATCGTGTTTGATTTTCACTATATAAACTGTAATTAGCGTGATTGTAACTTGGGTGCTCAAATGTAACTTATTGTCACAGCCGCGAGCTGAATGATTCATAAAAATAGCACCATATTGTCTAAGCTTAGATTAAAAAATTGTTGTAACTTTGGGGATTTGCTGTTTTTTGATACTAGAATCAATCTTATCTGTGAACAATGTGGCGGTTTGGCGAGTAAGTTGTTTATTTTCATTTGTGCTGGTTGGCAGTTTATTAGGGGGCAGCAACATAGTGAAGTAGATGCGAATAAAAATAATCGTCCACTTATGCGGATAACTAATGAAACATAGATAGGTATATGAGGAAGTAATGAGTAATATTTTGAATCGGCTAACGGCTTTGGTGATGTTAGTGTTAGTTAATACATGTATGTCTGAAGCTGAAGCTTCTGAAATAGGTGATCTTCAAGCTAAGCATATTCAAGAAAAAATAATTATCAACGGCATAGCGGATGAGGCTGACTGGCAATTAGCTAAATGGCAGCCAATGGATAATGTTATTCTTGGTAATGAACCGAGTGCAGATGACTTTTCCGGCCAATTTAAAATTATGTGGGATGAAAAGCAATTATATTTATTGGTAGAAATCACCGATGATGTTTTATTTGATCAACATGCAGACCCTCGACATTTATACTGGGATGATGATTGTTTAGAGATCTTCCTTGATGAAGATGCCTCAGGTGGCAATCATCAATTTACTTATAATGCTTTTGCCTATCATGTCGCCTTAGATAATCAGGCCGTTGATATCGGCGAAAAGAATGCTGATGGGTCGGATAATTTTGTTTTATTAAATGACCATGTAACTAGTGTTTGGCGGCGTAGTGAAAATGCACCCAATAAAATTATTTGGGAAGTGGCTGTTCGGGTTTATGATGATAGCTTTAGTTTGAAAATGAAAAATCAACAAGCGGTAAATTTATTTGAGGGGAAAAAGCTAGGCTTTATGTTGGCTTATTGTGATAACGATGGCAGTAGAGAGCGTGAGCATTTTATCGGTTCAACGGATATTAAAGCGGTAAATGGCAGTAAAAATTTAGGGTATATCACCGCTGATGTTTTTCAAAAATTAACTTTACTAAAGTAGTTAGATTTATTGTTAACCTGTATTAATAAAGTGAACCTGTTTGCCGGCCAAATGTGTTTTACCTTATGACTAAATAGTAGAAACGATGGCAATATATAAGTGTTTTATTTATTACTGACAGTTATTTTACAAACCCAGTCTTTATTTAACTAAGTTACTACTATTTAGTGGCTAATTTTATTAAAATTGCCCACATATATTAAAAGTAGCTGTGATTTATGAAATTTAGTCCACTTGTACAAGAGTTAATTGATTCATTAAAGTGTTTACCCGGTGTTGGCGCAAAGTCAGCACAGCGCATGGCGTTTCAGTTACTTGAGCGGAATCGTCGTGGCGGTAGCAAACTTGCTAACACCCTAGCAAGAGCCATGACTGATATTGGCCATTGCCAACAATGCAGAAATTTTACTGAAGAAGAGCTTTGTGAAATATGTCAAAGCCCCAAACGTCAACTTTCAACGACTTTGTGTATTGTGGAAACCCCAGGTGATGTTATTGCTATTGAACAAACGGGCGAATTTTTCGGAAAATACTTCGTTTTGATGGGACATTTATCACCCATTGATGGCATTGGCCCTGATGATTTAGGTTTAAATATTTTGGCAAAACAATTTGCTACGGGTCAATATAGTGAAGTTATTTTAGCAACTAATCCGACGGTGGAAGGGGAGGCTACTGCTCACTTTATTGCCGAACTGGCTCAGCAGCATCAAGTAAATATTTCTAGAATTGCTCATGGTGTCCCTGTTGGCGGGGAGTTAGAATATGTAGATGGTAATACACTGTCGCATGCGTTATCTGGCAGGAAAAACTACCAGATTTAATCTCTTGTTACTGACTTTTTTGATAAGGTTAATGTAAAGTAAAGTATTAACCGCCAGTGAACTTAACTTTAAAGCCTGCCTTCTCTAATACCTGCTGTATAACGTCTCGTTTATCGCCTTGTACTTCTATGGTTTCGTCAACGACGGAGCCACCACTGCCACAGGTTTTTTTGAGTTTTTTTGCTAGCTCTTTTAGTGCTTTATTATCTAAACCTAAACCACTGATAACAACAACACCTTTGCCTTTTCGCCCCTTAGTTTCACGTCTTACTCTGGCAAAACCATCACTTGGCGTAACGCTTTTTTCTTTTTGTTGGCTGATGCGGCCAGAGTCTGTTGAGTAGACTAATGAGTCATCACTCGCTGGTGTAGCCTTATCTTGCTCTATTGGCGCTTTACCAAAAGCAGCCGCTAAATCACTTAAACTCGATAAATTATTCTTCATAAATCACTCAATACTTTTAACTTTTGCTATTCATTTATGCTGCTGGTACAAACCAGCTTGACAAATTTTAGATAAAATAAAACCACGTCTTATTTTCATAAGCGTGGTTTTATTATATCAATATTATTTTGTGCTTAATACTACACAAAGTATTGTTTGATGTTTGCGCTATATTATAGTTTGCTTTCTAATTCAGGTAAGGCATCAAATAAATCCGTTACAATACCGTAATCAGCAACTTGGAAGATTGGCGCTTCAGGATCTTTATTGATTGCTACAATAACTTTTGAATCTTTCATACCCGCTAAATGCTGAATAGCACCACTGA
>OJGO01000257.1_pt1 | contig 23053 bp, 15 predicted proteins | sample 1594871 | NCBI WGS metagenome assembly OJGO01 (sample SAMN05416798, study PRJEB24817) | seawater metagenome | isolation source: Sea water | place: Canada:Atlantic | collected 2013-07 | reverse complement strand
AGTAAAATTAGGCCTTGTGAGGAAGTGGATGAAATTGTGGGCTTTTGTGGCAAGTTATCCCAAAAAAGGAAAAAAAATTAATTTTTTTACTGAAATGGTGTCTATTTTTAGCGACAGGGGTAAGGGAGGTGGTGAGTTAGGGTTTGTTTTTCCCAGAAAGAAAAAACGCGCCCTAACAAAGGTTATTTTATGTCTTTAAAATAACTCATCATCAATCGCAAACAAACACTCACTGCCTGATTTTGCTGAGGCAATTAATGAAAGTCGACGTGGTAATAATCGTGTAAAGAAGTAACGAGCAGTATGCACTTTACTTTGATAGAAATCTTCACCGCTTTCCCCATTGTTCTTTTGCTGTGACATAGAGACTTGTGCCATTTTTGCCCAAACAAATGCCATCGCTGTATAACCAAAGACATGCAAATAATCATTTGCAGATGCGCCTAGCTCATTTATATCATCTTGCGACTTCGATAATAAATCAGTCGTTAACTCAGTTAAATCGGCAACAGCTGCAGTGAGAGGCGTAATAAATTCACTCATAGCCTCATCATTTGTCTGACTTTCAATGAAAGTATTAACTTCATCAGTAAACACTTTTAACATAGCACCTTTTGAACCAGCCACTTTTCGCATCAATAAATCCATGGCTTGAATACCATTGGTTCCTTCATATATTTGCGTAATTCGTGCGTCACGTACTAATTGTTCTTGACCCCACTCACGAATGTAACCATGTCCACCAAAAACTTGTTGACCAGCAACCGTATTTTCAAAGCCTAAGTCAGTGAAAAAGGCTTTGGCAATAGGCGTCATCAGTGCTGCTAACGTTTCACCTTTAGTTTGCTCTTCGCCTTCACCATAAGTAGCATAATCAAGTTGCATAGAAATATAACTAGAAAGCGCACGCGATCCTTCATTCAGTGCTTTCATGTTCAAAAGCATACGACGAACATCGCCATGAACCATGATAGAATCAGCTTCTTGATCAGGGTTTTTAACACCATTCGTTTTACTATCTAGTGCTCTACCTTGTAATCTGTCTTTCGCGTACTCTAGTGCATTTTGATAAGAACGTACCGCTGCACTCAAACCTTGGATACCAACACCAATACGTTCAAAGTTCATCATAGTGAACATACAGGCTAAGCCTTTATTTAGTTCTCCAATTAAGAAACCTTTTGAATCATCAAAATTCATTACACAAGTCGCCGAGGCATGAATACCCATTTTATGCTCTATAGAACCACAACTCACATTGTTAAATTCACCCAATGTTTCGTCATCATTTACATTGAACTTAGGCACTAAAAATAGAGAAATTCCTCGAGGGCCCGCTGGCGCCTCAGGTAATTTAGCTAATACTAAATGAACAATATTTTCAGTAAGGTCATGTTCACCCCCAGTGATAAATATTTTATTACCGGTAATGTTATAACTACCATCATTTTGTGGGATAGCTTTGGTACGAATGATGCCAAGATCAGAGCCTGAATGTGATTCAGTTAAACACATAGATGCAGACCAGTCGCCCGCATACATGCGCGTTAAATAACGTTCTTTCAATTCTTCGCTACCATGTTTGGCTAGTGATAGTGCAGCGCCGGCAGTAAGTACAGGATAAAGCGCAAAAGATATATCCGCGCTACATAACATTTCTTCATGCATTGCTGTTAACATTTTTGGCATTCCCATGCCGCCATAATTAACGTCACCACCAAGTGCTGTCCATCCGCCTTCTGCATAAGTATTAAAGGCTTCTTTATAACCAGGAGCAGTGGTCACTACGCCATCGTTAAAGCTCACACCAATTTCATCACCTTGACGAGCAATAGGATCAAGTTCTTGTTCCGCAATTTTGGCACACTCTTGTAAAATAGCTTGGGCGGTATCTTTATCAACTTGCTCTGCTAATTTAGGTAGCTTTTGCCACATTTCGTCAGCTTTAAACACTTCATAAAGCAAAAAACTCATCTCATTTAACGGAACTTTATACTCAGCCATGATGACTTCCCTTAGTAAATTTGGATTTCTGTGTGGTAAACACACAATTAAAACACTTGTTTGAATAATAATGTAATTCATGAAAATGTAAAGCTATATCGAACATTAGCTTGGTATTTTTTACATAACGGGAAGGTTAGTAGATGAATTAAACCTATTTACTAGTTAGAACTTTAATCGCTCTTTGCTATTACCTTTAAAACTAAGTTAATGTGTTACATAGAGTTTGTACAAATTTCAAATAAAGTGAATGCTTATACCCGTAATCATTCAAAATGCTCGATTCAGAGTGCTTGAGCAATTTCAGTTTGAGGCGCGTCAATTAAATCAGGGTTATTCCCTATTTCTTTGGCGCAACAATAAAATGATATTGCTCAAGCGCTTCTTTGATGGGGATAAAAACGATTTATACGTCGTTATTGATTTTGAGAATGGAACAACCATTCACTACAATCAATGCCTTGCCTAAATCCTTTTTTCTCCCACTGAAACATGCATTTTGAATGGTCACGGGTATAAACCTACTTGAGTAATTGCAATATTATCGGAAATATATAAAAATTAGCGATAGTGACTATAACTTTATGCACGCCTGAACTAGTGAGTGAAATGAACGTGATCCTCGATTTATCTTTTAGCTTTTTTAAAAAGCATCATTTTCCGCTTTCAATAGCTGCCTTATTATTATTATTTATGAGCAAAACACAGGCAGAGCAATTAACTTTTAGCAAAAATGAAGTGGAACAAGGTTATGGCTTTCAATATCAATGGCTCGATCACACAAAAACCCAGCAAGCAATGAGCTTCACTTTAAATCAAGAAGGATTATTTGAGCGGTTTAGGAGTTTTAAAACATACCAAAATAGTTATGCTCAAAAGGAAATCCTCAAGCGTATTAAGAAAAAAATGCAGCAAAATCCGATACAAGGTGTACAGATACTTTATCGACAGAAACAAGATAGGTTGTTCATTGAAGCCAAGGGCTCCGATAGAAATAAAGTGGCTGAGGCTTATCAAACATTAGCACAACTTGAAAATGAGGTGATGCAGCAGTATTTTGAGGATAACTACTATCAAACGTTTACCAATCATGAACAGGTAAGTGGTATTAAAGTAGATCATGTCAGTATCGCAAATGACTCAGTCTTAGATTTAAAACCCTTAAAACCACTGATTTTAGATCATGTCTCAATTAAAAATATTCGAAAAGTCACAAACTACGTCCTAGGTTTTGTGCAGAGTATTCCTTATAACACGCTAGAGTTTCGCCTTACTTCTTCAGGTGCTGGTTTTAATCCCCCTTTGCAGGTTCTGTGGGAAAACCAAGGGGATTGCGATAGTAAAATGACATTAACAGCAGCTTTATTAAGGGCATTAATGCCAAGGATAGATATGGCTTTAATCTATATTGACGGCCATGCTTTTATTGGCATTAATATTAAAGGGGAACCTGGAGAAGTAACCATTACCCATAATAACGTAAAGTACTTATTAGCTGAGCCGACAGGCCCAGCAATGCTACCTTTGGGTACAATAGCTCCAGAATCAGAGTTAGCAATTAATCAAGGGCATTATACTGCTCAAGATTACCACGAAGTGTTATCTGAACAGAAAGCTAGATCTAAAACACAATAAGCAGATCACTTATCCACATTGCTTTTCTGTAAAATATCAGCGTCTAACAATGACTAAACGTTAGTCAATATCTGCAACACGCGCAAGAAAGGTCAAACTTGGCGCAAAAAAAGCACTACCCGTTTCGGCTTGGGTATATTTAAGTAAGTGGTCCGAATTACCATGGCCATCTCCATGGATCATACTTTTAAGCATAATTTCAAAAGGCTTAGGTGACTGACAATACGAAACGAAAAATAAACCCTTACGTTTCATATCACCATAAGGCATGCTTTGCCTTACAATTTCAATACTATTTCCTTGTTCATCTTTAAGACTGGTGCGTTTAGTATGCGCTGTCAGCGGTTTATCAGCACTATCATATTCAACGTTATCTAATTTGGTTCGACCATAAACATCTTCTTGTTCATGTTCAGCGAGAGAGCCCCAAAGTGTTAGATTATGTTGATAGCGTTGAGTATGTAAATAACTTCCTCCGGCAAAGTTAATATCATCTTGCTCTTTAACTAAAGCAACTTCTCGACGATGTAAACCTTGAGGATTCTCTGTACCGTCAACAAAACCGGTCAAATCTCTGCCGTCTAAAAATCTAAACGCTTGTACTTGCTCTATTAATTCAACACTATCACCGAGTAGTTGGCACACTTTAGTACTAACAATGTGGTTAACATCGGCACGATCACTGCGAATTTCAATATAAATATCATAACTGTTCGTCGGGGCGACTCTGTCATCACTATGCATTGCTGGAAATGGTGCTAACAAAGCTGGACGTACTTCGGGATAAAACTCATCCCAATAAGCATCTCCTATCGCGACAACGCCAATTAGGTTGGCTTCTGAAAACTGCTCAGAATAATTATCAAATAGCTTAGGCAAACGAGATATAGCCGCACGAATGAAAGCATTCTTATCATCTAGTGCATTGAATAATAAATAATTTCCATGAAGGTTTGGTTCAGCGCAAATACCAAATTGTTCTCTAGCCATTTTCCATTCCTATTAGCATATTTTAGAATACAAACTTATATTGCCCGTATTGTACACAATAAATATTATTTTATATCACTTTAGTTACGTTTATGATCTTGTTTTATGTAGGGAAAATAAATTTGAACAAAGTACTTAACTTAACAACAGTTCACTTTTGAAAGTAAGCTGTGTCATTGGTATATTTCAACTAACCTTAGCGGCATCACTCACAGTATTGGCATAATTTAAATGGTAATAGCTTAGGTCACCTTCCATAACCCTTTATCATCTATACACATCAACTCTTTAAGTGTTTCTTTATCCTTGCCAAAGTGGTTATTAAAGGTAACATTTAAGCATTGCTGTTTATTTCGAGTTGTCTTTTTACCTTTAATAATAGTGCCACGATTACCACTCTTAACATTTTGCCAAACTGATTTCTTTTGATTACTGTCATTGAGCAATGCCACTACTTTTTCCTGCATTAACGCGACATCTTGGGCTGTTAAATACTTAGCAGAACGTGAATCAGCATCGACAATCCCCGTTAATCCCGATACCACTTCAAATGGCAAATTAATCACGCCTTTAAAAAAACCAGAAACTAAACCGCTAGTCGCTTCCGAGCCTACGGTTTTAGCATCGACAACCGTATTTTCAATACGTGAAAGGTAGTCTGGAATGTATTCTCTAGATAGCTCAATCTCTTCTAGGTAACGAGTGGAATGAGGTCGCCAAAGAGCAGCCTCTTTAGTAGTATTGTTGGTAGTGTTAACAATGGCGTCAACACGTTCGAGAATAGCAGGCATAGAGGTTTGTAATTTTTTAACTTGCTGTTCGATGCTTGCTATTTGGCTCAGTAAGGTGGGTAATTGTCTTGAGTAATATTCACTTTCAATTACGACTTGCTGCACAACAGGAAGAGATGCTTCAACTTGCGATAAAATGGCAGGTGTTTGTAAAGCAACTAGTTCCCTCACTTTACCTACTTCAATTCTAACTAAAGCCACTTCATTGACAATATCATCAACTTTAGGGCTAACCAAGTCGACTGTTTGTGTGGTCTTTTCAATAGCACTGATTATAGCAGGCACATGCATTGTAAACTTGAATAAAGACAAGGCTAACAGGGCAATAGCTAACGCTAATAATGCTTGAGAATAAGAAAATTGTTTCGCCATATGTATTCTACTGCTGCTCAATCAAATTAATTTCATCAACTAAACAATGAGTCAACTCACCAATCAATTCGTGCTCTGGTTCATCTGACATTGATTCTTTCTTAATTATAGTCTCTAACTCTTTTGCCGCTTGATTAAGTTCAGCAAAGCCAAACATTTGTGCTGCTCCAGCCAATCGATGAGCAAGTGAAGCAATTTTCGTTATATCTGCATTATCATTGTAGCGAACGAGGTCTTCTTTATCTTTACTGAGGTTAGCTTTAAATTCAGCAATTAAATCACTTAAATCAACCTGAGAGATACTTTCCTCCGCTTTATTAATAAGTTCACTGGTTACTAAAGCCTGCCCTGCAGGACTATTCGATGAGTTAATCAACAAGTCATCATCTGCATTACTCGTTAAATATTTAGCGATGGTGGCAATGAAGTGCTTTCTTTCAATGGGCTTCTTTAAATGCCCGGTAAAACCGAGCCCTAAGTACTGACTAACTTCATGAGACATAGCATTCGCTGTTAAAGCATAAATAGGTTGATTACAACCCAAGTCTCGCAGGACTTTAAAAGCTTCAACGCCATCCATTTCAGGCATTTGTATATCTAAAAGCACTAAATCGGGTTGATGTTCTACACAAAGCTTTACCGCTTCCTTACCATTACGGGCAACAATAACTTCCAAGCCTAAACTTGCTAACAAGCGGGCGATCAATCGTCGGTTATCATCATGATCCTCAGCCAGTAGAATTTTCCCGCTAAAAAATACTTCACTACTCTCAATAGGTGACGAAGCCACTAAGGGTTTTATGCTGTCATGACTAACATGTTGATAAGGGAGTGTTAAACAAAAACAACTTCCCTTTCCTAACTCACTAGATACCTCGATATTGCCTGACATTAATTTTGCTAACTGGTTTGATAATGTCAGTCCAAGACCTGAGCCACCAAAACGTCTGCTAATACTATTATCTGCCTGGGTAAATATTTCAAAAACTTGCGCTAAATGCTCTGCACTTAATCCTATACCAGTATCTGTTACCGTAAAAATAAGTTGGTCTTTTTGTCGAGTAATACTGAGCATTACCTGGCCACTTTCAGTGAATTTTATCGCGTTAGCACATAAATTCAGTAGAATTTGTTTTAACCGTAAACTATCAACATGAATAATAAAAGGTGACGGTAATTGGTGTTCAATAGTAAAAACTAATTGTTTTTGTTGCGCTTGAGAGGTGAAGGTATGGGATAAATCTTGAAGTAACTCGACCAAATCAAGTGGCTGTATTTCTAATTCAAATTTATTAGCTTCAATACGACTTAAATCTAAAATATCATTGATTAGCTCAAGTAAATGTAAACTATTACCATGGATGACTTCAATATCTTCTTGCACTTTATCTTTATCAACATCGTCATGGATAATAGCTTCAGCATGACCAACAATGGCAGTTAGCGGTGTACGAATCTCATGACTCATATTCGCTAAAAATTGACTTTTAACTTGATTCGCTTTCTCTAATTCAATGGTCAAATCTTCAAGTTCATGAGTACGCTGTTTTACTCGTAACTCTAACTCTTGTGTTAAACGTTTTTCAAGGAAACGGCGATAGATGAAAAAGGTTACAACCAATACTAATACTAAGATTAAAATAATGATATTGCGTTGCTGCTCGACTTTGGCCGATTGCAATATTTGCAGCTTTCTACGCTGTTCTAATTCCACTATTTTTTGATTTAGTTGCTCAGATTCAAATTCCGCCAATTTAGCATTTAGGGTGTTATTGGAAGTGAGCAGATAACTTTTTTCATATCGTTGTTGCGCTTTAAGTGCTTCGATGAACTTTTGATTACTAGCACTAATTAAAGCAGAAATAGCTAAATTCTCTGTTAGCAGGATTTGGTAATCAATTTTTTTACCTACCGCAATTGATCGCCCAATGTACTGTTCAGCTTGTTCTAGATCGCCCGAATAAAAATAAGCTTTTGCCAAACTTTGTAAACTGCCGGCAAAGGCCTTTTGGTGACCTACTTCTTCACTAATAATTAGTGCCTTTTTTCCATAAAACATGGCTTGGTCGACATCAAACATATCATTATGAAGCTCAGACATATTATGCAGCTGTGCAGCTATATCGTGTTTGAAATCGTGTTGTTGAAAGTACTCTAGCGCAGATAATATATTTGACTTAGCCAGTGTAAACTGTCCAGAATATTTATAAGCAATACCTAAATCTGCTTTCGCTGAAGCCACACCATATCCATCTTTTAATTGCTGACGTTTATCTATTACTACGGTCAGTATATCAATGGCACTATCAAAGCGTCTTAAACTAATGAGCAAAGCAGCAATATTATATCTAACATCAATTTTATCTTCTTCATTGCCATATTTGGCATATAAAGGCTCAGCAAGTTGATAATTTACTAATGCTAAATTTGATTGTCCTAATGAGGTGTAAACTAGCGCAATATTATTTAATAAATTGGCACGTTCAATGGCAAACATATTCATGCCAATGATTTGGTTATTGTCATAATAAGCCAAAGATACTTGATATGCCTTTAAGGCTAATTTTAATTCACCTTGATAATAAAACAGGATGCCAAGCATTTTATTGGCTTGAGCTTTTAAACTGAAAAGCTTAGATTGTTGGGCCAATTCGATAGATTTATTAACCGCATCAATACCCTGATTGTATTGATGTAAGGTGAAGAGTACTTTTCCTTGGATTAACGATACTTCAGCCTTCTCACCAATACTAAGTTTGGGTGATTGATAAAGCATAATTAACTCTTCTAACGCAGCTTGTTTATCTGATTTCTGGCCAATAACGGTTAGCTGTTTCTTTAATTGATCATCCTGCGCCCAAGTTTTTTCCACCAATCCTAGGTTTACTATCGTGAGTAAAAAAAATAGCGGTATTATTTTTGTTAGACGTTCCATCATCAGGTATTTAAAGCTCAACTTTCGCTATCATAGGGTACTGAATCTAATGAGCAGTATTAAGGGGTATTATTTATAGCATTAATTGCTATTAAAAAACATCATATCAATAAGTCGTCTTCGTAAAAGTCCTAATTTCACTATAAAAATCAGCCCTAAAACAAAGTTTATAAACATTGCTTTTGTATAAACTCGAGTCATTAATCGCATTTTGACATAAGAAGTTGCATTACCTACAGTCCAAACCTATACCTACTTCATAACATTTATATCAATCAAACTAATTTATTGATCAGATCAGTGTTACTTCAGTTTTCTCATTTAAGGATAGCTCTATGATTAAAACATCTGTCGCATTTATATTCATACTGACCAGTATTAGCAGCCTCCCCTCCATCGCATATAATGCTAACAGTCAATTTGTCGAAGTCGAAATTCGCTCTCTAGATGGCTTGATGAACTTATTTAAAAAACACCATTACACTAGTAATGATTGGAAGAATGGTGATAGAGAAGTACCAAGGTTAACGTTTGAAGGTGTTAATGAACGATGGAAAGAAACATCGAGCAAAATTCCTGTTAAACAAAAAAAACAGGTGTTTTTTCGCTTAATGGCCCCGTTAGTTTTAATGTCTAATGAAAACATTCTTGCAGAACGAAACATTGTAAAATCAGCACCACTATCATCTAAAGCATTGCTTGATATCGCTAGAAAATATCGTTTAATTAACAATAAAATTTTAACTCTGACTGAAAAACAGCGACAAAAATTATTACAACAAGTAGATATAATGCCGCCTTCACTAGCATTGGCGCAAGCCGCTGAGGAAAGTGGTTGGGCTACATCACGCTTTACCGAAGAAGGTAATGCTTTTTTTGGTCAATGGGACTTTTCTGGTAAAGGTATGACACCAAAGCAGCAACGGAAAGAACTGGGAAATTATGGTTTAGCTCGCTTTGATAGTCCACTTGATTCTGTTGAGGGTTATATGCTGAACATCAATACGACTGGCGCTTATAAAAAACTACGTGTATTAAGAGCTAAGTTACGCGAAAAGAATAAGGCAATTACAGGTTTAGAACTAGCGGGTACCTTAGATAAGTACTCTGAACGTGGACAGGCTTATATTGATGGTTTGCGATCTATGATCCGTTATAACAAATTAGAGGATGTAGATGAGGCATATTTGTCTGATACCATTTTAATTAAGCTGATATCTCCAAAAAAAGAGCTCTAACAATAATAAAAGTAAGCTCATTAATACAGCTGCGAGGAATATGTGATATCAAATTATCGCTAAGATATTAAGGCAATAAAAAAGGTAAAATCAACCAATGTGATTTTACCTTTTTTTATTCTTTTCTAGCTAGCTAAGTAATCAAATAACTTAACTATAGCTCTTTTGTAGTAGCGATTTTTGCAGTAAGTTCCGTTTGTTTATTACCAGAGAAAAAGCGTTTAACTGCCTTAATAATACGCGATATTAAGCGTTTAACGTCCTCAACAATAATATACAAACTAGGAATTAAGACCAAAGTTACTATAGTTGCGAACAGTACACCAAAGGATAGTGATACCGCCATTGGGATAACGATTAAGGCTTGCATACTTGTTTCAAAAAAGACAATAGGCACTAAACCAACAAAGGTAGTGATTGACGTTAACATAATAGCGCGAAAACGTTTAGTACCGGCATGCATCACCGCATCTTCTAGGCTTTCGCCACGCTTTCTGGCACTGTTAACATAATCAACCATAACTAAAGAATCGTTCACGACCACCCCAGCTGCGGCAAGTATACCGAATACTGAGAACATGTTTAGATCCATACCTAAAATTAAATGCCCCATGACTGAGCCGATAACACCAAATGGTATAACGACCATAATCATCACAGCTTGCGAGTAGGACTTTAACGGTATAGCGAGTAAAGAAAATATAACCATCAATGAAATCATAAAGTTACGAACTTGCTCACCCGCACTTTCCATCTCTTCTTGAATGCGGCCTGAAACTTCACTTTTCACTAAAGGATATTTACGCAATAACTGAGGTACAAAGTTATCACGGATATCTTTAGTTACTTCAAAAGGCTCGACTTGCTCGGCATCTACACTCGCCCAAACATTAATAGTGCGATTACCGTTTTCCCGTCGAATACGAGTAACACCATCGGTAAGCATAATTTCAGCTAATTCAGATAGAGGTAATTCTGCACCATTAGGCGCTTTGATCATGACGTCATCAACATGTCCAACAGAACTACGTTCATTTTGCGGGTAACGCACCATGACCTTAATCTCTTCGCTATCTCGTAGGATACGTTGTGCTTCTAGACCATAAAAGCTGTAACCCACTTGTGAAGCAATATCTGCCAGCGTTAACCCCATTGAATAAGCTAATGGTTTTAATTCAAACTGCACTTCTTTGGCACTGGTTTGGCGAGAATCATTAACATCACCAACGCCTTTAAGCGTATTGAGTTTCGCCTTAAGTTCTCTAGCTGCCAATAATAATTGCTCGTCATTTTGACTTTCTAATCTAAATGCAATATCACCATCATCACGCCCACCACCAAATAAATTATCACTAATGGTTAACGACTTTACGCCAGGGTAATTAGGTATAGCGTTTCGCCATTTATCAGCCAAGGCAAACGTATCCATAACGCGCAGCTCAGGGTCTACCAACTTCACCATAATTTGACCACTGGTTCGACTGCGTAAATCAACCTGCATGTCAGAAATCATGGCTTGTCCCTGCTCAGTTTCAATTTCTTTATCAATACCATTAACAACAGCTTGAATATTTAACAGCGTGCTTAATGTTGCTTTTTCAGAAGCATCAACATTCATTTCAACAGAAATACGCGGGAAATCATGAGGTATTTTGGGTTGCCCGACATAACGAACTAATCCACCACCAAATAATCCAGCGCTAATAAGCATGATACTGATAAAGAACATCAACACCGCATAACGGTATTTTAGAAAAACAGCCAAGCTTGGACGATAGCTATTTTCAATGAAACCTTTCAATGATTGATCAATCCAGGCACGCGTTCTGTCTAACGGGTTTTTCGGGTTGAATTCTTTCACCTTCATTTTAACCAAATGAGCGGGCAAAATAAGTTTCGATTCGATTAACGAAAATATCAAACAGAAAATAACAACAAAACCAATGGATTTTCCAAAAGCAGACTCAGGGCCATCACCAATAACAAATGGAATAAATACAGCGATGGTGGTTAATACACCAAATGTTGCTGGCATCGCAACACGCTTAACACCACGAATGACGTTATCTGTGGTATGGCCATGTTGCTCAATTTCTTCATGGGCACTTTCACCCATAACAATGGCATCATCTACCACAATACCCAGTACTAAGATAAAGGCGAATAGACTGGTAATGTTAATGGTGACATTAACAAATTCCATTGGCATCACCAGTAATGTTCCTAAGAAACAAACAGGTAAACCCATCATGACCCAAAAAGCTAAACGCACACGTAAAAACAATGCCAGCATAATAAAGACTAAGACAGCACCACTTTTCATGTTATCCATCATCATGGACAAACGGCCTTCAAGGTAATAGGTCATATCAACCCATGTCTCTAACTTAACGCCTGGAGGTAACGTTGCAGATTTTTCTTCAACGAATTTATTCACTACGGTCGCGACATCAGTAATACTCTGATTATCTGCTGCGCCAATAAAAATAGTGACAGAATTCTCACCGTTGAACTTTGAATACTGTAAGCCTTCTTCAAAACCATCAATGATAGTAGCAATATCGCCTAGTAGCACCTTAGTGCCATCTTCGAGGGTAACTACTGGGATTTGTTCAAATTCATAACCACGATAGGCTTGGTTTTCTACGCGCAAGTTGATGTAACCATTTTCTGCACGAATTTGCCCAGCAGACATATTACGAGAATGGCCACGTACCGCATTAGCAACATCGCTAAAATTTAAATCATATTCACGTAATTTATCTTTACTAACTTCAATAGATATTTCATAGCTTAAGCCGCTAAATAAATCAGAAATATTTACAAAGGGTAATTGTTGCACTTCATCATGAACTTTACGGCCAAGCTCTTTCAGCTCACCATTTGTTAAGTCACCGTATAAACTGATGTACATAACTTCTTGACGAAATTTTTCTCTTTCAACTTTAATACGCTCCATACCATCCGGGAAGCTGGAAATAGAGTCTATCGCTGATTTAACTTCTTCAAGCACTATTTGTGGGTCGTAATCTAAATCGACTTCAAACCAACCGTTTGAATAATTACGGTTAGAGTAAGTAATCACTCGCTTGAGACCTTGCACGGTTTCAAGTGCTTCTTCAATTTTAATCGTGATGCCTTCTTCCACTTCCTGTGGTGCAGCACCAGGGTAAGGTGCTGCAAATGAAATCCAGTTAATTTTCACTTGTGGAAACATCTGCTTGTTAATAGTGTTTATCGTTAAAAAGCCACCGACTAAAATAATAATCATCAGTAGGTTTGCTGCAACGCTGTTACGCGCAAACCAAGCAATTAAGCCGGTGTGGGTATCAATATGATCATGAGGTCTATTTAAGTTCTCATTATCATTTTTCTCGTTGGTTATGTTGTCATGAGAGCTCATTCCTATTCTCCTGACTCTTTATTGCTCGCCATTTGGGTATCGTCTTCTTCAACTTCTTTTTCTTCTAGCTGAGTTTCATCACCCACTAACGCCAATTTCATGCCATTAACAGGGTAGTCTAATGCTGAAACTATTAAACGGTCGCCCTCTAATAAACCATTAGCAACGATCACATTACTACCTTGTTGGCGAACAATATCAATGACTACATAATGTAATCTTGAATCACTGTCTAAAATAGCAACTTTACCATTAACGACTAAGTGTCTAGGTACTGAAGTTGCTTTGGCAATGTTATTACCGACAATTTTAGCGTTAACATAGCTACCAAAACGTAGTGGTGTTATTTTCTGCTCAGTATTATTGTTTAACTGATATGGGTCCTTCAGCTCGGCGACTAAATATCCCATGCGGCTTTTGTTATCTATAACGCCTTCATTACGCTTGATTGTTGCGCTCCATTGCGTGTCTTTACCCGCATATTTACCAAAAAGGTTAACTTTTGCATTCACGCCTTGGTTGGCTAAAAATTCAAGTTGATTATCAGCAACGGGCAAGCGAATTTCTGCAGTTGCGGTAGCCAATACATGACCAATTTTAGTACCAACACCGACAAAAGATCCTAATCCAATATTACGACTATTGATCATGGCATCATAAGGCGCTCTTATTTCGGTACGCTCTAAGTTACGCTCTGCGCGTAATACTGAGGCTTGCGCCGCTTTAACTCGTGCAAGTTCCTGGGCAAGTTGTGGTTTACGTAAACTCAATTCTGTTGGCGAAGTATCTGTGATTTGCTTCCATTCACGTTCTGCAACTTTACCTTGAGCAACTTCCTTTTCTAATGCCGCTCTGGCAGTTGCCATAGAAGCTTGTGCGTCTATTAAGGCCGCTTGATAATCATTCGGGTCAATACGAGCTAACAATTGATTCTTTTTAACAAAACCGCCGCGTAGAAATGTATCACTCAATTCAACTATTTCGCCGTTAACTTGAGCAATCAGTTCAGTTTCATACTTAGGAGTCACCATGCCATAAGAGTTTACCTCTAATGTCATTGGCGTTACTGAGATATCGCTTACCGCAACGATTGGCGTGTTATCAACCTCAGCTTTTTCTTCTGGTGGTTTTTTCATACTAGAAAAAACAGCCATGGCAGCAATGCCTGCTGCTAAGATAACGATAGGTATAATAATTTGTTTTTTAGTGGCCACTTTTAATCCCTTATTTCTTTAAAAGTTTTATATATTTTTTATTTGCTTTTTTGTTCGCAAATTTATCTTTATTTTAATAGCGCTAGAATAACCAATTCTTGATTACAAGTATTAACAAAGATGTAACTCAGTATTACAAGATACACGCCAGAAAAGAGATAAAAAAAACAAGTGCACCAAACAAAAAATAAAAACGATGTTTTACAAGTGGTTAACATTACTTTATTGTTAATTAATTTATGTCGATAAATTACTTCCAACATTAATATTTTTTAGTATTAGTCTTTTTCACTACTTCTTGAGTCATTTATCATTAACATTGTTAAAATCGCCACATAAAATATCCAAGCCACTTAAAAATACATATTTATTGGTAACTGAAATAGTAAGTGATAATCGAATTGAAATCAGTGGGTATAACTTTTTGAATACGTTATAATGAGGAAAATTTTTACACGGCTTTTTCCATGACAGATTCTCAAAATACAACACCAGCAACTATTGGTAAATTCAACCTGCTCAACATTGTTGCCTTGATGGACAAAGGCGCATACCTTGATGGCGGAGACTTAGGTGAGATTTTATTACCTAAACGCGACTTACCAGAGGCTTGTCAAGTAGGTGAAAAAATCAAAGTATTTCTTTACCTTGATTCTGCAGAAAGGCTTGTAGCGACCACAACAGTGCCTTTAGCCCAAGTCGGTGAATTTGTCTCTTTAAAAGTTGTACAGGTCAATAAAATTGGTGCTTTCCTTGATTGGGGATTACCTAAAGATTTATTAGTACCTTTCACTCAGCAGCATTCTGAAATGGAAGTAGGTAAATACTATCTTGTCAGAGTTTTTCTTGATCAACTTACCAACCGTATCGCTGCCTCAAGCAAACTAGACAAGTTTATTGATATTTGGCCAGCAGATTACCAACAAGGCGATAAAGTAAACTTAATTATCGGTGGTAAGACCGATTTAGGTTTCAAAGCAATTGTTAATGATCTTCATTGGGGTTTACTTTATGACAATGAAATTTTTCAACATCTGAGAGTTGGTAAAAAAATCCCTGGCTATATCAAGCAAGTGCGTGAAGATGGTCGTTTAGATCTTTTATTAACACGTGGTAGTAAAAACAAGGTTAATGATTTTTCTGAAAAGTTATTAGCACATATCGCTGATAGAGGTGGTATCACGCCATTAAATGATAAAAGTGCACCGGAATTGATCCAAAGAACGTTAGGTGTAAGTAAAAAAACTTTTAAAGCGACAGTGGGTAATTTACTCAAAAATGGAAAAATTGCCATTGTTAAAGAAGGCATTAAGTTAGTTTAAATAATTAAACTCAATATTCTGTCCCGTCCTAAAATAAGTTGACGGTTTTAATGGAAAGCCAGTAGCTTTTGCTCCTGGTCTTTTTTGTGCACTTGGTTTGGTGTTTTCATCCCTAAACTCAAATGCGGTCTCATTTCATTGTATATCAATATTGACTCATCGACGAGTTGCTTTAACTCGGCTAGATTTTGGCATTTATATAAGAGAAACTCCTGCTTTAGTATGCCATTAATGCGCTCTGCCAGCGCATTTTGATAACAGTCGTAACCATCTGTCATTGATGGGGTTATGTCACTTTCATTCAACTTAGTTTGATATACCTTTGAGCAATACTGTAAGCCTCTATCTGAGTGATGAATAGCATGGTGCTTATATTGACGATTATCTACTGTCATCTCTAGTGCTTTGACCACATCCGTTGCTTTCATTTCATTGCTAAGTTCATAGCCCATAATTTTTCGACTATATGCATCAGTCACTAAGGATAGATAATGCACGCCTTGCTCTGATTGAACATAGGTTATATCACTGACAAAGACTTCCTCTGGCTCTTTGGCTCTTAACTCCTTTAATAAGTTGGGATACTTTTTCATCCAGTGTTTGCTGAAAGTCGTTTTGGTATAACTGCGTTTAGGCTTAACCAATAAGTTTTCATTTTTTAAGTAACTAAAGAAGCCATCTCGTCCTAATTTTACGCCGAGCTTGATGAGCTTAGGTTTAAGCAAGAAGTATAATTTTCTGCCTCCTAAGCGTGGCATAAATCGCCGTACTTCTAGCACCATCCCCTTAATAGGTGCTAACTCAAGCGCACGTTGTTGTACTCGTCGCTCTCGTTGGTATATGGCTTGTCTGGTTATACCAAGCAGCATGCAAGCACGTTCTAAGCTAACTACCTTTTGCTTTTGAAGGCTTCTTGCTCCTTGGCTATATACTTTTTTCGAAGACCAGCTCCATACTCAGCATCCATGATATTGACCACTTCATTGAGTAATAGGTTACGTAAGTGTTCATCTTCAAGGGCTCGCTCAAGACGTTTGATTGTCTGGGCTGGACTTTCTTTGGCTTTAGGGGACGTTGGCATAGTTATCTTAGGTGATTGACTCCAATCCATCTTACCGTGTTTTCTTAACCAAGTAAGTACGGTTGAGCGACCTTGGATACCATAGATATTTTGAGCTTGTTTATAAGTCATATCGCCTTTTTCTACAGCAGAAACAACTTGTAATTTAAAGCCTAGTGAATAATCTCGTTGTGTACGTTTAGCATGTGTTGTGATTGGGTTGTTCATAATAAATCCTAAATGTGTAAACATATTTCAGGACGAGACATTCAAATAAAAAGAGGCTATAACAATGTTATAGCCTCTTTTTTTGCGCTAATTTTTTGTAATAAGTATAGTAATACCAATCGCAATTTTATTAATCCGTTTGGTATAAGTACTTACACCAAACGGCTTACTTTATTGGTATCAGAAGCTTCCTCGAATACCAACACTAAAATTACGCCCAGGTAATGGCGCTACTTCTTTTAGAAATGATGAATGCACACGAGCGTGTTCATCTGTTAAGTTTTGTGCTTTTACATACACGGTTAAATCATCACCAACACCATTGATGTAATAATTAAAGTTTGCATCAACCATGGTATAACTATCGGTGTTTGTCTCTAACTCTGCAACATCATCCTGCTCGAAGTAATGACTTACGCTTAATTCACTATCAAACTTATCTGCTTGGTAATTGAAAATAGCACCCACTCGCATCGGCGGAATGCGTGGCAAGTTATCATTTCCATCCTCATTCACTAAGCGTGCACGAATGTAATCAGCTATTAAGCTTGTTTTAAATGACGATGAAACCTGATAAACAAGCTCAGCTTCAGCACCGTACATTTCAACATCATCTTGCTGATACACTAGGATTGGTAGACCTGCTTCATCTTCATGCTCATCAGCATGGCCGTGTTCCTCAACAAAAAATAGACCAGTATCTCGCTGATAATAATAATCATCGACACGGTTATAAAAAGCACTAATGACATAGCCAAAATCTCCATTAAATTTTCGGAAAGTTAAGTCAAAATTAAGTGACGTTTCAACACTCGGTGCTTGCTCAGCTAACTCAACATGTACTTCATCACCTTCTTGGTGCACATCAAACATAGCACCGACTTCAAAGGTATTAGTTCCTATATGAGGACCAAAGGAAAATAACTCTCCCGCAGAGGCCGCTCGTTGTGATAACGCTGTGGAAAACCCTAAATTATAGCCAGGTTGGTAATTCCATACAACGCCCACTGATGCACTCATTGGCGTAAATGACTGTTGCTCGAATGATACAAGTTCTTGATGTTCGTCATGTGAAGGGCCAGTATCCATTTCATGCTCATCGTGATGATCATCTTCAAAGCCAATTAAGCTATCATCGGCATCTATATTTACCTGCTCGATTCTTGCACCTAATTGCAATAATACCGAACCGAAATGTTTTTCTTCTAACCAAGCAACAGCAAACATTTCCGATTTAGCTGGCGGAGAAAAAGCCTCTTCACCCAATGCTTTAAAATCTGATGATTTATAATGAACTGTCCATGCACCTTGCCATCCAGCAGTGTTCTCGTGGAATAGGTCAATACGGGCTTCGGTACTTTTGTTAGTAAAAGTTGTACCCACCATGCCTGATTCAATCTCTTGATGCTGATAATCACTATAAGAAAATTTCGTTGCTATTTTACTAATAAATTGTTGCTCGAAATTATACTCACCAAGTACTTGCCATCTATCTTGCTTCATTTTGGCATAAACACCCGCTTCTTCATCATGATCAGAGTGTTCTTCTTCATGCTCATCATCATGTTCTTCCCCATGACTATGTCCAGGAATGCCGTATTCTCTGTCCATAAAACCATAAGAGAAACCGATGAAGCCATCTTCAAATAAGTAACTTGAACCGAATGTCGCACCGCTGGCAGTACTCGAACTATTTGCTAAGCGATTATCACCATGTTCCTCGTGGTCTTCGTCGTGCTCATCGTCATGATCTTCATCATGATCTTCGTTATGGATATCAGCTTCACCAGCAAGTTTATAATCCTTGGAGTCACGCCAAAAGGCATCAAGATGAAAAGCAATATGCTCGGTACCCGATTGGATATTAACAGAGGCCTGCTGCTCATTAGATACATCGTTATACTGTAACAAGTAATCAACTTGATCATCACTACTCGTTGGCACACGATTATCGACCACATTAACCACACCACCAATAGCACCACTGCCGTAAAAAAGTGTCGCAGGACCACGTAAAACTTCTATTTGGGTTGCTGTACTCGTTTCGGTGGCAACCACATGATCAGGACCGACACGAGATGCATCACCAACATCTAAGCCATTTTGTGTAATAAGAACCCTCGGACCATCCAAGCCCCTAATGATTGGTGTGCTAGCAACAGGCCCATAATAACTCGAGTGAACGCCAACCTCATTTTTTAATGTTTCACCTAAGGTTGCCGCTTGTTTCATTTTTAATTCATCTTCACTGAGCACATTAATAGGCAGTGCTGACTCGATTGAAGACGTATGCAGTGGCGTTGCATGTACATCAATAACTTCCATAACTGATCTAGGCAATACAACACTTAAATCAGTAATATCTTCTTCTTTCATGATCACATGTTGATTGCTGTGACCGTAATTTTTTGCACTGATATGAAGTTCAAAAATACCTTGCTTCACATCTGTAAAGTTAAATTTGCCTTGAGAGTTCGTGCGTACTTGCTGGGTATCTCCATTTAATCCTACAGTAGCATTGTTAATAGGTTGGCCTTGTTTATTCAATACAACACCAGATAATTGCTGGGCTAGAGCATTGGGAGAAAAACATAATATTGTACCCAATGTCGAGAATAACGTAGCACTAACAATTTTTTTAAGTGGTGATTTTATTTGAGTATTAATACTCTTTTGAGTCGCAGAAAAAGACATAAACTGGTTTCCGATAATTTTAGGAGATGCATACAACGCTGCACATTAACATGCGCAGACAGACAACTAAGTGCTGGACTTATTTTGACTAAATACTTCACTATGTATTGCCATTATCAATCAAGATGTATGGTGCAGAGTACTTGAGAAATTTCAATACAAGAAACACAATACTTTATCAAAGTACTGTCAACTCACACTAAAATCATGCACTTTAGATGGTAAAAGGCATAAATACATAATAAGTAAGTTATAGAAAGCTTGGCGGTGCTCTTAGCGGTGGGTATACATAAGCAGAAGAAAGAAGCTCGAGTCTGATAATACGAGTTTTGTCATAATTAATGAGACCCGAAGATATTGGATATAATTTTATCGGGCTCGGCGGGGTATCGATACCTTGTTGACACAAGTTACAGTCATGCTGTTCAAAGCTTGCAAAGGCGTCAAATTCAACTTGTGCATAATGCTCACTATGGACAAACAACATTGCACAAAAAAGCAGGAGCGTTAAAACACTCTGGCGAATTTGTCGCTGATAAGTTTGAAGTTGAGATAATGTAAAGTTCATATTTGTAATAGTATAACAATTAAAATTCAAACTCAATAATTGCGCCTAGCTCTGTAAGAATTTTTTTTATCATCAACCATCAAACCAGCGCTGCTACGCTATACTCTAATCAAGCTCCCATGTCCTACCATCACATCGAGTAGTTATGTTGTCTCGTTAAAACAAGGATATTTATATGGCACCTTTTATCCACTCTCCATTAAAAACATCGAATACTAGTATTCTAACAAAGGCGCTATTTTTACTGCCAATGATGGCTGTAGCACTACCAACTTACAGTGAAAGCTTTACCGCAAAACGTACCGGGCAAGGCTTTACTGACTTAACACAAGACTTTACTTCATCGCTCAGCAATCCTGCTTTGCTAACTAAGTTTCGTAATGATAATGACGTCTTCTTTTCTTTAAACATAGGACTTATGGCATCGGATAAATATAATGTTATAGATACCTCTGAAAATATCCGTGACAATCTTGATGTATTGGCAGACGACATCAATGGTATGTCATTGCAAATTATTCAATCACCCGAACAAGTGAAAAGCTATAATGATGATTTAAATCAGCAGGTAGATAATATTATTGCTGACTTTGAAAGTATTGATGGGAAAATTGTAAAAATACGTAATGGTGTGAATTTACAAATTATCATCCCTAATCAGTTATTCAGTTTTGGTCTCTTTACGAATCAATATGGCCGTATTGGTGGAATAATGGATTACAGCGAAAACGATGAAAAAATATTAGATGATGCCATTTTATCGGGTGATTTAGATTTAGAGGACCTAGAATCAGCGACGACAGCTCTTGGTTACTCGATTGCTGAAGCAGGGTTTATGGCAGGTTATTCTGCGGTTACTCATGATAACTATGATTTGAGTATAGGCGCAAAGTTGAAATATCAGCGTATTGATCTTTATTATAACCGTGTGCCAATCAGTGAATTTGATGATGATGATTTCGAAATTACGGATGATGAAAATATCACAAACAAAAGTGGTACCAACATTGATTTGGGGTTATACATAAATTGGGGTGCTAAACGTCAATGGCACGCGGCATTGGTCACAAATAATTTAATAAAGAAAACGGTTCATCATGCTGAACCAAACCTTACTTTTACCTTAAAAAGTAGTACAAGCTTTGGTTTAAGCTATCAGAATGCTTGGGTAAGCCTAGCAACTGATATCGATTTAACCGACCGAGAACAATTCGCGACTATAACGCCATCAAAATATGCTGGTGTAGGGGCTGAGTTTCGTTTTTATGAGCACATCCAATTTCGGTTAGGTTATCGCACTGATTTAAATGATGTTGATGATGACATTTATACTGCTGGTATTGGTATTTCCCCCTGGGAAGTATTTGCTGTTGATATAGCTGCCTTTACCGGTGATAGCGATAGCATTGGGGCAGCATTACAGTTGAGCTTAAAAATATAGTCCACTAAGTAGAGCATGCAAGTAGTTTACTTAAGTAGTAACAAGTACAGAGTTCTGAAGTTTTCGCACTCCAAGTGTAATAAAAAAGCAGTTATTGAATAATATCAATAACTGCTTTTTTGTAATGTATGTATTTTGCTTAATAACACTTAAATTTCAAAGTAATTACAAAAAACTTTATATAGTTCAGTCCCCTGATTAACACTCGCGGAAGCGAAGTGCAAAATAGGAATAACCTCTTGCTCAAGTGACACATAATGCAATGCCTCACCATCACCGTAATTATCCATACGAAGAATTCGGGCTAACGGCTCACCGGCAGCTAAAGGCTTACCAAATTCCCCAAGGTAATCAACCATTCCACCCATAGGTGAATATAAGGCTTTATAATCTTTCAGATAACAAGCGTACCGGGTCATTTCCTGTGGCTGATACTGTTTATTATCGATAACACCCTGAGATTGCAAATAAGATAAAATACCAAGTGCATCTTGCTTAGCAACATCGAGGTCAATTTGCTCTTGAGAGCCAAGTTCAACGGTAAAGCTTTCTTTCTTAAAAGCTCCCTCACCCATGATAAAGTGTCGGCCTAAATCTTGATAGGCTTCTTGTAAGCTCCACCACGGACAAAATGTTGCTTCGTCCATTGCGCCATCAAAGCCATTTTGAATAAAGATAGTATGCTCAATATCAAAATACTCCGCACTAGATTTGGCATACTCAGGACAATATAAGTGCTTACTTGAAATAGGTCCGGTATGTAAATCTAAAACGATATCGGCTTGATGCGCTAATCGTTGTAATTGGTAAGCAATACGCTGTCCCGTAGTGATACCCCAAATATTGTGTTCTAATCGTTGATCAATTTCAGTAAGTAAAAGTTGCTGAAATTTATCTGCGATCTCTGCTTCAGTTGCATCAAGGTTTTGCTGAGCAAAGGGGCCAATAACACTTTGGTCAAAGTGATACATGCGATTCCAGTTTTCCCCCGTAATGGGGTCAAAACGACCTAAAGTATACTCGCCATTTTTATGATTACAGGCGACCGGATTAGCATAAGGAACTAAGGTGATATTGCCTTGTAAATTACAGTGCTGTAGCAATTCAAGTAACTGAAAGATAACTGCATTACCTTGTACTTCAGCACCATGCATATTA
>OJGO01000254.1_pt1 | contig 23202 bp, 18 predicted proteins | sample 1594871 | NCBI WGS metagenome assembly OJGO01 (sample SAMN05416798, study PRJEB24817) | seawater metagenome | isolation source: Sea water | place: Canada:Atlantic | collected 2013-07 | reverse complement strand
AAGCCCTTTTAAACTCTCGCTGAGTGATCACTTATTAACGTGGAATGGTATAATAAATGATGCATCTTTTACATCGGTTTAATAGCACCTAACGCTAAATTCTATTTATAACTTAGCGCCGAAAAATAGTGCTGAAAAATAGAGCCGAAAATTAGTGCCTAAAACTCGTTAATAAGGCTGGTATCCCTGGCAACATTCCCACCATTGCCATAACACTTGTGAGTATAACGAACATGGCGAGTGGGATGATCCAGCGACTCATTCGCGTCAACTCGGCACTGCGCGCTTTGCAACCAATTAAGCCCAAATTATCCAAAAGCATAGTCAGTGACCAGCCAAATGCTGGGTTGACTAAGGATGAGGCAAACACAACGATCGCGGCCGACTGTGTGGTTTTGCCCTCTCTGGTCATTTCCATGCCCGCTTCAAGCAGTGGAATAAACACTCCAACTATCAACGCCACACACAGCACAGGCTGCCAAATTGCGAGATCCATTGGATACCCCCATACGCCGGCAATAACGCAAAACAAAGCGGTTAATATAGCCCCAGCGGGTATTGGACGCTTAGCAATGGCAGCAGGTACAATATATGTTCCCCAAGATGAGGTGAAATTCGCCCCACCAAATATAGAACCAAATGTTTGACGAACCGACGCACTTAGCATGGTGTCATCAATATTCATTTGCACTTTCTGTGTGCGCTCAGGATAACTAATCTTTTGAAATACCTGATGCCCTAAAAAATCTGGTGACCACATAGCAACCGCCAATATTGCAAAAGGCAATACCACCATGAAGCTTTCGAACGTGGGCATGCCGAGCATCCAACCTGTATTTTCTCCCCACCAATACAGTGGGTTCATATTGGGTAACCCCGGCGCAGTGTGAAACTCAAACGGGGCCCCTAGTGAAAAGGCAACCACCCCACCCAAGATGCAGCTAAGCGGCACGGCTAACCATCGTTTTTTAAAGTGCTCAAGCAAGGCGTAAAGCAAAATCGTCGCAAGAATGACAATAAAAGCAATATGGGTCATTTGAATACTTTCAGCCCATGCAAACAACTTCTTCACCTGCGAGGTGGTACCGATAAACCCTAAGTACAGCAGTAATCCTCCGCAAACACCTTTACTGGTCAGCCTTGCAAGTAGACTCCCCCCTTTGCTAAACGCCAATATCAGTCCAAAGGCACCAATTAGTAACCCAAACGCCATAGGGTGGCCCCCGGCTGCCACCACAATAGGGATTAACGGAATTAGCGGCCCATGTGTACCAGCCAAGTTGGCTGTGGGTAAAATGAATCCGGAAAACAGCACAATGAACACTGAGACAATGAGTAGTTCGTAACGCACGTTCTCAAGTACAAAGGCATCACTTAAGCCCAAGGTGCCAGCAAATGTTGCTGCGATTGCGCTGACCATTACAACTTTGCCTATCGTTCCTGCCAACGCTGGAATGGTATCTTCAAACTCGAAGCGATAATCTCTGAAGGGTAAATTGGGCCGCCAGCGTTTTGGCTGCATAATTTGCAATTCGTGTTCAAGGTACTCATCTCGGCTGTTAAACGCAGAGCTCGGCTGATGCAACTCTTGGTAGCTGTCAGATGTTGAAGCACTTTTTGGGTGCGCTTCATTTTCTAATTTATTCTTCATGTTTCTCCTACATAGCCATGTGGTCACAATCTTTACTGCAAAATCACATGGCTTGCTCTTAGAGGGCAAAGGTTCAGGTAGGCAGGGTAAATCAAATATCGATCGTGGGCGCATAAGCAAAAGGTCTTATACGGGGTATGCTCGCTTATAGGTTGAATGTGCTAACTTGAATTGGTTAACTTAATGAAAGAACTGTCAGTTACAGTTAATTTTTTATACGTGGCTTTAAAATTAAGGACGACAGCATGGATGAAGGAATGGTTGGATTAAGTGTATTCTTGTCAATAACCCTAGTGTGCTCTGTTATCGCGCATATATATTTGAAAAATATAACGTGGGCTACCGGAATTTCTACACTTGTTTCTACTCTGATTTTTCAAATAGCTAACTTGGTGATGAACGATAATCCTGATCCGTTTATGGGTATAACGGTCGTGTTTTCCCAGATTTACGCATTTTTCATTGCTCTTTTGGTTGGAATTCCATTCCACTTATATCGACGCAATCGCTCCTAGCACCCGCATTGCACTGGGCACAACGGCTGTAAAAATGAAACGTTAAGTGCCCCATAGTCGTGTTCTCGTAAAGGTGGCCTGTTTTCAGGCCCGCCAACTGTTATACGCATCAGAACGCGAGTTAAAGTGACCTGCTCAACATATTCATAAAGTAGAACAGCCCTCTCATTGGGCAAAGCGAATTTCAATCACCTCGCTATTGGCTATCGCTTGCAACTTTTTTCGCTTTTATCGACGCAGCAATCCCTTTAAATTCATACGTAGGATAAATATCAGTATCAAAAATGCCCCAGGCCGATTTCTCGATAGCGAGGTTAAGAGTGCGTAAATCTTTAGGATGAATTTTTACCGTGATCACTTGCCCCAATCCCATCATGACATACCAGGAATCAATTTCTGCTCCTTTAGGGGGAAATGACTGCCAAAAACGGTTTTCATCCATCTTTTGCTGTAATTCTGTAAGGCTTTTATCTTGCTGATGCTTGAGCACCACAGTGACAAGAATCTTGTCACTGTCAATAGTGTAATCTTCGTTAGCAATGACATTTTGTTGGCTAGTTAGCCATAAAAAAGCGATTAAAACTGACTTAATGAGTATTTTCATGTTGTGACCTAATGGGTTTCAATGAGAGTTTATCGTCTCATTTAGAGTTTAATTAAAATAGCGATCATCTTTCGTTTTAGAACAGTCGCGAATGTGTTTGTAAAAACGCACTGCTAGCCTGCAAAATACAAAACACACATCAGAAAACGCAATAGGGTTAAAACATGTCATAAAATACAACAAAGCGACTTAACACCTACTGTGACAACGCGTATTCTACTTAAGTATATGCAAACATTAGACTAACAATATTCTAATATATGGTTAATGAATAAAATGAAGTGATTATTCCTTTTGAATCAAAGCAATGTTCCAACCAGACAACTAGATGAAAAAAACGGTTTACTTAAGCCTGTAGCCTATTTTTTCGCTGTACTATATTGCGCTCTGACATTGGCACACTATTTTGTTTTGCAAGAACCCTTCAAGTGGGTGCTGTGCGCGATGACGTTATTAACCGCGCTGCTAAATAGTGCTGTTGCCCTTAGCACTGCAAAGATCCCTGCTAAGCGGCAAAGTCTGATTATTTTAATATTGTTGATCATCGCCAGCGCCAACAGTTTTTTACATTTGTGGTTTTCTGAGGCATCAGAACACAGCACTAATATATTCGTCACCATCATCGCCTCAGGCATAGTGTTGTCGAATCGCGCACATTGGACAGCTTCAATTCTGTTCAACTGGGTCGGTTGGATCACTATCAGTGTTTGGCTTGAATTGGCCCTAATACAACATTTCTTCTTCGCTATGGCCATGAGCACGCTGCTTAGTTGGTTTGCGCATTTAGCTCGAAAAAAGCTGGTCACGAAGCAAATTGAATTGGAAATAGAACGAGATTTAGCCATTCAACATGAATTAGAAGCTAAAGCAGCTACAGAAACCAAAAGCGCTTTTTTAGCTAACATGAGCCATGAGATCCGCACGCCTATGAACGGGGTGATAGGTATGATTGAATTGGTATCCCAAACAGAGCTCAATACAGATCAAAAAAACTATCTTGCTACCGCTAAGCGCAGCGCTGATTCATTACTGATTATCATCAACGATATTCTAGATTTCTCAAAAATAGAAGTAGGTGAACTCACCATAGAGTTTGTGGAATTTGACCTCGAACAGTTTTTTGAAGAGCTTATCCACGATCAACATTTTCACGCTCGCAAAAAAGGTCTTACACTTGCTCTGTCAAAAGGTGATTTTCACCACAGGCACGTAGTGGGTGATCCCTACCGTATAACGCAAATCATGAACAATCTGCTATCCAACGCCATTAAATTTACCGAGTCAGGCGGTATTACCGTTCATTATGACCTTGTGACACTTGGCGATAATTTGCAGCTAAAAGTAGAGATAAAAGACACGGGTATTGGAGTGAGTGAGACAGCGCTGCCCTTCCTTTTCGACTCATTTTCTCAAGCCGATACCTCCACCACGCGCAAGTTTGGCGGAACGGGGTTAGGTTTATCCATCACAAAACAGCTATGTGAACTGATGAACGGCGACATTAGCGTGAAAAGTCAGTTAAACCAAGGGTCGACATTTTCCTTTTCAGTACGGTTAAAGCCCCCTCGTCAAACCCATAAAATGGCCAGCAAACCACCTGTTCCAGTGTCTTTCGAAGGGCTACAGGTCTTGTTAGTTGAAGATAACGAAATCAACCAAGAGGTGATGCTCGCCATTTTAAAAGGCTTAGACGTAAACGTATTTATTGCCAATGACGGTCTTGAAGCACTTGCAACGCTCTCACACTCTCAAAGATTGAAATTTGATTTGATACTGATGGACTGCCAAATGCCGAATTTAGATGGTTACGAAGCCACCAGACGCATACGAGCAGGTGAAGCAGGTGAGATATTTAGTCATATCCCCATCGCTGCCCTTACGGCAAATGTGATGGACAGCGAAAGGGTAAAGTGTATTGAAGCAGGCATGAATGAATACCTCACTAAGCCGGTTGAAATCGAAGCATTAAAATCCGTATTAGTGAAGTATCATAAGCAAGCACCTGCCCAGCACTAGCGGGCTGGTGTCGAATAAATCGGTGCGAACATCCGATATTACATTCGTTTTATTGTGCTGCTTTTTTCCACTCGACTAGGGTTTGAATATGTCCGGTTGATGCGGCAATCAAATAACAAGCTTGTAAATAGCCTTTTTTATGAAATGCTTCTAGATTGTCGCTACTTAGTGCACCAAGGTTAGCCTCGTTTATATTGTATAAGCCATCAAAGCGTTTTTGCTGCCCGTCTTTAAGTGTAATACTCAGTTGTAGCTCTTCAATCAAATCATGCTCAAGTAATGTTTCGATAAAGACTTCGGTACGATTGTTTCCTGACATTAACTGCCCAAGTAAATCAATCATTTGCGTGAGGTAATCACTAGGTTTACCTTGCTCGTTAAACAAGCCTTCACCCTGCTCGGTGTTAACCCGCGCGCTATCCATGTCTAGAGTCAGTAAGGTATTGTCGCTTGTGGGCTTTGCACCTTCTTCAGTTACCCCCACCAAAAACGGCTGGCGTCTTAGGTGAATAGGCACATAATGCGTGCGCCATTGGTCGCCCTGTAAATACAAATTTTCCCCGCCTTCAAAGCCAGTTAATACATTTAAGCCAAACTGCCCAGTGTTGTTATCTTTTAGAAAACACAAAGGGTACGCCAGAGCCAATGCCCTAACCTCGTCAGCGATAACCGGAATAAAGTGCACGTTCTCTCCAAACTCAGCACCTCTGCCGGTTTTAATTAACGTCTTGCTGTGCTGTTCAAAATCAATTAGTACAGGCTTGGCCACTGCCGCCTCCTTGTTGTTATGTGTATTTTTATTTTAAATATCTTTGCTATTAATTACGTAGACGTATTGGGGCACTACCCGGTTACACTCGTTGCATACCAAACTGGTGAATTTTATTGATTAAACCTCGATTATCCGGCAAGTTTTTCAACATCTGCTGCACTTGTTGACTGTTTTTTTGCCGTAAAGCACCGGCTTTTTGTTGATAGGCTTGTGACATACCTAGTTCGTTGGGCTTGGTATAAAACCCCATTCCGTACAGCACGTATTGATAGCTCGCTGCTGGGAATACCTCTACCGCATGTTCAAAATCATTATGCCATGGTGGTTGAAATTGCCACAGAGTTAATTGTTCCTGCAGGCTTTGGGGGATCGTTGTCGTATCTCGGTTGTCTATCCAAAACGCGGAATCATTACGTTTTGACAACATATAATGCAGCTTTAAAAAGTCAATGATACGCTCCCAGCGATACAAAAAAGTATGGTTAAAGCGCTTGGCCACTATGTCCATGGCATCGCGGGTAGCTGGGAATTGATCGGCGATCATTGCCGCTGAGATCTCAACCAATAATAATGAAGATGCCTCAAGTGGTTCAAGAAACCCCGCAGACAAACCAACCGCCACACAGTTTTGCCGCCAAAACGTTTCTCTGTGCCCAGGGTTGAGCCCAATGCTACGAATATCCGCTTCATTCACCTTACCACCTGTTTGGGCAATGTAATTGAGTAGTTCTTCGCTAGCACGCTGCTCTGTTGTATGTGCGCTAGAGTAGACATGCCCTACTCCGCGACGATTTTGCAAACCAATGTCCCACACCCAACCGGCACTTTGTCCAGTAGAAATAGTATGCGAGGCAATTGGCGCGTCATCCGTATCGTACGGCACATGTATGGCCAGCGCTTGGTCTACAAACAACACATCTTTGCAGGATTTAAACCTTACCTTGAAGTGCTCACCCAGTAACAAAGACTTAAAGCCCGTACAATCAATGAACAAATCACCCGCAATATCGCCATTGGCTTTGGTTGACACGCTGGCAATATCACCATTTTCAGCCGCATTAATTTTGCTCACATTGTCCAGAATGTGATGTACATTGAGCTTTTCGATACAATGGCGCTGTAAAAACGCCGAGAATCGCCCTGCATCTAAGTGATAAGCATAATTAATAATCGATGTGAATTCTGCGGTTGCGATAGTTTTAGGGGCGAGTCCAGTTTCACATACGGCTTCTTGCGGGCTAACGGCCTGAGAAAAGGACTGCTCAAAAGGGTGCGCCATCCAGTGGCGTGCAAGGTTAGTGCTATCAAAATCTTGCGGAAGCACTAAAGGATGATAATAAAAGTCATCTTCGGCTCCGGTTACCCATTGGGCAAATTTAGCACCTTGCTTAAATGACACATTACATTCACGGATAAAATCCGTTTCGCGAATTCCCATCGCCTTTAATGTGCGGCGCATGGTGGGCCATGTTCCTTCCCCTACTCCAATCGGCTTAACGTCAGGTGACTCCACTAAGGTAATTTTAAAACCATCGGCGTGTTCATTTTGCAGTTTTGCAGCCAATGTGCCTGCGGTGATCCAGCCCGCGGTCCCCCCGCCTACAATCACAATCGATTTTATTGCTTGATCCATGTTTACTCTCCAGCGCCTTAATGCGCTTTTTTGCGTACGGGTAATAGTAACGCATTGCAGCAAGTGTAAAAGCTATCACCCATAGCAAAAAAGCCGCCTAAAACGGCGGCTGAGCTTATTTTACACCTTTAAATAACGGCCAAACACATCAGATTCACGCCTTTGACCAAGGTTTACTACCATTTTCCGCTGATACCAAAGCTATAACGCGGCCCATACTGCTCTGCTGAAATTAACTGCTCAGCAAAACGGCCATGGCGACGCACAGTTTCATCGGTTAAGTTCAATCCATCAATGTACACTGTGAAAGTGTCATTAATTTCATAGTTTATGCTCAAGTCCCACTGACCGTATGCTTCAGTGAATGTTGGCTCAGTTCCTAACGCCAGTAGAAAATCATCACGCCAGTTGTATGCAACACGCACCTGCAAAGCATCATTTTCATAAAAGCCCACTAAGTTTCCTGAATCACTCAAGCCTGTCAGAGCAATGGTTTGATCAAAATCATATGGGTCAAATGACTCATCACTGTCAACCAAGGTGTAGTTTGCCACCGCGCCAAAACCAGTATCAGAGAACATGTATTGAGCGTTAAGCTCCCAGCCATCTACCTCACGATTTTGTAAATTGTCAGGGGTAGACACATCAAAAATAACGATAGGATCAGACGCTTGGCTCAAACACGCAGGATTTGGCGTATCAGAGGAGTCTGGGCAACCAGCACGAGGGTTCACACTTGGGTCACGTAGCGGATTGCCATTTACATCATTGATTTCACGTTGTTCAACACCTGCCCCAATGAAATTTTCGACGAATTTTTTAAAGTATCCAACTGACGCATAACTGCCATCTGCGTGGTACCACTCAAGCGAAAAGTCGAAATTATCAGAGGTAATAGGTAACAGATTCGGATTACCTTGTGACGCATTAAAAGGTCCATCAGGACGGGCATCAATATTGGTCGAAGGGAACATTGCGCTAATACCCGCTCTTGCTAAGGTCCTGCTATAAGAGAAGCGTGTTTTCACTTCTCCTGTCAGCTCCATAGAAAAATCAAAATTAGGCAATACGCGGGTGTATCCCCCGCCTAATTCTTGTGCCGTCGCAGTGTCATCAAATAACGGTCTAAGTTCTTCTGCGTGACGGTAATTCAAGGCCAAAATACCCGGCTGCACTGAATAGGCTCTTACGTCTGTGTCTTCGTAGCGCACCCCGACATTCAAGTCGATCGGAAATTCATTAAATTCGGTGCTGAAATCGAACGACACATACAAAGCGGTCGTTTCTTCGTTGACCCCGTTGGTCGTAATATCAGGCGCTAAGAATAACCCTTCGTCTTCAACGATATCTACAAAGCGGCTGGCTTCATAATTCGGAAGGAACGAGAACAATTCGTTCGCCCCAGAAAACTGATCAGCAAAGTCACCTAATGGCGTAAAAGTCAGCCCTAAATCATCAAGGGGAATATCAACAAACGAGAAACGCTCTGACAAATAGGTATCAATCTGATAATCCGTGTACATGGCACCAAAGTTAATCGCTACCAGTGCGCCATCTTCTAAATTGTCCCACTGACCATTAAACTGGTATTGCTTAATGTTGTTTTCCATTTCATACCCACGTAACTGGTACAAATCCGATACAATATTATCAGGGTTATACGCCCCGCCGGGTAACCCAGAATCATCAACCGTAATAGAGGAAATTTCACCGCTGAAGTCTGCGCCAATAAGTGCAACCGAGCCAGGTGGGTTTTTAAGGTTAGCCAGTGTTTCAGCGGTCTGCCCGTCTGGGTTTGAGTGTGACGTTGAATCGTGAATATCAAATGCTAAATTCAGAGCCTCTGTCGCTTGCCACTTAAGATTAAAACCAACTGAGTCGTTTTCTTTTTTCTCGTAGCGCTCCCAGGCCCAGAAGTTCAGTTCATCATTTACATTGGTGATATTAACCAGCGTGCCATTTTCGTCTGTGGTGCCGGCAGGGTTATCGAACCAAAACGCTTGTTTATTCGTCAAGCTGGTTTCTTCAAAGCGTGACATTGTGTAATCAAGTGTGGCTTCAATGCGATCATTAGGGGCAAATTGTAGAACCAACTGCGCATTTTGACGCTCGCGTTCTGTATCAAAGCGCTCTATCTCTGGTGTCCATGGCACCCAATAAGCTCCCGTAGGGTTGTTCGAAAGATCGATAGCACTTGCATCAACACCATCAGGGTCTGCACGGTTACGTACCCAACCAGACGACGTTCCTACGCGGTCTCGCCCGCTGTCACGCTCAGCATGAGAAGCAGACAATAGGATACCGAACTTACCGTCAGCAAAGGTTTGGCTGATCATACCAGAGACTTCGGGGGTGATACTGCTGCCTGTATCAACACTTGAATCATGTACACCTTTGACACTGGCAAAGGCTTTAAAGCCATCATAATCAAACGGTTTCGCTGTGCTGATATCTATAGTTGCACCAATACCGCCTGATGCTACGTGCGATTTACCGGTTTTGAAAACCGAGACACCAGAAACACTTTCAGAGGCGATTTCACGGAAGTTAAAGCTACGAGATACACCCGCTTCTTGTAAAGCAGAGGAATTGGGCATTTGACGACCGTTTAAGGTCACTAAATTGAAATCTGGACCGAAACCACGCACGGTAACCTTGTTACCTTCATTGTTAGCGCGATCAATTGAAACGCCGCTAATACGCTGCAATGATTCAGCTAAATTTGTATCAGGCAGCTTACCTATATCTTCTGCAGAAATGGCATCCACCACCCCAGATGAGTCCTGCTTAATCGATGCAGATTTACTCAAAGCGCTTCTAATACCGGTGACGTTAATCACTTCTAAATCACTTTGCTCTGCGCTCGTTTCCCCCTGCTGGGCATAAACGCCAGTAGACGTTACCAACATCGCCATACAAATGGCGTTTAGTTTAAAATTTGCATTACTCATTTGGTGCACCTCAAAAAACACTGCATGTTCAGAATGAATCAGTTGGGTTATTCAACCACATAACCGAAACGAAATTGTCATCAACATGATTGTTAACAATTCACAAACAATAATAAAAGTTTGCCCATCAAGTCAATCTAAATCAACATTAATTTTACAACTTAGTACATACAATTAGCCTAGTTTACGAGGTTTTTGATACATAAAAACCCATATACGCCTATAGAGTGAAAAAGGTTTCGGGCGCTCTATTTTTTGTAACTTTATGAATTACCTATAAATAAAATTATTTTTAGAGGCGAGAAGTAAAAGGCAGTTAGCACCAACAACAGAAATATGATGTGAAATAATAAACCCATGTGGTTGCAACAATTATTTTGCCCCTAGTAGATAAAGAAGACTCAAGTAAAGCTCTGGTTGGCTTTTCATTGGGTAATTATTTATTGCAATAGGTATTTGCAAGCAGTCGCACAAAGCAAAGAGCAAAGAGCAAAGAGCAAAACGATAAGGTGCAAATTAAGCTAGCGTTAACAACGAAAGCTAGCCCTTGGCGATAAAAGACAGCTTACAAGAGTTAAAGGCACGCTCCAGCGGGATTAAATAAGGTTCAGAGGACAAAAGAGAGTTTGAGATGAATAAATGAGTGAAGCACAAGGCGCCACAAGATGTGGCACCTGCGAACAAAGAATACTATTTAATGTTTTTACGAATACTTGAAATCGCTAACTTTAAGTCATTTTTGCGCAAAGCATCAACGATATGGCGATGCTCGTCTACCAAGGTTTGTGAGTTACGAATACGTTGGTAATTCATGCGCATTCTAAGCACAACCGGATACCATAAGTTGGTGAGATCTTCACCGCCAGCCAGACCGACAAAGTATTTATGAAACTCAATATCTGTTTTCGTTAGATCTGTGAACTCTTCTTTATCAAAATGCTCTTGCATTCTATCGATAATGCCGTCCATGCGAGCCAAGTCTGCTTCTGAAATATTATTTTCCAGCTGTTTTACTGCGTGCTCTTCAATTTTTCGGCGAATATCAATACTGAGCTTTTGCAATTCTGGGGTAAGTGGACTACTTACTGACGAACCAACATTATCTTTACTAACCAACAAGCCTTCTTTGGTTAGTTTAATCAATACATCTCTGATCGGACCTCTAGACGTACCAAAACGTTCAGCAAGTTGCTGCTCATTCAGTTTCGTATTGGGTTCCAGTTCGCCAGAAATAATATCAGAACGAAGGACATCAGCGATTTGTTCTCTGACGGAAAGAATTTTATTAGATTTCATAAGGTAAGCTTCCCAAAAAGCGCTGTTTTATAATGTGATATATAGTAAACGAAAAAACCTTCTTGTGATAAATATTTTTAGTTAACAATGGTCAAATGTATAGCAAGGATAATTAGGTTTGCAATTAATTGTTAACAATGTACAATTAATTCACGGTCAATTTACACAGTCAGGATCTACATGAGTGTCATTACGAAACTAGACACACCTGCCATGAACAATTCGCAGATAAAGTCCGTCAACGTTGAGTTATTCAATGTCCCCCTTGACGAAGTATTAAATGATGCAAAGCATGGTGATCACACACATTTTGAGTTGATACTGTGCACAATTACTTGCGCGAATGGTACACAAGGCGTCGGCTATACCTACACCGGAGGTAAAGGCGGGCGTGCAATTTTTTCTCTGCTCAATGATGAACTAAAACCCTTTCTAGAAGGTAAAGATGCTAGCTGTATCAACCACCTATGGGAAGAAATGCAATACCATTTGCATTACATAGGTCGCGGAGGATTAGTAAGCTTTGCGATTTCTGCAGTGGATATCGCCCTATGGGACATTCATTGTAAAACCTTAAAACAACCTCTTTGGCGGGTAGCTGGCGGTTGCAGCAATAAAGTCAATTGTTATGCAGGTGGTATTGACCTTAATTTCTCCACTGAAAAACTGCTGAGTAATATTCAAGGTTACCTAGATAGTGGTTTTAACGCGGTTAAAATCAAAGTCGGCAAGCCTGACTATCGTGAAGACGTGGCGCGAGTTGCCGCAGTGCGCAAGCTAATCGGCCCTGACGCTATCTTTATGGTAGACGCGAACTACTCACTTACAGTTAATCAAGCCATTAAGTTTGCCAACGCCATTGAACCCTACGATATCACATGGTTTGAAGAGCCAACCATTCCGGATGACTACGCTGGCTTTGCCCATATAGCGCAAAAGATCAATATCCCATTAGCCATGGGCGAAAATTTGCACACCCTGTATGAATTCAATCAAGCGATTACGCAAGCCAAGCTTGGGTTCCTGCAGCCCGATGCGTCTAATATTGGCGGAATAACAGGCTGGTTAGCCGTTTCTACAATGGGCTATGCCAATAATTTACCGGTGTGCAGTCACGGCATGCACGAGCTACATGTGTCACTGATGGCATCGCAACCAAACGCGGGGTACTTAGAAGTGCATTCATTTCCAATTGATAGGTACACCACTCACCCACTAAAACTTGAAAACGGTATGGCCGTTGCGCCAGATACTCCTGGCGTCGGTGTTGAGTTCAAAACAGAACGACTTCTGCCGTATTTAGTTAAACATTCTTAGGAGGCGCGTATGTTCGCTGCTCAATATATTGGTAATAAATCATTCAATGTGGTCGAAGGCCACGCAATTGCCCCACAAGCGGGTGAAGTGCGCTTAGACGTAGGTTACGTTGGTATTTGCGGCACAGACATGCACATTTATCACGGTGTAATGGACCAACGCGTGTCTATCCCACAAACGATCGGACACGAGATTTCCGGTGTTGTCGCACAAATTGGTGAAGGCGTAGAAGGCTTTACCGTTGGAGAAAAAGTCGTTGTTCGCCCGCTGGATTGGTGCGGTGAATGCCCTACTTGTGAAGCTGGCTTGACCCATATTTGTCAAAACCTTAAATTCATGGGCATCGACACCCCAGGCGCGTTTCAATCAAGCTGGACAGTCAAAGCCCGTACCTTACATAAATTACCCGACGGCGTTGATCTAAAGCAAGGGGCGTTAGTTGAGCCTTTATCGGTTGCTTGTCATGATGTTAGTCGTTCTCGCTTAAAAGCAGGTGAAAAAGCCGTTATTTTGGGTGGCGGCCCAATTGGGCAACTCGTCGCAGCAGTGGCAAAAAGTGTTGGTGCAGAGGTACTGGTGTCAGAGCCAAATGATAGTCGACGTGCATTTGCTGACGAGCTCGGGGTCAAATCTGTTAATCCAATGGATACCGACCTGGCTGCGTATGTAGACGAGTGGACCGGCACCAAAGGCGCTGACGTCGTATTTGAAGTGTCAGGCGTATTGCCTGCCATTCAAGCAATGACGCAAATTGCAGGTCGTCGCGGACGAATAGTCATGGTGGCTATTCATTCAACTCAGCCGCCAATTGATTTGTTTCAGTTCTTCTGGAAAGAACTTGAATTGTTAGGCGCCCGAGTATACGAAGCCAAAGACTTTGACTGGGCGATTGAATTAATTGCCAGCGGTCAAATAGACTTAAAACCTTTTATTAGCTCAATCAGCCCGTTATCGGATATTGGCAGTGCATTTGCCAACATGGACGGAAACCCACAAGGCATGAAAGCCCTTGTTGAATGTAACGCCGAACAGTAAAAATAGGGCTAGATAGGAACATAAGCATGTTAGAAAAATTCAGTTTAGAAGGCAAAGTCGCCCTAGTAACCGGCTGTAAACGCGGCATAGGCAAAGGCATCGCACTAGGTTTAGCAGAAGCAGGCGCTGACATTATCGGCGTATCAGCCAGCCTTGAAAGACAAGGCTCAGAGGTCGAAAATGAAGTCACGGCTTTAGGCCGTAAGTTTAAAGGCTATCAATGTGACTTCTCTGATCGTGATGCGCTTTACGCATTTATCAAAGAAGTTAAAAGTGATTTCCCTAAAATCGATATTTTGGTCAATAACGCAGGCACCATTTTGCGTGCCCCTGCCGCTGAGCATGGTGATGATTTATGGGACAAAGTCATAGACGTTAACTTAAACTCACAATTTGTTCTTAGCCGCGAAATCGGTAAAGACATGGTCGCCAATGGTGCAGGTAAAATCATTTTCACCGCGTCACTACTGACATTCCAAGGTGGAATAACCGTACCAGGCTACGCTGCAAGCAAAGGAGCTATTGGTCAGTTAGTCATGGCATTGTCCAATGAATGGGCGGGGAAAGGCGTTAACGTTAATGCAATTGCTCCGGGATATATAGACACAGACAACACAGAAGCCCTGCGCAATGACGCAGAGCGCTCAGCGGCAATTTTAGGCCGTATTCCACAAGGCCGATGGGGCAACCCTGATGACTTCAAGGGCCCAGCGGTATTTTTAGCATCTGAAGCAGCCAGTTATGTCAATGGCGCTATTTTATTGGTCGATGGCGGCTGGATGGGGAGATAATCTCAATGACGGTTCAAGAACTAGATTTTAAAAACAACGTAAATTTCATTGGTGGTGAATATGTTTCATCTAAAGCGGATGGCAAGATAGAAATACTTAGTCCTGCTACAGGAAAAGTCATTGGTGAAATACCAAAAGGCTGTAAAGAAGATGCCGAACAAGCACTCGACGTTGCACAGGCAGCGCAAAAATCATGGGCCAAGTTAACTGCCCGTACCCGACAAAACATTTTGCGTACATTTGCAAATAAGATCCGTGAAAACAAGCACATCCTAGCGCCTATGCTCGTCTCTGAACAAGGTAAATTGTTGTCAGTCGCCGAAATGGAAGTGGACGTAACCGCCACCTTTATTGATTATGCTTGCGACAATGCACTAACCATCGAAGGTGACATACTCCCTTCTGATAACCAAGACGAAAAAATCTACATTCACAAGGTGCCTAGAGGCGTTGTGGTGGGTATTACCGCATGGAACTTCCCACTTGCTTTGGCAGGTCGTAAGATTGGCCCTGCGCTTATTACCGGTAACACCATGGTATTAAAGCCTACGCAAGAAACACCGCTTGCCACCACAGAGCTTGGGCGTATTGCCAAAGAAGCAGGCGTACCGGACGGCGTATTCAACGTGATCAACGGTACTGGGTCTGTTGTAGGCCAGGCACTGTGTGAAAGCCCCATCACTAAGATGATCACCATGACGGGCTCTACCGTTGCCGGTAAACAAATCTATAAAACCAGTGCCGAGTATATGACCCCAGTCATGCTCGAATTGGGTGGCAAAGCACCTATGGTTGTCATGAACGATGCAGATTTAGACAAAGCCGCAGAAGACGCTCTTTGGGGCCGATTCGCCAACTGTGGTCAGGTGTGTACCTGCGTAGAACGTCTTTACTTGCATGAAGACATTTATGACCAGTTTATGAGTAAGTTCCTCCCCTTAGTGCAAGGTTTAAAAGTAGGCGACCCTATGGCGAGTGATACGCAAATGGGCCCGAAATGCAACCAGCGTGAAATCGACAACATCGAGCACATTGTGCAAGAAGCAATTAAACAAGGGGCGACTGTCGCGACAGGTGGAAAAACCGCATCCATTGATGGCTTTGAGGGCGGCTGTTGGTATGAGCCAACCGTTTTAGTTGATGTAAAACAAGACAACATTGTTGTGCATGAAGAAACGTTCGGCCCAATTCTACCGATAGTGAAAGTCAGTAGCATGGAGCAGGCAATCGAGTATTGTAACGACAGTATCTATGGTCTCAGTGCTTATGTTCACACCCAAAGCTTTACCAATATCAATCAAGCGATCAGTGATTTAGAAGTCGGTGAAGTGTATATCAATCGCGGTATGGGCGAACAACACCAAGGGTTCCATAACGGTTGGAAACAAAGTGGCTTTGGTGGTGAAGACGGTAAATTCGGTCTTGAACAGTATCTTGAAAAGAAAACGGTTTACATTAACGAGGCCTAATCATTTTTGGCAACCGCTACACCTTAAAAACCAAATACTGACCGATAATTTACTTAAATGGTGACTTTTAGAAAGCATAAAATACGTATACAAAATACATAAAAGAACAATAAAAAGCTAAAAGCACTGCGGTTCAGTTATGTGCCCTACTCTTAAAAAGGTAAACCTAATTCAGGTTTACCTTTTTTTATTTTTCAATAATACCAATTCCATCTTCATTGTGTTGTGCTCATTAGGCTCACTAGGCTCCCTAAGTCATTATCTGGCGAATTTCATTTTCTGTGCTTATATTTCCTTTAGACAAAATCACATCCCCTTGGCCTGAACTTACAGATTTAAAACTCGGTAAATTGGCCAAGTATTCATTGTGATCTAGTCAAAAAGGCACCTGTCACGAGGAAGAGTTAATTGTTTTAACTCTCCTTAAGGTCAGTGTCTTGGCTTTTCCTGCTGCAGTTTTTGCGGGGCCGTTATCGCCCACAAGCGGTAATTAACAATATGGGCCGTCAGTTCAATCAAACTGAAGACGCTCTACAAACCAACCCAATCGCGTAAATGGAGTTACCGCAATGAAGATTCATCGCCATCTGTTTTTTGTTTCTGCCATATTCGTGTCACTTTTACTGGGCGCCTGTGCCCAAAAGCAGAAAAGCCCAGTGTCACTCGCCACCGATGCGAAGATCACAAACTCAGACAAGTTACAGGCCACTAAAGCGTTACGTACCCTGGCTGACGACGTTTGGGCCGATTACCTTGAGCATTATACTTACTTACGGTTACAGGAAGGGTTGCCAATAGAGCGCTTCGAAGACTGGACTTTGCAGGAATACCGCAGGGAATTACGACAGGCTCAAAGATATCGTGCAAGACTGAAAGAGATCAACAGCCTAGCCTTGTCGGGTGACGACTTGATCACCTACGAAATATTGACCTTCCAAAATCAGGACGATGGCTCGAATGATGACGATTACTGGTTGTTGTTTGACATAACAGCCTACCAGGCCCCCTTCGCGTTCCAAACCAACCAGCAAGCCTTAGAGGCGCAGTCCCTCGCTAGCGATTCAGACGCACAACATTACCTGAAACTGGTAGGCGAACTCGCAGATATGATCGACCAGCTAGTGGCCAAGGTTGAAGGGCAAGTTGAGCGTGGTATCTATTTGCCAAAGCCAGCCCTCCCATCGACTAGGTTGACATGGGAAGGTATGCAAAGTGGCTTACCGTCAGCCATCAGAGTCGACGATAAACGACTGGAAGCGCTTTCTGTGAAGCAGCAGTCCCAGTTTAATAAGGCTCTCGACCTGTTAATTGAAAATCGCATAGTGGGTGGTTTCGACAGGCTACTGGCTGTGATAGGGGAAGAATACGAAGCCAATGCACCTGAAAGTGTCGGCCTCGCTCAATATCCAAATGGTCTTGAGGTGTACAAAAGGTGGGTAAGAACAATGACGACCCTGGACCTTTCCCCAGAAGAAATACATCAACGGGGAAAAGCAGCTGTAGAAGATATTTCGCAGCGCATGGAGGCAATCCGGGTTCAACTTGGATTTGAAGGAACCGCCCAAGAATTCTTGCTGCATCTAAAAACCGACCCCAGATTTATAGCGGCTAACGCAGCAGACGTTGAAAAAAGATACTTAGAATACATTCACCGAATTGAACCGAAATTAGATGAATATTTCAAGTCCCAACCTAAAGCGCCTTATGGCATTAAACGGCTGCCACCGGAGGTCGAAGCGGGCATGACTTACGGCTATTACGATGGCCCAAAAGCATCTCAGCCTGTTGGCTACTATTATTACAACGCATCGAATTTGCCGGAACGTAGCATGGTATGGGCAGGCTCCCTTATTTACCATGAGCTGTTACCCGGTCACCATTTTCACATTGCTACGCAGAATGAAAATAAAGCACTGCAGAAATTTCGCCAGAACTCCTCAGATACTGCTTATACAGAGGGTTGGGCTGAATACGCTGCCAGTCTACCAATAGAGATGGGCCTTTATGAGACACCTGAAGAGTTATACGGCCGCTACATAGCGGAAATATTTCTGGCAGCACGCCTAGTTGTTGACACCGGAATGAACGCGCTCGGCTGGTCGCTAGAAGAGGCCCGTGAATACATGGCTAAATACGCTATACAGTCGGAAACTGAAATCGCTTCTGAGACATTACGCTATTCAACCAGTATGCCTGCCCAAGCGCTTGCCTATCGTATCGGTTACGAAAAAATCTGGGAGCTTCGTAGGCATGCCGAAGCGACGCTCGGCGACAAGTTTGATATTCGGGATTTCCACCATATTGTTTTATCAGACGGTTCAAAACCGCTGGCAGTGTTAGAGGCCAAGGTAGAGCGCTATATCGCGGCTGAACGAGACTAACAGCTGCTGTGAATATTGGCTGTTGCGCCTATAGACTCCGAAGTGCCCTTTGAGGTACAGGGGTTTCATGGCACAGCAGCCACATCTAGATAATAGTCAACGCATGAGGCACATTATGGCAACTCACTGTCTGCCATGTTCAGGCAGTTTCGTTGTGTAATCCCCATAAAATCAGTGTGGGTTCCATGAATCTAAAAAGTGGGCGCAATAAAGAACTGCGGAAAATCTAAGGGGGCAGATCATTCGAGCCAACAGCATCGTAATATTTATTGAAGAACATTCTGTCATGAAACTAGAGATTATCTTTACGATTTTTATTAAAGGTATCTATATACGTTTAATTAGTCGCTTAAATCGATTTTCGAAACCAGTTGGCGTACTTCATCTGGCGCTAATGGTCTAACAAGTCGATCCACTTCATTCCCTGCGTGCAGCAATACTAAAGTTGGCCACAGTTTCACCTTAAATTTACGGCCCAAAGGCTTACCCTTTCCATCATAAATTTTTATATGCCTTAGCCCTGAGTGTTCAGAAACGACTTCATCTATGGCTGGTCGTGCTGCCTTACAATGGCCGCACCAAGGCGCGCCAAAATCAAGTAAAATATCACCAGACAACGCCTGTAATTCATCGAGGGTGAGTGTCTCTTCTGTGTATTCAGAATTAGATCTAATAACGTTAACGTTCATATCATTTACGCCCTAAGGTTAGTTATTCAATCACTTAGTTAATCATTCGCCTAGTCAATCACTGCTGATGACTTGGTAAACAACGGCGATTAAAGCGTTAATTATAAAAAGATAGGTTAGCGTAAAATGTATACTCAGAGATACTAAAATGTGGTGGCCAGCATAACCCGCCATAATAATCACATCAGGTGCCAAGCCCAGATTACGGTTATCAAGGGAGCCTGCATGAGAACAGAGTTTGAGTTAACGTTTTGCGTCCGTTTGAGTAACTTATGCAGCTCCACTACCATTCAGCACTCTGTTTTAAAATTTTTGTAATAGATTGTGCAATTTCCCATCGAGGAGTATTGCTTGAGTTCGTAAGAAGTATCAATGCATTTTTACTATCAGGAAAAGCCAGAATAAGTGATTTATACCCTCTGATACTACCTGGGTGCCTAGTAATTTTTTCATTTGAGCTGTTATATACTTGCCAACCCAGCCCCATATGTATTTTCCCCCAAGCTGTTTTTACTTGGGGCTCTAACATACGTTTATAAGTTTGCTTTTTCAAAATAGACGAATCACCAGCAAGTGTTAACTTAAGCCAGTGGCTTAGATCTTGTACACTTGAAATTAAGCCTTCGCTTGGGTTAAACGATAAGTCATAAGGTCTTTGATCAATTTTAGCTATTATTTTGCCTTTGTATGTCGGTTTCGTATCAGGAAAATAAAAAGTATCACTATTGAAAAAACCACTTTTATTCATTTTGGCAGGCGTCAGGATGTTTTTATATACGTACTCTTCATAACTCAAATCAGAAACAGCGCCAATGATAGCCCCTAAAATATTAAAATTAGTATCGCTATATTCAAAAATTTTATTTTCAGTGTTTTTAGATAGAGACTGAATAACGCTATCTAAGTAGGAGTTTATTGTTCTTTGCTTGTCAAAATTTACAGGCTTGATTGAATCGCTTATCCCTGAAGAGTGAGTAAGTAGGTCTTTAATAGTAATGTTACTATCTTGAAAGCGGGGTATATAGTGGCCTATTTTTTCATTTAGCTTTAATTTGTTTTTCTCTACTAATTGCATCACTGCTTGAGCAGTAAATAGCTTAGAAATTGAAGCGGTACGAAACAGTGTCTCTGAATTGGTAGGTTTTTTATCTTCATCATCAATAAAGCCGAACCCTCTAATATAGCTTAGTTCGCCAGATGTGATTATCGCTACGGACATAGCTGGGATATCATTTTTAATTCGTATATTTTCTAGCGTAGCCGTTAACTCTTCTTGCACATTTACTGTATTAGCAAAAGCATTAAAAGAAATGGAAAAAATCACGATTAAAAATAATTTATGCACCAAACTTCCTTGTGGAATTTAACGTCAAACTAAGCAGAAAAAATTTGCGCTTTGGGCGAGGCGACCAGCAGTCATTACTCCAGTGTGCTTACGAACGTTATTAAGCAACTTGTATATAGCTGCACTTTTCACTCGTTAGTATATTTATATTCACAAGAAACCACAGCAGCAGAAAGGCCACTGATAACGAGTAAAATGGCTGCCGTAACAAAAGCGAAAACACTGTATGAAAGAAGCCCCTGCTTCAAAACAGTTTCCATAATGGTTTGCGGCGTTACGAAGGAAAAGTAAATTGCAAAAACAACCGTTGCAACAAAGAGAACGATAGCGCTAGATGCAAGCAGCCGTGCTGCGAGCAACAGTAGCTTTAAGTTTTTCGATGTAATCTGTGAAAATGGATATAGTTTCATATTTAATCCTTTAAAATTTAAGCGTGAGAAGTTTACTAAGCTATATAATTCTTACCATATGCGGATTTTAGAAGCTCCTTTTCAGCGATTAAAACTTCCAACATTATGCACGTGTTAGCTATCATTTCTTGGTGTATCCGCATCTGGATTAAAAAAAAGATATGCAATAAACACCGCCCACATTGCGAAAAATACAGCTATTGCTGAAATTACTAGACGACCAAACACTTCCATAGGTGTGCCAACGGCACCACTAAAAAGTATTTTAAAGAGTGCATACACCATAATAATCGTGGACGATATTATTGCGTATTTTATTGCTCGTCTAGGTAATGATGACTTATTCATATTCACTTGATAGCTAACAAAAACAAAATGTGTTTGTTAGCTGTCATTGCTAAATAGTCGGCTGAACACACTTAAAATGAACTTCGGTGCGTGGAAAATTTCCCATTATATAAGGTGGCTTAGCATCAACTTCTTTAATTACCTCAATTTCTTGGCCGCTAGATGCACAATGCGCATTTGCCTCTTGAAGTGCCTCAGCTTTCAAGTTTCCCATACCATGAAATCCTGTAGGAGCTTGCCGTGAAACCATAAAACTATCTCCACCATACGGCACAATTCCAGAGTTTTTTGCACATCCAAATAATAAAGCTGACATTAGAAATATGATCATTTTATATTTCGACATAGTTCAATTTTCCTTTGATAGCTAAGCCGTCCCAATGAGGGAAGCGAATGAACATAATGTGTTTGTTATCTTCAATTCTTATCTAACAACGCCGTCTCTAAATATGGACTTTTTAGTTCCTTTTTGAAGGTATTCAATGACACCTATCAATTCTTTAGAACCGTCAACCTCAACCAACTGCGCGATAGGTTTAGGTATAGAGTATTCAACTTTGTAACCCGCTAGCTTAAAAGTTAAATCACCATGATGAATAAAAGCATTCTCTAACTTTTCTGTTTGTTCAAAAGTACCATACTCTTTATCATCAAGTGGCTTTAACTGACTCGCAAGATCATAAAGAGATACCTGTTCATTTTTAACTTTATCTTCAATAAATATTTCGTTGTTTTGACCAGAAAAACCTACAGGGCCGTCAAGATCTAATGCTGTATTTTCTTTTGCCCAATTAGCATCAATTAACGGTTCAAATTTTTGTATCTGAGCGGGCCTACAGACGTTCATATTAATACTGATTTTCTTTATTAATGGCGTTCCATCTTCAGATGTCCAGTCTGTGTCATTCTGTTCGCGAACGATCAACAAGTCTATTTTGCTTTGTTCCGCTTTTAACTTAGAGCCAGATTGATATCCCTTCTTCGTAGCAAAAACAGGTTTTAAGTCAGGTATATCTCTTATTTTTCCAATGAATCCATCAATTCTATCTACTGATATTTTTGAGTTGTAGTCCTTACACTCAATTACAGTTTTGTATGTAATGCCTCCTAGCTCATACTCCCAATAAATATCAAACTGCCTTTTAATGCCGCAGTTATCGACAATAATTTTATTAACCTCAACCTTTACATTTTTTTGCTGTATAAAAGCTTCTGTATTTAACAGTGCTTGCTGCAGTTCAGCGACAAACTGTTCATATTCTTTCCCTGTATTCTTAGCCAAGTTGAAACTCTTATGTTGATTGCTAACGAATCCCCTCATAATTTTGAGCAGAAACGATAATATAGACACGCATGGCGCTATTTGACGACTTCTATTAAAAGTAGGCATTCCACCAAAAACCAACCAAGCTGTTACGGGCAAAAAGAACACCATGCGTGATATTTCTATCTTACACGATTTGCTTAAAAAACAATGCCGTAATCTACAGAGTGAACGACTCGACATCTACCGTTGGCACGCAAAGCTATCCTCGATATAAAGACACCCATGATAAAAATGGTCAATTTTATAGGCTGAACTACACTTAATTTGTGTTTCATTCTGTCAGGTAGATGAATTATGCCTCAACCTCGAAAAAGCCAAATTAGTTTAATCGATACGCCTTATTACCATTGCGTTTCCCGGTGTGTACGCCAGTCTTTCTTATGTGGTACGAATGCGCTTACAGGGCAGAGCTACGAGCATCGTCGTGGCTGGGTTGAAGAGCGTTTGTTGTTTTTATCCACCGTGTTCGCAATTGATATTTGTGCCTATGCAGTGATGAGCAATCATACCCATGTGGTGCTTTGTGTGGATAAACCCCTGGCGGATAACTGGGATACCGAATCAGTACTAAAGCGTTATCACACGCTTCACAAAGGCACGTTACTCACGCAAAAGTTTATAAACGGGGATACCTTAACCCAAGGGGAGTTAA
>OJGO01000252.1_pt1 | contig 23386 bp, 29 predicted proteins | sample 1594871 | NCBI WGS metagenome assembly OJGO01 (sample SAMN05416798, study PRJEB24817) | seawater metagenome | isolation source: Sea water | place: Canada:Atlantic | collected 2013-07 | reverse complement strand
GTTATTACCCTAAGTCTTATGATAAATTTATCAGTAGCCTTATGCTTGAATTTCAATTGGGCGCATCTATTAACCTCAGCGAAAATAAACTAATTCCTGATCCTGCTCTTAAATTAGATGATGTTTACTTTGCTGAGCAAGGCGATATCAATCCTGTTATGTCAATTTCCCTTCAAAAAAGCTTCACCAAAAACTCTGCTATGCATATAGGTTTCAAACATTATCCTAGCTACTCTGATTTTGGCAGTATCAGTACTGTATTTATCGGCTTTAATTATCGCTTTGGTCGCCAAGTTGGTTACTAACGTTACGTGTTAGTAACACTTTAATTATTCAAGTTAGATGTACATCGGCCGTTATAAAGAAGACCTGTAAACGGATTGTTGCAGTTAAACTTATTCTATCCCTTTATGTCTTATAACTTTACTGAAGTTATAAGACATAAATATCTGGTTTTAATTCCAGATAATACTCTCCGTGGAGAAACGTGTGTTGAAGTATAAAATTTGGTGCTTTAAATTTTTAAGCATACTTACCCTTGTCATTAGTACCAGTGCTTTTGCCGTAGATACAGACGGTGATGGCTATGATGATGCCGTCGATTTATTTCCTACCGATCCACTTGAATGGATTGACACCGATCTTGATGGCACAGGAAATAATAGCGATAACGATATTGATGGCGATGGTTTAGTTAATAGTGTTGATAATAATGATGATGGTGATTTAGCCATTGATATTTATGATCCCCTACCCAACGATCCCAGTGAATGGCTTGATAGCGATAATGATGGCTTAGGTAATAATACCGATACCGATGATGATAACGATGGTGTACCGGATCTACTCGATGTATTTCCACTCAATTTACAAGAAAGCTTGGATTCTGATCTTGATGGCATAGGTAATAATGGCGATCCAGATGATGATGGTGACGGTGTTCTTGATGTCTATGATCAATTTCCTTTAGATCCTCTAGAAACGATAGATACCGACCTTGATGGTATAGGTAATAATGCTGATATTGATGATGATGGTGATGGTGTCAATGATGGCAGCGATGCTTTTCCTTTAGATTTTAATGTAAATGCTGATTTAGATGCAGATGGAATTGGCAATGCACAAGATCCTGATATTGATAATGATGGCATTGTTAATACTCTAGATATTTTTCCTTACGATAATACTGAATGGTACGACACTGATGGTGATGGCGTTGGTAATAATACCGATACTGATGATGATGGTGATGGTGCATTAGATACTGATGAAGATATGCCGCTTGACCCATTAGAGACGCTAGATACTGATAATGATGGAATAGGTAATAATGCTGATGATGATGATGACGGTGATGGTGTTCAAGATGGAACCGATGCATGTCCACTTGATCCATTAGAACGACTTGATACCGATGGCGATGGTACTTGTGATGGCCCCGATACAGATGCTGATGGCGATGGTGAACTTGATGTAACCGATATCTTTCCTTTAGATGCCACTGAACAATTTGACCTCGATGGTGATGGCTTTGGCGATAACAGTGATGCTGATATTGATGGTGATGGGATTGCTAACGGCGGTGACGCTTTTCCTTTAGACTTAAATGAATATTTAGATACCGATGGTGACGGTACAGGCAATAATGCCGATACCGATGATGATGGTGATATCGGTTCTGGCGGATTACCCGATGCCACAGATGCATTTCCACTAGACCCTACGGAATGGCTAGATACTGATGGTGATGGGTTAGGTAATAATATTGCCGATAGTGATGATGATGATGATGGTATCACTGATCTCTCAGATGCTTTTCCACTTGATTTGCTAGAAGATCGAGATACCGATGGCGATGGCACTGGTAATGTAGCAGACACCGATGATGATAATGATGGTGTACTTGATGGCGCAGATGCCTTTCCGTTTGACCCGTTAGAGTCTCTTGATAGTGACGGTGATGGCGTAGGTGATAATGCAGACTCAGATGATGATACTCATAACGTCACACTAGCTGGTGATGGCTACCCCGATAGTGTTGATGCTTTCCCTCTTAACTCTGCTGAATGGCTTGATACGGATGGTGATTTAACTGGCAACAATGCTGATACCGACGATGACGGTGATGGTGTGTTAGATGGCGATGATGTTTACCCGCTAAATGCCAACGAGCAATACGATAATGATGGTGATGGCGTTGGTAATAATGCCGACAGTGATGATGATAACGACGGTTTTTCTGATGCAGTAGATTTTGATGATAACGATCCATTAGAATGGTTTGATACTGACAGAGATGGTACGGGTAATAATGCCGATACCGACGATGATGGCGATGGTCGTCTAGATAGTATCGATTTATTTCCTCTCGATGCAACAGAATGGCTTGATGCAGATAATGATGGCTTAGGTGACAACAGCGATAGTGATGATGACAATGATGGTATCAGAGATATAGACGATGCATTTCCTAACAATCCAGTTGAAGCTTTTGATACGGATGGTGATGGTTTAGGCAATGTTTTTGACAGTGATGATGATAATGATGGTGTATCAGACTTTCAAGATCAGCTGCCATTAGATGCAAATGAACAGTTTGATACTGACGGCGATTTAATTGGTAATAATGCGGATTTAGATGATGATGCCGATGGCATGAGTGATGAGTTTGAGCTACTGCATAACTTTGACCCACTTAATGCTGACGATGGACTATTAGATACTGACTTTGATGGTGTGACCAACGTAGCCGAAGCGTTAGCGGGCAGTCATCCTTTAAGAGATGATTACGCGCCAATTATTACGCCGCCACAAGCTGTGCATATAAATGCCAACCATACGTTTACTCAATTAGATTTACAGCGATTAATTGACTTAACTAGTATTACGGTACGTGATGGTCTTGATGGCATAAACTGTTGTGGTTTAACGGCATTAGGTTTTGAGACAGGCGCGAAAAATGTCAGATCTGGCTTAGTTCCTATTTTATGGCGAGCAGTAGATAATGCCGGCAATATATCCAACGTATCACAAGTATTAAATATTCATCCGTTAGTGAACTTCTCTTCAGCACAAATTGTAGCTGAAGGTGGCGTTGCTAGAGTAGCGGTAGTGTTATCTGGAGAGGCGCCTGCTTACCCTGTAACATTACCACTAACAATCACTGGTACTGTCGACAATGCAGATTACAATATTGCCGATAACAAGATAGTCATTACTCAGGGCACTGCGGGTTTTATCGATATCAATGTGAATAATGACTTTCAAGTAGAGGGTGATGAACAACTTATTCTTAGCTTTGAACAAGGAGTAAACGCTGGTGTTAATGCTGAGCATGTCATTACCGTTACCGAAGGTAATGTTGCGCCAAATATTAATCTAGCAATTTGGCAAAAGGGCATACAAGTCCCTAGCGTTGCTATGAATGACGGCGAAGTGACGGTTGTCTTGAGTATTAAAGACTCTAATGTTCAAGATACCCACCAAATTGACTGGCAAATTCCTGACTACTTAAATGCTGTGCTTTCAACGGATAAATTACAATTTATTTTTCCTGTTGATGGTTTGAGTGTACCGGAGGAAAACAAGGGCCTAATTAACCTTAGCGTTAAGGTAACGGACAGCGGAAATACTACCAATAGTGGTGCTGAAGAGTTGTCACAAACTAAGTTGCTTTCTGTAGCTTTATTAGCGACTCAACAAACATTACGCAGTCTAGATAGTGATAGAGACGGCTTGAGTGATTTGGCTGAAGGTTTTAGTGATGAAGATTCAGATGGATTACCCGCTTATATGGATAATTCAACCATCCCTTACTTACAACCATTACATATTAATGCGGCTTTGGTGAAGTTAGCGGAAACTGAACCGGGTTTACAATTAAAGTTAGGTAAATTTGCGCTGCTGCAAACTTCTGATGGAATCGCGCTTTCGCAAAAAGAAATTTTAGCTACAGGGTTAGTTGAACCAGACAGTTTAGTAAATACAATGGGCTATTTTGATTTTGAAATACACAATATTGCACCTTTTGGTCGCTCAGTTGCCATTGTTTTGCCTTTGTCTGCTGCTATCGTTGAATATTCTGTTTATCGTAAGGTAAATGCTGAACAACAATGGACAGATTTTTCTGAAGATAGTAACAATGTGATTTCTACAGGTGTGGCTATTAATGGCGTTTGTCCGCCACCACACAGTGAGCTTTATCGAGCAGGTCTAAATGTGGGTGACACGTGCTTAAAATTATTCATTGAAGATGGTGGCGCAAATGATGCTGATGGCATTGCTAACGGGGTCATTGATGATCCTGGTGGTATAGCCGTAGTTGACAACAGTACTATCTCACTGGAAGTTACTCCTGAAAAATCAAGCAGTGGTAGTTTGTCATTTCTTGCTTTGTTAGCACTATTTTTAGTGGTTTTATCTCGATTAATACGACCAGGATATTTAGCTAAGAGGCGTTAACAGAAAACCAAAAAGCAATACTTGTCTTAAATTGACTAGGCTCTCATGATGGGGGCCTTATTAATTTGTGATATTGGCTAACTATGGTTAACTTACGATAACTTGAGTTAATTCACCCTAATTTAGGGTAGATTATCGATAAATCATGTTTTTGGTTGAATCCTTGGCATATTCTTGCTCAAATGGCGCCCCAGAGTCATAAATAATTAACATTGGTTACTTAGTTAGCATCTTTCCTCATTACATCGATGGATTTAAAAGTGTATTACAACAGATAACCTAGACATAATAAGCAACAGTCACATAAATGAAATATTCCCGCGTCTTTATTAATAGCTTAGCTTATGAACTGGCCCCTGAAGTGGTAACCAGTGCAGAGCTTGAATCTCGTTTGACCCCATTATATCAAAAGTTTCGTATTCCAAAGGGGCAACTCACTGCGTTAACTGGAATCGAGGAACGTCGTTGGTGGCCGACAGATCATATGCTTTCAGATGGCGCTATTGTTGCGGCCCAAAAAGCTATGAACGAAACAGGCATAGCAGCAGCGGATATAGGCGCAGTTGTTTATACTGGTGTATGTCGTGATCAACATGAACCGGCTACTGCTTGTCGAATAGCCGCTAAGCTTGGTGTGTTAAAAGACACGGCAATTTACGATATCAGTAATGCCTGTTTAGGCGTTTTATCGGGTATTTTAGATATTGCTAATCGCATTGAACTTGGACAAATTAAAGCGGGTCTTGTTGTTTCGTGTGAATCAGCACGCCATATTGTTGATGTAACTATTGATGACATGCTGGCCGATCCAACAATGCAAAATTATGCTCGCTCTTTAGCAACGCTAACGGGTGGTTCAGGTGCTGTTGCGGTGTTACTTACCGATGGTAGTTTAAACCTTGATACTGACCGTAATCATCAATTATTAGGCGCAAGTCACTTATCAGCACCCGAACATAATAATTTATGTCAATGGGGCTTAAAAGAAGTGGGTCCACAACTTTTCCGTGAATTTATGCGTACTGACGCAGTAAGTTTACTTAAAGAAGGTGTTTCTTTAGCAAAAGATACTTGGGAACATTTTTTAGAACAACGTCAATGGGTTGAAGGACAAGTTGATAAAGTTATTTGTCATCAAGTGGGCGCAGCTAATCAAAAACAAGTGTTGACCGCTTTATGCATTAACCCTGAAAAAGAATTTCCAACATTTAAGCTACTCGGTAATATGGGTACGGTTTCTTTGCCGGTAACGGCAGCGATGGCTCATGATCAAGGCTTCTTGCAAAAAGGTGATAATGTCAGCTTTTTAGGAATAGGCAGTGGTTTGAATTGTATGATGTTGGGGCTTAAGTGGTAACTATGTCAGATACTATGTCAAAAAGTATGTTAGAAAATAAGTTAACAAAACTATTCCCCTTTACCCGCAATTTTATTAATCGTAATGGCCATCAATACCATTATGTTAATGAAGGGCAGGGCTCTCCGGTTGTTATGGTTCATGGCAATCCAAGTTGGTCTTTTTATTACCGTAATTTAGTCAGCCAATTAAGCAAGAGTCATCAATGTATTGTGCCAGATCATATTGGTTGTGGTTTGTCTGATAAACCCGATGATGACGGTTATGATTACACCCTAGCGAATCGCATAGATGACCTAGAAGCATTACTTGAACATTTAGATGTAAAAGAAAATATTACCCTAGTGGTACATGATTGGGGCGGAATGATTGGTATGGGTTATGCTGCGCGTCACCCTGAACGAATCAAACGTCTGGTAATCTTAAACACTGGCGCTTTTCATTTACCTAAAGCTAAAAAGCTGCCACCTGCTTTATGGTTAGGCCGAAATACTTTTGTGGGCGCTGCATTAGTGAGAGGGTTTAATGCCTTTTCAAGTGTTGCTTCCTATATTGGTGTAAAACGAAAGCCAATGTCGAAAGAAGTACGCGAAGCCTACGTAGCACCTTTTAATTCATGGACAAATCGTATTTCAACGTTACGCTTTATTCAAGATATTCCGTTAAAAATAGGCGATAGGAATTATCAGTTAGTTTCTGACATTAGCGACAATTTAGCGCAGTTTAAGAAAATACCTATGCTAATTTGTTGGGGCCTAAAAGACTTCGTTTTTGATAGACACTTTTTAGATGAATGGCAACACCGTTTTCCAGATGCACAAGTACATGCTTTTGATGATTGTGGACATTACATCCTAGAAGATGCCAGCGATGAAGTGGTTCCGTTAATAGAGAACTTCTTAAAAACAAGCGAAACCAAATTAGCTTAGAATCAACAGGACTTATTTAATAGGTAAAGTGTAAATGACAGAGAACATGGATAAGTCCAATCAAGCTAATTTATGTCGCCATCTCGCACATGCAGCAATAGCAACGCCCAACGCATTAGCTGTTGCCGTACAAAAAAGCCAACGAGGCAAACTTACTTATCAAGAAATTGATTTTGTCTCTTTACACCAACGCAGTGATGAAATTGCCTATGCGTTAAATGCTTATGGCCTAAAGTCAGGCATGAAAGCGGTGTTGATGGTGACCCCAAGTATTGATTTTTTTGCCTTAACGTTTGCGTTATTTAAAGCAGGTATTGTTCCTATTTTAGTTGACCCAGGCATGGGCATTAAGAACCTAAAACAATGTTTTGTTGAATCTGCACCTGATGCTTTTATTGGCATCCCGAAAGCCCACATCGCCAGAGTATTATTTGGCTGGGGGAAAGCTAGCGTTAAAAAACTATTAACAGTTACTGATGTTAATTCTGGCGTTGGCGCAAATGTATTCGCTTCCCTTATCGGTGGCATGAGTTTAACCAAATTACTCACTCGTTATCCAATAAAAAACAAAGATTTACCAAAAGAAAATAGTTCATTTGACATGGTAAAACTTAGCGATGATGCTATGTCGGCTATTCTTTTTACCAGTGGTAGTACGGGTACACCTAAAGGCGTGGTCTACAGCCACAAAATGTTTGAAGCACAAATTACCGCGCTAAAAGAAGATTATTCCATTAAACCAGGTGAACGTGATTTAGCAACCTTTCCATTGTTCTCATTATTTGGCCCAGCATTAGGCATGGCCTCCATTGTGCCTGATATGGATGCGAGTAAACCGATAAAGGCAAACCCTGCTTTTATCTTTGCAGCCATTGAAAAATATCACTGCACTAACTTATTTGCTAATCCTGCACTGATAGAAGTATTAGGGCAGGCGGGAACAACCAATGTTTCAGCTGCTAGAGCAGACACTGAGTTAGTTAATAAACCTATTATTAAATTAAATAGCTTAAAAAGAGTGATTTCTGCCGGCGCACCAGCGACCCTGACCTCTATAGAGCGGTTTACCCAACTACTAAGCGACAATGTGCCTGTGTTAACGTCATATGGTGCTACCGAATCGCTACCACTGACTAAAATAGCCAGTGCAGATTTACTTGCAACGAGCCATATAACCGACAATGGTGGCGGTATTTGTGTGGGAACTCCGGTCAATGGCGTTGAAATTAGTATTATCGAGATCACTGAGAAGCCCATTGAAATATGGCATGACGACTTAGTCTTGCCTGCCAATACCATTGGTGAGATCGTCGTTAAAGGCGATATGGTTAGCCATCAATATTATAATCGGGCATCGGCAACTGAGCAGGCGAAAATTCTTGATGCTGGTTCTAATGATGCTCATTCTAATTGTGCTGATTTTAATGGTCAGGTAGTTCGTCATCGCATGGGTGATTTAGGTTATCTTGATGAATCTGGTTTGTTGTGGATGTGTGGACGTAAAGCCCATCGTGTTGAAACCGACAAAAAGGTTCTATTTTCTATTCCTTGTGAGCGAATATTTAATACCCATAACTCAGTAAAACGCACTGCTTTAGTCGGTGTTAAAATTAACCATAAAAGTGTGCCGTTACTTTGCGTTGAGTTAACGGATGAAGCTAAAAACAATAAAGATTTTGATGAGGCAATCCTCTTCTCAGCGTTAAAAGTATCTGCACTTGCTCATAAACAAACATCCGCGATTTCACACTTTTTAATCCATGAAAACTTCCCTGTGGATATACGTCATAACGCTAAAATATTTCGTGAAAAGCTTGCCGTATGGGCACAAGATGAACTTGACTAATTTAACGTATAACTAGAGCTCAACCATGATTGAACATTCGCAAAAAAGCGCTATTACATCTCATTGTAAAGTCAAAAGTAATAGCTATAACAACATCGATGTTTCAGCCAATTTCAGCGAGGCTGTTCAGCAACCACTAAGTGAGCTAGCATCACAAACTAACCATGTGCTTGTTACAGGAGCTGGCGGTTTTTTGGGGAAAGCTATATGTCGATTATTGCGTTTAGCTGATATTAAAGTGACGGGTTTTGCCCGAGGAAATTATCCTGAACTGATCCAAATGGGCGTCAATATGGTGCAAGGCGATATAACAGATTTTGTTCGCCTTAAAGAGACAATGAAATCATGCGATCTGGTATTTCATGTAGCAGCCAAAGCAGGCGTTTGGGGTAGTAAAGATGATTACTTTCAACCGAATGTGCAAGGTGCCAAGAATATTATCCAAGCCTGTCAAGAACTTGCCATTACTCGCTTGGTTTATACCAGCACACCTAGTGTCACTTTTGCTGGCATTGATGAGGCTGGTATTGATGAAACGCAACCTTACGCTGATAATTTTTTAAATTTTTATGGTGAGTCTAAAGCGTTAGCAGAGCAACTAGTATTATCTGCCTCACATGGTTTGAAAGAGAAGCCTTTAAAAACTGTGGCGCTCCGTCCGCACTTAATTTGGGGGCCAAACGATCCCCATCTTGTACCTCGAGTATTAGAACGTGCCCGAGCAGGTAAGCTAAAACTTGTTGGAAAAGAAGATAAACTGGTCGATACCATTTTTGTTGATAATGCCGCTTATGCGCATATATTAGCGGCAGTCGCATTGAACAAACCCAAAGCGACTTGTATCGGTAAGGCGTATTTTATTAGCAATGATCAGCCAATAACTATGGCCACCATGCTTAATAACATTCTTCATTGTGTTGATTTACCACCCGTAACAAAAAGAGTACCCAGCGCTGTTGCTTATGCTGTTGGTGCGACGTTGGAGTGGTTTTATAAAACATTGAATATAAAAAATGAGCCAATAATGACGCGGTTTGTTGCCAGACAACTTTCGACTAGTCATTACTTTGATATAAGCGCTGCCAAAAAAGATTTAGGCTACACACCGTTGATATCAATAGAAGAAGGCATGAAGCAACTTAAACTATCATTAGCAGTTAGTAGTTAAAGAGGCGTTAGCTATTTTCGAGCTACTTTGAAGAAAACATATGGAATTAAAATGAGTAAAACTTACCATCACCCCGTACAAATATATTATGAAGATACCGACCATTCTGGCGTGGTATATCACCCTAATTTCCTCAAGTATTTTGAACGTGCGCGTGAACATGTGATTGATAGTGATAAATTGGCAACATTATGGCAAGAAAAAGGCTTAGGTTTTGCCGTATATAAAGCCAACTTAACTTTTCAAGATGGTGTTGAATTTGCTGAAATTTGTGATGTGCGTACCAGTTACCAATTTGAAGGCAAGTATAAGACCTTATGGCGACAAGAACTATGGCGTCCGAATGCGAGTAAACCAGCTGTTATTGGTGATATTGAAATGGTTTGTTTAGATAAGCAGAAACGCTTGCAACCCATTCCTGACGAAATACTTGCTCCCTTAACTGCTGGTTAAGTTGCATGGTTCAGTTGTACGGTTGAGTGTATGATAAATTCAAGATGAGCCACTAAAGAAGGGTAGTAGCTCAACTAAATTTACAAACCACCCGCTAAGTCTAAATAATTACCGGTGGAAAAAGATGACTTCTCGCTTGCCAACCAAAAAATCGCCTCGGCCACCTCCTCGGGTTGTCCGCCTCTTTGTAATGGAATAATACTCTTTAGCCTTTCTATACGTTCAGGCTCTCCGCCGTCGGCGTGCATATCGGTATAGATTAGTCCTGGGCGAACACAGTTAACCCTAATGCCTTCTGCAGCCACCTCTAGCGACAAACCTTTGGTTAAGGTGTCTATTGCACCTTTTGATGCCGCATAATCGATGTACTCATTGGGTGAGCCTGAGCGGGCAGCACCAGAAGAGACATTGACAATAACACCACCTAAACCGCTGTGGCGAGTCGACATGCGTTTAACTGCTTCACGACAACACAAAAAATAGCTCGTGACATTATTAGTCAGTATTGAATTAATACGCTCAGCTGTCATATCTTCTAATCGAGATTGTTTTTTCAAAATGCCTGCATTATTTACTAAAACAGTGACTGTGCCCAGCACTTTATCTACGGTCGAAAATAGGCGTTCTACATCACTCTCACAGGAAACATCAGCTTGAACAGCAATGCATTGGCCACCCTCGTCGCTGATTGACTTGGCGAGTTGATTGGCTGATTTTTGATCAGACTTGTAGTTAATACAAACCGCATAACCGTGACGAGAAAAAAGCGTTGCTGTTGCCGCGCCAATGCCTCGGCCAGCACCGGTAATGATTACTATTTTTGGTGGGCTCATTCTTTACCACTCTCGCCATTGTTCTGTGACATCGCCAACAAACTCGATATTTGCAGCAGATATTACCTTTTGAATGAACTGACATATATCCTCTCGTTGTTCTGTTTCTATTAAACAGTCACCACATTGGTGGTTTAACGAATTTAGAGACAAAACTACCGTTTCAATATGTTCTTTTGCGCTTTCTACTGTTTGTACTTCAGCCTCCATAGATGACATGAACTCTAGTAAACTTGTTATACAAAGTGCCACATCTTCAGCGGTATAATCCGTTTCGTTTTCATCTTCACCTTCAATGAAATCTAACATGTCGTACTGAATGACTTTAAGTAAATTTTTCATCTAACTCTCTCTGCTACAGACCATAAAGCCTCGCATATTACTTTTATATTGTTAGTTATCATTATTGATAAGTGCAACGCCTGCAGTCTCTAATACTGTTTTTGCTTCAGCTCGCTCAATGATTTTCAATAAGGTAGTTTGAATTGTTTCGTCCTTCCTTGCATCTTCTGTACTGGAGAACGTCTGCTCTTGAACTGGAGCGCCTTCTTCTTGGGTAAACCCTATCACAACTTGGTTTGCACAATTAACTGATTCGCCAAAATAAGCCAGTGAGATTTGAGGGTAGCCCTGAAATCCTTTTTTGACTCGCTTTGCTATACGTTTTGTTGATTTATCTAAATTCATAATAGGTACTCAGAAAAATATAACACCCCATTAAGAGGCAAATAATGGCGGCTAAAGAGTGAAGAAAATGAAGCTAGCCACTGTGTTGCTTATTAGATTGTTTAAGCTTACTAGCATTTTATACCATAGTGCATAAAGAAGTGAACACTTAGCTAGGCATATTAGGTGCGTTTTGATTCGATATTTTGCTTAACACCTGTTTAGTTTTACGAAAAGTATTATAATCACCGTAAGATTTTTATGAAAAATACAAAGTAAGGCAAACCATGAATACAAAAATTTATAAACATGTACATTCTTTAGCTAAAGATTTAATGCAAGCGGTTCATCGAAAAAATCAAATTCGCTTCGATGAATGTTACGCTGAATTAAAGCAAGTATGTGAAGATAATGAAAATACCGATAAAGACCATCCGGTGCAGTGGGAAACACTTGCTGATTTTACTGATGATCTTGAATTAGCCATTACTATTTATGAAAAAGCATTAGTTAAAGCTGAAGCGATTAATTCCAAAGATTTCCTTTCATCAATCGCGTTTGCCATTGCGTCATTGCAAGTAGAATTAGGTGATAAAACAAGCGCTATTGAACATTTAAAAAAGGCTAAAATCAACAGTAATAAAATTGCTGATAAAGATTTAAAAGCAGAAATCGATGCCTTATTAGAAGAGTTAGGCGGAGTCGTTGAAGTTATAGAAGTACCAGAAGCTGTAGAAGTTTCAGAAGCACCAAAGAAACTGAAAGAATGGAAAGATTTGTAACAGTAAAACCATGAAGCTTATCGGCTTTATTAACTTGCTCTAAGGTTATTGGTTAAGCTCTACATAGTTTGATGTCGGGCTATAACCATTACAATTTTGCTAAAATCTCCTGTCAGTAAAAGTACTGCTCATCTGAAATATAAGATTTATTATTTTCTTCGTTTCAGTGAGTGAAACGAAGAAAAATAGCAACAAAGGTTCAGCAACTATGTAACACCTTTATTAGTCTTGAAGTGCGATAGATGCCATCTTCATCGTACTTTCAAATGACTCTGCACCCGCAATAAATAAACCATTATGGCAAAACATAGCGTCATCAATGCCAGTAACTTCTTTAAGCGCATCATCAGACAAACCAGCCCACTGTTTAGGTAGTGGTTTTCTGTCTTCGAATGAACCAGGTTCAACAGGTACCGTTTGAATTCGCCATTGGCCAGAAGGTGATGGGTAAACCATATATAACGCCTCTTCAGATAAGGCATGAACCGTTCTTTTCCATGGTGTATACTTTTCTAACACTATGACTCTTGAGTCTTCCGCATTATCAATTGCTTTAGCGACAATATCTTTTGCATTAATGCCACCGCTAGCAGAAGCTATGAATCGTGTTAATACGCGTGATGCAAAATCAACGGCTTCATCAAAACAAGTATCAAAGTGGCTATCTTCTTGCCAAGTTGGATTAAACATTGAAATAGTTTGGCTAAGGCTTATCCCTTGAGCAACGCCTTCTACATGACCACAATCAATTGCATCAATAGTTGATACTAAACCAGCATCAACACTGTCTGCTACTTCTTGGTTATCTTGGCATATTTGTAAGCCATATTTTTGCCAAATCAAACCAAATGAAGAATAAGGAATACCATTTTCGCGCTCACCCGCGCCGCCACGTTGATGATGATCAAAACGGTCTGCGTCGGCATCATACTCACCACCTACATCTAGCACTATATCGGCATTAGCGATAACGTCTAAATCACGAGTACGTATGAGCTTAAAAGAAGGGAAAATGTTCTTAAGTGCAGCGATACTGAAAACATCATCTGCATGAAAATTACCATTGTGAGTTACTATTACTTTATCAGTCATTTGTTATTTATCATTTTAGAAAGGGATAAGAAGGGTCGCTCGTTAATTTGTACTGCGTGAACTTCACCATTAGAAAATTTTCTTTTGAAGAGTTTTACTGAGTAAAAATTATAGTGCGGATTCTATACGAAGCGCACTAATAAAAACAGCTGATTTTTGATAGCTAACTTGGCAACTAAATTGATAACTAACCTGAACTCTAGATAATGAGTGATTGATGCTTTAGTAAATCAATCACTTAGATCCTAGTGTGAAAACATCAAAAAACTCAGCGTCGTAAAATGTCCAATCAAGGTTTCAATTTATGTGGTTAGCAAGGCAAACGTTTATGAATAGCGGGCTATTTATCGACGCTTTAAGGATGAGAACCACAAAATTGGTGTTGTGGATTATTTGTTATGGTCGATTTAACGATACACAGTGTGATGTATGACTATAACCATCGCCACCCATTTTACCCACTGAGTCAACTAGTGCTTGGTTTATGCCTTCATCGCTGTATAGATCATCTCTTACATAAATAGATTTTACATCTAACAATATAATGGTGCCGCCCGCGGGTAAATCACTGACAGAGATCACTTCTCTTAAAGTACATTCATATCGAATGGGTGATTCAGCAACCGATAATGCACCAACTCTACAGCTATTACTTTGCTTAACTTGTGCTAAGTCAAATTCACTTTTATCAATGTCAATGCTAGCACTGGTTACGTTCATTTTTTCTAATAAAGAGGAATTAACTATATTAACCACACATTCACCGGTTTCTCGCAAATTTTGTAAAGTGTCTTTATCAATACCACTTCGCTGAGTTACTTGCGTATAGAGGAGTACAGGAGGATTACAACTTGCGACAGTAAAAAAAGAGTAGGGCGCAAGATTATCTACGCCATCTTTTGAGCGGGTACTGATCCAAGCTATGGGTCTTGGTGTTACACCGCCATTTAACAGGCGATATTTTTCTTGAACAGCTAGTTCTGAAATATCAAAGTTCATTGATTATCCATTCCTTATAAAAAGTCTATAACTCGAGTAATACCAATCAGATTAATTAATGGTTCAAATTTTAATGAGGATAAATTTTCAAAAACAAGGCGCTTGATTGAGCAATAGCTGGCTATTGAGATTGAAAGCAACGATGTTATTGGATATTTAGATCATTTAAAAGGATCACTTAGTTAGTGTGATTGGTATAGTTACTAAGGTTACCTAAAATACATAATTCAGCTTAAACTGAGCAGGATTCATTTTAGGTAATAAGTAATAATGATTGGTCGCTATTGAAGTAATAAATAGAGTCCGAAAACTAAACCAAAATACATCATCAAAGAAAAAGTACTGCCAACAACATTTAATGCCGTTGAGACCCCAAGAAATTTGAAACTTAATACGCAAGAAAGCGCTTTAGGGCGTGATTGAAATGAGTGAAAGTACTTAAATTCTGTCAACTTGTCTGCCAATGTGTGATCATTTTTAATCTCATTATCAATTGTTTTATCATAGATCAATGCAACTAAATAAAACAAAACTAAAAAGGCTAAAATGGATTCCATAACTAAAATTCCTGATTGATATAATGCCCATATAAGAGGCTTGGTACTACTGTGCGAAAATGTATTGTGCTAGGTTACTGAAAAATTTCTTCATTAAACAGTAGTTGTTTTATGGCACAAAGAGAGGCAACAAGCCTCATGGCTTGATCAATTGCAACATCTTGTTGAGAGTCTGCTTTTAGGCTACTTATATGGCTGTTGAAGCATACAAAGCCATTATTGATTATTGATATAGCTATGCAGGCATAATGATAACCTTGTGAGTTCTCAATATTAAGGTCTTGAAAGGGTCGCATCTTTAGTGATTCTAGAGTACCACCAGCACGCAAAGCATGAGCATTTCTGCTCATAAAGTAAGGATTAGTCACTGCCATTCTACTACTTGCAGTTTGAACAATCTTTTTGTCTGAATCTGATAGCTCACCAACTTCGGATTTTATAAAATCAATTAGATTTTTAGATTGGCTAGCAACGGCTGTTGCCCAAGCAACTATTATTTTGTTACTTTCTGAGAGATTATTTTCCTGGGTAAATGTTTCTTTGAACAAATCGATTTGATCGTTAAGTTCAGGTATGAGGGCTAATGATTTTTGAATATTCACTAATATTCCTAGCTGTTTAGTATCTTAGATAAATAATACCATTTTTATGAAGTTTGTTATCTTGTTATGCGCAAAGAAAATAAATCAAGACATCGCATCTAACTGATTAATTGTCGGCAACTTTGTTGAGAGTAGGGGGATAATCAACGCTACTTGAGTCTGTTAACTGATGATAACGGACTCACTATATCGACTTTTGATACGCCATTGATAGCCATTTAATTACTTCTGCATCAACATCGGCAATGCTATTGAGTTGTATTCTATGCGTGCACATGGTGCCGAATGGCCCTGAACCTTCTAAACGGCTTTGAACGTCGATATCTTTTAGCTTTAAGCCTAAATCAATTCTTGTTTTCGTCGCGGGTTTTATTAAGGCAAATTGTTTTTTTCTAATAATACTTACACTGCCTTTTTTAGGCGTTATAACTACATCGCTCCCAAACTGCTCGACAGTAGAAATCAACAAGTCATAAATAGGCTTGAGTAATTCTTTTCCCTTATATTGATTTACCACCAAGTCTTCAGACGATTCATTTTTTTCTTTCGATAAAGTTACAATTGTATTGGCAAATCCATGGGTTAACCCGTATTCAGTTTTTAAAAACTTTACTGCAATGGAATGTTTTTCAATATTTTCCTTATGCAAAATTTGAAGCCATTCATCCAGTTTTTTACCTGTTTTTTCAGGCATGTTATTAATCATAGTTTGAAGTGCTTTGTCCATTTTAGTCACCTTTTTTATTCAACGTAGATGTCCACTTAAGGAGCTTGTTGGGCTAGGACAGGTTTTACTAAAGTCATAACACCCCATTGATTATTACACTAATACTTGTCGCGTATTTTTGATGTAATTATGCACCTGGCGTTCAATTTTCGAGTCAATCATGTTGTCTGGTCGACAACCATTAGGACAGGGCATATTGGGTGTTGTGCCAAATACGCGACAAATTAGCGGTCGCTCCTCGTAAACTTCACAACCATTAGGCCCAAGATGAACGCAATTATAGTGATCTAATGCGGTTTCATGTTCTGCAATTGTTTTTACTGGCAGGCGTGACATTTCTTCCGAAGAAGTAGTTACCGGTCCGCAACAATCGTGGCAACCAGGCGTACATTTAAATGTCGGAATACGTTCGCGCATTTGGTCGACTATTTCGCTATTATTTTTCATTAGTACCTAACTTTTATACTGTTCGTGACAATGATAGTTTAATATCTCATTTATTAGAAATTGATATGTCTCTAAATATAGTGTGCTGGTGATGAGCCCGTTATTGTCAATCTTGTTTGATTCTTGCAACCACAAAGAGTGAATCATTTTCTTCAAATTCTTGGTAACTCAGTGTAGAAATTATCTCGTATGATGCTGAAATAATACTGATAAGTTCGTCTCGATTATAGTAAGTAAATAACAGACCATTCATTTCCTCATCTTTATCTCCCAGCCAGAATGAATGGGCTATAAGACCTTTATCAGATAAAAACGTTGCTTGTTGCAAAAGTGATTCTTTTAATTCTTCTCGCGTTAAATGATGAAGTACCTTATTTGAGTAGATACAATCATATAGATCGTTTAATTCAAGTTTCTGCACGTTGAGCTTCAAAAAAGGAACATCAGGATGCTTTTCTTTGCACACGTTCAAAAAGGCTTCTGATAAGTCTGAACCGGTAATTGAATATACTCTCTTTAAATACTCAATGTCTAAACCGCCCCCAGAGCCTAATTCAAGTAATGAAGACTTAACTGGCAGCGACTTGCTCAGGAGCTGATAGATATTATTTCCATCATAGCCTTTACACATTTGAATATATTTTTTGACATTTTCTGGGTCATCATAAAAATTAATAATGCCTCCTCTGCTCTTAAAGCATAACACCCTCATTTATGGGCAATATTGAACTTTGGAATAAGCGACCAAGGCATAAAAAAAAGTGTTTTAGCCTTATTGTATCGCTTGTTGTTTATTACTGTGTATGTACTTTATTGTACTTATGACTGATTAATAAGTTAATGATTTAATAGCATCTGACACGGTTAAAAAATGAATTTTAGTAAGGCAAAGAGTCGCCTTTTGAAACTCATGCGCGCGTATTAACTTTGATACTTCTTCCACAATTAATATCCGCTCTGTTGTGACCAACTTTAGGTTAGCCACATTTGATTGTATCAAGTAACTGTTACCGAGTGAGTCTATAACATAATCGTTATCACTCAAGAGTAATTCATGGCATTCAGAAATAAAATCTTGTTCAGAATTTAAGTAAATAAGCTCATCATCGCCATCGAGTTTTAGCATGCATGGCCATGTAATCATAAAGGTCACCTTGATAAATATAATGCTGAAATAAGCGAGTCATAAAGTAGGTTACTATGTTATTTTATGCAATGATCCGGCGCCAGTTTTTATGTGCTCTCTTTATGACTACCGTCACACAATGGTTGTGATGCCGTTAGTTTACAGCCACAAAAATACAACTTTTTAGATTCAGTTGCCGTAAATCTCACTGGCGAGAATTCAGAGCCTTTATGAGAACCATCGCAAAAGGGTTGTTTTTCACTCTTACCACAAGAACACCAAGAATATTTTTTACCTTCTTCTACAGCTACTGCAAAAGGTGTATCAGACGCACGTACAGGTTTAGTCATGACAATTCTCCTTACGTTAATAATAGGTAACGTCTAAACAATGGCAAACTATTTTTAGTTTTTTGATTACTTCTGTAGTTGTTTCACCTTCGACTATATAAGGCACCTGCAAAATGCATAGCGATTAAAAAGTAAATAGCACTTTCTAAATAGAGGTGGATCTCATTTGCTTGATTAAAGATAAATTGCTTAGTTTCGCCTAGCGAGAAAGAAACAATATTTAGAATCGAAAGAGGGTGCTCATAATTAGTAATCATTAAAACCCCGGACACAATTAATGAAAATAAAACAAAATACAGTGAAAAATGTACAACACGGACAATATTCTTGTGTATTAAGCTGTTAAATGTTGCTTTACGTTTTTCAGGTAAAAAGAATTTTGACCAAATAATTCGTGATAATAACAGCACTAATAGTAGAAACCCCATGATGAAATGAATCTCTATAGCATCTTGCTTATGCTCAATTGCACCCTTGATCCTATAGTCGGTGTTATGAATTTGAGAACCCATAACTAATAACATAAATAAAATGAGAAGAGAGGATGACCAATGTAATACTCTATCAATTACATAAGATTTTTTATCTGATATCACAGAAACTCCTTGTTATGCGACATAACCCTTTAAAAATTGTTTGTTAAATATAAGGTGTGGATACGGGCAACTATGCGCGTCCTGATTACTTATATCTATTACTGTTATTTTCTAGCTTAATTATCAATAAACGTATTAGAAACACTAATAAAAATACAACAGAGTAAAAGATAATCATCAACTCATGGAATATGAAACTAATAATGAACTCTGAAGTGAAAAATAAACCTAATGGGCCGCCATCATTGAATTCAAAAGCTATTTCAATAAAAAACATCGACAGGGTTAAAGGCACTATAAAACACAAAACATTCTTAGCGGAGACCATTAATAGCCTATAATAATCATTGACTTTTATTGTGCTCACCTATCAAAACCCTTTGCTATAAAACTATTATTAAAAATTACTGACCATAATGAACAGCTTCCAAAGTGAGATTGAGATGTTAATTCTCAAGCTTCTCTTAATCAGTGTATAACGTCCATTTTAGTCATTTGCTATACTAAACTACATCTTTGATAGTTTACGCCAAACTTCATACTCCACACGCTTGCCTTCATCCCAGCGAGAGTTATACCAAATGTTATTTTCAATGGTATAGGTAAAAACATACTCTTTACCTAAAGTTGCACCATAAGAAGTATAAATGGGGCTCTCAATATACTTCTTTTCTGTAAAACGATAACTTCCTGCGCCAGAACTCCAAAATTTATCTCCAGACATTGAAACAAAGCTAAAGTGTGTTCCTGAAATAACTTTAATGGAGTTTATTTTAAGATCTTCGTATTGAATAATCGCGCCTTTATTATTTTGGTATTCTCCTGAAATAAGTTCCCATGAACCATCGAATTTATTTTCAATAGCGTTGACAGAAAAAGTAAAAACAAGTGTAATAATTATCAAAATAACTTTATTCATAGAACAAATCCTAAGTACCTTTAACGCCTTATTAAATGCACGTGCTACTAATTAATGCATTTTGCTTTTTAATTTCACTAGCATTTTTATCTGTTTCAGCAATAGCTAAATCGATTTTAGCTGTTGTACATTTATCAGATAGTTCTTTGTTCATAAGGTAAGTTTGATCTTTTTGCTGCTGAGTTAACCCTTCAGCACCACTATATTGATTTCTATCTTCAGGTGCTCGGTCTTGCTGATACGGTGGTGGCTGACTTGCACCACATGCTGATAATAAAACGGTAAGCGAAAGAGAAAGTAGTTTAATGTTCAATGCTTGACACTCCTTGTGAATATGACGCCCTGTAAGGGGAAAACTGTAGTTGACTAAATGATGCAAGGAACGAGCGTCAACGGTATCACGCCCCTCTAAAATTGATATTATCTGTTTCTACACTGAAGCTTTTCTTGCATTAAACATGACAAAACTACGCGATAAAAATATGCCACTAAAAACACCATATAGAATACTTATTGTGACCACAAACATAAACTCATTAACGATAGCCAATTCTCTAGCGATGGAATAGCCAACAAAGTACTTAGTAAAAAAAATTGCCATCATGAGTATGAAAGGTACCCAACTACCAGGAATTGTTAATTTATTATGTTCTTCAGAAAAATTAACTAATTTTGGATGTGCCAATTTAATTCCGAATATAAGAGGTAGGAGTAGGCCAGCAGTCCAAAAGCTTATGTTAGATAGCGTAAAACCAAAGGCTGAATAGACTCCAAAAAAGGAGAATATAATCATTGCAGTCGGTAAAATAAAGATGCTCTTAATTTTTACAATGCGCTCTTTACTTTGAATAAAACCCAAAAGGAACAAAATAACAAAAATGGTAAAAACCCATATAGGTGTTTGACTTATTAACTCTGACAACGACTGTATCCTTCTAAATTATATAATGCCGCAATAAACGTAAATTATTGTTGACCGAAAAATCGAGAGACGAAAAACAAAACTTTTTTGTCCACTAAATCAATCGGTTACTTGTGATTATTTAACTTGGTTTTTTTAGAGTATTCAAAAATGTTTACTGATCCAGTTATGGAATAAAACATGAAATAAAATCCCACCAAAGATGATCCAGTTAATCCAATGTTATTAGTTTCAGGAAAAAAGGATAAGCCGAAAAAGACCATTATACTCGCTAGTAACATTGCCAATCCAATGACAAAACTTAATACTCTAAAAAGGTTAACTCGATTCATTATTCATCCTTGATTATAATTTACGTATAACGCTTATATTGATCTATTCTATAGTAACTTTCATTGTAAAATATGAAACATCTGCTTTATAAAAGCGTTCACCATAGGGCAACATACCGAAACGTTGGTAGAAGGTTAGCGCTGACTCTCTGGCATCACACCAAAAAACTTTTGTTTCAGTGTTTTTAAGCGAATGAAGAATAAACGTTAACATTTTTGAACCAATTCCTTGGCCTTGACAATCACCTTTAGTAGCAAATTTTCGTAAACGAGCCTGATTTGATTTTAAGTATACGGAAGCGACACAAACAAGTTCATCATTGGTAAAAGCACCGAAATGTAAAGCATCACGGTCACCTTCCACATGGCAATATTCAGGTGGCTTATTTGGCCAGAGGATACTATGGCGAAGTGGAATTGTTTGTTCCCAGGAAATATCACGAATTACCATATGATTTGTATAGCCTCCATGGGCATATAATACATCGACAATGTCTAATAAAATAACAGTAAAAGGTAAGCGTTAACTGTATTTTCTGTTCAATGTTTTGGTTTTAGACTTACTCGACTTTCGCAGTCTTACTCTTGTTAACAAGTAAATCTACCAATACTTTTTTAAAAGTGTATAGACAAGCACCAATAGCAAAAGTAGTGATTAATGTTGATGAAATTGGATCACTTTCAAAAAAGTAACCATTTAATATTTTTACTATAAATATGAGTAAAACAAATGCTAATAATGGTTTTACACTGTGCTTATTAATTGATTGTGTAATATCTTTCTCTGTCATGAGTACTATTCCTTTAGTTATGTGCGAAGCATATAGCGTTTTCGTTAATGGCCGAAATATTGATGGCCAAAATGTTGAAGAACTACAGACGGTTAACTGTTCTATTGGCTTATTTGTTACTCGTAACATGTTACGAAATCAAAAACACTGAAACGACAAAATCAAAGGTTGTACTGTGAAAAGAGGAGAACTAAAATCTTATCGCCACTTTACTAATAACCGTGAATTTGAGCTGTTTATATAAAACCTAGAGGGAGTTGAGCTATGTGCACTAAATCCATTTAGGCAAAATTGTGTAACCAAAGATACAAAACACTTTATAACGTTCAAGTTACCACAAAAACGAACAGAAATAAGCACAAACCTAAAGATTAAATGTCCAACTCACAAAGATATGAACTAAAGCAAGTTACGTCAACTAACGTCTAAATCTCAGGCTAATAAATATTGGTTGTATTGATGCTTTCTTGTCTGCCTTATGATTAAGCACTTTGGTCATGCTTAAAATAATTGTCCACCTAAGTGCTACAAGAGCAGGGTAGTACCAGCCAACTGCTATGCGTCAGTGGGTGAGCTGTTTAATTTCTTCATAGTTCTTACAAATTCAAATACACCCCAAACCCCTAAGCTAATTAAACCCACTTGCCAAATCTCTATTGAATTGACAGTAAAGTTATCGGAGTAAATGGCAAAGGCAACTAATTGACCTATTTGAAAAAGGCCAACTAGAGTTGCGATTAAGCAAATGGTAAGTAAAAACCATGTTGAAAAATTTGATTGGCGCACTAAACTTCCTTATTTTTTGTATGACTAACAGTCTTTTATAAACTAACTGTTTTGTCCTTTTCTATGATTTGCGATGACTATTTTTTTACAAGTTCATCATTCATGTTTTTACCACCTAAGAAATTATCTCTGGGCGTATAATTAATCCAATCTGTCTGCTGAATAATTTTATTATTGGAATCAAACTCTTGAGTGATAACAAAAAGCCATGGTCCAAGTTTTTGTCCATCATAGCTAAAGGTATGGAAAAAACCTTCTGTTATTGCAGTGTTTATTCCAAAAGTATGCCTAGTAACAGTCAACGCTCTATTACCATTAAGAATTTTGAATTCTCCTTTACTCCAATCTAAAAAGTTTCTTATTTCTTCTTTGCTATTAAAACTATTGCCATAAATTATATCTTTGAATTGGGCATTATCAGCGTAGTACATCATGAGCTTGTTGAAATCTTCTCGTTTTGAGTAAGTGTCAAAATAGTCATTTACGATTTGAGACAGCTTATTGTTTTTACTTGTAGAAGCACATCCATTCAAAATGAATACAATTAATAAACTTAAGATAATGCGCATAGTTTGGGGATTCACTAATAGTTATAGACACAATGACTCCCCACGAGGTGCTAGCCTCCGAACGTGGGTTAGTTTT
>OJGO01000248.1_pt1 | contig 23624 bp, 16 predicted proteins | sample 1594871 | NCBI WGS metagenome assembly OJGO01 (sample SAMN05416798, study PRJEB24817) | seawater metagenome | isolation source: Sea water | place: Canada:Atlantic | collected 2013-07 | reverse complement strand
CTCTATTAACTTCTATGAGCAATGTAGCTGCAGCTAACTGAATTCTTTCTTGTGTGTCTACTTGGTTTTCTATGTTTAATTCTTGGCTAAAAAAATTCTTTAGTTTTGCTAACATGTTTATGCCTTATTTGTTGGAAACCTACACGAAACTCTTAATTTTGTTGTTCTGTCGATGATATTCCCAACTTTTTAAAATAGTAAACAACGATTCTAATATTAATTCATAACTAGTTTATATCTGATTTGTAACAAATGTTGAAAATTAATCAATTGTCATTGTGTCTCTAAAGCGCTGCATTGCGTACTTAATAGCGTAGAAGGTATAAAAGTCACCAGTGAAATTATTGAAATTGCAGAACAAAAATCTGTTGGCAGCCAGCAATTAGATAGTCATAGCCAAAAGGTTATCACTTCAATGAATGAAGTAAACGTCAAGGTAGAACAATTTAAGATTTAAGTGAATTTACGAATCTGTGATGAAGTGAGTTAAATAACGAAATGAGTTAAAGCAAATGCTAATTACATATTTACAGTAGTAACTCAAACTTTACCTGTCGCTTTTAAATATCAGAGCTTAACTTTAGCTGACATAATTAAGCTCTTCCGATACGTTAAAAATTCTTGTTATCGGACATACAAATTAGCTTGTTAATGATCAAAAATAATAGTTGATATGATACAAACAAGGTCTTGACTTCAACCAATCACCATCTAGGCTTTAATAAGATATATCTCATTTATTAGCACCTATATGAACGAATTTCCCTATTCTACCAACCCTCTTATAGCTAAAGACATAACTGAATTGATAGGTAATACCGAGTTATTGCGTATTAACAGCTTGAGTCAATTAACCGGTTGTGAAATTTTATTAAAATGTGAACAGCAAAATCCGGGTGGTTCGATTAAAGATCGGGCGGCATTACAACTAGTTAAAGATGCAATCGAAAGCGGTAAACTAAAATCTGGCATGACCATAGTGGAGGGGACCGCGGGTAATACTGGCATCGGTTTAGCCATGGTCGCTAAAGCCTATGGTTTTAAAATGCTGGCAGTTATGCCTAAAGGACAAGCCAAAGAAAAAGAACAGATGATCGCTTTATATGATGCGCAACTCATGCTGGTAGATGCTTGTCCCTTTGCCGATCATAATCACTTTTATCACACCGCTAAGCGTCTTGGTGAAGTGCATGATTATTGGTGGGCGGATCAATTTGAAAATACTAGCAATTGTAAAGCTCATTATCTCAATACCGGTCCAGAAATTTGGTATCAAACTCAAGGTAAAATTGATGTGTTAGTTTCTGTGGTTGGCACTGGTGGTACTATTGCGGGCACTTCATGTTATTTATCCGAACAAAAACCTGAGTTACAAACTTGGCTGGTTGACCCTTTTGGTTCAGGAATTTACGCTTATTTAAAAACAGGCCAGTATCAGGCAAGTGGTAGTTCATTTACCGAAGGGATTGGCATAATGCGTACAGTTGAGAATTTCCGTCAGGCAAAAGTTGATAAAGCTATCACCTTACCCGACCAAGATTTAGTCACTATTTCCCGACATGTTAGTCAACTTGATGGCATTTTATTGGGTAGTAGCTCGGCTTTAAATGTAGCGGGCGCTTTGTATGCTGCGGCTAAAGTTGGACCAGGGCATACTGTTGTCACTTTTTGTTGTGATTTGGCAGAACGGTCTTATGATAAACTTTATAATGAAAAATTTTTAATTGAAAAAGGTATTGTTCTTGACTATGAAAGCCTTGAAAGTATGTTTGCCCGCTATCAAGCTGAGCCGGCGAATTCCGTAGTTGATGTTAGATCATAAGGGATAGCAGCAGCTTGCATCTACAGAAAAGTATAGAAATCTGGATATCAAAAGATTCCAGCCAAAAATAGTATTCAACTCGCTAATCCTATCATCCACTGCTAGCTCATTGCTGCCATTGGCAGCAGAATAAACCAAAGCCAAAACGAATACTTCAAATGCTGTGACCCCATAGTTTTACTAGAGTAGCTTAATTTTCTTTGTATAAAATAGGATTGAATCGATGGTTACGTTAATTCATCTTTGTTTTTGTTTGAGAGTTCAGTAAAATAGTTAGTCTTTAACAATTTTGTAAAGGTTAGTGATGAAACGCGTTGTTTTATATATTTCAGATAAATGCCCCCATTGTCGTGAAGCACAAAAATACTTGGATGATAATGGCATTAAATACAGATTAACAAATGCGAAAATGCAGCGCGGTAGAAAAGAGCTTGACGCTATAGGGGCTCGCTCTGTACCAGCCCTTAAAATTGGTACTGAAGTAATGATTGGCTGGAATCTAAAAAATTTCAATAAACTCTATGGCGAAGGTTAAGAAGCTCAATTATCTAACTAGATAATTGAGCAACCAATGGGCTCTGAATTATTGATTACTCTATTTTGAGTATTAAAGTATAGAGCAGCAGAGCATCATATATTCCGGCCCTAAGCATTATAATGTCATAATTTATTTATCAATCAGAACAAATACTGCTACTCAGCTTTGACGACTGTCAAACTAGATAGAAAGCTATTTACCAAAAGTGTCAATTGAGCTTTGAGCTAATGCACGTTAACTCATCATATTTCTCTGATTAAGCTTATATTACTAACAGCCAAAAAATTAAAAGGAAGTTGGTCATACCTGAGTTCACTATCATTAAGTTGAACTTGTTGAATAAGTGTTCTTACGTGAACTGACTCTGCTCAATTAATACCTCACTTACGTCATTTAATCCCTTAATTATTGCTTCTATTTAGGGGTAAAAGCAAATTCGATTCTGTTACCACTTGGCTCTCTTATCATCATATGTATTGTTGGGCCATCACCGTTAGGCTCAGGTGAAAATTCGATAATTACACCGTCTGTGTTTTTGCAACGCTCATAAAGCGCATTTAAGTCATCTAGACTGGCAATACTTAAGGCTAAATGATGCAGACCAACATTATTCTTTCTATCAAAAACTATACTTTTTGACGGGTTAGTGACTTGCCAAAGCGTTAAGAATAATTTGCCATCGGTAACAAATTTGGATGGGTAATCATCGTAACCACCAACGACTTTCCAACCCAATGTTTCTGTAAAAAATTGCGTGGATTTTTCTAAATTGGAAACGGTTAGCCCTAGGTGGTTTATGCCTTGGGTTATTGGGCTATCAAGTTTGTTTATCGTTGAGTTGGCCATTGCAGTATTAGTCGTAATAATTGAGGCGATAAAAAATAACGCTATAAAACTTTTATTCATATTGAATTCCGTTAATGTACTGTCTTTCAATAGACCGTTGAGAACGTTTGTTCATTCAAAAATTTATATAGATGAATGAAAATTATTTTATTGGGGCACTGCTTTTACAATAAAATGAGCATCTTTATTTTTCTATTATTGTGAGTGAACCCCCGTGATTTTGAGCTTTTCATGCCATACACCTTTGAAATGTCTTATAAGTTAGGAATATGAGTATCTACTGCACGCATATTAGTATGTTGATTAATCGGTATTGACGCTAGAGGCTTTTGAGCTGATAAAAACATATCTGCTAGCAATAAAATAATTGCTAAATAGCCCTGCTAAAATGCCAAGGCAAAATGCAATAGGAACAAAGGTTAAATCTTTTGTGCACCAAAATACCAATAAGTTTATGCAACCAGAGACATGAGCAGTGCATAAATGTCTGCACCATTGAGTAAAAATATTGGCAAATTGTTGGTGTTGATGACTATAGGTATAAATTCTATTACCAAACCAAGTTGCAGAGGCGGCGAACCAAAATGCGACTAACCTTGCTAGCATTATATTGTCAGTTAGTTCTCTAAATAATAAAAAAAATAGGCTATCAACAATAAACCCTATGCCACCAATAAGACAAAATTTTCTGAATTGCTTCATAACTTCCTAAAATATCAACTTTAAATATAAGACAAGCTTATCGTGTGTAAGGTCTATAAAGTGTCACTAATATTGTTGACAGAATAGTGACTTTTTTTAGACTTCGCCTGTTTTAAAGTAGCTCCAGAATAAACTTTGGAGAGAAAAATGAAACTCGTAAATAATGATTCATCGATTAATAGTGAAATCACGCTAAGTATTATTGTGCCCGTTTACAATGAACGGGAAATGCTATCAATATTTCATCATCATTTAGCAAAAGTCCTCAGTACTCTCTCTGAAGAAAGCGTTGAAGTTATTTATGTTAATGATGGGAGTTGTGACGATAGCTGGGATGTTATGCTTAATTTAAGTAGCCATTATGCCAGTATCGAATGCATAAATTTAAGTCGAAATTTTGGCAAAGAAGCGGCTATGACTGCTGGGATAGATAATGCAAAAGGCCAAGCCGTCATACTATTAGATGCAGACTTACAAGATCCACCTGAGTTGATCCCTGACATGTTGGTAGCATGGCGAAAAGGCTTTGATGTAGTAAATATGAAGCGTAGTGCACGACTTGGGGAGTCCAAATTCAAATGTTGGACAGCGCACGTTTATTACCGCCTGCTCGATCATTTATCAGAAGTTCCCTTACAAAAAGATGTTGGCGACTTTAGGCTACTGAGTAGAAGAGTTATTGAAGATATTAAAAAACTATCTGAACGAAGTCGATACATGAAAGGCATTCTTTCTTGGCCAGGGTATAAGCAAACCACTATTAGTTTTGAGCGTCCAGAGCGTGTGGCAGGAGAAACGAAATGGTCTTTTATACAATTGGTTAAATTAGGACTATCAGGCATAACCGCATTCAGTGTTAAGCCATTAAGGATATCTACTTGGGCTGGTGTATTCATTTCAGCGTCTGCTTTTGGCTACGGACTTTGGGTTTTATTAAAAACCTTAGTCTTTGGCGAAGCTGTAGCAGGTTATCCTTCTATGATGTTAATACAGCTATTTTTGGGCGGAGTTCAACTATTAGCTATTGGTGTTTTAGGTGAATATGTTGGGCGCATATATGCGGAAGCTAAGGCTCGACCGATATATCTAATTATGGATAAAGAAAGAAATACTATTGTTAGCTCAATGGTGGAAAAACATGGCTGATCCAAATAACCATAATAGTAAGGTAACATCGACACTGGTATTTACGGCTGCAACATTAATTTTATCATTAATCGTCATTAGACTTGTCTCTTTAGGGCTATTTCCACTTTATGATACGACCGAAGCGCGCTACGGTGAAATGGCACGAATAATGTTCGAAACTAATAATTGGGTGACACCTCAATTTGACTACAACATTCCTTTTTGGGGCAAACCCCCATTTCAAACATGGCTTAGTGCATTAAGTTTTTCATGGTTTGGCATTAGTGAGTTCAGTGCGCGTTTACCCCATTTTGCCTGTGGGTTAATCACGGGTTATTTGGTTTTTCGTTTTACTAAATCACTGACAAACAAAAACACGGCTATTTTTTCTCTGTTGATACTTACTTCAAGTCTAGGTTTTATTATCGCTATAGGTATGGTGATGACGGATAGCGCGTTATTAATGTCTTACACCTTAGCTATGGTTGGCTATTGGCAATGCTATAGCCGAAAAGATAAAATTGTCTCAGGGCATTTGTTTTTTATCGCTCTAGCATTGGGGATGTTAATTAAAGGTCCTGTTGTTGTTGTGTTGATTGGAATATCACTGGTTTGTTGGAGCTTATGGCAAGGCTGTTTTAAGATAGCAATCAAAAGCTTGCCTTGGATAACGGGTATGATGGTCTTTTTGCTGTTGACCTTACCTTGGTATGTTTGGGCTGAGATACGGACGCCAGGGTTTTTAGAGTATTTTATAATTGGCGAGCATGTTCAGCGATTTCTTGTGTCAGGTTGGCAAGGAGATTTATACGGCACGGCACATATTAAACCTAGAGGCATTATCTGGTTGTACTGGTTTGTTTGTGCTAGCCCATGGTCTTTTATCGTCATAGGCTTAATCATTAAAAAACATCGTGGTGTTGAGTTGCCTTCAAACAGATTCCAGACCTTAGGCATAAATAAATACCTAATTTGCTGGATGATATCGCCATTATTATTGTTTACCTTCGCTGGTAATATTTTACCTATTTATGTCTTACCGGGATTTAGCGCGCTAGCAGTGCTTGTTGCACTAAATTGTCGATTGACAAAAAAAAGCAACTATTTGGCTTTATTTTCTGTCGCCTTATTAAGCTTAGTTATTACGTTACTAAACGCTGGAATTATTAATAAAAAGAGTGAGTCTGAACTGCTTGGTGTTAACCGAGAATTTTCGCAATATATGCCCCTTTATTATTGGAATAAAAGACCTTTTAGTGCTCAATTCTATTCGAAAGGACAAGCGCAATTACTTAAAGAGAAAAACAAGCTAATTAATTTATTATCGTTAAAGGACCCATTTTATATTGGGATAAAATATAGTGATTTTGACGTATTGAAGCCTATTTTAATTCCTGTTTGTCAGGGAACTAATCAAACAAAAAAACGTCTGTTGTTAAAGTGCAATTAATGTAATAAATATAGTTAAGGATTATCGTTTGAAAATTTTACTGGTAGAAGATTGTCAGAGTGTTGCAGAAGTTATTTTTGATTACTTTGAAGGATCAGATTTTGACCTCGATTATGCAGCTACGGGAACTTTTGGATTATCTTTAGCGCAATCACAAAAATTTGACTGTATTATTCTAGATATCATGTTACCAGGTCTTGATGGTATTAGCCTTTGTCAGCAACTTAGAGCAGAGGGCAATAACACGCCAATTATCATGTTAACAGCACGAGATACAAATAATGATATGTTATTAGGACTACGCCAAGGTGCAGATGATTATATTGTAAAACCTTTCAATTTAGAGTTACTTGAAGCACGTATTCACAGTGTAATTCGTCGTCACTCAGGATCTGGTTTTATCACTCAAATGACTTGTGGTCCTATTACTCTAGACATCAATACCCACCAAGTGTGGCGAGGCAAACAAGAAATAAAGTTAACACCCATTTGTTTTAAAATATTGAACCTATTAGTTAAAAAATCACCCAATGTTGTCTCTCGTCAAGAAATCGAAGAAGTATTGTGGTCAGATGATCTACCTGATCAAGATATATTACGCAAACATGTCTATCAACTTCGCCATAAAGTAGATAAACCCTTCACAAAGGATATTATTGAGACAGTGCCTAAATTGGGATATCGCTTGGTGGCAGGCTAATGAAAAATGCTAAACCGATGAGCAGAAAAATTATTCGAGTCTATTTATTAGGGGCTATGGTGTTGTTAATTTTTTATGGTGCTATTTTATTTTACACCATTTTATACACCGAAAATCAAAGCAGCGAGCGTCGTTTAGCACTAATTTCACCTTACCATTTTAAGTTATTTAGCCAAGGTTTAGATGGGCAGATTCAAATTGACCCCATGTTAAAAATCTATGATCAATTTGACATTTTGCCTTCATCAATAAAGCGTAGACTCGATAGAAATTGGCAGGGAAGTAGTAGTTTTCATTTTGAAGATGACAGTGAATATAGTGTGTTTGCCCAGCAAGTGCCAACAAAAAAAGGTTTAGCTATTGTTTATGCTGTGGAAGATGTAGATGCGACGGAATGGGATGATACAGAGTTCGCTATTTTCCAAACCGTAATATTTGGATTGGGTTTACTTATTTATATTATCGCGGCATTGTTTATTATAAAAATGGCTAAACGTATTAGTACGCCATTTTCTAACTTAGCCAATAAATTAGAGCATAATGATAATGAAAAATATGCCCCCTTATCAATTGAGGGTGAACTATCATTAGAGTTGGTGCAAATGTTGACGAGTATTAATAGTTACCGTAGTAGCATCCGAGAAGCCTTCATGAGAGAGCAAGCTTTTACTCGCTATATCAGCCATGAGTTGCGAACGCCTATGACCGTTATTCGTGGTGGGGTCAGTATTTTACGCCGATTAGATGATGAAAAAGTGCAAAAACAATCTTGTCGCATTGATAATGCCATTATTGAAATGGAAGAGTTAGTTCACACCTTTTTACTCATGGCGAGGAATGAGGAGTATGAGTCCATCAATGTTGATATTTCAGATGCTTATATCCAAAAAATAGTACAAGACTTTGAAACGACTATAAATGCAAATCATGTTACGTTTTACCAGGAGTTGCAGTGTGACTTTAGCCTTGATGTTCAGCCGTTGTTACTTGCTGCAGTCATTAAAAATTTATTGAAAAATGCTATTAATTGTAGTGTTGAAGGTAATGTCAGTCTTTTTATTTCTCCACAACGAATTGATGTCATAGATAATGGTGTTGGACTTGATGCACAACCTCGAGGTTATGAGGGCTTTGGCATAGGACTTAATATTGTTCGGGATATTTGCGAAAAATACCACTGGCAATTCGATATAAACAACAATCAAGGTGATGGTTGTACTGCCTCAGTTGTTTTTAGTCAAAGGTCAAATTTAAGGGAGTTATAACTTTATCTTTCAAGAATAAAATAGTGAGGCTTCTTTTGTTGTTGCCAAATATAATGCTGACACTGGAATTTATATCTACAATGACTACATTAGTAGGGTGTAATACTTAGGTTAGCCCTTTACTTAAACAGACAATAAGAATCATTCATGTGCATTTTATTTATTGCTATAGAGCAACATCCCAAGTATCCGTTAATTATTTGTGCCAATAGAGATGAATTTCATCAACGGCCAACACAAGCCATGCATGTCTGGCAGGAATCCAAGGTGTTGGCAGGAAAAGATCTGCAAGCAGGCGGCACTTGGTTAGGTTTATCATCAACGGGAAAATTTGCCGCATTAACTAACTTTAGAAAATTGCCCTTAAGTGATGCCCCCAAAAAATCTAGAGGTGACCTTGTTTTACAAGCCCTAGCAGACACTAAAGACAATATGACGACTGAATTGTCCCAGCAAGCAAGCCAGTATCATGGCTTTAATCTCGTCTATGGCTCATTGGATCAACTGTACTGTTATGACAGTGTTAATAATCAAAGTCATCAGTTGAGTAAAGGTGTGCATAGTATTTGTAATGGTGCGTTAGATGATATTTGGCCAAAAATGGCAAAAGGAGAAAAACTGTTAAGTGAGACGATTCATTCACAAGATAATCTCTGCATTAACGCACTCTTTGATTTAATGAGCAATGAGAAACAGGCTTTACCTCATTTACTGCCTGAAACAGGACTTGATGAACAATGGGAACAGCTGCTCAGTGCTATTTTTATCAAATCCCCAACATATGGGACTAGAACAACCACTATTATCACGCAAGATGTTGCAGGGAATGTTGAAACCTATAACCGCAGTTATGCGCCCTCAGGTGAGTGTGTCGCGAAGCAACAATTTAATTTAACAACGACTTTTGCTTAATTGTTTATTCGAACTTACCTCTATTATTGAATTAACAGGCAGTGTTATGTTGTTAATGTTTAAAATGTAGACGGTTATAAAATGTCATGCTTAATAATTGTTATGTGTTACTTCTCACTTCAATTTGAATAATAAACAAACTCACTTAGTGAGTATTAATATATCCAATATAGTATTCGTAATAATGAATAATTACAGCTCCCCCATACACGCTCTTCTACAATAAGTTTCAATAACCAAACGATTATATACACGCTAATCGTTATTCTTCATCTATGCATCCAGCGTCTTTTCTCGACATGTACTTAGTGTTTTTGATTGTTTAATACACAAATCATCTAAATTAACAGGTTTCCTTTAGGAAACTTTATTCACTAAAGTGGATTTTATTTCAATTAAAGTGTATTTTATTGCGCTATCTCAACCTTTGTATCTAATTAAACATGAATAATAAAAAGGTCAATTATTAGATATACAAAAATAAGCGAGATAATCGAACCGATAGATAATTAATAAAGCACTATTATAAGGTGCTAAAGAAAAGTGAATATCTACGGTGAAATTTCAATGCTTCAACAATTATACGGCAATGTTAACAAGGGAGCTCCTATCATTATTTAGGCTGCTTTCTTCAAACACATCTGTCTCATTTGCTTAGGAAACTTTTAGGAAAAATTTATGGAATTACTTAAGGGTATTACCCTTCTTCTTGCTGCGTTAACTGCATTTTCTTTATTTAGTCGTTTTGCGCCCCACGGCACAAAAGCCATGGGAGGTCTTGCCTCCGCAGCGGTTGCTAGCTTTCTAGTTGAAGCTATTCACGCTTACATCTCTGGTGATTTTCTTGGCATTGATGTCTTAAGAGAAACTGGCCTTGCTGCTGGCTCAATGGGCGGTCCAGCTGCTGCAGCTCTTGTTGCCTTAGCCTTAGGTGCTAACCCTGTTTTTGCCATCGTTGCAGCCATTGCTACTAAAGGTACCGGTATATTAGCGGGCTTTATTGCGGGTTATATTTGTTACTTTATTTCTAAAGTTATTGAAAAACATCTTCCAGAGGGGATCGATATTATTGTTGGCGCATTAATTATCGCACCTTGTGCTTATCTTATTGCTCATGCATCAGGACCTGTCGTAGGCAATATTATGGCAATTATAGGTACGGCTATTACTGGAGCTACTAGTGCATCACCTTATGTGATGGGCTTTTTACTTGGTGGTCTGATCAAAATGATCTGTACTTCACCATTAAGTTCCATGGCATTAACGGCGATCCTTGGTTTAACCGGTCTTCCGATGGGCATAGCGGCTATTGCCTGTGTTGGTGGATCTTTCACTAATGGAATATTAATGAAACGACTAAAACTGGGTGATAGAAACAAAGTCATTGCCATTATGTTAGAGCCACTTACCCAAGCGGATATTGTGACCAGAAATGCTTTTAAAATTTATTCTTGTAATTTCTTCGGTGGTGCTTTATCAGGTTTAGTTGCTGTTTACTTTAATATTATTAACGATGCGCCAGGAACAGCAGCCCCTATTCCTGGATTGTTAGCACCTTTTGCTTTCAATGAAGCAGGCACGGTTGTGATGGCCGTTATTGCTGCATCTATTTGTGGTATTGTTGCAGGTTATATTGGTAGTAATATCCATCTAAAACTTGATGAGAAACGAGCAAATAAACTTAATGGGGCTACTGCGGTCGCTTCTTAAACAAAGATATAGGGTAAAAGGCTGCTAATAGCCTTTTACCACTCATTGAAAATCATATATTCCAATCCCAATAAAACCTCCTTGGAAAACTAACCTCTAGTTATCTTGCTTAGTCGAAATTATTAGAAGAATATAATTATGCTTGTATTTCTACTATCTTTTGATCGATGCATGCCCATCTCAGTTTTCAGTCAAAAGTGGCGCTTAGCGAAAACGATAAATATTTAACTATTGCAAAATCAAGGGAAAGTGCTATTCAAAGGGTGGTTTACTGAGGAAATAGTCTAAATTTTAGAGGTAAGTAGTTATTTGATATGAACTTTAGTGTATGAGATAAAATAACACCCCTTATGGTAAGGGGCATTATTGTCATCAAATAACTAAACGTTTTATTAAATGTTCACTGCATCCTTCAATGCTTTACCCGCTTTAAAAGCAGGTACTTTTGCTGCAGAAATTTGAATTTCTGCACCTGTTTGAGGATTGCGACCTGTACGAGCAGCACGATCATTTACTTTGTAAGTACCAAAACCCACTAATGCGACATCACCGCCATTAGCTAACTCAGTTGTTACTGAACCAATTAAACTATCTAAAGCACGGCCAGCTGAAGCTTTTGAAATGTCTGCGCCTTCAGCGATTTTCTCTACCAATTCACTTTTGTTCATTATTATTATTCCTTAATTATGGTTGTCACCAACATACTAAAAAATAACAGTGAATTGAGCAATAGAAATCTTAATATTTGTTTAAATAGTGGACATTTTGTTTTTTTTACGATTATTTAAGGAATAAATCCGCTAATTTGCAATCAAGTTATGCATCTTGGAGTGTCTGAGCAACTCGTTTTTTTCTCGATAAATTGCTCACTTTTTCTATACTAAGTTTTAAGATGTAACATTTTATCGATATAAAGTATTTTTAGTCATTTTTTATTTTTAGTCTCTCATAAGTAGTACGATTAATACCTCATTTCTTTATGATATTAAACTTATGAAAACAATGGTAATTCCTGACGTAAAATGATTAGATAGAGATTGAATTTTTACCTTCAAACTCTTGTTTGAATTAGTATGTAAAATGAGTTTATTATGACCCTTTGGCAAAAATTTTCTGTATTAAATAAGCGCACTAAAGCTGTGATTTATAGCGGCATACTTGTGGTACTTTATGCCATTAGTGGATTTTTTATCTTACCTCTCATCGTAAAGCCACTCGTTATAGATACGGTGACGGAAAACCTAGAACGACAAACCCAATTAGAAGCGATTGAATTCAATCCGTTTACTTTATCCATTACCTTAAAAGGTTTCAGTATTAGCGGTAAACATACCGATAAATTACTTGGGTTTGACCTGTTAACCTTAAATTTTCAAGCTTTCCCTCTACTGCAAAAAACGATTTCCTTTGATGAAATCATTATTAATAAACCAGAGATTAGCGTTTTAATATTGGCAAATGGTGAGTTCAACTTTCAGGATATAATCGTTAAAAATACTACACCCGATAGTGATGTTGACAGCGAAAACACCAATGAGGCTGCTTGGATTTTATCAATAGACAAGTTTCGACATAATGAGGGGATTATCAACTTTAGTGATCAGAATAGAGAAACAGCCTATCACCATAAAATTAAAGAGATTAATGTTGCATTGGATGATTTCTCTACTAAAGCAGGTGACAATAATATGCATCATGTGAAAGCTAAAACATCACAAGGTACTGAGCTTAATTGGCACGGAAAATTTAGTTTATCCCCCTTTAAGTCTTCGGGTGATATTAGTTTTGTCAGTCCATTACAGGTTATTTCAGACTATTTGCAACAAAGAATATTATTCAATATTACTGCAGGGACATTGAAGCTGGATAGTCACTATGATTTTAACTTTGCTGGAGAACAGCCACAATTTATTATCAATAATTTAATAGCCTCCATTTCTAGCTTAGAAATTCGCCGTACAGAAGATAATAAAAAAATTATTGCTTCAGATTTATTAAGTTTAGATCTTGAACAGTTGAATTCATCGGATAAAAAAATACTAGTGAATAGCATTTCTAATGAAGGAAGTTTTATTGACGTTAATCGGAACAAGTTATCACAGTTCGATATAGAAGAACTATTCGTCTTACAAAAGTTAAATCATTCAGTTGGCTCTACTAATCATGTAGATAAAACTGAACGTTCAACTGAAACCGAGCCTGCGGCAAATCTTAGCGAGAATAAGCGTGATAACTGGGACCTAGAAATAAAAGCCATCAACATAGCTAATAATAATTTCGTTCTTAACGATAGTTCTGTGGCCCCAGTTGCAGTTCACGACGTCATGATAACGTCATTAAATATTGAGCATTTAAAACCTTTTACAGATGAATTAGCGCAATTGTCATCTGATATCCTTTTTAATAATCAAGGTGTTATTAAAGTGCAGGGCACAATAAAACCTGAGTCTAAACAGTTATCTCTTGCCCTTGATACAGAGCAAATATCACTAGAAACCTTTCAGCCATATATTAATTCTGTTGCCAACATGAAAATACTCAATGGTGAGTTAGCTACAGACTTAATGATTGATATTGATGCTGCCAAGACGACACCTGTATTAAATATTGAGGGTGATATCAAAGTAAGCGCTCTAAATGTTATCGAGACAACATTAAATGAAGAACTTTTAAGTTGGGAAAACTTAACTTTAAACGATATCCAATTTAGATACCCAGAGCAGAGTTTAGTCTTGTCTGTCATTAACATTGACGATCCTTTTTTACGTCTAGTCATTAATGAAAGTAGTACAACTAATATTCAACAATTAATAAAAGTGAAACCAGAAGATACGTCAAACTCTGACACTAAAAACATTCAGTCAGCGGTTAACAGTGATGTCAGCTCAGTAGAGAAAAATTTTACTGCTGATATTAATGAAATCAATATTACGAATGGGAAACTAGATTTCTCAGATAGCTCGTTAACCCCTAAATTTAGCGCCGGAATTTACAGTTTAAATGGTGATATAACAGGTTTGTCTTCTAATGAAGAGAGCAGAGCAAAAATAGATTTAAAAGGTAAAGTTGATAAATATGCGCCTGTAATTATTAAAGGCTCTGTAAACCCGTTAAGTCATGATGCCTTTACTGATATTGACATGTTATTTAAAGGAATTGAGTTAACGACATTTACACCTTATAGCGGAAAGTTTGCTGGTTACGCAATAGATAAAGGCAAACTGAGTTTAGGGCTAAATTATAAATTGTCTAATAATAAGCTTGTTGCTGAAAATAATGTAACCTTAGATCAACTCACCTTAGGCGAGGTTGTTAATAGCGAAGAAGCCACCAGCTTACCAATAAAGTTTGCATTATCAATGCTAAAAGACAGTGATGGGGTAATAGAATTTAACTTACCTATTCGAGGTGACATTGATAACCCAGATTTTAAGTACTCAAGTTTGGTGTGGGGGGCATTGGGTAACTTGATTACCGGTATTATAAGCTCTCCATTTAAAGCATTAGCAAGTTTAGTTGATGGAGATAATGATAACCTTGACCATGTGATTTTTAGCGCTAACAGTTTTGAACTTAATGAGGCTGAGCAGGCTAAGCTAAATTCTCTCGCCAAAGCATTATTGCAACGACCTTCATTATATATAGAAATAAGAGGATTAAGTTCCAATTTAATTGACCATGATGAAATGGCGTATGCAAAAATCTTAAACAAATTGCAAATATCACCTAGAACCTTATCAGACACGCTTACTGAAGAGGAGAAAACATCGTTGGTCAGTTATTACCAATCGTTGAATACAACAACGGAACAAGTAGCGCAAGAGCCGTTGAAAGAAGTGACTGACAAGCAAGAGGGGGCTGCTGTTACGTTAACTAAAGAAGAGCAAGAACAAGCGAAAGAGAAACTCTTTAACGATGCGATTAAGTTTATGCTCGCGGAAACCCCCGTAACAAATGGTGAATATTTAATGCTAGCAAAACAACGGGCATTACAAATTCAAAAACATCTGATTGAAACGGCTAAAGTGCCAAGCGTTAATGTATTTTTACTCGACAGTAGTATTGAAATTGACAACAAGCTTGCCAATATTGAGAAATCAGAATTAACGCTACCACTTAGTTTAAAAGCAAAATAATGATTATTTTAACTATTACTTATCGCCGTCTCTTCAATTAAAAGTGTTATTTCCGTGTAGGGAAAACGGACTAATAAAAATGTTTATTTCAAGAAGCTGCCGTCCTGTTTATAAAATAAAGCACGATCTGATTGGTAATTTAGTAAGTAGTAAATGGTCACATACTCAGTGAGATTGACATAACCAACTATGGAGCAAGAAATGAAATCAATGAGCAGTAAGGTGTTGTTAGTCAGCACGTTATCACTATTACCATTGCTGACAAATGCAGGAGAACAAGCTAGCAGCCAAGAGACTCTGGAAGCTCGCTCTTTGGTAAAAGCGTTCGGCAGTGATTTAAAGCACGTATTGAAAACCGCGATGAAATCTGGCGGACCTATACAAGCATTAGAGCAGTGTAATATTCAAGCTGGGCCCATTGCTAAAGAAAACTCTTCATCATCAGGTTGGGACATCGGCAGAACTTCATTGAAAGTTCGTAACGAAAGTAATACTCCAGATGAGTGGGAAACGAAAACCCTGCGTCAATTTGAGCAACGCAAAGCGGCAGGCGAAAGTTTAAAAACCATGGAATACGCAGAAACAGTGAAAGCAGGCGATAAAGTAGTCTACCGTTATATGAAAGCAATACCCACTGCTGGATTATGCGTAACTTGTCATGGCGGGGAAATATCACAAAACATCACTACGAAGGTTAAGTCGCTGTATCCCAACGATCAAGCAACAGGCTTTAACGTTGGTGATATTCGTGGTGCTTTCACCTTACAAAAAATAATTAAATAAGACTTTGTATAAAATCAGATTATGCTGAGCATTGCTCAGCGAGTAGTAGAAGTTTAAAAGGCCTAAAGGCTTCTCTAAAACTCGCTGAACAATGCACTTTGGAGTCATACTAAATAAATTATTATTTCAATAAATACAGCATTGATGTTTTTAACTTCATCGGTTTAACAGGCTTATTTAATAATAAAATTTCGCTATCTTTGACTTCTTTTTTCAGTTGTTTACTGTAATTAGCGGTGATCATCATCACAGGCAATGCCTCATCTCGACTGTTATTAATGTCTTTCGCCACATCGAAGCCATTTACGCCATCATCAAGGTGATAATCGACAATTAATATATCGGCATGATCCTGACTGATGTCTACTTGTTGTTGTAAATCCTCTAAACTGGTGGCTGTAATGACTTCACACTCCCATCCTGCTAGCAATTGTGACATTCCAGCACAAACACTTGCGTCGTTATCAACAAGCCAAATTTTACTATTCGCTATTACTGGGTTATCTAAAATCGCATTAAGCGGATCATTAGACTGGGGTAAATCACTTATTTTGCCTAGCGGAACTTTTACTGAAAATACTGAGCCTTTACCTAAGGAAGAGTTAACATTAATAGGGTGTTCTAGTACTTTGGATATTTTATCGACTATAGCTAACCCTAAACCAAGGCCGTTACGAAACGCGGTCTGCGAAGCTTTAAGACGTTTAAACTCTTTAAATATTTCTTTAATCTGGTCTTTAGCAATACCTGTGCCGTTGTCCCACACTTCAATTGATAGATGGTCACCTTGACGTCGACAGCCCAGTAAAACTTTACCGTTGTTAGTGTATCTAAAGGCATTTGATAAAAAATTACGCAGTATGCGGGCCAGTAATACACTGTCGCTGTTTACCACAAGGTCGCTACTGACATAATGTAGCTCCACTTGAAATTGTTCGCTAATTTGTTGGTACTCACTCACTAAATTGTTGAGTAGCTCAGACAATTTAAACGAACTTTTATCGGCTTTAACTACCCCTGCATCAAGCTTTGAAATATCAACCAAGGTAGAGATTAAATTCTCTAGATCGTCTAATGAATTGGCGACAGAGTTAAGCTGACTTTTAGTCTTATCCTCTAAAGGTCGTTCCATTAATGAACTGGTAAATAGTTGGGCGGCATTTAAAGGCTGTAATAAATCATGGCTAACAGCGGCAAGGAATTTTGTTTTTGAAATATTCGCAAACTCTGCTTCGCTTTTAGCTTTAACTAAGTTGGTTTGTGCCTGACGACGTTCTTCTACTTCCACTTGCAGTTTGTCATTTAAACTTTGTAATTGCGAAGTTCGCTCTTGCACCCTGACTTCAAGTTGATCATGTGCTTTCTGTAACGCTAAGGCATTCTTTTTTCGCTCGGTAATATCACGAATGAGTACAAAAAAGCCAAGCACATCGCCATTAACATCACGGTTAGGTACATAAGATTTTAATAAATAGCTCGGCTCACCAAATTTATTTTTTTCATCAATGGTAAAACTAACACTTTCCCCTTCTAATGCGCGATCTACGTAACGTCTTATCTTAGTAAAGTTTGAATGAACCCGGCTTTGCTCTAACTCTAAGCCATTAAGGCTACCTTGAGGCCAGCCGTACCAGTCAACATACACTTGATTGGTAAACTGATATTTTAGATCCTTACCGACATAAGCAATCATTGCGGGTACATTATCTGTAATTAATCGCAGCCAACTTTCACTTTTTCTTAACGATTCAGCGTAGCGATGACGCTCGGTAATATCACTATAGGTTTTTATTATTTTACCGTTCTTCAGTCGGTGATCTCTTATCTCTAGTACCGTGCCATTAATTAATGTTTGGGTGTAAGAATAGCTGTTGGTGTTGGATTTTGGCGCTAACTCAAGTTCAGTTAAATGCTGCATATTCTCAGTTGTTGGCGTAACGCGAAGTAGGTGAGGGGATAATTGACTAATTTGCGCAAAGCGTTTATTCCATACTTCGATTTTGTTATGACTACTGATTAATACTACACCTTGAGAAAGATTATCGATCAAGTTTTGTAGTAGCAGTGACTTTTGTGCCATATCTCGCTCATAACGGGCACTTTCTGCTGTTTTTACCGCGGTAATGTCGGTGTAGAGCATTACCCAACCACCTTCGCTGGTTTGATGCTCGTTTAATTGAAACCAACGATTGTCCGACAATTGATAAACAGGGCTGGCAAAAGCATCGCCAGGTGATGCTCGTCGAATTAGCCCGCGAGTTTTGGCCAAATCTTTCAAATCTTTCAGGTTAGCACCTTCAGTAATTGGTAAACCAGAATTGGTCCAAAAATTGGCGAAATTACTGTTTTGTAGAATGATTCGACCTTTGCTGTCGAGTAAAACAAAGGCTTCTGTAATACTTTCTATGGCATCAATAAAGCGTTGTTTGAACAAATTTGCTTGAGCATTTGCTTGTTTTAATGCGTGGTTACTCCGTTCGAGTTTTGCCAGTGTTTCATTTAAGGTCTGCGTTTTTTCTCTTACCTGTTCCGCTAGGTGAACTGAGTGTTCAAAGGCAGTATAAGGCGCGTATTGATTTTCTCCACTGTCTTCTACCCGTTGCATTAACGCGTCGTTAATTTTTTTTAGCTTAAGATTCTGTTTTTTTAATTGTGCTAACTCTTCCTCTAATGCTTGATTACTCATTAATGCCTCCTGCGATGTAAACACCAGTAAAGGTTTGATTTAAATGAGTACCATTAATATGTTCACCGTAGGTATTAAAGCCAGCAATATTGTATTTAGCATTTAATTTTTGTACTTGTTTTTCAAGACCTTTTTGTTCGATCTCAAGACGCCTTAAAAAGCAATCACAGGCAAGTACTAACTCAGGTTTTCCGTAGCGATGGGAGATTTCATCTAACTTGTCTGTTACTGGGTCAAATATATCACCCATTTCTACCGCGGTGAGTACAATGCCTACATCGACAGCACAGTAAAATGTTAGGCTTAAATCGGCTTCATTCACTTTTTGAATTGAACGAATATAATATTGACCGCCGACTTTTACTGCTAATGGGTTGAGTGAGAACACCTCAGGACTTAAGTTTTTTAAATCCATGTTTAATAATTTTGCGTATTCAAGTGCGGCGGGTTCAGCATTTAATTCATAAACTGTTCTACTGTCAGCATCTACTGAGGTTACCACTAATTTTTCCGTCGGCAGTGCAATGTGATGACAGTTAAAAACCTCGAAAGATAACGTAGTGTTTATCATAATGACGATGGCGGCATTTTGATAAAAAGTGCCCTGATAATACACATGGGTTTTTGCTAAGTTAATATCGTCTCCGGCAGAGCCACCAAAGTGTGGAATACCCCGAGTTGCTGAGTTGAGCGTAACGAGAAATTGCTCTTCGTTTGAGGAAAGCCCATCAAGTAAGGTCAGTAAAAAGCTGTTATTTTTAATTGCGGTCAAATCTTTTGACTGACAATCTTCAACTAACTCATTTATTGTTGATTGGGCATTGATGGTATCAAACTTTTCCATCGACTCGATAAGTGTTGCACTAATAGCGAAGTACTCACTAGAGAAACCGATAGCGACAATAGAATGTTGCTCGTAACCTTGCTGAGTGACTTCTCCTGCTGTGGTACAGCCAACTATTTTAGTCTCTTTAAATGTCTCCTCCATTGTTTGTGCTAGTGCATCTAACGCATAGGTCGAAGAACAGTAAAAGAGTACAAAGCAGATGTTATCTTGATTAAGTTGCTGGTAAAGTTCTTGGCTTGCAAGGAATGGGTCAGTCGCATTACTAACAGCGGTAATAGTTTTAATTGTACTCATATAATTCCTTTTGGCAGCCTAACAGCCAGCTGATACATTTTTTAATGAATGTAGGGTCTGTTGAACTTTCGAGATTGTTTTTGCAGCGGTTTGTTGAGTATTTATACACGGCAGAGCCTTTGTGATGTGGTTGTTCCACATAAAAAGGCGATAACGCCGTAAAAATGACCAACAAACGCTGTCCGAAGGATTCGGCTAAAAGCGTCTTACTCATTGTTGAGTAGTATTTGCTTAGAGTGACTAGGCTACACACTACTCGCCGCGATTAAAACGCTTTACTCTCTTTAAAAAAGGCGAACAAAATTTAACCTCGAAAGATCAACAGACCCTAATATAGAATAACCATATTTACCCTGATTTGCATGTGCTAACTTCGCTATTAACACATTAACTTCTAAGTGATTTTTTGTACCTTCTATAAATAGTCTTACTGCATGCCTTAGCTAACATTTTTTTTGCTCAAGCTGATTTATATAATCGGTATGCGGCGTTACCACCACAGCTTTTGCTGTTCTCTTTTTTGAATACTTATCAACAACACATTCTTTTGGGCTTTTGATAGTGACTAAACATTCTAAGCATTGAATACATTCACCATAGTCAATCGAACCGTCTTTATTGATGGCATCAATACCACACTTTTTATTTCGGCAAAGCTGGCATGGTGAGCCACATTCTTGGCGGCGTGATAACCATTTGAAAACTGGGTATCGGCCAATAACCGCAAGCCCGGCACCTAATGGACATAAATAACGACAGTAGACTTTGTGAATCTTTAGGCTCAATGCAAGCAGTAATACCACATACAAGACAAACGGCCAATATCGAACAAAGTTAAGTGTTATGCTGGTTTTAAACGGCTCTATTTCGGCGAGCTGCTCAGCAAGGGTTAGTGAATAGAATGAACTGCCAACCAATAAAATAAGCACCACATATTTAATTTTCTGTGCCGCTTTGTGATGTTGAGGTTTTATTTTAATTTGCTTTATTTTGAGTTTGCTTGCGATTAATGCGGCAAATTCTTGCAGTGCTCCAAAAGGGCATAACCAGCCACAAAACAGACCTCTACCCCAGAGGAATAGACTAATAAAGACAAAGACCCATAAAATAAAAATGATTGGATCAAGCAGGAATACATCAATATTAAATCCTTGCCAAATTGACAAAAATAAGGTGTAAATATTGACGACTGATAATTGGCCTTGCGCATAAAATCCTATATATGCAATGACAAAGGTTAAAGAAACAAAGCGTATTTTGTGTGTGGTGTTAGCGTTTTGGGCGACTGTTGCCTGTTTAATAAATAACCACACTAAAAAGACAAGATAAATACTAAGTATGAAGATATCCGTACTACGACTTATCCAAATTTTTAACCATAATGGTCGATTTTCTTCAGGGTTTATTTCAGGGATATTTTCAATAAATAAACTCTCTGGTAGAGTATTATCAATTGAAAAACTGTACTGCTGCTGAGCTAAAAATGACTTGTTATAACTCACCATAAGCGACAATGAGAATTCTTTATTTAACTCAAAACCTGATTGAGATTTTATTCTAAACACTTTTATTTCATTAAAATCTGGCACAGTTTGCGAAAATGAAGGATCGTAAAAACTGTAAAAATCGATATCTCGAAGATCAACAGGCAGCGAAGCTTGCTGTGCGCTTAAGCGATTGGGAACCGTTTGTGGAGTAAAGTCTTCACTAACAAAATGGTATTGACCACTGCCAAACATCATCAAGGCATGTTCACCAGGTTTCAAGCTATCAAGTAAACGCTGGTATTCTTCTTCACCTAATAAGTTTTTACCAATAACAGGGATATTAACAAAAGCAAAATAAAGGTCGATAAAGTCATCTCCTTCCTCACTAATTTGCTTAATTTTATTGGCTAAATTTGTCGGTGATGTTTCGGTCAGCGCCAGTGCTTGTTCACGGGAAAGCTGCCAATGGGTAATAAAGTTCTTATCAAGCAGTTCGGTAAAACTGAGCGTTTGATAGTAGTCGGGATTAATGCTGACTTGTGATGGCGCAACAAAGCCAGAAAGCCTTTCTCGCGCGACTTTAAGAGCTGAAGCAGTAATGGTGTCGTTGATTACCAAGACAGAGATGGTTGCGCGCGTTACCCCGTCAATATAGGTAATATCATTGGCCGTTTTAGAGCGTGCGTTGACAATAAATCGCTCTTTAATTGAATGTCCTTGATATTGTTTGATGAATTTGAACATGGACTGTTCGCCAAGGCCATGTAAAAAAATTGGTTCATTATGATCGAGTATTTTTAATCCGGTAAAAACGCCTTGGGTGTCAATTCCTATCAGCAGGTTAATTGTTTGACCAGAAAAACCAATAAAATTGACAAAATCATCCGATTCAAAAACATAACCGAGGAGTTCATTTAATTGATAAACAGGGGTTACAGCAATATTTTTATCAATTGGGCCAACACGTGTTGCACTAGGGAATAGATGAGCGACTTCATCAGATATTGCAGTGACATTGGCGTGAGTTGTGGTATTGAAAGCTGCAGTAGATAGGGAGGTTGTTAACATTAACAGTAGGGCAACGAGAGCCCAGATTTTTAAATTTTTAAAGTGTTTAAAAGGCATGTTAACACCTGAATAAATAGTCGTTAGCTGTATAAAAAAAATGAGTGTCGCTTACTTTACAAAGGGACACTCATTAACCTGGGACTTAAAAACTAAAATAGACGCTTAAAAGAAGCCTAAAGGACTTGTGCTATAGCTCACTAATAAGTTCTTAGTTTGTTGATAATGATCGAGCATCATTTTATGTGTTTCACGACCAATACCTGATTTCTTATAACCACCAAATGCAGCATGAGCAGGGTATAAATGGTAACAGTTAGTCCACACTCGTCCTGATTCAATGCCACGACCCATGCGGTGAGCAAGGTTAGCATCACGTGTCCAAACACCTGCACCTAAACCAAATGCAGTATCGTTAGCTATTTGTAACGCTTCTTCAGCATCTTTAAAGGTTGTAACAGAAATTACCGGTCCAAAAATCTCTTCTTGGAAAACGCGCATTGAGTTTTTACCTTTCAAAATAGTTGGTTGAATGTAATAACCCGTTTCAAGTGAACCGTCCAAGCTTTCAGCGCTACCGCCAGAAAGTACAACAGCACCTTCATCTTTACCTATTTGTAGGTAACCTTGGATTTTATCGTATTGTTCTTTAGACGCTTGTGCGCCAACCATAGTATTAACATCAAGTGGATTACCACGAACGATATTTCTAGTCTTCTCAAGTACTTTTTCCATGAATACATCGAAAATGTCTTCTTGTACTAATGCACGAGAAGGACATGTACATACTTCACCTTGGTTAAAGAAACCTAAAGCAAAACCTTCAGCACACTTGTCAAGATAATCATCTTCAAATTGCGTGATATCACCGAAGAAAATGTTTGGTGATTTACCGCCAAGCTCTACCGTAGAAGGAATTAAATTTTCAGCAGCACATTTCAAAATATGTTGGCCAACAGGCGTTGAACCAGTAAAGGCAATTTTTCCGATACGTGTGCTAGTTGCTAATGCTTCACCAGCTTCTTTACCGTAACCATTGACAATATTTAATACACCGTCTGGTAATAAATCAGCAATTATTTCCATAAATACTAAAATACTTGCTGGGGTTTGCTCAGCAGGTTTGATAATAATACAGTTACCCGCAGCAAGTGCTGGCGCTAATTTCCATGCTGCCATTAGCATAGGGAAGTTCCATGGAATTATTTGACCAACAACACCGATAGGCTCATGGAAGTGATAAGCAACAGTAT